>Ga0247727_10000157_pt1 | contig 151919 bp, 112 predicted proteins | sample WisWelCaveWW1625_FD_202498 | JGI IMG/M metagenome (GOLD analysis project Ga0247727, IMG submission 202498) | Biofilm microbial communities from Wishing Well Cave, Virginia, United States - WW16-25 | ecosystem: Environmental > Aquatic > Deep subsurface > Groundwater > Cave microbial mat... | reverse complement strand
AGCACAAGGCGCTCGAGGAGCTCGCCGCGAACGCCTCGATCCCGGTCATCAACGGTCTCTCCGACTACCAGCACCCCTGCCAGGCCCTGGCGGACTTCTACACGCTCCACGAGCGCTGGGGCGACGTCGCGGGCCGGCGCATCGCCTACGTCGGCGACGGCAACAACACCTGCCACTCGCTGATGCACGCCTCCGCGTTGCTCGGCGCCCACATCACGGTGGCCTCGCCCGAGGGCTACGAGCCCAACGCGCGCGTGGTCAGCGAATCGATGCGGATCGCGCGCGAGTCCGGTTCCGACGTGCGCATCGTGAACGACTCGGAGGAGGCCGCGCGCGGCGCCGACGCCGTCTACACCGACGTCTGGGCCAGCATGGGCCAGGAGGACGAGACCGAGGAGCGCGCCGCGATCTTCCACGACTTCTGCGTGGACGAGGAGCTGATGGCGCTCGCCCGACCGGACGCCTTCTTCATGCACTGCCTGCCCGCCCACCGCGGCCAGGAGGTGACCGCGGGCGTGATCGATGGCCCGCGCTCGATCGTCTACGACATCGCCGAGAACCGCCTGCACGTGCAGAAGGCGATCCTCGCGCTGCTCCTCGGCAACGGCGAGCCGCGCGCCTTCTAGCCCTCCTTCCCAAGGTCCATCCCACCGATCCCTCCACCCTGCGATGACGGACAAGGTCGTTCTGGCGTACTCGGGAGGTCTCGACACCTCCATCATCATCCCCTGGCTGGTCGAGAACCACGGCCTCGAGGTCCACGCTCTGTGCGGCGACGTCGGCCAGGGCGAGGACGAGCTCGCCGGCCTCGAGGAGAAGGCCCTGCGCACGGGCGCCGTGAGCTGCACGGTCGTGGACCTGCGCCGCGCGTTCTTGACGGACTACGTCTGGCCCTGCCTGCGGGCGCTCGCGGTCTACGAGGGGCGGTACCTGCTCGGCACGAGCATGGCGCGCCCGCTGCTCGCCCGAGCCCAGGTCGAGCACGCGCGCGCGATCGGCGCCCGCTACCTGGCCCACGGCTGCACCGGCAAGGGCAACGACCAGGTGCGCTTCGAGCTCGCGTTCCAGGCCCTCGCGCCGGAGCTCCAGGTGATCGCGCCCTGGCGCGACTGGCTGATCCGGAGCCGCGAGGACGCGCTCGACTACGCCGCCGCGCGCGGCATCCCGGTGAGCGCGAGCCGCGCCAAGATCTATTCGCGCGACCGGAACCTGTGGCACGTCAGCCACGAGGGCGGCGCCCTCGAGGATCCCGGCCTCGCGCCGCCGGACGACGTGTGGGTGCTGACGGCCCATCCCTGGCAGGCGCCCGGCGAGCCCGAGAGCGTCGACGTCGGCTTCGAGCGCGGCGTGCCGGTCGCGCTCGACGGGCGCGCGCTCGCACCCGAGGAACTCGTGGCCGAGCTGAACGCGCGCGGCGCGCATCATGGAGTGGGCCGCGTCGACGTCGTCGAGAACCGTCTGGTCGGGATGAAGTCGCGCGGCGTGTACGAGACGCCCGGCGGGACGATCCTCTACGAGGCGCTGCGCACCTTGCGCGCGCTCACGCTCGATCGCGACACCCTGCGCGCCTGCGAGAAGCTGATGCCCGACTACGCCGACCTGGTCTACACGGGCCGCTGGTTCCAGCCGCTACGCGAGGCGCTCGATGCGTTCTTCCGCGAGGCCTCCGCGACGGTCACGGGCGAGGTGCGCGTGAAGCTCTTCAAGGGGAGCGCGACCGCGCTCTCGGCCACGAGCCCCTGCTCGCTCTACTCCGAGGACCTCGCCACCTTCGGGGCGAGCGCGAGCTTCGACCACGCGGACAGCCGCGGCTTCGTCAAGCTCTACGGGCTCCCGGGTCAGGTTGCGGCCAGCGTGCGGCGGCGCACGAGCGCGGCGGCGCAGCCGGCCGCCCCAAGGGACCCTAAGAGGAACTCGAAGAAGGAGCCCAAGGTCCCGGCGGGCGCGGCGCACCCATGAATCCAAGCAGGAATCCGAGCGGGAACCTCTGGGGCGGACGCTTCACGGGGACGGCGGATCCCCGCTTCCAGGCCTTCCAGGCGAGCCTCGCCGTCGACCGGCGGCTCGCGCGCGAGGACCTCGAGGGGAGCCGCGCCTGGGCGCGCGCGCTCGAGCGCGGGGGCGTGATCACGGCAAACGAGCTGCTCGAACTCGAGCGCGGGCTCGCGGCGATCGCGGAAGAGCTCGAACGGCATCCGAGCGCCCTCGAGCGCTCCGACGCCGAGGACGTCCACTCGTTCGTCGAGGCGCGCCTCGGGGAGCTCGTCGGGGATCTCGCCAAGAAGCTCCACACCGGCCGTTCGCGCAACGATCAGGCCGCGACCGACCTGAAGCTCTGGCTGCGCGGAGCCGTGGGAGAGATCCGGAACAGGATCCACGAGTGCCTCGCGGCACTCGTGGACCTGGCCGACGAGAACGCCGAGCTCCCCATGCCGGGCTACACCCACCTGCAGCGAGCGCAACCGATCACGGTCGGCCACCATCTCCTCGCCTACGCCGAGATGCTCGCGCGCGACGACGGGCGCTTCGCCGACCTCGCGACGCGCGCCGACACCTGTCCTCTTGGAAGCGGGGCGCTCGCCGGCACGGCGTTCCCGATCGACCGCGAGGCTCTCGCCCGCGAGCTCGGCTTCCGCGCCCCGACCGCGAACAGCCTGGACGCCGTGAGCGACCGCGACCACGCCTGCGAGCTCGCCTTCGCCTGCTCGCTCGTGCTCGTCCATCTCTCGCGTCTCGCCGAGGACTGGATCTTCTTCGCCAGCCGCGAGGCGGGCTTCCTCGAGCTCTCCGACGCGGTCTCCACGGGCTCGAGCCTGATGCCGCAGAAGAAGAACCCCGACGCCCTCGAGCTCCTGCGCGGGAAGAGCGCGCGCGTGCTCGGACACCTGCAGAACCTGCTCGTGCTCCTCAAGGGGCTGCCGCTCGCCTACGACAAGGACCTGCAGGAGGACAAGCCAGCGCTCTTCGACTGCGTCGACCAGACGCTCGCGTCGCTCGAGGTCGCCGCGATCGTCGTCCGGAACGCGCGCTTCGACGCCGAGCGCTGCCGGCAGGCGGCGGCGAGCGGCCACGCGAACGCCACCGATCTCGCCGACCTGCTCGTCGCCCACGGCGTCCCCTTCCGTGCAGCCCACGAGCGCGCGGGGCGCGCCGTGCGCGCGGCCCTCGAGCGCGGTCTCGAGCTGGAGGAGCTGCCCGACGCGATGCGTCACGCGCTCCTCCCGGAGCTTGTCGCGCTCCCGCGCGCGGCGTTTCAGCAAGCACTCGGTCTCGACAGCGTGCTGGCGCGCCGCGCCGGCACGGGCGGCACGGCGCCGGCGCGGGTGCGCGAAGCCGTGAACGATTGGAAGAGGAAACTCGAAACATGGAAGCTCTAGCACTCCGCCCCCGTGTGAGCGATTCCCGCCCCGTGCTGCCGCGCGGATTCCAGGCCGCCGGCATCCACTGCGGCATCCGCGCGCGCAAGCAGAAGCTGGATCTCGGGCTCTTGCTGGCGAAGGAAGCCTTCCCGGCCGCGGCGCTCTTCACGCGCAACGCGTTGCTCGGCGCCCACGTCGTCGTGTGCCGCGAGAGCCTCGAGCGCTCGCGCGGCCGCGTGCGCGCCGTGCTCGTGAACTCGGGCAACGCCAACTGCTCGACCGGCACCGAGGGCGTCGAGGACAACCGCCGCATCCAGGCGGCGCTCGCCGAGCTCCTCGGCTGCCCTCCCGGACAGGTGCTCTTCATGAGCACGGGCGTGATCGGCGCGCGGCTTCCCGTCGACCGCATCCTGGAAGCGCTGCCGATGCTGCTCTCGAGCGCCCACGAGAAGGGCCTCGGCGACTACGCCCAGGCGATCATGACCACCGACCTCGTGCCCAAGGTGCGCACGCAGGTGGTCGAGGACCACGGCGGCGCGCCGTTCCGCGTCACGGGCATCGCCAAGGGCTCGGGGATGATCCATCCGAACATGGCGACCATGCTCGGCTACCTGCTCACGGACGGCCCGCTCGCGCACGACGCGCGCGGGCTCCTCGTCGAGACCGCGAACAAGAGCTTCCACCGCCTGACGGTCGACGGCGACACGTCGCCGAACGACACGGTGTGCCTCTGGAGCTCGTACCCCGCGCCGAAGGCGGGCGCGAGCGCGAGCGAGGAGGCGGCCGGAGCCGAGGAGACCCTCGCACGCTCGCTGCTCGAGGTGAGCCAGGAGCTCTGCCGCGCGATCGCCGCCGACGGCGAGGGCGCGACGCGCCTCGTGACGGTGCGCGTCACCGGCGCGCCGGACGAAGAGGCCGCCTCGCACGTCGCGCGCACGATCGCCACGAGCCCGCTGACGAAGACCGCCGTGCACGGCCGCGACCCGAACTGGGGCCGGATCCTGGCGGCGGCGGGCCGCAGCGGCGTCGCCTTCGATCCCGCACTCGCACGCGTCTGGATCGGCGAGGCCGACGTGTACTCCCGCGGCAAGCCCCATCCGGAGAACGAGCGCGAGGCGCACCTGCACCTCCTGAACCACCACGAGGTGATCCTGGGCGTCGACCTCGCGGCCGGCACGGCCTCGGCCGAGGCCTGGACCTGCGACTTCTCGGCCGACTACGTGCGCATCAACGCGGACTACCGGTCGTAGGCAGTTGCTTGGCAACGCAAGTCTGCGTCCCGGGTGAGCGCAAACACGTCAGGACCGAAGGGAGAGAACAATGTTCGACGCACTGGATAGGTTCTGGAGCACGATCCTGTTCCGAGACTTCAAGTACCTACTGATCGGTGGAGGCCCGCTTCTCACGGTTCTCTACCACCAAAGGCTTCTCTCAGACAGCGGCGGAACTTGCAAGACACCGAGCTGGCCCTACTGGCTCTTGATGATGCTTCGTATCTCCTTGGCATCGCTCTCTTTCATTTCGCCATGACGGTTCCGACCAAGAAGAAGCCTCTCCTTTGTTTGTATCCTCCCGACGAAGAAGACAAGAGGAGTGTCGAAGACAAGGAAACGGACACCCTGCTTGCACTGACACGGCTGGCATCGCCCAGGGAGAAAGAGGGGGTTGACCTTCGCTACGTAGAAAGAGTCATCTTCATCAAGGAGATCACCGGCGGGATGTGCGCCAGCTTCTTGTTCGTAACAGTCATCCTCTTTGTCTACGCCGTCACCGAGCGGGCTTGCGACACGAAGGAGGCATTCCTTTGCCTTGTCCTCCTGTTGTTTTCCTACACAGCAGGGAAGCAGAACCGGTCGAAGGCTCAGATTCAGGCCGCTCTTCTTGACAGATTGCGGAACACGAACTCGCCCACGGAAATCACGTAGAGCGCGAGGTGCGCCGGCCGAAGCCTGGACCTGCGACTTCTCGGCCGACTACGTGCGTATCAACGCGGACTACCGGTCGTAGGCCGTCTCCCGCATCACTCCGGCGCGGCCGCCTCGGCCGGCTGCGGCGGGGTCATGAACTCGCGCAGCGCCTCGAGCGCGAGCCGCTTGTGCGGGTCGCCCTCCTCGCCGGTCTTCGCGTAGGTCGTGACCGCGACGTTCGCGAGCTTCATGCCAGCGAGCGAGCTCGCCGTGTGCTCGGCGAAGGCCTTCACGTCCTCGCCCGGCCCGATGCCGTAGATCCCGGCGAGATCCTCGAAGAGCTTGGCGCGGAAGCCCATCTTGGCGGCGTTCGCGGCCTTCTTCGCGGCGAGCTCCATGTTCACGGGCGAGTCGAAGGCGACCACGCCCTTGTAGAGCCCCGGCGCCGAGATCGCCGCGTTGAAGGCCACCACGCCGCCCTGGCCCTCGCCGGCCAGGAACACGCGGCTCTTGTCGACCGGATTCCCTTTCTGGAAGGCGTCGTAGGCGGCCTGGATCGTGCGCTCGTACTTCCAGGCGTTCTGCTGGTAGAAATCCGGGTCGGCGAACCAGGCCGTCCCCTGCTCGGGCTCCTTCTTCATTGGAACGCGGGCCGAGGGCACGATCAGCGCGAGCCCGAGATCGTCCGCCACCTCCTTCCAGTAGGAGGCGGCGAGGGCCTCCTTCGTCGCACCCTCGCCGTGGAGCACGACGAGCACGCCCTTCTCGGCCGCGGCCTGGATCGCGTCGGGGACGTACACGACCGGCCGGCTCGTGTAGTCGTCGATCGCCTTGGCGCGCGCCTTCATGCGCTCGACCGCCTTCGCGAAGCGCGGATCGGCGCGCAGGTTCGCCATGTCCGCGTCGCGCTTCTCGGCGAGCGCGATCTCGTCCTCGTCGATGTTCAGGCTGCCGAAGCCCCAGTCGACCGCCTTCTCGAGCCACTCGAAGGCCCGGTCGAGGTCCTTCTTCAGGGAATGACCGCAGGCGATGTTGTAGGCGCTGGCCGGATCCTCGGGCAGGATCGCCAGGCAGGCCTGGAAGCCCGCGATCGCCTCGTCGTACTTCCCGGCCTGGTGCGCGGTGATCGCGCTCTGGAAGCTCGCCTGGTACTTGCGCGCCTGCTCCTCCGTGAGCGGGGCGGCCTTCTGGGCCACGAGCGGGACGGCGAGGCTCGCCAGGGCGAGCAGAGTGGCGAACCACGTGCGCATCGATTCCCTCATCGATCCCCTCCTTGGCGGCCGGGGCGGCCGTGCTCAGGATTCTACCCGAGCGAGCGCCTCAGCGCGGACGGTAGCCTTCGTCCCGACCGGAACGCCCGTGTCGAGCTCGACCTTCCACGCGCCGTCCGCCCTCTTGCGCCACGGTCGCGTCGAAGCCTGAGCGAGACCGAGGCCACGAAGGCGACACGGACGAGCGGGCTCGGGCGCAGCATGCGGGCACTCCTCAGTAGTACCCGAGGACGACGTCGATCGCGTTGCAGAGCTCCGCGCCCCCGCCCGCGACGAAGGCCTGCGTGGCGGCGAACGCCCCGTTCAGCGCGGCGTCGCAGGGGATCGGCCCCTCGAACGTGACGATCCCGCCCGAGCTCGGGAGGACCATCGAGAAGAGCCTGGTGCTCGAGAGATCCACCAGGATCTCGCTCGGGCCGAAGAACGCCCCGGAGGACGGCAGCGCGTAGCCGACGATCCCCACGAGCGTCGCGCCGGGGTGCTCTGAGGTATCGATCGTGCTGCGCCACAGGTTGCCGAGGATCGGCAGACTCTGGTTTGCGTAGCAGAGCGCGTTCGTGCCCGCGCCGTTGCGTGACGTCGCGAGTGCAGCGCTCGCGCCCGCCGGCACGATCTTGAACACCTCGCCGGCGCCCGCGGCCGAGTTGTCCACGATCAGGAGCTCGCCGAAGCCGTCCTGCCCGAAGGAGGCGATGTTCTTGATCGCGAGGCCTCCGCCCGGGTCCAATTCCGCCGTCCGATCCTGGAAGTTCGTGACGGTGTTCGTCGGGACGTCGAAGACGAACGAACGGATCTTGTCGTCGTTGTAGTCGGCGAAGAAGTACGTCCCTACGAGCGAGGGGATGGCGCAGCCGCGGTAGACGAAGCCGCCGATGATCGCCTCGGGCCCGTTCGTGCCGCCGTGGACGAGCTCGTAGATCGGCGGGACGTAACCCGGCGCCGTGCAGGGCAGCACGGTCCCGGGACAGTTCGTGAGGCTGTTGCAGAGCGTCCCCTCGAGCACCTTCCAGCCGAAGTTCAGGCCGCCGACGCCGGCCGCCGCGAAGCTGATCTCCTCGCGCAGGTCCTGGCCCACGTCGCCGACGTAGAGGTCGCCCGTGGCGCCGTCGAAGCCCACGCGCCAGGGATTGCGCACGCCGTAGTGCCAGATCTCGGGGAAGGCGCCGGCCGTGCCGACGAAGGGGTTGTCCGGCGGGACGGCGTAGGGAAAGGCGCTGTCGACGTCGACGCGCAGGATCTTGCCCAGGCGCGACGAGAGCTTCTGGGCGCGACAGCCGGGGTCGTTGGCCGACCCGCCGTCGCCGAGCGGGATGTAGAGGTATCCGTCCGGACCGAAGTGCAGGTCGCCGCCGTTGTGGTTGTCGAAGGGCTGGGCCTGGGCCAGGATCAGGGCCTCGCTCGCCGGATCGGCGACGTTCGGATCCGTGGCGGAGACCTGGAAGCGCGCGATGACCGTGTCCCCGTTGAGGTCGGTGTAGTTGACGTAGAAGAGGCCGTTCTGCGCGTAGTCGGGGTGGAACACGACGCCGAGCAGCCCCTGCTCGGAGCCGCCCGAGACCTTGCCCGCGAGGGACAGGAAGGGCGTGGGGAGCACGACGCCGTTCTCGACGATCTTGATCCGCCCGGTCTTCTCGGCGACGAAGATGCGCGGGTCGCCCCCGGGCGCACCGGCCCACAGGGGGCGGTTCAGCCCGGAGGCGACGAGCTCGGTCGTGAGGGGCGTCTGGGCGTGAGCGGCTGACGCGCACACGAGAGCGCCGAGGACGAAGGGGAACGCCGACCGAGAGTCGATGCCGAAGAACCGTTTCATGGATTGGACTCCTTGCACTGGAGGCGACCGGGGAAGTAAGCCTCGCTCGCCTACGATAATCGCTGGCTCGACTCCGTGGCCCGCGTTTCATGGGGATCGACGCAAGAGGCCGGTTCGAGATGAATCCGCCTTCATCCCGGGATAGGAGCGCACCCCACGCTCGATCCACGCGTCAGGATGGACGCTCGCCGCGTCTCACAGCCCCATCCGTACCGCCGCCCACAGTCCGAAGACGAGCGCTCCGGCGAGCCCGAGAGCGAGGGCTGCGCCCGGCACGACCAGCGGGAGGGCCATGAGCACGAGCCCGCTCACGAGGTGCGGCGGGCGCAGGGACTTCTTGCCGTAGAGGAAGAGGCCCGTGCCGACCGTGCTGACCAGGAGGCCGGCGAACAGGCTGCCCGCGGAGAGATCCACGGGCGACCTATCGGCCGGGTCGGATGCGAAACGTGAGCGGCGGCTCGAGCCCGCTCGCGACGACTCAGCGCAGGGCGCCGACGCGGCCGTTCCCCGCGCTGCTCTCGAACATCTCCTCCACGGGGACGATGCGCACGTTCTCGGCTCGGATGCCGAGCGGATGGCGCTCGATCTCCTCGTCCTCGGCCAGGATCTCGGCGGACTTCTCGATCCCGCCGTAGTCGATCGGGCTCGGAGCGCCCGAGGTGAGGAACTCCTTCACCTTCGCCGCGTCCTGTGTGACCATCGCGATCACCAGGTCCTGGATCTGGAGGTGCTTCCGTATGGCGGCGTTGACGTCCTCGAGCGTGATCTCGTCCAGCATGCGACGGAAGCGCGCGAGGTGGCTCTCCGGGAGTCCGAAGAAACGATCGTCGACGGCGTAACCCAGCCGAGCCTCGGTCGTGTCGGCGAAGTGCCAGATGTAGCCCTCGAGGAAGGCGCGCGTGAACTCGAACTGCTCCTCCGTCAGGCCGCTCGCCACGAGCTTCTCGACCTCGCGCAGCGCAGCGCGCAGCGAGAACACGGCGCGCTCCTCGGGCACGGGCCGGATCCAGACCTCGAACATCTGCGAGCGGCGCCCGACGCCGGTCGGCGGCAGGTGCCGGAATCCCCCGCCGGGGTAGGCCTCGACGTAGGAGTAGTCCCCGTAGTTGATGCCGCGCGCCTCGCGGATCACCTGGTAGAGGTGGCTCGAGGAGTTGCGGTGCTCGCCGAGCCAGGAGTTCGCGATCCACAGGGCGTAGAAGTCCTTCTCCCCGCGATGCACGTCGATCGGGAAGCCGAACGAGATCGCGGTCGAAGGGCCGGGCTTCTCGACCAGGAGAACCTGGCGGCCGCGGATCGGGGCCGGCACGGAGGCGGGCGTCCGAGCCGGCGCGCCGAGGGTGAGCCGTGAGAGGTCGGCCTGCAGGCGCTTGGCGAGCGCCGGCGGATAAGCGCCGCCCAGCGCGATCACCAGGTTCCCCTGGGTGAAGTGCGTCTCCCAGAAGTTGCGCGCGTCGTCGAGCGTGATCGAGCGCAGCGACTCGACCGTCCCGACGTCCAGGTGGGCGTAGGGCGTGCCGCGGAAGACCTCGCTCGCGAGCGCCGCCTTGCCGAGCTCCTCGTCCGACGAGAAGCGCAGGCTCTTCTCGATCCCGTTGATCGCGTTCTCCCGCAGGCGCTCGAAGTCCTCGGCGCGGAAGCCGGGGTTCAGCACGGCGTCGACGAAGAGTCCGTAGAACGCGTCCAGCTTGTCGCGGTGCACGGAGCCCGTGATCACGGTCATCTCCTTGTCGACCGAGACGCCGTAGCCCGCGGCGAGCGGGAAGAGCTGCTTCAGGATCTGGTCGTAGCCCTGGGTCTTCGTGCCGCCCTCGCTGATCAGGCCCCCGACCAGCGCCGCGAGCCCCTGCTTGCCCGGCGGGTCGTCCTGGCTGCCGGTCTTGAACCACAGCTTGAAGACCACGTTCGGATCCGCGGCGACCGGCATGAGGACCGGCGGTTCGGCGCCGGCCTCGGGTTCCGGCAGGGGCTCGTCCTTGGCGTGCAGCACGGCGACCGTCGCGTTCTCGTGCGCCAGCCAGGTCTTCGCCGCGGCGACCACGTCGGAGGGCGTCACGGTCTCGAGCGTCGCGTACATCCGATCGATGCACTCGATCCCGCCGGTCATGGCGACGTAGTAGGCGACCGCCTCCTCGACCGCCTGGGGCGAGGTGAGGCTCGAGAGGAAGGAGTACTTCGTGCGCGAGCGGATCTCGTCCAGCTTCGATTGGGGCACGCCCTCGCGCACCAGCGCCTCGATCGCGCTCCACAGCTCGCCCTCGACGGCCGCGACGTCGGCGGGGTCCTTGACGCTCGCGAACACGGCCCACAGGCCGGGGTCGCGCGAGGGCGAGAACGAGGTGCCCAGCGTCTCGACCCGCTGCTCGTCGAGCACGAGCTTCTTGTAGATCGCGCTCGTCTCCCCGAAGACGAGATCGCCCACCAGCATGCCGGCGATCATCTTCTCGTCCTGGGGCAGGAAGCGCTCGCCCTTGAAGGCCAGCGTCAGGATCGGGAGCGTCTGACCGTCGAAGGGCACGTCGATGCGGCGCTCGGCGGTCTGCGGCGGCTCGACCGGGACCTTCGGCGCCACGTAGCCCTTCTTCCAGCCGCCGTAGTGCTTCTCGATCAGCGCGAAGGTCGCGGCCGGATCCACGTCGCCCGCCACGACGATCACCACGTTCTCCGGCCGGTAGAAGCGCTGGAAGAAGGTCTTCGAGTACTCGAAGTGCTCGGGCATCGCCTGGATGTCCGCCTCGAAGCCGATCGTGGTGTGCTTGTAGGTGTGCGCGTCGAAGGCCGCGTCCTGCAGGGCCTCGAACAAGACCGAGAACGGGCTCGTGCGGCTCTTCCTGTACTCGCCGTAGACCGCGCCGGCCTCGGTCTTGAACTGCGTCTCGTCGTAGCGGAGGTTCTGGAAGCGGTCGGCCTCGATCTCGACCACCTTGGGCAGGTTGTCCTTGGCGATCGTCAGGTGGTAGGCGGTGATGTCGTCGGAGGTGAAGGCGTTCGCGTCGGCGCCCATGCCGTTCACGACGCGGTCGTACTCGGGGCCGGGCAGCTTCTCCGTGCCGCGGAACATGATGTGCTCGAAGAAGTGCGCGAACCCGGTCACGCCCGGCTCGACCTCGTCGCGGCTGCCGGTGCGCACGACCGACCAGTAGGCGACGAGCCCGTCGGAGAGCATCGGCACGACCAGGACCCGGAGGTCGTTCGCGAGCTTCTTCTCGTGCACGGCGTAGGGGAAGACGCCGACCGCCTGGCCGGGCGAGCGCGGCGCCGAGGCGGAGCACGCGCTCTTCACGGTCTCGTCCGCCTGGTTCGTATCGCCCGTCTGATTCGTCTCGGAAGAACGATGGGTGGACATGCCGATCGAGACTCCCTCGCCGCTGTCGTGGTCCTTGGCCACGATGAAGGAGCAGGAGGACAAGGAAAGGCCGAGGAGCGCGGAGAGGAAGAGTTTCATGGGTTCCCTGAGGAATCGGGGCGGGCCGGCGACGTTTGTGAGGCCCGGAAAGGGAGTTCCCGGGAAGGCGCCGGCGGCCGAGAAGGGCGGAGAGCTTAACAAGACGGAGGCGCGAGGGATCGGCCGAGGCGGTTCCCTGGCGTGAAGTCCGCCCGCTGCAGCCCCCGTCCGCGGGAAGAGTCGAGTGCGCAGCTCCGGAGAGCACGTCCTCGCTTCCGGAAGGCCGGCTTGCTAGGATCTCCCGCGCTCGAAGCGCCCCAGGGTCCAGAGCGACCGGGCGCAGCGCCTCGGCTTCGAGGCTTTCGATGCGCGCGATCCATGTGAGGATCGCCGGCCCGTGTCGGGCCCGCGCACCATCGAAGCCATCCCAACTCTTGTCACCTTCCCACGGATCCTTCGAGACCGGCGCGATCGCCGGCGGCGCCTGGGTCCGATCGGCGCTTCGCGGCGCCCCACTTCACCTGATGCACTCCTTCTCCAACCTCGGCCTGGTCGAACCGCTGCAGCGAGCGCTGCGCGACACGGGCTACACCCATCCCACTCCCATCCAGGAGCAATCGATCCCCCACTTGCTCGAGGGTCGAGACCTGCTCGGCTGCGCGCGCACCGGCACCGGCAAGACCGCGGCCTTCGCGCTGCCGATGCTGCAGCTCCTCTCGCTCGGCGAGCCGCCCCCGACCCGCCAGGCCCACGCACCCCACTCTCCCCAACGTTCGCGGGGCCGCACCCCGCGCGCGCTGGTCCTCGTACCGACGCGCGAGCTCGCGGCCCAGGTCTGCCAGAGCTTCCAGACCTACGGCTGCCATCTCCCGCTGTCGACCGCCGTCGTCTACGGCGGCGTCGGCCAGGGCCCCCAGGTGAGCGCCCTCCACCGCGGGGTCGACATCCTGGTCGCGACGCCGGGGCGCCTCCTCGACCTCATGGGTCAGGGCCACGCGAAGCTCGAGCGGATCGAGATCCTGGTGCTCGACGAGGCCGACCACATGCTCGACCTCGGATTCATCCCCGACGTGCGCCGCATCCTGCGCACCGTACCCAAGCGCCGCCAGACGCTGCTCTTCTCGGCCACCATGCCGCCGCCGATCGCGAACCTCGCGGCGAGCATCCTCTCGAGCCCGGTCGAGGTCTTCGTCACGCCCGCGGCGACCACGGTCGACGAGGTCGAGCAGCGCGTCCACCTCGTGTCGGGCGCGGACAAGCCCGCCCTCCTGGCGCACATGCTCGCGGACCCTTCCGTCGAGCGCGCGCTCGTCTTCACCCGCACCAAGCGCGGGGCGGACCGCGTCACGAAACGCCTCGCCCAGAGCGGCATCCCCGCCCAGGCGATTCACGGCAACAAGGGCCAGGGCGCGCGCGAGCGCACGCTGGAGGGGTTCCGCAACGGCCGCGTGCGCGTCCTCGTGGCGACCGACATCGCCGCGCGCGGGCTCGACATCGACGACGTCTCCCACGTGTTCAACTTCGAGCTGCCGCACGTGCCCGAGATCTACGTGCACCGCATCGGCCGCACCGCCCGCGCGGGCGCGAGCGGCGTGGCGATCTCGCTCTGCGACGGGGGCGAGCTCGGGATGCTGAAGGACATCGAACGGTTGATCCGGACCAAGCTGCCCGTGATCACCACCCCCAAGTTCGAGCGCAGCACCCTGCGCGCGGAGCCCGAGCGCGCTCGCTCGGAACCCGAACGCCGGCGCTCGGGGCACGGCCGGGGGCCCGGCCGCGGGCGCGGCCGGGGGCACGGCCACGGCCACAAGCAAGGCGAGTCGTCGCGCCCCGCGCGATCCTCCCATTCCCATCCTTCTTCCCATTCCCATTCTTCCACCCGGCGTCCGGCGGCAGCGCCCGTCAAGCGCGCGCCGGCCGCGCAGAAGCCGCGCGAGAGCACCCCGGGGCACGACTTCGGGCACGGGATCTAGAGTCCCTCGTGGGCGATCCCGCCTCCGATCCCGACGACTTCGTCCTCCGGAACCGCCGCTACGCGCGAGAGGCCTTCGCAGGCATGCTGCCGCTGCGCCCACGGCGCAAGCTGGCCGTCGTCGCCTGCATGGACTCGCGCATGCCGGTCTTCGCGATCCTCGGTCTCGCGCCGGGCGAGGATGGCTGCCGGGGACAATGAGAGACGACGTGAAACCCCTCGACATCCTCTTCCTCTCCCTCTTCGCCTGCGTCTCCGTCCCGGACCGCATTCCCGCGCCGGCGTCGAAGGCGAGCCTGCCTCCGGACGTACTCGTCGTCATCGTGGACGACGTGGGCTGGCCCGACCTCGAGAGCGTCCCGACTCCTGCGTTCGACTCGCTCCGCGCTCGAGGGGTCACGTTCCGTCGTTTCTACGTCAACCCCTGGTGCGCTCCGACGCGGGACAGCTTCCTGCGCTCGAGCTACGCGGGCGAGTACCGTGGCGCCGGCTGCGACGGGCTGATCCCGTCCAACGCTCTCGCACCGGGCACTCCCACGATCGGCTCCTGGTTCCAGGAGCGGGGCTACACGACGGCCTGGTTCGGGAAGTGGCACATCGGCCCCTCTTCGGATCCCAGCGTGCCCTGGGAGTGCGCTCCCCAGCAGATCGGCTTCGACACCTGGCGGGCCGGGATCTCCGAGGGAACGAACGCCTGCGGCGGCTCCGGCTACAAGGACTGGCTGCGGGCCGACCCGTGCAAGAGCTCCTTCGCGACGGCTTGGGCCGACGTCGCGATCAACAAGGCTCTGATCTCTTGGTGGCGGGCGACTCCTTCGCCCAGGTTCGCCGTCCTCGCCTACCAGGAAGCCCACGCCCCCTACATGATCCCTCCGACTTCTCTCGTGCCCGCGGGTTGGCCCAAGCCGACCACGAAGCGGGAGAGGTACGAGGCCATGCTCGTCGCCATGGACGAACTCCTCGGGGCGGTCCTGGGCACGGTAGGAGACGAGACATGGGTCGTCCTCTTCGGGGACAACGGGACGCCCGGGTGCCACCCGGCTACCGGGTCTTGCGAAGCTTCGGTCGCCCAGCCCTTCCAGGACCCGTTCAAGCTCAAGGCCACGACCTTCGAGGGAGGGATCCGGACGCCCATGCTCGTGGCTGCGCCGGCGCTCTCGGGCGGAGCCGAGACCGATGCCCTGGCCCACGTCGCGGACATCTGGCCTACGCTCGCCGCCGGACTCGGAATGCAGGTCACGACCCCCGTGGACGGCGTGTCGCTCGTTCCAGTCCTCCATTCCCCCGGATCGAGCGGACCTCGAGCGTGGGCTTTCTCCCGCAACCCGACGATCTGGGGAGGCCTCGGAGATCGAGCGGTCATCGAGTCCCGCTGGAAACTCCGCAACGTGGCCGGGTCCGAGGAACTCTACGACCTCGTGAACGACCCGGACGAACTCGTGAACCTCGTGAACGATCCCGCCCGCGTTGCAGAACTCACTCGACTCAGGCGGACGATGGCAGGACTGCCCTGAAACGCCGCGCCTCGCTCCAGAGCCTTCACGACGCCAAGGACGCTGGTCGGCGGAGCGCTCGGCCCGCATGATGGCGCCCATGGACCTCCTCTCGCGGACGCTCTTCGCTCTGCTCCTCCTCCCGAGCTCGTTCCGCGCCCAAGGAGGACAGGCGGAGCCGGCCGAGCCCCGCGGGCTGCGGGTCCACGCCGAGGGAGCCTTCGGGGGCTACACGCTCTTCTCGCCGCTGAACTCGAAGTTCGTCTTCCTCGTCGGCATGGACGGCGAGGTCGTCCATCGCTGGGAGACGGCCTACCCGCCGGGCGAGTGGCTCTCCTTCCGGCCCGACGGCCACCTGCTGCGCTCGGCGCGCAAGCCAGAGAACCCGCGCTTCCGCGGCGGGGGCATCGGCGGACTCCTCCAAGAGATCGACTGGGACGGGAAGGTGCTCTGGGAGTTCGAGCTCGCGGACGACTACCAGACGATGCACCACGACATCGAGCCCATGCCGAACGGCGACGTGCTCGTGATCGCCTGGGAGCATCGCTATCTCGAGGACGCGCTCGCCGCCGGTCGCGACCCTTCCCACGTCGGCGATGCCGGCATGTGGCCCGACGCGGTGCTCCAGATCCGGCCCGTGCGCCCGCGCGGCGGCGAGGTCGTCTGGGAGTGGCACATGTGGGATCACCTCGTCCAGGACCAGGATCCCGAGCTCGACCTCCATGGCGCGATCGCGGAGCACGCCGAGCGGCTCGACGTCAACGCCGACCATCGCGATCGCGCGCCGCTCACGCCGGAGGAGCTCGAGAAGCAGGCGGAGCTCGAGCGACAGATGCAGGCCCTGGGGTACGTGGGCGGCTCGGATCCGGGCGCGACCGCCCCACCGAAGCCGGGCGAGGCCGATCCCGACTGGATGCACACGAACTCGGTCGACTACCTCTCCGAGCTCGATCTCGTCGTGATCGGCAGCCCGGCGATGGGCGAGCTCTACGTGATCGACCACTCGACCACGACCGACCAGGCAGCGGGCTCGAAGGGCGGACGCTGGAAGAAGGGCGGCGACTTGCTCTACCGCTGGGGCAACCCGAAGAACTACGGCGCCGGATCCCGAGAGGATCAGCGCCTGTTCGGCCAGCACGACGTGAAGTGGCTCCCGGCCGAGCGACCGGTGGAGCGCGCGGGCGAGCTACGCGTCCTGCTGTTCAACAACGGCCAGAACCGCCCGGGCGGCGAGTACTCCTCGGTCGAGGAGCTCGTGCTGCCCTTCGATCCGGTCCAGGGCTTCCGGCGCGAGCCCGGGAAGCCCTTCGGCCCGGATGAGCCCGTGTGGTCCTACAGCGATCCGAAGAACCTCTTCGCGCCCTTCATCTCGGGCGCCGAGCGGCTCGCGAACGGCAACACGCTCGTGTGCTCGGGCCCCGACGGCCGGATCCTCGAGGTCACGCGCGAGGGCAAGATCGTGTGGGAGTACCTGAACCCCCACGGCGGGGACGTCGCGCCGGATCCGCAGGCCGGCCAGGCGCCCCCCACCGCGCTCTTCCGCGCGACGCGCATCGCGCAGGACCACCCGGCGCTCGCCGCGCGCGGGCTCTGAGCCCGCGCGCCCCGACCTGGGACGATCGTGATCGCGCTCAGCCGCATCTCGAAGCACTACGGGCGCCAGGCGCTCTTCCTCGAGGCCTCGCTGCAGCTCGACCCGGGCGAGAAGGTCGGCCTCGTCGGCCCCAACGGCTCGGGCAAGACCACGCTCTTCCGCATGATCACGGGCGAGGAGCACCCCGACGACGGCGAGGTGTCGGTGCCCAAGCGCCTCACCATCGGCTATTTCCGCCAGGAGGCGAGCGAGGCCCGCGGGAACTCCGTGCTCGACGAGGCGATCGCCGGCAGCGGGAAGCTCGGCGACCTGCACCACGAGCTCGCCGAGCTCGAGCGCGCGCTCTCCGATCCTGCGCGCGAGGGCGAGCTCGACGCGACGCTGGCGCGCTTCGGCGAGGTGCAGGAGGCCTACCAGGAGCTCGGCGGCTACGAGCTCGAGGCGCGCGCCAGGGAGGTGCTCTCCGGCCTGGGCCTCACGAACGAGCAGATGGACGCCGACGTCGGCCGGCTCTCCGGCGGCTGGCGCATGCGCGTGTCGATGGCCAGGGTCCTGATCGGCAAGCCCGACGTGCTGCTCCTCGACGAGCCGACGAACCACCTCGACATCGAGTCGATCCTGTGGCTCGAGGAGTTCGTCAAGGGCTCGCCCGCCGCGCTCCTCATGACCTGCCACGACCGGGATTTCATGAATCGGTGCGTCTCGCGCATCGTGGAGATCGACGGCGGCGAGCTCGCGAGCTACTCGGGCAACTACGACTTCTACGACCGCGAGCGCGCCCTGCGCGCGCAGCAGCAGGAAGCGGCCTACAAGCGCCAGCAGGCCATGTTCCGCAAGGAGCAGCGCTTCATCGAGCGTTTCGAGCGGCACGTGGCCAAGGCCGCCCAGGTCCAGTCGCGCATCAAGAAGCTGGAGAAGATCGAGAAGCTCGAGCCGCCGAGGAAGCGCGTGCTGGTGCCGTTCGAGTTCCCGCGGCCGCCGCGCTCCGGCAACGACGTGGCGACGCTCGCGGGCGTCACCAAGCGTTACGGCGAGCGCACGGTCTTCGAGGACTTCGAGCTCGAGATCAAGCGCGGGGAGCGCTGGTGCGTCATGGGCGTGAACGGCGCCGGGAAGACCACGCTGCTCAAGCTCGTGGCAGGCGTGATCGCGCCCGACGCGGGCAGCGTGCGCCTGGGGGCGAGCCTGAAGCTCGGCACGTTCGCCCAGAGCGCGCTCGAGATCCTCGATCCCTCGCTCTCCGTCTGGGAGGAGATCGACCGCGCCTTCCCGGTCGCCTCCACGGCCGCCAAGCGCAGTCTACTCGGCGCCTTCGACTTCCCCGGCGACGACATCGAGAAGCGCGTGGCGGTGCTCTCCGGGGGCGAGCGCTCGCGCCTCGTCTTGGCGCGCATGCTCTTCGATCCGCCGAACTTCCTGGTGCTCGACGAGCCGACGAACCACCTCGATCTCGTGACCAAGGAGATGCTGGTGAAGACGCTCGCCGACTTCGACGGCACGATGCTCTTCGTCTCGCACGACCGCGCGTTCTTGCGCGGGCTCTCGACGCGCGTGCTCGACCTATCCGGCGGAGGCGAGGGCACCGCGAAGAGGCCGCTCGTCTTCCACGGCTCCTACGAAGCGTGGGTCGAGCGCACGGGCCACGAGGCGCCCGGCGTACACCGCTGAGGCGGCCTCACTCCTCCGCGTCCGCCGACGCCGGCCGGCGGGTCTCTTCCCGGAGCTCGCCGAGCAGGCCCGTCCGCAGGAGGACGAGCTTCCCCCGCTCGTCGAAGAAGAGCACGACCCCGCGGAGTTTCGCGCGCTCGTCGACGACGTTCAGCGAGGCCGACGCCCCGCGGTCGAGCGGGATGCTGAAGGTGAAGCCGAGATTTCGCTCGCGCTCCCAGCCGTAGGCGAGCGCGATCCCCCCTTGCGCGCTCTCCCAGACGTCGAGCGGAGCGCCGAGCAGCGCGAGGCACGGGTCGAGCTCGCTCTCGCCGGGCCGCAGCGACTCGAGCGCGCCGGGAGGAGGCGGTCCATAGCGCACGTCGCGCCGCCAGGTGGCGCTAAGGCATCCGCTCGAGACGAACGCGGCGAGCGCGAGCGCCGCCGGGAGCGCCCTCACCGGCCGTGCACCTCCTGCCAGGGGAGCGCGTACTCGGCCTCCTCCGCGGAGAGCGTGGCGCCCACATGCGCGAGGACGCCGTTCTCGTCGAAGAACACCCAGGCGCGGTCGGCGTGCGCGTCGCTGTTGTAGAGCCCGACGAGGAGCAGCCAGAGCCCGGCGTCCTTCGTGGTCGTCGACTCGTAGCGATAGGCGCTGCGCTTGTGGAGCTGCACGACCTCGCTCGGTGCGCCGAGGAGCTCGACCACTTCGGTCGCCGTCGTCTTGCCCGGGACGAGCTGCGCCAGCGCCTGCGGGCTCAACGGTTCGTTGACCGTGCGGCGCGAGAGGAAGCAGCCGCCGAGGAAGAGCGCCAGGAACGGGAGGGGGAGCACGACGCGCGCGAAGGATCTCATGGGATCTCCTGCCTTTGGGCCGCGCATCCTACGGCACGAAGGGCCGCGAAGGCACGGGCTTCTCGAGCACGATCGACTCCCCCGGGAGCGGCGGCGCGATCCAGGTGAGCACGCCCTCGACCGGGCGCACGAAGCGGAGCGAGGGATCGTCGAGCGAACGGTCGAACGAGAAGCGCACGACGCGCAGGCCCTCGTCGCCCCCCGCCAGCGCCTCGACCGTGAAGAGCGCGGTGCGCCAGCTCTCCCCGCGCACAAAGACCGGCACACGCGCGAGGTAGACGCGCTCGAAGATTCCCGTCAGGAACGGCTCCCCGAGGGATTCGAGCTCGAAGACCGCGTCGCCGGCGCGCGTCCAGCGCACGGGGCGCGAGCCCGCTTGCGCGAGCCAGAAGTGCACGCGCGCATCGCCGCCCTCGGCGTGCCAGGTCTCGCCCAGCGTGAAGGCCTGCATCTGGCTCTCGGTCTGGAGCACGAGGACCTCGACAGGCACCCCGGCCGGTCCTTCCGCGTGCGCCCCGAGGTCGGTCGCGAGCGCCTTCGTGCGCAGGTGGTCGGCGAGACCCACGAGACCCAGCTCCTGGACGAGGAGCGAGGCTCCCGAGCCGAGCGTGGCCCAGGCGAGGAAGAGCACGGCGAGGACGCGAATCGCGCGCGAGGACGCACCGGCGCGAGCGCGTTCGCGCTGCGCCTCGAAGAAGAGCGCCAGCAATCCGGCCGCGCCGACGGAGGGGACGAAGAGGAGCCGGTCGGAGGGCGCCACGCCGCCCTGGGGCAGGAGGAAGACGAGCATCCAGAGCAGGAGCACGCCCGCTCCGTGCCGCCGAGCGACCGAGCGCGCGATCCAGAGCGCGAGCGGGAGTCCGAGGAGCAGGCCGAGGAGCACGAGCAGCGGCCGCGTCTCCGGCGCGAGCGTCGCGAGGTCGAGCGGAAACGGGCCGGCGAACGAGACGAGGCCGCCCGTCGCGAGCACGCAGAGGTTCGAGGCGAAGCGCAGCGGCTCGCGCCAGGGCGTGACGTAGTAGAGGCTGCGCGTGCCGAAGCCCGCGAGCGCGAGCCCGCCGATCCAGGCCAGGAGGAGCGCGAGAGCCGCCGCAACGCCGGCGAGCGCACGGCGCCGGCCGGACGGGTCCTCACGGGAGCGGAGCGCCAGGAAGAAGGCCACGAGCGCGAAGGCCGAGACCCCGGATTCCTTCGAGGCCGCGGCGGCAGCGGCGCAGGCGAGCGCGCCGACGATCGAGCGTCCTCCTGCGACGAGCGGATCGCGCGCGACGAGCACGAGCGAGGCGACCGCGAAGAGGGCCTCGAGGAGCGAGTTCCGGTTCGCGATCCAGCCCACCGGGATCACGCACGAATCGCCGAGCTCGAAGAGGCAGAGCCCGAGGAGCGAAGCGCGCGGCGAAAGGCCGAGCGCGCGGAACAGGCGGTGGACGAGGGCGAGGAGCAGCGCGTAAAGGCACAGGCTCGTGAGGTGGTGCCCGAGGGCGTGGTCGGCCCACACGCTCTGGTCGAGCCACAAGGAGAGGCTCGCGAGGGGCCGGAAGAAGCGCACCGCCCAGTCGGGCGAGGTCCACCAGGGGAAGGCGTCCTCGGTCGCCTCGAAGGCTTCCCAGTCGGAGCGCGTCCCGAAGTCGTAGAGGCTCCAGGGCCGCATCGGCAGGTGCTCGCCCCGCTCGCCGAGCGCCATGCGGTGCACGTAGTCGTCGGCGTAGAAGCCGAGGAAGAGCGCGGGCGCCTGCAGCAGGAGCCCGAAGAGGAGCAGGAGGCCGAGGGAGAGCCGCGGGCGGGAGACGGGGTCCGGGGACTCGACGCGCATCGGGGCGCGAGAGTGTAGCCCGGTCGCGCTCGCTCAGTTCGACAGCCGCAGGTTCACGTACACGTTGCGCTCGACGAGGCTGCCGTACCAGTAGATGTCCTCGCCGGCCTCGGGGTGCTCTTCCTCGGTCAGGTTCTGCACGCCCACGCTCAACTGCACGTTCGGGCTCGGATTCCAGCCGAGGCGCGCGTCCACGCGCCAGTAGGCGGGGTTCTCGAAGAAGGACGCGGAGTGCTCGTCGGTCCAGTAGATCCCGGTGTCGAGCTCCCACTCGTCGCTGAGGTCGTAGTAGGAACGCAGGCTGACGCGGTTCTTCGGGATCAACCCGTCCTTGGTGTCGACCGTGGAGGCCTCGGTACTGTCCGCATCGGCCTCGAAGTCCATCTTGAAGAAGGCATAGGACGAGCGCAGCCTCCAGTCCGGGCTGACGTCGACGTCGAGCGCGAGCTCCGCCCCGTGGGCGTGGGCCTGCACCTTGTTGTCGTAGAACTGGAAGGTGCCCGTGAGGTCGTCCTCGACGGACTGCAGGTTGTCGAAGTCGTTGTAGAAGGTGGCCAGGTCGAGGAACGCCCGTTCCCCGAGCGGGCGCCGGTAGCCGAGCTCGTAGGCGAGCAGCCGCTCGCTCTCGAAGTCGTCCGTGCCCCGCAGAAAGGGCGGGCCGGTCGCATCGAAGCGCTGCTCGATGTCGACCTCCTCGAGGGACGGCGTGCGCACCGCGCGCGACACGGCGGCCCACACCGTCTGGTCCATGGTGGGATTCCACAGCCAGCGCAGGTTGGGCTGGACCTGCAGGCCGGCGAGCGTGGAGTACTCGAGCTGCGTCCCGACCACGAGTTTGGAGTCCAGGGCGGGGAGGTGGATCTGATCCTGGACGAAGGTGCGCACCCCGTGCAGCTCGCGGGACTCCGGCACGAAGTCGATGTAGCCGTCGTTGCCGTGGAGGTTCGAATCCACCAGACGATAGCCGACCCCGATGTTGAGCTCGTGGGTCTCGTCCAGCCTCTTCCCGCGCGTGTACTCCACGTCGAGGGACTTCACGTCCTGCTCGAAGTCGAACTGCTTCTGGAAGTCGGACTGCAACCAGGTCTGGATGCGGTGCACGTCGCCTTCCTCGCCGGTCTCCCAGCTCCCCAGCATGAACCCGCCGTTCTTGACCGTGTCGTCCCAGGGGTTGTAGTTCTGGATGACGGCGTTCCACAGCTCCTCGCCGAACTCGGAGGTGTAGGCGGTCCCGACGAGCCGGTAGCGGCCGCTCGGGAGATCCCAGTCGGCGCGCATCCCGAAGCTGCCGATCCACCAGTCCTCCGGGAACTTCGCGCCGTCGGAGGGCCGCAGAGCGTCGTAGTACGAGTACGAGGCCCAGGCTCGGTACGCGCCGTTCTCGCCCAGGCGTCCGCCATGGCGGTAGTCGCCGGAGAGCTCCGAATCGCCCACCGTCGACGCGACGAGGTTCCCGGTCGTGTCCTTGGCGTGCTTCGTGATCACGTGGACCACCCCGTTCACGGCGTTCGCTCCCCACAGCGTCCCCGCCGGGCCGCGGATGATCTCGATGCGCTCGATGTCCGCGATCGGGATGTCGACCAGCGGCCACCAGATCCCGGCCTGGACGGGGCTGTAGTAGCTCACGCCGTCGACGATCAGGAGCAGCTGGTTGGCGAAGGATTCGTTCAAGGCCGAGAGCGAGCCGGTGAAGCCGCGCGAGGTCACGTCCCAGCCGAAGCCCTTCCACTGCGCGACGTGGAAGCCCGGCACCATGCGTAGCGCCTCCTGCACGCTGGTGTGGCCCGAACGCCGGATCTCGTCCCCGGTCAGGACGTAGACGGCGGCGGGAGCGTCGCGCAGCTTCTCCTTGTGACGCGACGCGACCGTGATCTCGAGGTCGAGGAGCTCCTCGAGCGAGAGCTCGGCGAGGTCGAGACCCTCGGGGTCTTCGGACGCAGCTCCCTGCTGCGTTGCGACGAGAGGATGGGGTGAGGCAGGGATGGCGGCGAGGGCCGCCACGAGGCCGCCGAGCATGTTCATGGGGACAGGGAAGAGGGAACCTGGAGGACGTTCCTCGTTCGGCATGCCGGAGGCCGGAGCCTTTGCCAATTCGGTCAACTTCTCCCCCGCCGAGGGTGCAATCTTTTCCAACCCCCGCTCCCGAGGCGGGATCCGGGGGTAGCATCGGCCGAGAGCCGAGACATGCCCGTCCAGGTGCTCTTCTGCCCGATCTGCAACGAGCGCACGCCCCACGAGCCGCGCCGCCTGCGGGCCGCCCTCGTGCTCGCGAGCCTCTCCGCCCTCTTCGCCGCGGCGCTCGGGTGGACGCTGTGGGTCGACCGGGGCTCGGGGATCTTCGCGCTCCTCGTCGCCGCGCTGCTCGCCCTGCGCGGGATCGAGCGGCGGTTCCAGTTCGTCGCCTGCGCGCGCTGCCGCGAGCGCGGGCGCGAGCGCTACCGGCGCACGAAGCCCGATCTGCGGCACACGATCTCCGGCGGCGAGTGAGGCGGAATCCGCGTGACGACGCCCTGATCTCCGCGTTCGGGTCGACACAAGTCCCTCGCGCTCCGTGCCTTGTGGCTCGCGTGATGGCCCGCGTACAATCCGCCGGCCATCACGCGCCCGCCCGCGCGGCGGACGCTCCGATCCACCGAGCCAACCTGGCGAATCGCCCACCAACCTGGAGGAGAGCCTTGGGACACGGAGCCCCGCAAGAAGCCCTCGCATCGCCCGCCGGCGAGCACAAGCCCTTCGTCCCCGCCGAGCAGGAGATCGCGGAGTTCACGCCGAAGGCCATCGTCTTCGGGGCGATCTTCGGGATCCTCTTCGGGGCAGCCACGGTCTATCTCGCGCTCAAGGCGGGACTGACCGTCTCCGCCTCGATCCCGATCGCCGTACTCTCGATCTCCGTCCTGCGCCACTTCGGTCGCCCGACCATCCTCGAGAACAACATCGTGCAGACGATCGGGTCGGCCGGGGAATCGGTGGCCGCCGGAGTCGCCTTCACGATTCCCGCGCTGCTCTTCCTCTCGCCCGGCGCGAACGGCGAGCAGTACTTCGAATACGTGCAGATCATGACCCTGGCCGCGGTCGGCGGCATCCTGGGGGTGCTCTTCATGGTGCCGCTGAGGCGCTCGCTGATCGTCGGGGAGCACGGCACGCTGCCCTACCCGGAGGGAACCGCCTGCGCGCAAGTGCTCATCGCCGGCGAGAAGGGCGGCCGCATGGCCAAGCTCGTGTTCCAGGGCGTCGGGCTGGCGGTCGTCTACAACGCGCTGATGAAGGTGTTCGCTCTGTGGAAGGAGAACCCGGCCTACATCAGCTCCAAGACGGCCACGTTGCCGAGCGCTTCCGTCGCGCTCGAGCCGACGGCCGAGTACTTGGGGGTGGGCTACATCCTCGGCCCGCGCGTGGGCGGAATCATGGTCTCGGGCGGGGTGGTCTCCTGGATGGTGCTTATTCCGCTGCTCGCGCTGCTCGTGCCCGAAACCGATCTGATCGGCGACCTGAAAGCGCTGGGACGCAGCGACGAGTGGATCGCGAAGCAGAACTCGCCACGCCTCTTCTACGAGGCCTACGTGCGCTACATCGGCGCGGGCGCGGTCACCATGGCCGGCATCATCACGCTGATCCGCACGGCGCCGACGATCTGGCGCGCCATCCGCGAATCGATGGCCTCCATGACCAAGGGGACGGGCGGCGCGATCGCCGTCAAGCGCACCGAACGCGACATCCCGATCTGGGTCGTGGGCGCCGGTTCTCTCGCGCTCGTCGCCCTGCTCACCGTCCTGCCGATCCTCCCCGGGGACTTCACGGGCAAGCTCGTGATGGCCGTGCTCATGGTCGTCTTCGGCTTCCTGTTCGTCACCGTCTCCTCCCGCATCGTCGGCATCATCGGCTCCTCCTCGAACCCGATCTCGGGCATGACGATCGCGACCCTGCTCGGGACCGCGCTCGTCTTCCTGAGCATGGGAATGAAGGGCGACGTCAACCAGCCCATCGCTCTGTCCGTGGGCGCGATCGTGTGCATCGCGGCTGCCAACGCGGGGGCGACGAGCCAGGATCTGAAGACCGGATTCCTCGTCGGCGCCACGCCGATCCGCCAGCAGATCGGCCTCATCATCGGGGTGGTGGCATCCGTGCTCGCGATCGGCTGGACGCTCAAGATCCTCGACTCGGGCATGGCGCCGGAGGGCATGACGCACGGCATCGGCACCGACAAGCTGCCCGCGCCCCAAGCCACATTGATGGCCACGGTGATCAAGGGCGTCCTCTCCCAGAACCTCCCCTGGGGCTACATCATGGTCGGCGCCGGACTCTCGCTGATGGTCTTCCTGTGCGGCGTCTCGCCGCTCGCCTGGGCCGTCGGCGCGTACCTCCCGATCGCGACCACGTTCACGATCTTCCTCGGCGGTCTCCTGCGCGGCTTGGTCGACAAGCTTCGCAAGACGAAGGCGGACAGCGAGATCTCGCCCGGCATGCTCTACGCGACAGGACTGGTCGCGGGCGGCTCGCTGACCGGCGTGGTAGTCGGCGCCCTCTCGGGAAAGGACATCGACACGAGCGAGGGCCCCAGATCGGTCATCGCCTACCTCTCGGGTGCGGGCGAGCGCATCCAGCACTCGATCGCCCAAGCCCTGGGATCCTACGGTCCCGACATCGTCTCCGCGCTGATGTTCTGCCTCATGGCGTATTTCCTCTATCGCGTGGCGATGAGCGAGGAAGGCGAGTCCGGGGCCGAGAAACGCTAGGGTAGACCGTTGGAGACGAGCTTCCGGCCGTACGTCTCTCCCAGCGAGAACCTGCCCGAGATCACGTTCCGGGCACTCTGGCTCGGTTCGATCCTGGGCATCGTCTTCGGCGCGGCGTCGACCTATCTCGCGCTGCGCGTGGGCCTGACGGTCTCGGCCTCGGTGCCGATCGCGGTGCTGGCGGTGTGGGCTCTGCGCTCGCGCCGCGGCGAGCGCGTGATCCTCGAGCACAACATCGTGCAGACCGCAGGCTCGGCCGGCGAATCCGTGGCGGCCGCGGTGGTCTTCACGGTCCCGGCGCTGATCTTCCTCGGGTACCCGCTCGAGATCGGCGTCACGACGCTGATCGCCCTCACCGGCGGGTTGCTCGGCGTGCTCATGATGGTGCCGCTGCGCCGCTACCTGATCGTCAAGGAGCACGGCATCCTGCGCTACCCCGAAGGGAAAGCCTGCGCCGAGATCCTGCAGGCCGGCGAGAAGGGCGGCACCTCGGCGAAGAAAGTCTTCGTCGGGCTCGGCTGGGGAGCCCTCTTCAAGACTTTTCAGGCCGTACTGGGCGGCGCCCCGGTCACGCTGACGCGCGAGTTCCACAAGTTCCGCGGCGCCGAACTCGCCTGCGACTTCGCGCCCGAGTTGCTGGGCGTCGGCTACATCCTGGGCTACCGCACCTCGGTGATGATGGTGGCGGGGAGCCTGCTCTCCTCCTTCATCCTCGTCCCGATGATCGTGCTCTTCGGGTCGGATCTCGAGCAGCCCCTGGCGCCCGCCACGAAACTGATCAGCGAGCTCTCGCCGACCGACATCTGGAGGAACTACGTGCGCCACATCGGCGCGGGAGCGGTCGCGGCGGGCGGTCTCTTCGCGCTGGCGCGCGCCCTGCCCTCGATCGTCTCGGCCCTGCGCTCCTCGGCGGGATCGCTCCTGGGCGGCGGCGCGCGTTCGAGCGCCAGTCTGCGCACGGATCGGGACACGCCGACCCCGGTGCTCTTCTTCGGCGCGCTCGGGATCGTCGGGTTCATCTGGATCCTGAAGCCGGTCTTCCACATGAACCTGCTCGGGGCGCTCCTGATCCTGGTGCTCGGGTTCGTGTTCTCGGTCGTCTGTTCGCGCATCACCGGCGAGGTCGGCTCGACCTCGTGTCCGCTCTCCGGCATGACGATCGGCGTCTTGATGGCGACCTGCAGCATCTTCCTCGCCATCGGCTGGGAAGGCTCGACCTACAGCCGCCTCGCGCTCATGGTCGGAGCGGTCGTGTGCATCGCGATCAGCAACGCCGGAACCTGTAGCCAGGACCTGAAGACCGGCTTCTTGCTCGGCGCGACGCCGATCAAGCAGCAGGGAGCGTTGCTCGTCGGCGTGCTCGCCTCGGTGCTCGCCGTGGGCTGGACCGCGTACCTCCTGAACCAGGCCGAGACGACCGAGACCACCCTCCCGATGCCCTTCACGGTTCCGGCGGATCGGCTCGCCGAGAGCGCCGACGTCGAGAGCAAGACCGACGGCATGGATTACGCCTTCGTTCGCCTCACGCCCGCCGAGCTCCCCCAGGGCGTGGCCGAGGGGATCTACCTGGTCGAGCGCGCGAGCGGCGAGGCGCGCTACCTGCGCGAGGACGGGATCGGCGCGGGACGTCTGCAAGCGCCGCAGGCGAAGCTCATGTCGACCGTGATCGACGGCCTGCTCACCGACCGGCTGCCCTGGCCGCTGATCTTCCTCGGCATCGCGATCGCGATCTTCGTCGAGCTGCTCGGGGTCCGCTCGCTCACCTTCGCCGTCGGCGTGTACTTGCCGCTCTCCTCCACCATGCCCGTGTTCCTCGGAGGGGTCGTGCGCTGGATCGCCGATCGCGTGTACAAGCGCCCGCCCGACGCCGACGACGAACCGGAGGGGACGCTCTTCTGCTCCGGCGTCATCGCCGGCGCGGCGATCCTCGGCATCCTGGCGGCTGCGCTGGCCTTCGACCAGGCGCGCTTCGACAAGGATCTCGGCCTGCACACCTCGATCGCCGTGCTGCGGGATCTCGCCTTCGCCCAATCCTCGCTGGTCGGCGCGGGGCTGCTCGCCGTGCTCGGCTTCCTCATGTTCCGCGGCGCGGCGCGGCCGAAGCAAGCCAGATAGCACCCCTACGCACTCGGGCGTCAGCGGATCTCGATCGAGTTCGTTCCTCCGGGGGCGATCTCGATCTCGCTCAGGACCTCGGGGCTCGTCTCGTCGAAGCCTCGGCTCGGGTCGTAGCGGACGATGCGCCCGCTTCCAGCAGGCACCTGGGGGCAGCGGAACGTCCCCGCGGCGTCCGGGACGATCGGCGCGAGGCAGCGCAGGTCGCCGCGCTCCCAGAGGTGGAAGACGAGGCTCGGCTCCTCCTCCTGCGCCGGCGGGGTCATCGTCCCTACGAGGGCCCCCATCTCGAGCTCGAGGGACCAGTAGGCCTCCCCCTCGACGAGCCGCACCGGATCGAGGATCACGAGCATCGCGCTCGGATCGGAAGCGTCCGTCGTGAGGAAGAGCCGGTACTCGCCCGGCTCCTCCACCGAGAGCCGGAAGAGCCCGGGCTCCGCGAAGGGCTCCGGGGCTCCGGACATCTCGCGCCCGACATCGAGTCGCGCGAGCCAGCCCTCGGCGGGCTCTCCATCGATCGTGAGCCGCCCCGTCAGGCGACACTCTCCCTGCTCCGGCTCCTCGAGCCACAGATCGATGCGGGTCACCTCGCCCTCGAAGACCTCGCAGTTCCAGGGGATCTCGCCCGGCTTCTTCCTCGTCTCGGTGGTCAACTCCGCCCCCGGGTCGATCTCCCGCTCGGCGAGCCCGACCCACCAGCGCCCCGGCATGAGGTGATCGAAGGAAAGCGTGCCCTCCTCTCCCGTGCGGAGGGTCGCGCCGCATCCGTCACCACGCGAGAGAGCCACGATGGCACCGACCGGGCTCGCACCGGCGGACGAGCGTACGGTGACCTCGAGCGTCCCGCCTGCTCCGAGCACGAGACGCTCGCGCAGGTGACTCCCGGGATCTAGTTCGAGGGGCCCGATCTCCGCGGGCGCCAGCCCCTCCGCTTCCGCCCTCACGTAGTAGCTGCCTCGTTCCGCCACGGACAGCAGGAACTCGCCGCCCGGGCCGCTCCGCGTGGAGATCAGCGGGAACGTTTGCCTGCGCACGGGATAGCCATTGTGGAGCGTGGCCCACTTCACGGATCGGTAGAGCGCGACCCATGCGCCCTCGAGGAGCTTGCCCTCCGCCTCGACCACGCCCGAAACCCCGCCAGCCGCCTGGAGCGTGCAGTCCAGCCGCTCGGGTGGAGTTCCGCTCGAGAAGGGTCCGAGCCGCGACGGCATCCATCCGTTCCCGGCGACCTCGAGCGAGAAGTCTCGGCCGGGGACGAGGATCGGCGCGAGACCCCCCGGGCGCTCGACCTCGGGAAGGGAGGAGAGCTCGAGCCCGTCCCTCGCGGCGAGCGTGCGAACCCCGTAGCGCTCGACGGGCACTCCCTCCGGCGAAACGACCAAGAGCTCCAGGGTCGGCCCAGGCGCAAGCTGGAGCACGAGTCCCCTCGTCCCCGGCTCGACCCCCTCGGCCGTGACCTCTCGGTACCGTCCCTCAGGATCGAAGGCGGTCACGTCGCAGCGAACATCCAGCCGATCCTGCTCGAACCGGCCGCGTTCGTCGGCGGGCATTTCGAAGGTCCTCCTGGACGATCGCAAGAGGATCCTCGCGAACGCCACGCCGACTCCATCGGGATCGACCACCCGCCCGGCGACGCCCGTCTCGGGTCCCGCGGGTTCCATGCGGATCTCGATGCCCTCCACGATTCCTGCCGCTCGAACGGTGACCGGCGCCGAGAGAGCCGCCGAACGCCCCTCGGCCACGGCGACGAGCCGGATCTCTCCGGCTGGGACGTCCTCCAGCAGGAAGGAGCCGTCGAACCCCGTCGAGACGCGCGCCCCGGGCTTCCAGAGATCCTCGAGGGAGCTCTCGCGACGGACCTCCCATTCCAGCCCGGCGACCGCCTCGTCGAAGCGAGCGACGCTCGCCCCGAGGAGCCCGCGTCCCTCTCCGTCGAGCACGCGGCCGGAGATGCCTCCGCCGGGGACGAGCTTCCACTCCCCGAGCGTGATCGTCTCTCCCACCGCGGCTCGGGCCTCGCGCCGATCGAGGGCATACCCTGGGCATCGCGCCTCGAACTCGAAGAGGACGTCGAGCGCGGCGCGGAAGAGCTCCACCCCCAGGACGAGCTCGGCCCGTCCGTCCGGGCCGCTGGGCGCGCTCGTCGCACCCCCACCGGCGGTTCCGAACACGGCGTCCGATAGCGGAACTCCGGCCTCGTCGACGAAGCGAACGCGCACCACGGCCCGTGAGGCCGATGGGGTCTGGACCTCCCCGGGCGCGGGATCGACTCGCACTTCCTGCGCCGGCGCACGCGGCTCGGGACTCGACGAGCCTCGGAGGAGGGCCTCGGGTTCATCGAGATCGGCTTCCGCTGCGCGCCCGACCCCGGCGTTCGGGAGGCCCTCGGCCCGCGCATCCTCGAGCTCGAGCCACGCTCTCCCTCCCAGGTAGAGCGCGGCGACGAGAGCGCCGGCGACGACGATCGCGAGACCTTTCCCTGTGGCACTCATCTCCTTCTTCCTTCTCGCTGGGTGGTCCAGGAGCGGCGGCTCTCGTGGGCCACCGCTCCCGGCTCACTTCCGACCCGGACTCACTTGCAGTAGCACTTGGCCGCACGGGGGAACCCCAGGAAGCACCAAGCGCCCTCACAATGGGCCTTCTGCCCCGGCTCGCAGAAGACCGCGCACCCGCCTGCATTGCCGAAGAGACATTCGGCCCCCTCGGCCTGACACATGCTACCGACCGTCCTGGGAGACTCGAAGGGCTTCGTCGTCTTCTGGGCTCCCAGGGGGGCGGGCAGGAGGAACAGGGCGAGCAGGAGCCCGGGGACAAGGAACAAGGAAAGTTTCATGGCTTCTATCTCCTTTCTCAAAGCACGAGATGGCGTCCATCGGACGGGACGTCGTCGTCATAGACCGTCGCGCCGCGCTCGAGGAACCACTCCGACGTGGTCCCATCCCAGACGAAGCGCGTCACGAGGCGCCCGGCCGGCGCACCCGTCGACTCGAAGCGCAGATCGAGGTCGATCCAGGTGAGCTTCCCAACGGCCGCAGCGATCTCCTCGATGGGGTTCCTGTGGGGGATCATCAGACGATGCCAGATCGTGGCGCCGGGGATCCGGTTGCAAAGCGATTCGAAGGAACGCTCCCAATCTTCGCCCACGCGCAGGGGAGCCTCGTCCGAGCGAAGTTCGACCCGAGCCTCCTCCGGCACGAACCGCGCGACGGGCGGACGGACGTAGTACGCCGTCCAGAAGGTTCCGAGCGCCCCGACCCAACCCTCGGGGATCTCGTGGGCCGCGACCCCGAGCTCGAGGCAGAGCGCTCGCAGCTCCTCGAGATCGCTCGCGTGCTCTTCCTCGGCGAACTCGACGTCCGCCGCGCGCAGGGCGAGGAACGAGTCGAAGGACGCCCGCTCATAGGCATGGGTCAGCCGTGCCACGATCGTGACGATCGCCTCGAGCTCCGCGTCGGTGAGCTCGTCGACCGGCGGTGTCGCTTTCCCGAGGACGAGACACGCAACGGCGAGATCGCGCTGCTCGGAGGGAACCTCTCCAGGTTGGAACCGCGGAGAAGCCGGGCGCGAGGCGCGGAGCCAGGCCACTCCGACCCCGCCCAGGCACAGGAAGACGATCGCCAGCCCGATTCGGTGCACATTGGAGAATCCGCCCTTCACGGGCAAGGGACCTCGAAGCTCCCTCCAGGAGACGAAGAATCCCGTTCCTTTCGCTCGGTGCAGGCGGAGCTCGAATGCGGCGAGGGCCTTACCCCGTCCATGCATGGAGCTCCATGGGCATCGACACCTGCGCGCCTTACACTGGCCGCCCCTTTGCGCGAGCGGGCAGAGCTCCGCGCCTCCACCCGAATCCACACCCGCCATCACGGAACGACCATGAAGCGTCCCGCCTTCCGCCGCCTCTCCTTCCTCCTCCTCGCCGCGCTCCCCGCGGCGGCCCTCGCCCGACCGCTCGCCCTCGACGAGGGCATGTGGCCGTTGAACAAGGTGCCCAGGGAGGCCCTCGAGCAGAAGTACGGCGTCGAGATCACCGACGCCTGGCTCGATCGCGTGCAGAAGTCGGCCGTGCGCATGGGGAGCGGCGGCTCGGGGTCGCTCGTGTCGCCGAACGGCCTGGTGATGACGAACCACCACGTCGGCTCCGACGCGCTCGAGAAGCTCTCGACGCCCGAGAAGAACCTGATCGAGCTCGGCTTCTACGCCCGTACGAACGCCGAGGAGCTCGAGTGTCCCGACCTCGAGGTCGACATCCTGTGGTCGATCGAGGACGTCACCGAGCGCGTGACGGGCGCCGTGAAGGCCGACATGAACGGCGCCCAGGCCAACGACGCGCGCCGCGCGATGATGTCCACGATCGAGAAGGAGTCGAAGGACGTGACGGGCCTGAAGAGCGAGGTCGTCACGCTCTACCAGGGCGGCCGCTACCACCTCTATCGCTACAAGTCCTACCAGGACGTGCGTCTCGTCATGGCGCCCGAGAAAGCGATCGCCTTCTTCGGCGGCGACCCGGACAACTTCGAGTACCCGCGCTACGACCTGGACATCACCTTCTTCCGCATCTACGAGGACGAGAAGCCGCTCCGGAACGCGCACTACCTGCCCTGGAGTCGCACGGGCACGGCCGAGAACGACCTCGTGTTCGTGGCCGGCCACCCCGGCCGCACGCAGCGCCTCTACACCGCCGCGCACCTCGAGTTCCTGCGCGACGTCGCCTACCCGCTGACCATGCGCTCGCTCTGGCGGCGCGAGGTGCAGCTGGCGAACTTCCGCGACCGCAACGCCGAGAACGCGCGCGTCGCCGAGGGCGACCATTTCGGCGTCCAGAACAGCCGCAAGGCCTACACCGGCATGCTCGAGGGCCTGCAGGACCCGCGCATGATGGCCGAGAAGCTCGCGGCCGAGAAGAAGCTGCGCGCGGCGGTAGCGGCCAACCCCGAGCACCAGAAGAAGTGGGGCGACGCCTGGGACCAGATCGCCAATGCGGAGGCGACCTACGCATCGTTCTACGAGCGCTACGCGACCCCCGGCGTCGGCCGCGGGCCGCTCGGCGACCTCTTCGGCATCGCGCGCCACCTGGTGCGCCTGGCGGACGAGAAGCCCAAGGAGAACTCGAAGCGCCTGCGCGAGTACGCCGACTCGAACTGGGACACGCTCGAGCAGCAGCTCTTCTCGACGGCTCCGCTCTACCCGGCCTTCGAGACCGAGAAGCTCGCGAGCGGGCTGCAGAACCTGGTCGAGCTCCTGGGCGGCAACGATCCGGCCGTGGTGACCGCGCTCGGCGGGCTCTCGCCGCGGTTGCGGGCCGAGGAGCTCGTGCGCGGCACGAAGCTCATGGACGTGGCCGAGCGCAAGCGCCTCTACGAGGGCAAGAAGCCGGCGATCGACGCCTCGCAGGACGCGCTCGTGCTCCTCGCCAAGGCCTTCGACGCCGAGAACCGCGCGCAGCGCAAGCGCTACGAGGACGAGGTCGAGAGCGCCGAGCGCGCGGGCTACGCCAAGATCGCCGCGGCGCAGTTCGCGATCTTCGGCGAGGACCTCTATCCCGACGCGACCTTCACGCTGCGCTTGACCTGGGGCACCGTCAGCGGCTACGAGCAGAACGGAATGCACGTCTCGCCCTTCACGGACTTCGAGGGCCTCTACGCCCACAGCGCCGAGCGCGGCAACGTGCCGCCCTTCCAGCTGCCCGAGCGCTGGGTCGAGAAGAAGGCCGCGCTCGACCTCGAGACGCCCTACGACTTCGTCTCGACCTGCGACATCATCGGCGGCAACTCCGGCTCGCCCGTGATCGACAAGAAGGGCGAGGTCGTCGGCATCATCTTCGACGGCAACATCCAGAGCCTGATCTTCAACTTCGCCTACGAGGAGAAGCAGGCGCGCGCCGTCGCGACCGATTCGCGCGGCATCCTGGAGGCCCTGAACAAGGTCTACGAGTGCCGCGAGCTCGTGGGCGAGATCCTGCAGCAGCCGGGGAGCTGAACGACGACAAATCGCGCCCTGAGCCCCGATTCAGGGGCAGGACAGCGTGAACACGAGGTTGTGCGGCGCATCCCCGAAGATCCCCGTGAGACTGGAAGGCTGACAGACGGGATGTGAGACCTCCACCGTGTAGGGGATGCAACAGGTCACTCCTGGGACGACCAACTGGTCGGTGATCAGGAAGAAGCTGCCGTCCGCGATCGTGAGGGTGCTCGTGGCGCGACCGTCCAAGTCCGTCTGGACCGTCGCTCCGGCGAGCGACCCCCCATATTGGTCGAACACCATCCCCTTGATCACGACTCTCTGTCCCAGGACCACGACGACCGTTCCGACGCCGGCACTGCCCGAGTAGCACCCCTCGTATCTCGTCGCGTTCTTCTGGTCCGCGTCGAAGAACGCGTCGGGAACCAACGCTCCCGTGCAATCGGGGAATTGGCCCATCGGGGGTTGGCAACTCGGACCGAGACACGTGATGTCCGCATCGACTCTTCCTACGGTGAAGGCGCCCTCGATCCAGACCTGCGCAGTGTTGGGAAGACTCGGACAGGCGCACGACCCGATCGTCCCGTCCATGTTCCTCTCGAAGCTGAGCTCTTCTCCCGGAGCCCCTCCCCCGGGGCAGTACGAGAAGTCGATCAGAGGATGGAAGTAGACGTCCCAGACCTCGTCGCTGCAACTCGCGCCGTACAGGAGGTCGCAATAGGTCTTGATCGCCGGATCCTGCGGCACGGAGGCGTGGACGTGGTCTGAGGCGAGGGGGGGACCTTCGTGGTTCACCCACGTGAAACCGAAACCCTTGCTCGCCATGTGAGCCGTCTTGTGCGCCAAGATCGCGAGACGACCCTGCTCGGCGATGGCGGCCGCGGTCGGCGCGTCTTTGGGATTCGCACCGGTTTCCATCAGGGTGAGATCCAGCGCCCTCCCGTCATAGTGCAACGACTTCCCCGAGGTCCCATGCTCGTTGCAGCACTGATTCGAGTAGGCTTCGGCGACCCTCAGCACGAACTGACCTTTCCACTCCTCGATCACGAGCTCGGCAAGCAGCTCGAGTGCAGCAAGCGCGCGGCTGGTCATGAAGTAGTCGCTCTCGGGAGCGTCGCACGACTCGACGTCTTGGAATACGAGTCCGTTCATGTAGAAGGCAGATTGACGGGCGTCTTCCAAGGAACATCTCTTCGAGAGCGGCAAAGCTCCCAAGAACGGACCAGAGGCCAAGCTCTCACGAGTGCCCAAGTTGCATGCTTGGTCGATGTGTTGGCCGACCGCCAGCGTGCTTGGACATGGTCCGGGCTGGCCTTTCTGAGCGGCGCTCGTAGGCATGATGAGCAGCATCGAAAGCAGGATCACTTTCACTGGGGTCCTCCTTGTGGAAGTTGGTGGTGCCGGTCTCCCTCCGCCGCTACTGGATCGTGGCGTTCCCGCCGCTCGTGGCGAGCGTCACGGGCAGGGCCAGCCGGATCGGTGCCGTCGCGCACGTCCCCGGTTTCAGGACGACGTCGCCGCCGCCGCAAACGCCGGCGATCCCCTCTTCGACGGTATTGAAGGGCTGCGCGAACGAGCCGTCCTCTGGACCGGTGTAGCCGCAGTCGACGTAGACGACGCTGCCCAGGCAAGGCCCAAGGCACGCGCTCTCGGCCGCAGCGCGCATGCCGGCAAGCTGTGCGCCGTGGAAGAAGGTCGTGACGTTCGAGAGCCAGCCCGAGCACAGGTGGCAGTAGCTCATCAGCGTGCCTTGGTTCGTGCACACCTGCGCCGTTTGGCAGGGGCCGAAGTATCCCAAAGGGGGGCACTCGTCGAGCGGCGGGCACTCCTCGTGCGTGTGGATCGCGCTGAAGTTGTGGCCCAGCTCGTGCGCGACCACGAAGAAGTCCCAGTTCAGAGGTCCCTGCGACACCGGAAACGGCGTGAGGCCGAAGAGCGTCAAGTTTCCGCTCACGCCAAAGCCGTAGTTCGGATCACAGATCACGTCCAGGTACGCGATGCCTCCACCGAGATCGGCCCCGCTCAACATGTGAGCCAGGTTTCCTCCCCCAGGGATGTTCCCGGCCCAAGCAAACTGGAACTCCTTGAGCACCCAATAGGCATCCAGGCCGTCGTCCTGCGACATCCAAGGATCGTTCGACACCGTCCAGAGGTTGAGATAGGGATAGGTCAAGACGACGTCGAGCTGCTCCTCGTAGCGCATGCTGACGGCCCCGAGCAGCGATGTGACGTAGCTGAGCTCCGCGAGCGCGTCGTTGAAGCGCGTGAAGAGCTGGTAGTCGCCTTCGACCGCGACCTTGCAGACCAGGGTCGTGCTCGCAGCCGCGGCGGCCCCGCTCGGACGCGATCGCGGCGGCGACACGCGCGGCAGATCGTTCGCTCGGCAGGAGGGGCCGAGATCGAGGCCGAGCTGCCCGGGCTGCGACCCAGTCCACCAGCGCGACGAGCTGCGGCTCCAGTCGCCGCGCGCTCCAGGTTCCGCGAGCAGGTGGAAGGTGTCGCCGGCACGCTCGATCCAGCCGCGCGATCCGAAGCGCGAGAAGGCCAGGAAGACGCTCGAGGACTGATCTCCTTCGACCTTCCCGGACCAGAGCAATGCCCCGAGCTCGCCGACGAGCTCGGGAGCCGCGACGCCGTCGACCGAGACGCCGAAACCGAGACGGGCGAGATCGACCGCTCGCAGGTCCAGGCGCACGGACTGCCCGTCGGGAAGCGTCACCGGTCCCATTGCGACGGCGAACACGCCTCGAAGCTCCTCGATCGCGTTCGCCTGCGGCACGAGGATCCCCGCGCTCTCCACGAACGGGAAGGAGCGCGCCTGCCGAGCCTGGCCGTTCGCCTCCGCGGCCGCGGCGAAGCCGAGGACGAGCGAGAGGAGGTGGCTCTTCGAGATCCTGCTCATCCTTCCTTCTCTCTCACTGTAGGTCGACGAGTACGAGCACGAGCCCGGTTCCCTCGCCGAGCGCGGACATCGCCTTGCCGAGCACCGCGCCGTTGCTCCGAACCGGATCCGCAGCCTTCATCGCGTGGCCGCCCGTGCCCGCGGTCGTCAAGAGGTCGCCGGGCTCGATCGGACCGTTCTCGGCCGAGCACTTGACGTAGACGCGGCCGGCCATCGCGACCGGGATGCCCCCTTCGAACGTTCCCGCCTGCGAGAGCTTGAGCCCTGGATGTACGCCGCCCGCTCCGGATACGACCCCGGCGACGCACTTGTCGTAGGCGGCGCGCGAGGCTCGGAGCAGGCCGGGACGTGCCGGATCGATGCTCAAGACCGTGCCCGGTTCATCCGTGCCGTCCGCCGTCTCGAATCCCTCGACGATGTCGCAGCCGCCCGTGATCGTCAGGCACTGCGTGCTCGTCTCCCCGGCGACGTCGAGCTTCGTCGCGGGCGCGGTCGTGCCGATGCCGACGTTGCCGCTCGTGTCGATCGTGAACTGCACCGGGCCTGTGCCTGCCGCAGTCCGCACGTGCATCGGACCCGTGCCGTCGGTGCTCAGCATCATCCCGGTCGGGGCGACGTTGACGACGTCGAGATAGCCTCCCGAAGCGTCGCTGCTGAAGCGCGCCACGTCCGACGTCGTTGAATGGACGTGGAGGGGCCTCGCGGGGGTGGGCGTTCCGATGCCGACCCGGTCGCCGCTGATCCTCATCCGCTCGTATCCGCTCGACGAGAGGTCGCTGCCGTCGATCGCCACGCTCGTCTTGAAGATGAGGTGCTGGCCGCCCGTACCGACGTAGCAGTCTTCATCCGTAGAGTCGCCGGCCTGGAGCACGAGCGTGTCCTTGGTCACGCCCTCCATGTGGATCTGCGCGAAGTCGCCAAGGTGGCGCACGTGGAGATCCGAGAGCGGGCTCGGCTGATTGATGCCGACTTTGCCGCCGGGCCGGACGACCATCCCCGCCGTGCCTTCCGCGCGCAGGTGCAGCGCGCTTCCCGCGCCGGAATCGAGGTACGTGTCCTGGCCGTCGGCGATCAACGATCCCTTGAGGATGCCGGACTGCTGCAGGAGAAGGCCGCCAGGCGAGCCGTCCGTCGTGTTGACCAGGATACGCGGATCAGCAACACCTTCGACATGCAGCAATCCTTGAGGACTCGTCGTGCCCATCCCGACTCGCCCGTCCTGATCGATGATCATCCGGATGAGACCCTGCGTCTTCATGACCACGTCTGCTGCGACCCCTCCTAGGGAGCCGGCGATTACCGTGCTGCCGGCTCCCGTGCCCTCCGGGTCCAAGGCGCTACCATTGACCTGCACTAATCCCAGACCCGTGCTCACCAGGGACAGGCCCTTGGCCGAACCCGTGGTTCTTATCGCTCCACCGAAGGGGCCGTCGAGAATGAGATTGGGGGAGCCGGACATCGTTTCCACGCGCAGCGTCGTGTCGTTCGGGCCGGAGATATGCATCGCGCTCATCGGAGACGTCGTCCCGACGCCGACGTTCCCCAACGAGTTGACGTTCAACTCGGGTCCCAGCGGATACAGCCGGCCGAGGGTCGGCGTGCTCGAGACTTGCACGCAGTTCCCCGTCTGCTGGTCCAAGATCGAGTCGAGACACGTCGTCCCACTGGTCAGAGCCTCGAAGCCGGACTCCGGAGCGGCGACCCGGCGGCCGGCGGCTGCGAGATCCTCGAGACCGAATACGCTCACCTCCCTCGGGCCGATGCCTCCCCCTCGGACGGCCGCGTCAGTCGGCGCGACGGCGGACGAGCCCGGCGCGCGTCGATCGCCGGTTTCGTCCTCAGCGGTCGCGCTTTGCGCGGCGAGAGCACTCGTCGCCGACACCAGAAGACCGATCTCGCTCGCCTCGAACGTCCCGTCGCCGCGGTTGCGGTAGAGACGATGCCTGGTTTCGCTCGCGAGGTGCAGGTCGGGCCAGCGGTCGGCGTCGAAGTCGATCCACTCCGCGGCGAGGACCCTTGCGGCGGGCTCGATTCCGCTCGGCTGCGTCCAGTCCTCGAAGCCTCCATCGCCGCGGTTGCGCCATAGCGCGCTCGATCCTTCGGTTCCAGCGAGGTAGAGGTCCGGATCGCCGTCGCGATCGAAGTCCTCCCAAAGGCCCAAGAGCGCGCGCGGGCTCCCTCCAAGTCCGCTCGACTGCGTCGCGTCATCGAAGACCCCTCGACCGGAGTTCTGGAGCAGGTGCATCTCGCCCGCCGGCGCGATCGCCAGCGCGTCGAGGTCGCCGTCGCGGTCATAGTCGGCCCAGAGGAGGCTCGCACCATCGGCAGCCGATCTCGGCAGGGCCGGTCGGCGGCCCCGGAATTCGGCTTCTTGATTCGGTCCCGATAAGGCGAGCCCGGCGGAGCTCGTCACGACGAACAGCGAACAGATGGCGGCCTTGGACATGGCAGATTCCCTCCGGATCCTCGCTTTGGGCTCGGTGCCGCCCATGGAGACGGAACCAGCCCGATCGAAGAACAGGAACTTGGCGGAAACCCGCTGTGGTCCGACGATCCGCCTACACTGCTCCCGCAGAGCCCGCCATGCCGGATCCCGTCTCCGACCTCTTGGAGGAGTACTTGGACCATCGGTTCCGCGGATCGCCGTGCGAGGTCTCCGCGCTGCTCGCGCGCCATCCGGAGGCCGACTCCAAGGTCTGCGAGCGCTTCCGGCGGATCGTCGAGAGCCTCGACGACGGCCCTGCCGGAATGAGGGGCGAAACGGAGCCCGCACCCGATCTCCCCGAGGGCGAGCCCTTCGGACCCTATCGGCTGATCCGTGAGCTCGGTCGCGGCGGCCAGGGCACGGTCCACCTCGCCCTCGACACGCGCCTTTCGCGCTCCGTCGCGATCAAGCTGTTGAGCGAGCGGTCGGCGTTGCACCCGGAGACTCCCCGGCGACCCGGCCCCACGGCTCGCCTGCAGCGCGAGGCCCAGGTCGCCTCCAAGCTCGCTCATCCCGTGATCTGCACGATCTTCGAGACGGGCGTCGAGGGCGGCGTGCCCTACATCGCGATGCGCTACGTCGAGGGCGAAAGCCTGGCGGCGAAGATCGCCCGCGCGCGCGAGCGCGGGGCCGCACCCGTGTCGATCTCCGGATCGAACGCACCGCTGCCGGGGAGCGCCGAGGAACCCGACCGCTCGCACGCGCGGCTGCTGAGATTCTTCGAAGAGGCCTCCAAGGCGCTCGACTTCGCCCACGAGGCAGGGGTGATCCACCGCGACGTCAAACCCAGCAACCTCATGGTCACTCCGGCCGGAGAGCCGGTCTGGCTCGACTTCGGACTCGCGCGGGACGAGGAGAGCGACCTCGCGAGCCTGACGAGGACCGGAGACTTGCTCGGAACGCCGGCCTACATGTCCCCCGAGCAACTGGACCCGACGGCGCGCACGATCGACCGCCGCACCGACGTCTACTCGCTCGGCGTCGCGCTCTACGAGTGTCTCACCCTGCGCCGGCCCTTCGAGGCCGCGACGCGCCAGGGCCTCTTCGAGGCGATCCGCTCGAAGGATCCCTCCGACCCGCGCTCGTGGAATCGGGCCATCCCCCGCGACCTCCTGGTCGTCCTGGAGACCGCCCTCGAGAAGGACCGCGCGCGCCGCTACCAGACGGCGCGCGACTTCGCCGAGGACCTGCGGCGCGTGCGCGAGCACGAGCCGATCCGCGCGCGGCCCGCCAGTCTCGCCCTGCGGGCCCGGCGCTGGAGCCAGCGCAATCCGGCGCTGGCGGCGTCGATCCTCGGGCTCTTCATCCTGCTGTCCGTCGGACTCGGAGAGGCGCTGTGGTTCCTGCGCCGCGAGATCCAGCGTGGACGCGAGCTCGAAGCTTCGTACCTGACGGCGAGAGCCGCCGAGATGCTGCCGCGGGACCCGGGCCTGGGCCTCTTGCTCGCCATCGAGGCGGAGGAGCAGCAGCCGTCTTGCGCCGCGCGCACCGCGCTCCATACGGCCTTGTTCCGGCTGCGGGAGCGCCGGACGATCCAGGCGCACCAGGACGCGATCCTCGGCCTCGCCTTCAGCCCCGATCACCGCTGGCTCGCGACGGCCTCCCGCGATCGAACGGCGCGCATCTGGGATCCGGCGATCTCGAGCGCGGTCCGCGAGATGCCCGTGGAGGACGAGCTCGGTCGGATCTTCTGGAGCCCGGATGGAGCGTTCCTGTTCGCCGCCTCGTACAGGCAAGTCTTCCGCTGGCGGACGTCGGACTGGAAAGCGAGCGGAACGTTCGACAACGGGGCGAATTCGTTCGCGCCCCTCTCGCGCGATGAGAGCCGGCTCGCGACTATCTCCGCGGACGGCAGCATCTCCCTCTGGATGCTCGGCGAGGGATCCAGGATCGTCCTGCGCGCCAGGACGCCAGCCTCGCAGGCTCTCTTCCATCCCGACGGCGCGCGCCTCCTTTCCATTCACGGCGACGGCAGCCTCCGTGTCTGGGACGCGGCGAGCGGAGATGCGCGCGGTGAGCTCTTGGCTCCCGGTTCGGTCCACCTCGGCGTCTTGCCGGTAACGAGCCCCAAGGGAACGGCGCTCGCCTTCGCGCATCGGCCGCAGAGCGCACAGCTCCTCGATCTCGAATCCGGAGCCGCGCTCCCCCCCCTGGAAACTCCCTCCGAGATCGTCTCGTTCGCGTTCTCGCCCGACGGAGGGATGCTCGCTCTCGGGCTGTCCGATGGCACGACCGCCTTGCACCGGACGGGGGACTGGAGCAAGGTCCACACCTTGGGCGGTCACGAAAGGGCCGCACGGACGGCCTGCTTCTCGGAGAGCGGTGCCTATCTCCTCACCAGCTCCTTCGAATCCGCCAGCGTCTGGGACGTGGTCACCGGGAACGAGCTGGCCGTGCTCCGCCAGCTGTCCCCGATCACGGGCATGTTCCTCGACGAAACGAGCATGCGCGTCGTCTCCTCCGGTCGGGATGGAACGCTGCGCACCTGGAATTGCACGAGCGAGGGCGAGCGGCGCTTCTTGACCCGCGAATCCGATGGCACGGTGTTCCTCGACTCCGAGGAAGCGCGCCTCCTCACGGTCGAGCCCGAGGGCGCTCGGATCTTCGACGCCTCGAGCTTCGAGGAGCTCCTGCACGTCGAGGCGACTCCTCCGGTCTCCTCGGCAACCTGGAGCCCCGACCACCGACGCTTCGTGACCGCCTCGAGGCACGACGGGATTGCCCGCGTGTACGACGCGGCCACGGGGGCAACGCTCCTGGAGCTCCGGGGTTCCGGAAGCCCCGTCTGGTTCGCCTCCTTCGATCCCTCGGGACGACGCGTCGTCACCGCACCGGAGGATCGCGTGGCACGGGTCTTCGACGTCTCGTCCGGAGACACGCTGCTCTTCTTGCGGGGACACGAAGGAGGCGTGCGTCACGCCGTGTTCAGCCTCGACGGGCGCTACATCGCCACGACCTCGGAACAGGATCGGAGCGTCCGCCTCTGGGACGCGGAGACGGGCGACCCGATCGTCGTACTCGAGGTGCGCGACCTGACGCCGATGTTCTCGAACTTCAGCCCCGACGGAACGCGCCTGGTCAGCGCCACGCGGCAGGGGATCGCCCCGATCTGGGACTGGCGCTCCCGACGGATCGAAGCGAGGCTCGCCGAGCACGAGGACTGGGTCACGTCCGCTCAGTTCAGTCCGGACGGACGCCTCGTGCTCACTTCCTCCCGCGACGGCCTCGTGCGGCTCTGGAACGCGAGCACCGGAGAGGTTCATGCCGACCTGAAGGGACACGGCGGTGAGGTCCGGTTCGCCTCCTTCGGTCCACTGGGCCGAACCATCGTCTCCTCCGGGCCGGACGGCATTCGAACCTGGCCGGTCGACGTGCTCGCCGCCGCCAAGGCCCTGAAGCCGCGCGAGCTCACCCCGGAGGAGCGCCGGCGCTTCGGGCTCGAGTGATCAGCCGACGAGCTCCGCCCAGTGCTTGAGCTTGACGGCCAGGCTGCGTCGAGCGCGAACGAGGCGCATGTTCGCGGCGCCGTGCGAGAGGCCGAGCTCCCCGGCAGCCGCGGAGATCGCGAAGCCACGGAGGTAGACGAGGTCGAGGATCTCGCGATCCTCCGCAGCGAGCAGGTTGAGGGCCAGCCGGATCGCGAGCGAGCCGTCGCGGCGCTCGACGCTCGAGAATCCTCCCGTCGTGGCAGGCGCTTCTCCTCCTGCCGCGGACCCGCCCGGATCGAGGGAGAGCAGGACGGGTCTCGGCACTTCCCGCATGCGATCGACGAGCAGGTTCCAGGCCGCCTTCCACAGGTAGGCGCGGAGTTGGCGTGGATCCGCGAAGCGCGGCGGTTCCTCTTGTCGCAGGAATCTCAAGACGGTCTCCTGAGCAACGTCGCTCACGCTGACCGGACCACCGAGATCGAGGTCTCGACCCCGAAGACGCCGCTTGAGCACGTCGACCTCCCGGCGCAGGAGCTCGTCCAACGCTTCGCGATCCTCCTCCGTCCTCCATCGTTCGAGAAGGAAGGATGGATCCATCGCCTCGTGTGCCCCTCCCGATCCGTCCGACATCGAGGCGCCGATTCTCGGCGCAGGTCGCGGTTCTGGCAACCCGGACCGGCTCCGGAGAGGCCGAGGGCTACTTCAGCAGGGCCTGGAGCTTGTCGAGCAGCGGCTTCAGGGCCGCCATCACGTCCGGATCGTAGGCGAACTTCGTCTTCAATCCTTCGATCGCGGTCTTCACCGACTCCATCGAGGGCAGGCTCGCGCCGAGCTTCTCCTTCAGTTGCTTCAACTGGTCCGCGAGCGGACCGATCACGTCGGAAGCCTTCATCGCGCTCGCCTTGTCCGTGATCGTGGCGATCTCCTTGGTGATCATGCCGCCGAGCTCCTCGAACTTCTTCTGGAGGTCGCCGGTGGAGAGCGTGGAGAGGTCGGGGGCCTTCGCGGAGAGGGTCTCGCCGGTCTTGACCTCGCTCGCCTTGGTCTCGCCCTCGCCGCAGGCGGCGCCGAAGAGGAGCAGGGACGCGCCGAGGCACGCCAGGGTGTTCGTTCGTTTCATGGGTTCCTCGATAGGGGAATGGGATGAATGGACGGAAACTGGGGGCAAGATTCTCCATCCGCACGCGCCCGACTACAAGGAACGCCCGGCTTCGTCCCTCGCCCGTCGCTCGCCCGAAGGGGATGCGCGCGGCGCCCCGCCCCAGGTCTCGCGCGGCGGATTCACGTAGCCGTGGCGCAGGCCGGGAAACGCCGCCGCGAGGCGCCTGCGGAGCTCGCGCAGACCGAACCCCGGCTCCTCTCCCATGCCGACCGTCTCCGCGTAGGCGTCCGGATCGATGTTCAGGTTGCGCCACTGGATCATCGCGAGGCCGGTCTCGCGCACGAGCTCGCAGAGCGCGGCGAACTCCTCTTCTGTGTCGGTGAAGCCGGGGAACGAGAGGTAGTTGATGCTCGCGAAGAGCCGCGCGCGTCGGGCGACGCACAGCGACTCCACCACGTCGGCGAAGCGATAGGTCGCCGGCCGGTAGTAGCACGTGTAGGGCCCCTCCCGCGCGCTGTTCAGGCTGACGCGGATCGAATCGAGGCCCGCCCCGGCCAGCCGCGCCACGACCGAGGGCTTGCTCCCGTTCGTGTTCAGGTGCAGCGTGCCGCGCGAAGAGCGGGCACGGATCGCGCGCACGATCTCGCACAGGAGCTCGCCCTGCATCAGCGGCTCGCCCTCGCAGCCCTGCCCGAAGGAGAGCATGGCGCGCGGGGCCGAGTCCAGGTGCGCCACGGCGATCTCGAGCACCTCGTCGACGCTGGGCACGAACGCAAGTCGCTCCTGGGGTGAGGGGATCGGAGAATCCGGCTGGGCCGAGATGCAACCCACGCAGCGCGCGTTGCAGGCGGGCGCGAGCGGGATCGGGCACTCCCAGCGGCCGTGAAAGAGGTTCTTCGCGTTCGCGCAGCCGTAGGAGAGCGCGCAGTTCGAGCCCAGGTGCTCGATCAAGCGGTTGTGCGGATGTCGCGCGCGCAGGGCCGCGATCCGCGCCTCGAGCTCTTCGTCCTCGAACGACGCGGGGTCGTGCTTCACGTCCTCCTCGACCCGTTCGGCCGCGACGTGGAGCGCGCCGCGGTACCAGCACAGGGCCGTGTAGGTGTAGAGCGGGAGCAGCGGAGCCCGCTCGCGCGAGCGATAGGCCGCGAGCGCCGACACCGAATAGCTCGGGGGCAGGAAGGCGGCGACCGCCGTGCCCTCGAGGGGCGCGGGGATCCGGCTCGGCCCGGGGAACCCGAGCGGCTCGCGCTCGGGCAGGAAGTAGAGCTCGCTTCCATCAGGAAGCGGGATCAGGTCGGCCGGATCGAGCGGTAGGACGGCGCGGCCGCTGCGTCCGGCGGCCGCTAGCTCGGGCGCGTCGAGGATCTCGCCGCGCGCGCTCGCGTACACCGCCGTAGGAAAGCTGGCCTTCTTGCGGGTCATGGACGGGCCGGGAATCCTAGCCGCGCCGCCCGACGGCGTTCCCTAGAATGCCGCGCCCTCGCCCCGGAAACCCCTTTGAACCGCAGCCACCGCCTGTTCATCGTCCTGAACGCGCTCTTCCTGATCTGCCTCTTCATGGCCGAGGTCACGGGCGCCAAGCTCTTCACGGTCGACGTCCCCGACTTCGGGATCCCGCCCTTCGCCGGCCGTCCCTGGCTCGAGATCCGCGCCTTCACGATGACGCTCGGCGTGATCCCCTTCCCGGTCACGTTCATCGTGACGGACCTGATGAACGAGTACTACGGCAAGAAGGGCGTGCGTTTCACGACGTTCCTCGGGATGGGCTGCATCGCGCTCGCCTTCGGTCTGATCTTCCTCGATCTCCGGATCCCGGCCGACCCGAGCTTCTCTCCCGTGAGCGACGAGGCCTTCCAGGCGGTCTTCGCCAGCTCGGCCCAGATCATCCTGGGCTCGATCACGGCCTACCTGATCGGGCAGATGATCGACATCCAGGTCTTCCACCGGCTGCGGACCTGGACCGGCAATCGCCACATCTGGCTGCGCGCCACGGGTTCGACCCTGATCTCGCAGCTCTTCGACTCCTTCATCGTGATCTATGTGGCCTTCGGGATCTGGGGCCAGAACGGCAAGGCCCCCTGGTCCCTCGAGCAGGTCGCGGAGGTCGCCTCGACGAACTACGTCTACAAGTTCGCGATCGCGGTGGCGATCACTCCGCTGCTCTACCTCGGGCACGGGATGATGGATCGCTACCTGGGCCACGGGGAAGCCCGGCGGCTGCGCGAGGAGGCGCTGCGGGACGAAGCCTTCCGGATCGTCGCGACCCGACCGCCCCTTCCCCTATCCTGAGCCCTATGAAGAACTGGATCGCCGCTCTGGGACTCGCCCTGCCCCTTGCCTGCAAGTCCTCGCCTCCGTCCGCGCCGCCCCCGACGGCGCCCACCGTTCCCATCTATCCCGGCTTCGGCGGCTACCACCGCCACGTGAGCACCGAGTCCGACGAGGCGCAGCACTACTTCGATCAGGGGCTCCAGCTCCTCTACGGGTTCAACCACGACGAGGCCATCCGCTCGTTCCGCCAGGCGGCCGCCTTCGACCCGCACTGCGCCATGGCGCACTGGGGCATCGCCTACGCGAGCGGCCTCCACATCAACAACACCCGGATGAGCGAGGCGAAGTCGAGCGAGGCCTTCGAGGCGGCAGAGGAGGCGCTGCGCCATCTCGCGTCCGCTTCGCCGGTGGAAGCGGCCCTCGTACGGGCCGTCGCCGCGCGCTACGCCTGGCCCGTGCCGGCCGACCGCAAACCGCTCGATCAGGCCTACGCCGACGCGATGGGCGAGACCTGGCGCGCCCACTCCTACGATCCCGACGTCGGGGCGCTGTACGCCGAGGCGCTCATGGACCTGCAGCCCTGGGACTACTGGACCCACGAGGGTGAACCCAAGGGACGCATCGAGGAGATCGTCGCGACGCTCGAGCGCGTGATCGAGATGCGCTCCGATCACCCGGGCGCGAATCACTTCTACATCCACGCGGTCGAGGCCTCGAAGGAGCCCGGGCGGGCGGTCGAGGCCGCGGATCGCCTGGGAGGCCTCGTCCCGGGCTCCGGCCACCTGGTGCACATGCCCTCGCACGTCTACATCCGGCTCGGGCGTTACTCCGACGCCGCGGACACGAACGCGCGCGCGATCGAGGTCGACCGGCAGTACTTCGAGCTCGCGCCCCCGCCCGATTTCTACAGCCTGTATTTCGTGCACAACATCCACTTCCTCGCCTTCGCGGCGATGATGGAGGGGCGCTACGCCACCGCGCTCGAAGCCGCGCGCACCCTCGAGCGGGACATCCCGGAGGCCTTCGTGCGCGCGTATCCGCAGTTCGCGGACGGATTCCTGCCGACCGCGCTGCACATGCTCGTCCGCTTCGGCAAGTGGCAGGAGATCCTGGAGGAGCGCGAGCCGCCCGAGTTCCGCAAGCTCTCGCGCGCTGCACTGCGCTACGGCCGCGGCGTGGCGCTCGCCAACCTCCGGAAACCGGCCGAGGCGCGCGCGGAGCTCGCGACCTTCGATGAGCTCGCCGCCGAGGTGCCCCAGGACTGGGTGGTCGGGAACAACCCGGCCCACGTGATCCTGCCACTCGCGCGCGCGATGCTCGAGGGCGAGATCCTCTACCGCGAAGGCAAGCTCGAGGAGGCCTTCGCGGCCCTGCGCGATGGCGTGCGACGCGAAGACGAGCTCGTCTACGACGAGCCCCCGGGCTGGATGCAGCCCGTGCGGCACGCGCTCGGGGCCCTGCTGCTCGCCGCGGGACGACCCGCGGAGGGCGAGACGATCTACCGCGAGGACCTCGAGCGCAACCCGGGCAACGGCTGGTCGCTCCTCGGGCTCGAACTCTCGCTGCGCCGGCAGGACAAGGCCCACGACGAAGCCGACGCCCTGGCCGCGGCCCGGGCCGTCGCCTGGGGGCGCTCCGACGTGGAGCCCACTTCCTCCTGCTACTGTGCCCCCTGAACTCCCGGATCCCCGGGAACGAAGCGGTCCTCACCGCTCCGACCTCGCCCCGCCGACCCGGAACGGCCCTTCGATCCCCTGGGTTCGGACGCTAAGCTCTTCTCTTGCCCGTCGTGAGGTAACCTTCTCGCGGACGTCCCCATGAAGATTCCCCTACTCGCCCTGGTCCTCTCCCTGATCCTCCCCACCGTCGCCCGGGCCCAGGAGCCGCCGGGGGACGCTCCGCAGAACAGGCCCGTGGTATCGGAGAAGCGCCGCGAGCAGGTCGAGCACCGCGCTGCGAACCAGGCCAAGCGCGCTCGCGACCCGTCGCGCGAGGAGAAGCCGAGCGTCCAGAAGGCCCTGGAGAGGAGCCAGGCTCGGGGCAACGCGAGATCTGCGTCGGATCGCCCCGTGTACGACGATGCCCGAGCCGAACCGCTCGCCCCGGCACAGAAAACGGACGGGCCGAGGGCGGAGGGGTCGCAGAAGACCGACTCCCGCGAGAAGCAGGACGAGCAGGGCACCGACCCGGGTTCGGATCGCCGGCGCGACGGGGCCCAGAAGACCGATCCTCGGACGGACCGGCCCAAGGAGGCGTCCGAGACCACGGCTCCGAAGCTGCCCGAGCCCGAGGCCCAGAAGACGGACAAGGTCAAGGTCGACGGCCCGCCCTCCCATCGCGCGGAGATGATCAAGAAGCTCGAGCACGAGGAGCGCAAGCACCGCGAGCGGCTGGCGAAGATCGCGCGCCTGCGGGAGCTCGCCCGGGAGAAGAACCAGGACGAGCGCCTGCGCGCGCTCGAGGAGCTCGAGCGCAAGGAGAACGAACGTTACGACCGCTACCGGCACGGCGCGCGCTCCACCCTCGGAGAAGGCGAGTTCGACGAGATCGACCGCGGTCTCGGGCACGGTCGTGGACACGGTCGGGCGCAAGACGCCCGGGTCCATGACGAGCGCGACGAGAAGGACGACCGCGCGGGCGCCGAGCATCGCCAGGACGGCGAGCACCGCCAAGGTGCCGAGCATCGCCAGGACGACCAAGGCAAGTCGAAGAAGGACAAACCGTAGTCAGCGGGCCGGGACGAGTCAGGAGTGAAGGACTCCTCCGAATCCTCTGCCCCCCACCCACGGAGTCGGACATGAAGCAAGCCACGCTTTCGCTCGCCTTCCTGGCGACGCTCTTCGCCTCGGGCTGCAAGAAGGAGGAGTCGAACGCCTCCCCCGCCGGCGCCCTCCCGACCCAGGAGGAGCTCGACAAGAAGGCCGCGCAGGAGATCGACGAGTCCAACGCCGATCAGGAGCTGAAGGAGCTCGAGAGCGAGATCGAGCAGGATCGCTAGCGGCCCGGAGGGCCGCTACGAGAATCGCCGGTTGTTCGTCTTTGCGCGAACGGACGGAAGTGGAACCCTCTCGTGAGAGCGCGTCCGTTTCTCGGACGCGCTCTCAGCTGATCCGCATCGGCTCCGTCGCCCTCCGCCATCCGCTGGTGCTCGCCTCGATGGAGGAGCACACGGATCGGCCCTTCCGGCTCCTGATGAAGGAGTTCGGAGCCTCGCTCGTCATCACGGAGATGGTCGACCCGCACGCGCTCCTGCGCGGCGATCGGATGAGCGAGCGCATGATCGCCTTCACCCCGCCCGAACGTCCGATCGCCGGCCAGCTCCTGGGTGCGGAGCTCGAGGAGACCGTGGAAGCGGCGCGGAGGGTAGAGGAGCTCGGCTTCGACCTCCTCGACGTCAACCTCTCCTGTCCGATCCGGCGCGTGCTCGCGCGCGAGGCCGGCGGCGCCTACTTGAAGGAGCCGCGGCGGGTCGAGGAACTCTTTCGCGCGATCACTTCGGCGGTGCGGATCCCGGTGACGCTCAAGTTCCGCAGCGGCTTCGACGAGGGGAGCGTGAACGCCTGGGACGTCGCGCGCGCGGCCGAGGCGGGCGGCGCCGCCGCCTGCATCCTCCACGGCCGGACGGCGATGCAGGCCTACAAGGGCGACGCCGACTGGTCGACGATCGCGCGCACGAAGCAGGCGGTGTCGATCCCCGTGGGCGGCGCGGGCGGCATTCGCACGAGCGAGGACGCGCTCCGCATGCGGCGCGAGACCGGCTGCGACCTGCTCTTGATCGCGCGCGGCGTGCTCGGCAATCCGTGGATCTTCCCGCGCACGCTGGCGCTCCTCCGCGGCGCTCCTCCCCCTCCCGAACCCACGCTCGAGGAGCGCGGCCGCGTCGCGCGGCGCCACGTCGAGGGGCTCGCGCGCTTCTACGGCACGAGGCGGCCCGAACAGCGCCTGGTGCGCCAGGCGCTCTACTATGCCAAGGACCTGCCCGGCTCCCACGAGCTGCGCGCCGAGCTCCAGGCGGCCCGCAGCCTGCCCGAGTTCTTCGCCGCCCTCAAGCGCTGGTTCCGGCCTCGGCCGCCGGTGGTCGCGCGCTGAGGTCCAGGAGACGCCAGCAGGCGAAAAGCGTGAAGAAGACCACGGCCAGGGCCGCCAAGGCCACCAGGACGCCCACCCAGGGCGCCGTGCGCGAGGCGAGCATCCCGACGTTGACGAAGAACGTCACCACGCCCACGGTCACCATCGCGCCCCAGGGGGCGAAGATCGCCCGCTCGCGCTCGAGCATCTCCTCCATGTCGAGCGAGCTCGCCAGGAGCGCGAAGATGCCGCCCAGGAAGGCCGAACCGACCAGGAGGCAGGTGGCGACGCCGGCGAAGGCCACGTTCATCTGCGAGAAGAAGGTCGGATCGGGCCCCTGGGGCATCAGACACAGGTTCGTGTAGCTGAAGCCGCCGAAGAGCGCGGCGACGACGGTCATCTGCTGCACCACCTGTTGATGGAACGTGCGTCGGGTCGGCTCGGAGGCGGATGGGATCATGGCAGCCTCTCACCAAGGGGAGGGACGTTCCCCCCTTCTTGGGAATCCTTCCTCCGGCCTTGCACGGGTCGACCGTCCGGTCAGGTCAGACCGTCGAGTGCTTCTCCTCTCCCCGCGACACGACCACGGCCGCGACGAGGTCGCCGGTCACGTTGAGCGTCGTCCGGCACATGTCGAGGAAGCGATCGACGCCCAGGATGAGGCCGATCCCCTCGGGGGGCACGTGGACCATGCCCAGGATCATCGCGACCACGGGGATCGATCCGGCGGGCACCCCCGCCGTGCCGATCCCGCCGAGCACGCAGATCAGGACCACCAGGACCTGGTTCGCCAGGGACAGCTCGACGCCATAGACCTGGGCCAGGAACAGCACCGTCACGCCCTCGAACAGGGCCGTACCGTTCTGGTTGGCCGTCGAGCCGATGGTCAGCACGAACCGGCTGACGTGCGGAGGCAGCTTCAGGCGTTCCTCGGCCACCTCGAGCGCCGTCGGCAACGTCGCGTTGCTCGAGGACGTCGAGAAGGCGGTGATCATCGCTTGCTGGATTCCCCGGAAGAACCAGATCGGACTCCTGCCGCCCAGGAACTTCACCATCAGGGAGAACACGACGAACTGGTGGAACGCCAGGGCGAACACGACCACGCCCACGTAGCGTGCGAGCTGGCCCAGGACCTCGTAGCCGAGCTCGACCGTCAAGGTGAAGAGCAAGGCGAACACGCCGATGGGCGCGAAGCCGAGCACGACGTGGATCAGCCGCATGGCCACCTCGTACAGCCCCTCGATCGTTCCCTCCAGACGCCGCGACGCTTCGCTCTTCGTCAGCGTCAGGCCGACGCCGAAGAGCAGCGCGAAGAACATCACGGCCAGGTAGTCCCCGTTCACGGCGGCCCGCAGCGGGTTGTCGGGGACGATCTGCACGAAGAGATCGAGGCCGGTCCTGGGCGCCGTGGCCGAGGCGAGACCCGCCGTGCGCTCGCTCGCACCCGCCAGGAGACGCGCGCGTAGTTCGGGCGAGATCCCGTCGCCGGGCCGCACGAGATCGACCAGGAAAACGCCGAGCAGGACGGCCGCGCTCGACACCAGCACGGTGTACCCGAGCGTCTTCAGGCCGACCCGCCCCAGGCTCTTGAGGTCGCCGAGTCCCGCCACGCCGAGCGCCAGGGACGAGAACAGGAGCGGCACCACCAGCATGAACAGGAGGCGCAGGAAGATCTGGCCGGCCGGACGCGCGAAGTACTCGACGAATCCGCCGAGCGCTGCCGCTTCGGCGGGACCACCCCACAGGAGGAAGGAGAGCCCCCCGAGCCCGGCTCCGAGGGCCGCGCCGAGGAGCGTACGCACGTGCAGCGGGCACCGCATGGACGGTCGGGATGCTAGGAGAGCCCCGGGGCCGCGGTCAATGCGAGGGTCGCCGGCGAGCCCCGGCTACGAACACTCCCTTGGAAGGTCCTTCGGGATCCGTGAGGCGCCGGCAGACTTCCTCGGCGCGCTCCGAGCGCTTCAGGAAGCTGTCGACCACGTCGGCATCGAACTGCTTCCCGCGTTGCTCGAGGATGTAGGCCAGCGCTTCCGCGTGACTCCAGGCCTCCTTGTAGGGCCGGCGCCGCGTCAGGGCGTCGTAGCAGTCGGCGAGGGCCATGATGCGCGCCGAGAGCGGGATCTCCGCGCCCTGGAGGCCCCGCGGATACCCCTTGCCGTCCCAGCGCTCGTGATGGCACCAGGCGATCTCGAGTCCCATGCGAAGGTAGGGCTGCTCGCCCGAGGCCTCCAGGACGTGCTGCAGCGTCTCGGCGCCGATGGTCGGATGGCGGCGCATGATCACCCATTCCTCCTCGCTCAGGGGTCCGGGCTTGAGCAGGATCGAGTCCGGGATGCCGACCTTGCCGATGTCGTGCAGGGGTGCGGAGAGCACGATGTTCTTGAGGAAGAACGGCGTGATCGCGTCGAGATGGTGGCCGTCCTCGCGCAGCCCTTCCGCGATGAAGCAGCAGTAGGCGCTGACCCGTTCCAGGTGCTTGCCCGTCTCGTCGTCGCGGCTCTCGGCCAGGCGCGCCAGCGCGAGGATCGTCCCGTGGTGGGCGAGATCGCGGGCACGGCGGTGATTTGCGGCGCTGGCGGCGATCGCCGTCTGGCTCGCGATCGCGGTCAGCACGCGGCGTTCCTCCTCGGACAGGCGCGAGCCCGCGTCTCCCGGCCCCAGGACCAGGGAGCCGATCTCGCCCTCGTCCGTCCGGATCGGCTCGTGATGCGCCACCTCGGCGATTTCCCCACCGGCATGCATGGCGACCTCCGTATCCGCGCCTGGCTGGGAGAACGTGACCCTCGCGGATCGGGAACCGAGCAAGCTCGAGGCCACCCCGGCCGCGAGCGCGGCGATCTCGTCGAGCGCGTCGCATTCGCCCAGCGCCCGGGTGAAGCCCTCGAGAACGGCGAGTCGCCGCGTCTGTTCCGCGAGCCTCCGCTCCAGCGTCTCGGCGAAGTCGAGCAGCGACTCGCGCGAGAACTGGAGCTGCGTGATCAGCAGGCGCTCGTCCTCGATGCGTTGGAAGCGCTCGACCGCCTCCTCGATCGCCTCCAGCAGGGCCTCCTCGCTCACGGGCGCGCGCAGGAAGCGGAAGACTCCGCCCTCGTGGACGGCCGCCATCGCGGATCCGAGGTTGGACTCGGGCGAGACGAGGATCCGGATCGTGTCCGGGCAGCGCTCGCGGATCTCGCGCAGGAACGAGGCGCCCTCCGCGGTCCGACCGTTCCCGCCGGCGAGGACCACCGCGAAGGGGCCCTCCTGCGACACGAGGCCGAGCGCCTCCTCGCGATCGCGGGCCGTGCAGAGCTCGAAGCGTCGGGCCACGGCGGAAACGCCCCCGTCGACGGGATTCGACGGCTCGCCGACGACCAGGACGCTGCGGTTGGGCACGGTGAGGGGCTCGGGCGGATGGGCCGCAGGAAAGATTCGGTCGTTCCCCATCCCCGCTTGAGCGGGTGCTCCGGGAATGGCCCGGTCCGTGCCGCCCGTGAGAAGGAAACCCTTCGTCAGTTCCGGTAGCCGACGAGGGGCGCCGGGATCCGTCCCCCGCGCGCGAAGAGCCGGCGACACCCTGCGCTCCCCGGATCCTGCACGATGGCCGTCCCGAGCAAACCTCCCCACTCGACCTTGTCGCCCGGTCGCTTCCCGGGCACGGGAATGATGCGCACCGCGGTCGTCTTCTGGTTGACCATCCCGATCGCCATCGCGTCGGCGATGATCCCCGTCAGGGTCGCGACCGGCGTGTCACCGGGGACGGCGACCATGTCGATCCCGACCGAGCACACGGCGGTCATCGCCTCGAGCTTGTGCAGCGTGAGCGCGCCCTCCTCGACGGCCCGGATCATCCCGGCGTCCTCGGAGACCGGGATGAAGGCGCCCGAGAGCCCGCCGACGCTGGAGGAGGCCATCGCGCCGCCCTTCTTCACCGCGTCGGTCAGGAGCGCGAGGGCGGCGGTCGAGCCCGAGCCTCCCGCGCGATCGACGCCGATCAGCTCCAGGATCTCGGCCACCGAGTCGCCGGCCGCCGGGGTCGGGGCGAGGCTGACGTCCACGATGCCGAAGGAGGTCGAGAGGCGGCGCGCCGCCTCGCGGCCCACGAGCTCGCCCATGCGCGTGATCTTGAAGGCCGTGCGCTTGATCGTTTCCGCGACGGAGAGCAGGTCCGCCTCCGGCCCCAGGCGCGCCAGCGCCGAACGCACGACGCCCGGCCCCGAGACGCCCACGTTCAGGACGGTCTCGGGCTCGCCCACCCCGACGTGGGCCCCCGCCACGAACGGGTTGTCGGGCACGGCGTTGCAGAAGCACACGAGCTTCGCGCAGCCGATGCCCCCGGCCCCCGCGGTGCGCTGGGCGGTCGCCTGCACGGCCTTCGCGAAGCGCACGACCGCGTCCATGTTGATCCCGGCGCGCGTGCTGGCCAGCGCCACCGAGGAGCACACGCGCTCGGTCGAGGCGAGCGCGGAGGGAATCGACTCGAAGAGCGCCAGGTCCGCGCGCGTGAACCCCTTTTCGACGTAGGCCGTGAACCCGCCGATGAAATCCACCCCGATCGCCGCGGCGGCCGCGTCCATCGCGCGCGCGAAGGGCACGAGATCCTCGGCCCCGCTCGCCGCCGCGACCCAGGCGATCGGCGTGACCGCGACGCGCTTGTTGACGATCGGGATGCCGTAGTCGGCCTGGATCGAGTTCGCCACCGCCACCAGGTTCGCTCCGTGGTGCAGGATCTTGGTGTAGACCTTCTCGCAGGCGCTCTCGAGGTCGGGATCGGCGCAGTCGAGCAGGCTGATCCCCAGCGTCGTCGTGCGGATGTCGAGCGTCTCGAGCTCGAACATGCGCACCGTCTCGAGGATCTCGCGATCGGTGAAGGTCATATGCGGTGCATGAAGCGGAACACGCGCTCGTTCATCACGCGCACCGCGTAGTCCTCGGGCCCTCCCAGGCACTCGAGGCAGGCCTTGAGCTCCTCGAAGTTCACGCCGTCCTCGAATTCCACGGTCAGGATCATGTGGAAGTAGTCCTGGACGACCTTCTGGGAGACGTCGTGCACGTTGCCCTTGCGCGCCGCGATCGCGGAGGTGATCTCCGACAGGACGCCCGGGCGGTTCTTGCCCACGGCCGTGACCACGGCGGTCGAGAGGAGCGTGGGATCGTCCTCGGGCTCGGGCAGGTGCGGCAGCGTGCTCGCGGCGCGGTCGGCGTCGGGGCCCCGGTCCGGCGGCGGCTCGCGGTAGTCGCCGGCCTTCGTGCGCAGCGCGATCCCGAGCGACTGGGCCGCTTCGAGCGCCTGCGGCGTCACGACGGTCGCCTCGTCGACGAGGAGCTCCCTCCCCCCCCGTTCGATCGCGCGCCGCAGATCCTCCGCGGTCAGGAAACGCTTGCCCATGGGTCGCTACAGGTGCCGGGCGAGCTCGGGGTGCGGGCGCGGGATCACGACCTCGCGCGCCAGGTGCCCGCGCTCGCTCGCCAGCCGCGCGCCGGCGAGCACCGACGAGCGCACGTCGCTCACCGGGCCGGTCAGCGTGAAGAAGCTCTTCCCGTCGAGCCCGTTCGCGACGCGCAGGTCGAGCAGGTCGACCGTGGCCGTCTTGAGCGCCAGGTCCGCGGCCAGGATGGCCGAGGCGACCGTGGTCGTCTCGACCACGCCCAGGGCGTCGAGCGAGCCGCCGATCGTGCCGTTCCCCCGGCGCAGCGCGCCCTCGACCTGCTCGTGCACCTGCTGGATCACGAGCTGGTCGAGCAGGTCCTCGCCCGCCACCTCGGCCCCGCGGCGCAGGGACGAGCTCACCGCCTGCACGGTCCCGGTGAAGAGCAAGAGGTACTTCCCGGGCTGCACCGGGCAGGAGAAGAGCATCTCGACCGAGGCCTCCCACAGCACGGCGTCGGCCACCTCGACGCCGCGCGCGATCGAGCCGACCTCGAGCAACCCGATGCAGGGCTGGAAGCCCCGGTCCTCGCGCAAGTCGGGGTTGTAGTCATTCCGCGTCGCCATCGTTCGTCCTTCCCGCCGCGGCCCTCGGAGGGCTCGCGGCCCTGCGCGCGCCCGAGCCGGGCGCGACGTCGGTCGCGGCCGTCTGGCCCGCGCGGCTCCCGTCCTCGAACTCCATCCCGTCGACGATGCCCACGATCGCGCACTGGAACCCGACGTCGTGTCCCTTGCCGATCGCGTGGCGCGCGGCGCGCCCGAACACGACCAGCACGCGCTCGCCCACGTCCGCTCCGAGCGGATCGACGGCCACGATCGTCTCGGCGGTGCGCGCGTCGCCGCGCAGGTAGGGCTGGACCAGGAGGAAGCGCAGCCCCTGGAGCGTGGGCTCCTTCTTCGTGGACCACACCTGTCCCACGACCGTTCCGACAATCATGCGCCACCTCCCTTGCCTCCCAGGCGCCAGCTCGCCGGCGCGCCGGGGACGTCGAAGTCGTCCACGATGCCCACGATCGCCGCCTCGAAGGCGTAGTCGCCGTCGCCGCCGCAGGCGACGCGCGCCGCCTTGCCGAAGGCGACCACCACGTGCTCGCCGAAGTCGGCGCCGAGCGGATCGGCGGCCACGACCGGCGTCACCTTGCGCGCGGGCGGCTCGCGGCGATCGTCGAGCGGCTCCACCACGAGCAAGCGCTTGCCTTCCAGGTCGGGCGCCTTCTTCATCGCCCACACCTCGCCGATCACGCGTCCCAGGAACATCAGTCCACTCCCGTGTTGGGCCGCCCGCGCACGCCCGCGAGCGTGCGCTGGACGGCTTCCACCGCCGCCTCGATCGCCGCGTCGCTGCCCGCCAGCCGCAGCCTCCCGACCGCGCCGTTGTTCCCCAGACCCACCAGGCGGATGGGCGCGGCCTTCTCGGCCTCGTTCGCCGCGAGCAACACCCACACCGCGGGATTCACCTCGAGCGTGTAGAGCGTGTCCTTCCCGAGCACGAGCATCCCGGCTCGCGAGCGGTTGATCAGCATCGCCTGGTGGTCGTCGATCTGGCGGATGATCTCGTCCGTGAGGACGTGCGGCGCGAGCCCGTCCTCCGCGTTCACGCCGGCCGCGAACAGGATCCGGCGCGCCGCCTCGCGCACCTGCCCCTGATCGCGCCCGTGCACCTCGAGCGTCCCGTAGGAGCGCTCGGTGATCAGCGCGCCCGGCGTCACGTCGCAGTGCTTCAGCGCCACGTCGAGCAGCCGGTTCACCACGATCCCCGGCCGCACCTCGAGCCAGAAGGCGGTCTCGCCCGCGACGGGGAAGTATCCGTCCGAGTTCGCGGCGACGGTGGCGGCGAACTGGGGCTGCATCTCGTCGATGACGAGGGCGCCGCGGAGCTCGATCTGGAAGGAAGGACGCATGGGCCTGCGGGGAACGGGTCGCCCGCGCGCCTACTCCGGGAGCTTGGGCAGGAAGCCCTCGAGGTCGATCGCCGGACGCGGGATCACATGCATGGCGATGAGCTCGCCCACGCGCTTCGCCGCGGCGGCGCCGGCGTCGACGGCGGCCTTCACCGCGCCGACCTCGCCGCGCACCATGACGGTCACGAGGGCGCCGCCGGAGATCTCCTTGCCGAGCAGGGTCACCCTGGCCGCCTTGCACATCGCGTCGGCGGCCTCGATGGCGCCGACCATGCCCTTGGTCTCGATCAGGCCCAGGGCGATCAGGTCAGTGTCGACTTCGGACATCGGTCGTCTCGTCTACGGGTGGAGGGAAGTTCGAGGGTCGGGAAGGGTCTCGGACCGGAGGGGCTACGCGTGGCAGGTGTCGCTCTCCGATTCGTGATGGGAACAGGTGCGGCAGGGCCCGAGCGGACAGCCCCGCCCGGCGTGGGCGAGGATCCCCTGGATCTCGTCCAGGGTGAGCGACGAGCCGACCTGCGCGCTGCGCACGAGCTTGGCGCTGCGCGCGACCTCGGGGGTCACCTCGGTCTTCGGGCGCTTGGCCAGCGCGAGCACGGCGATCGCGCCTTCCTTGGGCTCCGTGAAGCGCGGCGCGGCCAATGGCGTGGCGGCCGCGGGGGGCGCGACGGCCGCCGGCGGCATGGCGGAGGCGCGCGGCGCGAGGGAAGGGTTCCCCTGCCAGTTGCTCGCGACCCAGGAGGTCTCGCCCGCCCCGGGAGAACGGGGCTGGGACACGGCGCCTCCGCCGCGGGTGTCGCGCGAGAGCGCCGGGTCGCCCGGGAGACCCGAGCCGCGCGGGGCGTTCTCGCCGCTGAGGCGCGCGGCGCGCGCGTGATCCGCCCGGTAGATCGACTCCCAGTCGGCGCGCGGGAAGGCGACGCGCTTGACGTTGACCAGGTGTCGCGCGCTGATGTTGTCGGAGGTGATGTTCCCGGCCTGCGGCCCGCAGCCGAGGCTCATCGAGGGCACGAGGTTCGTGCTGTAGCCGACAGCGCCCTCGGAGGTCGGGCCGTTCACGATGATCCGGTTGGCCGGCTTCTCGAGGAACCAGGCGTCGAGCACGCGCTGGTCCTTGGCCCACAGACCGAGCGTGTGGCCGAGACCGCCGTAGCGCAGCGTAGCGAGCGAGACCTCGCAGCCCTCCTCCCAGCCGTCGACGAAATGGACGGAGAGCAGCGGGGCGAGGATCTCGATCGAGAGCGGCCACTCCCGCCCCACGCCGCCCTGGGGCGCGAGCAAGAGGGTCGCCTGCTTCGGCACCTGGAAGCCCGCGAGCTCCGCGATGCGCCAGGGATCCTGCCCGACGACGTCGGGACACATGAGCCCGTTCACGTTGCAGCGCCGGCCGAGCTTCGCCGTCTCCTCCTCGTTGCAGAGGTGGGCGCCGCGCTTCTTCAGCGCGGCGAGCATTCGCTCGGCGATCGGGCGATCGAGCACCAGCCCCTGCTCGGAGCAGCACAGCGTCCCGTTGTCGAAGCTCTGGCTCGCGACGATCCCGCCCGCGGCGGCCTCGACGTCGGCCGAGCGGTCGACGTACACCGGGACGTTGCCGGGCCCCACGCCGTAGGCGGGCTTGCCCGAGCTGTAGGCGGCGTTCACCAGGCCCGAACCGCCGGTGGCCAGGATCAGCGCGACCTTCCGGTGCTTCATCAGCGCGCCGGTCGACTCGATGGTGGGGTTCGAGAGCGCGATCACGAGATCCGCAGGCGCCCCCGAGCGCTCGATCGCGCGGCGCAGCACTTCCACGGTCTCCCCGATGCAGCGTCGGGCCCGCGGGTGCGGGCTGATCACGATGGCGTTGCGACCCTTGACGGCGATCAGCGCCTTGAAGATCGCGGTCGAGGTCGGGTTCGTGGTCGGGATCACCCCGGCGATCACGCCCGCGGGCGTCGCGACCTCGAGCACGCCCTTCTTCTCGTCGCGGGCGATGATGCCGACCGTCTTCTCGTGCTGGATCGAGGCCCAGGTGCCCTCGGCGCCGAACAGGTTCTTCAGGACCTTGTAGTGCACCCGGCCCATGCCGGTCTCCTCGACCGCGAGCTTGGCGAGATCGTGAGCCGCGGCGACGGCCGCCTTGACCATCGACTGGCAGACGGCGTCGATCTCCTGCTGGGAGAAGCCCGCGACCTTCGCCTGGGCGCTCGCGGCCCGCTCGACGCAATCGCGCACCTCCTGCAGGGCTCGGAGGTCGAGATCGAGGGGCTGCATCGGAAACCCTCCCTAGGGACGGATGATCGAGGGAAGGCCGGCCTACTTCGCCGGCCGGGGCTTGGGGGGAGCCATCTGCGGGAGGATCCGCAGGAGCTGATCGTGCGGGCGCGGGATCACGTGCACGCTGACCAACTCCCCGACTCGCCGGGCAGCGGCCGCTCCGGCGTCGGTGGCGGCCTTGACCGCGCCGACCTCGCCCCAGACGTACATGGTCACCAGTCCCGCGGTCGCCTTCTCCTTGCCGAAGAGCTCGACCTTGGCGGCCTTGACCATGGCGTCCGCGGCCTCGATCGACCCGACGAGTCCCTTCGTTTCGATCATTCCGAGCGCGCGCTTCTCCACCAGGTTCCTCCTTCCGCGAGGGCCCCCGCCTCGCGTGCGCGGTCCATCCGGACCGCAAGCAGCGACGAGAGAGGACCGGGGAGTGTAGCGGGGTCCCGGGGGAACACAACGGCGATCTGGCTCGCCGGCCCGTCGGGATCGGTATGGTGGAAAGATGGCAGTCGATTGCGGCCCCTTCGAGGCGGCCCCTTCGAGCACTCGGTGGTCGGCCTCGCTCAACCCGCGGGCACCGGCCGGGCGAAAGGACCATGGATTAGGATGAAGCCAGCGATGCTCCCGCTCTTGCTTCCCCTCGCCGGCCTCCTCGCCCCCTTCCAGGCCTCCAAGGGGAACGTCGCGCAGAACATCGAACCGGCGGACCTCGTCCTCGTCGGCAAGGTCTTCACGGCGGACCCGATCCAGCCCTGGGCCGATGCCATCGCGATCCGCGGCGACGCCGTCGTTGCGATCGGGACGACCGCGGACCTGAAGCCCTACGTCGGGCCGCTCACGCGCGTCCTCCAGGAGCCCTCCGGGACGATCGCCCCGGGATTCAACGACGCGCACACCCACCTCCTCGTCGCCGCGGCGCTCGAAAAGGACCTGGACCTCGCCAAGGAGAGCGAAGCGAAAGGGGTCATGGACAGGATCAGAGAATGGCTCGGCGCACACCCCGCCGACGAGGTGTTCCAAGGGGTCGGACTCTCCGCCGAGATGGCGGCGAGCGATCCCAACTTCCTCTGGCGCTTCGAGCAGGCCACCTACGGCCGGAGCGCGCTCCTCTGGGGCGCGGGCACGACCTGGGTCCTGGCGAACGAGGCAGCTCGCGCACGACTCGGCCTCGCTCCCGGCGTGAAACTCCCGCGCGGGGTCTTCTGGTTCCCGGAGCGACCGAACCTGCCGGTCGAGCTCTTCGCGGGACCGCTCTTGCTCGAGACGTTCGGGTCCCTCGCCTTGCCGGGGCCCGAAGAACTGGAGAAACGGCTCGTTCTCGCCTGCGCCGGGGCCAACCGCCTGGGAATCACCTCGATCCAGGAGGCGCTGCCGATCGCCCTGATCCGGGCCCTGCGTTCGATGCACGACCGGGGCGAGCTCACCTTGCGCGTCCACGCGCTCACGGCGGCCGAAGGAGATCCGGATCCGGTTCCCGTGGTACCCGTGGATCCGGACGACATCGATCCCGAAGAGCACGTTCCCCCGCCCCCCAGCGCTCCCTGGATCACCTTCGGCACGCTCGAGCTCGACCGGCAGGAGAAGCTCTTCGCCACGGGATCCCTCTCGCCGTCGACCCTGATACGGGCAGGCGACGTCCGCTCGCGCAGGGTTGCCCCGACCTCCGCGGATTCGGAACCCCTCCGCACGGTGGAGAGCACGCTGCAGATCCCCGAGAGCGCGCTCGGTGCCTACGTCGGCCGCAACCTCGTGGTCACGGTCGTCCCGGGAGCCCTCTTGGCCGTGGCCGAGAGCATCTCGGGGAAGGAAGCGCTGCCCTGCCCCGAGGCGGAGATCCTGCCGCTGCGCTCCCTCTCCGATCGCGGCGCCACGATCGCCTTCGGATCGGACTACGATCGCCTGTCGCAGGATCCGCTGCGGAGCCTCTACGCCGCCGTGTCGCGCACGTCGTCGATCGACACCACGGTCCTGGCGCGGAGGCCGCCCGACGCCACGGGCCGGAAACGGAGCAAGCGCCCGAATCGGGAGCCGAATCGAGAAGAGCCCAAGCAGCGCGTCTTCGCAGAGCAGGAGCGCATCTCGATCGTGGAGGCGCTGCGCGCCTGCACGGTGAACCCCGCCCGGGCCGAGGGGACGGCGTCCATGAAGGGGACGCTCGGGCCGGGCAAGGTTGCCGACCTCGTGCTCTTCGAGACGAACCTGGTCGACACCGAGCCCCGGCAGCTCCTGCAGGCGCAACTGCGCGCCACGATCGTCGGCGGGAAGATCGTGTACGGGCACTGAGAGCGGCTGGGGGGTTGCGAGCTACACCTGTATCGGCGATCCGTTCGCAAGGGATCTGGCAGGCTGCACGCCCGGTCACCCCGCTATCCTCTCAACCCACACGGGTTCCTGAAGCCCCACCCTAGATGCTTTCCCGAGGTGCGGCTTCCGACGACGGCATCGGTCCAGCCGACGTCAGACCCGTGATGGGCTCCGGAGCACCGCGGCACTGGGATGGAAGTGCCGCCGTCGGGAGCGCGCCGGTCCCCCACGGCGATTCTCCGAGCCACTTCAGGAGCTCGGGTCCGGGCAGGGGCCGGGACATGTAGTACCCCTGAGCGGTGTCGCAGCCGAGCGACGAGAGAAGATCCCAGATCCGCTGGTCCTCCACTCCCTCGGCGACGACCTGGAGACCGAGTGCGTGGGCCATCTCGAGCACGGCACGCACGACGGCCACATCCTCCTCGCTCGAGGCCAGAGGCAGCACGAAAGACTTGTCGATCTTGAGCTCTGACACAGGGAGCTTGCGGAGATAGGCCAAGGAGGAGTAACCGGTTCCGAAATCGTCGATCGCGAGGCGAATCCCTCCTGCGTGGAGCCGTTCGAGCATCTCGGCCGCACGGAGAGGCTCTGCCATGATCGCGCTCTCGGTCACCTCGAGCTCGACCCAATCCGGCTCTGCGCCCCACGTCCTCAAGAGGCCCCAGATCCGCTCGAGAAGCGCCTAACCGTGAGCGCGCGGTCATGACCCGACCCCGCGATTTGCGAATCGACGAGCGCGTTCGCAGTCATCTTGATCTTGCCTGCAGCGGGCTTTCGGCTTCGGGACAGGGATCGAGCGATCCCTACTCTGGAGGGTGTCCCGAACGATGATCGAACCCCGCGCCCGCCGGACTTGAGCCGAGCGAGCCCGAGCCTCCCTCGTGGGCGCAGCCCGCGCTCCAACTCTTGTGTGGAACATTCAGCGGAGGTGGCCCTCCCTGCTTCCTTGATCGAGCTGCCGGCCTGCTCCAGGCCGCAGGGGCGTATGGGCCCTGGACCCTCGCACGACACGAGGGTCCTCCGGACGCCCTCTCACGCCCGGAACGCGTCGAAGTCGAGCGCGGGCTCGTGGCGCGCCGAGAGACCGAGCGCGAGGCCGAGCGCGAGCATGCTCGCGAGCATCGACGAGCCGCCGGTCGAGACCAGCGGCAGCGTGAGCCCGGTCATCGGGAGGAGGCCGAGGTTCACGCCGGAATGGATGAAGAAGTGTGCCGCGAAGTAGAGCGCCACGCCCGACACCAGGAGGCGCGAGAAGCGCTCGCGCGTGCGCGAGGCGGCCAGGAAGAGCAGCGCCGAGAACGAGAGGTAGAGCACGACGAAGAAGACCGTGCCGGCGAAGCCGAGCTCCTCGGCCACGACGGCGAAGATCGAATCACTCTCGCGTTCGGGGAGATGCCCGGCCTCGTTCGCCACGCCGCGGCCGAGACCCGTGCCGAACCAGCCGCCGTTCCCGATCGCGACGCGCGCCTGGTAGGCGTGGAAGGCGGCGCCGTTCTTGTTCTCGATCAGCGTCTCGGCCGCGAAGCAGTCCGCCCACACGTCGATGCGCTTCTTCTGGTAGCCGTGGACCCACTCCCCGCGCCAGGCGAGGAGGCCGAGGAAGAGTCCCGCGCCGACGAGGCCGAGGAGCAGGCGTCCGCTGCCGCCGGCGACCCACAGCATCCCGAGCGTCACCGGGACGATCGTCAGCGCCGTGCCGAGATCGGGCTGCGCCGCCACGAGGAGCATCGGGAGGAGCGCGACGAGCGCCGGCAGGAACCAGTCGCGGCCTTGTTCGAGCCGGTTGCGGTAGAGCGCGCGCGCCAGGGCCAGGATGAGCCCGACCTTGGCGAGCTCGGAGGGTTGCAGGTCGAAGCCGAAGGGCAGCGCGATCCAGCTCCGCGCGTGGTTGCGCTCCTCGCCCACGATGGGCACGAGACACAGCAGGAGGAGCGCGAGTCCGTACAGGGCCCAGGCTCGCTTGCGCAGCCAGCGCGGCCGCAGGAAGAAGCCCACGAACAGGAACGGCAGGGCCACGAGGAGCTTCTTCACGTGCAGGGCGAAGCGCACGCCCTCGCGCCCGAAGGCCTCGTCGCTCTCCTGCATGCGCTCCACGAAGACGAGGCTCGTCCCGACCAGGAGGGCCGCGAGCAAGATCACCGAGAAGTCCAGGTTCAGCCAGGGCACGCGCGGAGCGATCATGGCGCGCCACCCGGTCAGCGGACGCTGTCCCTTCCAACTCCACACGGAAGAGCTCCCCGCGAGCGGCCTCATCGCGCGCCCTCCTCCGGCATCTCGACGCCGTGCAGGGCGAGCCAGGCGATCACCTCCGGCTGCAGCAGGAGCTCCTGAGCGACGTAGATCGCACCGTGGGAGGAGGTCGCCTGCGTGTCGTGCACGAAGACGACGAACACGAGCCTTGGATCGCGCGGCGGCAGCCAGCCGGCGACCCAGGTGTGCTTGCGCACGACGCTCACGCCGCCCTCTTCCTCGCGCGAGGTGAGATCGGCGCTGCCCGTCTTCACGGCGACGGGGAATCCCAGGCGCTCGGGCGAGAGGGCCGAGTGGGCGGTGCCCTCGGGGCTGGCGGCCACCTGGGCGAGCGCCGCGCGCACGCGATCGAGGGCCGCGGGCGAGAGCGGGAGCGCGTGGCGCTCGCCGCGCGGGAACTCCTGCTCCCCGATGCGGCTCACCAGGCGCAGCTCGGAGAGCTCGCCCGTCGCGAGCGCGAGCGTCGCCCGCGCGAGCTGCATCGGCGTCGCTTCCACGGGGCCGAGACCGTTGCCCGTCAGGCGCCGATCGAAGGCGCTGAAGGCGCCCTTGCGCAAACCGGCGCGGTGCTCCAGGAGCCCCGAGCGCGGGATCGCCGCACGCTCTCCCGGCGGGGGCCGGCGCACCCCGGTCGGCTCGCCGAAACCGAACATCGCCACCGCCCTGCGCAGGTCCTCCTCGGTCAGCGTCTCCCCGAGCCAGGCGAAGTAGCCGTTGCAGGAACGCTCCAGGGCCTGGTCCAGATCGACGACGCCGTGCCCCATTTGCCTGTGGCAGCGCACGTCCTTGTAGCCGCACCCCCCGCGCTCGATCGGCGCGCAGTCGACCACCGAACGGGGATCGAGGCCGACCTCCGAGATCGCGTAGGCCGCGAGGAAGGGCTTGAACACCGAGCCCGGCGGCTGGAACGTGGGCTTCTGGAGCGTTCGCTCGAGCACGATCGCGCGTTGCCCGCGCGCGTCCGCGTCGATCTGCGAGAGCCCGTTGGGCTCGGAGGAGGCGGCGAGCACGTCTCCCTCGCACGAGAGAATCACGATCGCCCCCACCGGATTCGCTCGCCAGGTCTCGTCGGCATCCGCGTCGTCGAGCCGCGGGGGATCGTGCAGCGTGCGCGCCGCCGCCCGCTGCAGATCGAGGTCGAGCGTGAGCACGACGTCGAGGCCGTCCTGCGCCTCCCGCGCGGCGCGCACCCCGCGCTCGCCGAACACGTCCTCGAGGCCGCGGTTCTCGCGGTAGCCGTTGCGGCCGACGAGCTCGGGCTGGAAGAAGGCCTCGATGCCCGAGACGCCCTTGACCTCGTCCTCCAGGACGACGCTCCCGAGCAGCCGTGCGAGCTCCTGGTCCTCGCTCTCCGAACGCCCGGCGTCCCCGAGGAGATCGCGCAGGCGCCGTGCGTCCTCGCGCTGGGAGACGAGGTCGCGCACGCCGACCGCCGACACGGTCCCGACGATCTCGGCCGCGAGCGGAGCGCCGTCGCCCGGCAGACTGTGCATCTCGCGCGAGCGGAACTCGCGCACGTCGAAACCCGGATAGTCCTGCGCGTAGCGCGAGAGCAGGTAGACGACGTCGTAGCTCGGAGAGCCGTCCGTGAGGGGCCAGGCCCGCGTCCCGTAGTCCTTGAGGAAGAACTCGGCGCGTTCGCGGGCGCGCGTGCGGCGCTCGCGCTCCATGCGCAGCGCTCCGGAGGGGGCGAGATCGTCGGGATCCGCGGCGGCGCGCATGCGCACGAACGTCCGTCCGAGGAGCTCCTGGACGCGCGAGTCCCAGTCGTCGAGCCGCGCCGACAGGCCGGCGACCAGCGCGTCGACGTCGGGACCGCGGCGCGCGCGCACGTGCGCGGCGATCTCGCGACCGCTGGCGCCCGCCGCGACGGGACCGTTCCAGCAGCGATCGAGGAACTCCCATGCGGCCTCGGAGGGGTCCTCGAGGGGCGCGAGGGGCTCGAAGGGGAGCGGCAGGACGCGCGCGGCCTCGCCCGCGAGCTCCTCGGGGGGGTCGGCATAGAAGAGGGCGTCGAGCTCCTGGATCACCTCGAGCTCACCGGGAGCGCGCGGATCGGGAGGCTCGCCGTCGAGCACGGCCTCGACCGTTCCCTCGGGGAGGAACACGGTCTCTGCCCGGGCGAGGAAATCGAACGGGGTCGACTCGCGCGCTGGATCGAGCACGAGGCCCCAGGCGAGGTGCGGCAGCGCGTAGCCGTCGCGCCAACCCCGGATCCATCCCTCCCGGGCGCGCTGCGCCCAGTCGGCCACCCGCGCGCCGTCCCAGGCGAGCTCGGCCGCGATCCAGCCGAGGTCCACGTTCGCGTACAGGATCGCCGGCTCGATGCGGCCCGGGGCGAAACCGGCCGCCTCGCCGAAGAGTTTCGAGGCCGTGGCGTCCTCCACCCACGCCCGCGCCTCTTCGAGCTTCATGTAGAGCTCGCCCTGCGGCGTGCCGAGCCGCCGCGCGAGGCGCTCGAGGCTCGCGAGCGAGTGCTCCAGGCGCTCTTCGAGCCCGCGCGCCAGGTCCGCGGGCCGGGGAGCGCCGCCGCGGGCGAGCACGAGGGCCGCGAGCTCCAGGAGCGAGCGGGCGTCGGCGGCACGATCGCGCACGAGCTTCTCGAGCGCGCGCTGGTCCGCGTCCTCGAAGCCGAAGAGACGGCGCGCGTAGAAGCCGACATCGCTCGCGCGCGCGCGAGCGATCCCTTCCTCGTCGCTCGAGGCCGGACGCACGGCGAGCGAGGGGAGCGCGAGCGAACCGCCGCGCGCGAACGACTGCAGGTCTCGCGGCGAGAGGGAGACGAGTTCGAGCGCCCATTCCCGCAGGTGCTCGCGCGCCTCGCGCAGGGAAACCGGCCGGCCCTCGAGGAGCGAACGGGCGTGGGCCACCTGTCCGAGGGGATGTTGCCGGCGGAAATCGCGATAGATCAGGACGAGTTCGAGACCGTCGCGATCGTCCGCGAGCACCCGCCCCTTTGCGTCCAGGATCCGGCCGCGGTGATAGGGAACCTCGCGACCGGAGTGCACGAGGCGCGCCGCCTCGACCTGCCACAGACCGTTCTCGCGCACCTGGATCTGGTAGAGACGCAGGAAGACGGCCGCCGCGAGGCACGCGAGCAGGACGAGCATCGGCTGGATGCGCCGGGAGATCACGAGCGCGTCCTCCACAGCGGCCCGAGCCCGGGCAGCCGCGCGAGGAGCGGCGGCAGGAAGAGCGCGGCGCAGGCGGTCGAGAGGGCGAAGGACCCGGCGAACCGGAAGGCACCGACGCCCTCCTCGGGCGGCAGGGCGAGCGCGCGGGCGAGCGTCCAGTGCCCGGAGAAGAGGAGCGCGCCGAGGAAGGCGAAGAGGGCGCGCAGGATCGGCCCGTCGACCTCGAAGGAACGGCGCGCGAGGTCGGCGAGGAGCGCGAAGCTCCCGTAGCCGACGAGGAGCGCGAGCGTCGGGTCGCTCGAGAACGCCGAGCGGACGCCGCCCACGAAGAGCGCGAGCACGAGGGTGTCCCGCCAGCGCAGGCGACCGGCGAGGGCGAAGTACCAGGCGATCCCGAGCTCCGGCGTGAAGGCCCCGGCGCGCGGGGCGAGCAGCCCCTGGAAGGCGACGATCCACGCCGTCCAGATCGCGAAGAGCACCCAGGAGAGGGCCCGGGAGGCGCTCGTGTGACCTCCACTCACGGCTCCTCCTCCTCAGGAAGGCGCACGAAGAGCACGTCGGCCGGCGTCGACGCGAGCTCGTTCGTCACGCGGATCTCGAGCACGTCGCCCGCCCGGGCGCCGCTGGGGATCGCCGTGTCGCCCAGGAAGAACCCGGCCGGCAGCCCTTCCTCGCCCGCGCCGGTGTAGAGCCGCGCGCGCCGCGGGCCGTCCTGTGCAGAGATCGCGACGGGCACGCGCACGATCCATCGGAAACGGTATTCCGCTCCCTCGCGTCCGAGCGCGATCAGCCGGCCGAGCGTCACGGGACGCTCGACCCCCTCGAAGCGCGCGACCGCGACCAGCGCGAGCCCCGGATCGTCGAGGAAAGAGAGCTCCGAGCTCCTGCGGCCGACGCGCGTGATGCGTCCGACGAGATGAGCACCCGAGGAGGTCACGGCCGCGCCGACGCGCACGCCGTCGGCTTCTCCCACCGAGAGGGGCACCGCGCTGCGCCAGGGGCTCGGGTCTCCCCCGCCGAGCGGCCGTGCCTTCACCCAGTGGTCGTCGAAGAGGACGGGCTCGAAGGCGAGCGCCGAGCCCAGCGCCGGATCCGCGGGGGCCAGGACGACCACGTAGGAGAGCCCGTCCTTGAAGTCGAGCTCCGGGGCGATCCACAGGGACGAGTTCGACTCGTCGCGCTGGACCGTTCCCAGGCGGAGGCCTTCGGCGAGAGCGCCCAGGGGTTCCTCGTCCTGGAAGAGCTCGTGGACCCGCGCGAGTCCGAGACGCAGGTCCGAGGACGAGGGGTGCTCCACCGCCAGGCGGATCGCGTTCCTCGCCGCCCCCGGGCGCCGGGAGACGAGGAGCCCGCCGACGGTCATCAAGACCTCGCCCTCGCCTCCCTCGCGCGCGTCGCTCGTCGCGACGCGTGCTCCCACGCGGAATCCCTTGGCGGTGACGAGCTCGACCACGATCGTCCCTTCCCTTTCTCCTGCCATCTCCTTCGCGATCTCCTCGACAACGCTCCGGGGCTCGACCTCGATCACGCGGCCGACGTAGGCGTTGCCGCAGGCGACCGGCAGCCCGGGAACGACTCCGCGCACGTCGCGCAGGCGGACGCGCAGGCGATCCTTGCTCAGGGGATCCCGGCCGAGCACCAGGCCATGGACGAGCCTCTTCTCGGCGAGGATCCCGGGTTCGGAGGGCTGCGTGGCGCGCGCGAGATCGGCGAGCAGGGCACGGCTCTCGGAGGCGAGTCCCTCCGCGCGCTCGCGCAATCTCGCCTCGCCCGCGGCGACCTCCGCGCTCCGGAGCAGGGCGGCCGGCGGGACGAGTTTCGCGCACAGCAGGAAGGGCGCGCACAGGGTTTCGGTGACGCGCGCCACGGGGCTCGACGCCCGCAGGCTCTCGAGAAAGAGACCGAGCCCGAGGACGAGGACGACGATTCGAGTTCGGCGCGCGCGCACGGAGACGATCCCGGGAGGAATCGGGGATCATCCTCCTCGCGAGCGGCCCGTGGAAGGGCCGTCCAGCTTCTCCCCGGACGTGCCGACGTCGCCGGTCGCCTACCCCTCGTCGTCGGAGGAGAGCACGCGCGAGAACACGTCGAGCTTCTCCAGGAACACCCCCGTACCCCGCGCGACGGCGGTCAGCGGATCCTCGGCGACCCGCGCCGGGATCCCGAGGAAGTCGGAGATCGCCTTGTCGATCCCGCGCAGGAGCGCGCCGCCGCCCACGAGCGTGCAGCCCGAATCGACCAGGTCGGCCGAGATCTCGGGCGGAGTCTCCTCCAGCACGTGCCGGATCGCGTCGCAGATCTGGCGCACAGGATGCTGGAGCGCCTCGCGGATCTCCATCGAGGTGACCGTGGCTCGGCTCGGCAGCCCGGTGACCGAGTCGCGGCCCTTGACCTCGAGCGAGAGCTCCTGCTCGAGGGGCCAGGCGGACCCGATCGTGAGCTTGATGCGCTCGGCCGTCTGCTCGCCGATCATCAGGTTGTGGAAGCGGCGCATGTGGGCGACGATCGATTCGTCGAGCTCGTCCCCGGCGACGCGCAGCGAGGTGGCGACGACCGAGCCCGCCAGCGCCAGCACCGCGATCTCGGTCGTCCCGCCCCCGATGTCGACGATCAGGGACCCGCGCGCCTCGGTGACCGGGAGCTCGACCCCGATGCCGGCCGCCATGGGCTCGTCGATCAGGTAGACGCGGCGCGCACCGGCGCGCTCGGCGGAGTGCACGACCGCCCGGCGCTCGACGTCGGTGATCCCGGTGGGCACCGAGATCACGACCTGCGGCTTCACCCAGCTCCGGCCCTCGTGGACCTTGCTGATGAAGTAGCGCAGCATCTTCTCAGTCACCTCGAAGTCGGCGATGACGCCGTGGCGCAGGGGCCGGATGGCCTCGATCGAGCCCGGGGTCTTGCCGAGCATCGCCTTGGCGGCGTTCCCGACCGCCATGCCGTCGAGCAACACCTCGTTCGTGCCCTTCTTCACGGCCACCACGCTCGGCTCGTTCAGGATGATCCCGCGGCCGCGAACGTAGACCAGCGTGTTCGCCGTCCCGAGGTCGATCCCCATGTCGACCGAGAAATTGCCGAGCACCCACTCGAGGGGTTTCAACATCGTGGCCATGGGAGAATCCCCGGAGAAAAGGGGATCGGTGACGCGCCCGGGGAAGGAAGGAGGAACGAAGAGCGGCCGGGACGAACGCTGGCGCAGTCTAGCGCTGGGGTGCGCTCGATCAAGCGCGAGAGCGCGACGATCCGCGGGCGGAGACCCTCGAACGCGGCGAAAAAACCGCTCTTCCTACGAAGCCCGAAAGGGTGGAGCCGGATCGGCCGCGGGCGTCCCCTACCCCCCGAAGAAGATGCCCTCGCCGAGCTTCCCGTGCAGGGCGTCGGTCAGGAGCAGGGCGGCGACGAGCGCGACGGTCGTCGCGATCGCCAGTCCCGATTCGAAGTTCCCGCTCGAGGCCTCCTCGACGACTTCGACCTCGGTCACGAGCCGCTTGGATTTCGCCTTGGCGGCGCGATCGCTCGCCTCGCCGCGCGCGGGCCGGATGGGACGCTTGGTGGCCATGGAAGGCTCCTTTTGGTTCCGGCGGCTAGAGGTTGGTGGAAGCGCTGTCGCCCTGGACGATCGAGGTCTTCTCGGGACCGCCGAGGATCACGGCCGAGCAAACCTCCTCCTGGACGTCCTCGACCCGCACCTGGCCCTTGTAGGTCTTCCCGCGGTAGACGTGGAAGGTGTAGCCAGGCCTCACTTCCTTGTTCTTGCCGACGTTCAGCATGACGAGGCCCGGGCCCCCGCCCTTGTCGTAGCGGACGCCCAAGACGGAGGCCTTGATCAGGGGGATTGGCGCGAAATCGACCGTCGACCCGCCCATCCTTTCGATGGCGCCCTGGAGGCGCACGTCCATTTCGCTGACCTTGCTCATCAACGCGAGTTTCTCCCCTTCGAGGTCGCCGATCTTGATCTCGGCGTTCTTCTGGGCCTCCTCGGCGTCCCGGCGGGCGAGCTCGGCCTTCTGGGCGTCGTCCTTGGCCCCGTCCCGCGCCATCTCGGCCTCGTGGGCCCGCTCGATCGCCCGGTCCTTGTCCTGGGTCATCTGGGCGATCGTCTGGTTGTAGTCGTTCAGCGTCGCCTGGATCTTGGCGATCGCGCCGTCCAGCTGGTCGCTACGACGCTTCTCTTCCTCGAGCTGGCTCTGGAGCCGGTCGGCGGTGATCTGGAGCTGGTCGCGCTGCTCGCGGAACTGCCGCTGCGAGTCGGAGAGCTCGTTCTTCTCGACGCCGAGCTTGGCGATTTCAGCGTCCTTCTTCTTGACCTCCTGCTCGTAGGCTTCTTGGGCCCGGACGAGCTCCGCGGTCAGATCCTCGGTCTTTCCCAGCGCGTTGGCAGCCCACCCGACGAAGGCCGCGGAGAGGATGAGGTTGAGGACGATGAAGATCTTGCCGATCGAGCTCATGGGGGTTTGGGCGGCAGGGGGCCTGGCTTCAACTCTTGGAAATACGGGGGTCCTTGGGACCCACCTCCCCGAAGCGGGGCGCGACTATAGGAGCACCCCAGAGAACGGTCAAGCTCGGCAGGGGGTGCCGCGGGGGTCGCCCCAGGACTAACCCGGATCGAGCAGTGGGTTACCCGGAGCTTCCTCGCGAACGACGCGCGGAGGCGAGGCGTGGCACGAGGGGCAGGGCCCATCCCAGGAGCAAGAGCGCTCGCCACAGGTCCCGGGTACGGGGGTAGATCGGAACCTCGGGATCCACGGGAAGGGGGACGGTCACCAGCAAGGAGCCCGGAATGGATCGATCGCGGCCCGCCTCGGTCAGGCGCGCGCGCTCGACCCCATCGGGCCCGATCAGGAGGCTCACGCCCGAATTGGTCGCCCGCACCACGGCCCGGCCGGTCGAGAGGGCGATCAGGCGCGAGAAGGCGATCATCTGGTCCATCTCGCAGCTCTCCCGGTACCAGGCCTCGTTGCTCGCGACGAGATGGAAGTCGAGCCCCTCGTCGACCAGGGGGTCGAGATAGGGGGAGAGGAAGGCGTTGTCGAAGCAAACGCTCGCGCCGAAGTGGAAACGCTTCCCGTCGCGCGTCGCGAGCTCGAGCACGCCGGTCTTCTCCGCGGGCGCGAAGTCGGGCACGTAGGACACGAGCCACTCGACCGCCTCGCGCACGGGAGCGTAGCGCTCGAGGCCGAGCATGGTCTCGGCTCCCGGCACGAGGAAGCGCTTCGAAGCCGTGCCCGACCGGATGCCGTCGGGATTCCACAGCACGATCGAGTTGCGCCGGCGCAGCTCGTCCCCCACCACGTCGAGCACCTCGACCCCGGAGAGGAACGAAGTCCCATCGGGCAGGTCCCGCAGGATCTCGCGCTGGACCAGGATCCGCTCGAGCTCTCCCCACTGGGCGAGATCCTCGGCGGACAAGGGTCCGAACCACGGCGGAGGGCGCAGGCCCTTCTCGAAGGCGGGGAGGACGCCCGGCTCGGAGACCAGGACCGGCAGCATCGTCTCGCCCCAGCAGACGAGGTCGAACGCTTCGCCCTGCTCGGTGCTGGACCGGACGGCGTCGAGCGTCAGAGCGTGGACCCGGTCGTAGACCCCCTCCGCGCTGTCGAACTGCTTCACGCGCTGCTCGAGCGCGGGCTGCACGAGGAGCAGGCGCGGACCCGGGCGGGTCGGGAGGTCCCGCGACGAGCGGGCGATCAGGGCTCCGGCGAAGACCAGGCAACCGGTGACGACCAGACTCGGCCGCCGGATCGCGCGTTCGACGAGGATCTCCGCCAGGAGACCGCCGGATGCGGCGACGAGGAAGCCCAGCCCCTCGACGCCCCACACCCGCGCGCTTCTCGAGATCCAGAGCTCGGCGTGGAGGTAGTGACCGAGGCGCAGCCATCCGAGGCCGAAGGGCGGGGGCACGGCATCGCGCAGGACCTCGACCGCCATCCAGCCGCAGGCGACGGCGAGCCCGAGGGGCAGGAAGCGCCGGAGCGCGCGGACCAGCGCGCCGGCGAGCCCGAAGTAGACGGCGTAGCCGAGGACGAAGTAGGGGAGCGCAGAGGGGACCACGTAGGCGACCCACCACATGAGGGCGGTGTAGCCCAGGCCCGAAGCGAGGGCCTCGGCCAGGAGCGCCCGCCGGGGGCGAGGCCCGAGCGGGCGGGCGACGGTCGCGCCCCACAGGCCGACGCCGATCGGCGCGAGGAACCACGCGCCGTTCCCCGAGAGGAAGCCCGGGCTCCCGAGCACGAAGAACGCCCATGCCGCGAGGAGCGCGAGGAAGCGCGCGCGGATCCGGGGCGGATCGAGGGCGTAGGTCGCGGGGATCGCCAAGCGCGCGCCATGTTCGGCGCTCGCGCGCGCGAATCCAAGCGCGCGCTCCAGCGAAGCAAGCCCGCGGGGCCGAAGCCACTCCTCTAGTGCTTCGCTGGACGCGTCGTACCCGAGCAATGAAAGCGATCGCTCGAGTGCGACCGATGCTGGAAGGAGCCGGGACGTCTCTCAGTCCGCGACGACGGTGAGATCAACGTACTTCCCGATTCGAATCGCGACGCCCGGTCCGGGCCCTTGCGCGACCACGCAGGGTCCACGATAGAGGTGCGAGAAGTCCGGCTGAGGGTTCTCGAACGAATGCGTGTGGCTGAAAGGCGAGAGCGGCAGGCGTGCCAGCCCCTGCCCCGGATGGCCTCCGTGGCCGCCCGAGCCGCCGTGATCGTGGTCGCGGTGCCCCATCACATCGGATGCAGTCTCGTACTTCCCCTTGCGCGGATCCTTCCCCTCGGGGCCGTGGCTGTGCCCATGTTCGTCCGCCGGAGGCTGCACGTAGGAAGGCTGGTAGGGCTCGCTGTAGCTGGGCTGGTATCGGTCGGACGGGAGGTACACCCGGGAAAGACGCGTGAGCGAGCCAACGGTGAGGCCCGACGACTTGAGCCGGAGCTTGGCGATCCCCAGGGAGCAGCCGACCAGGTCGGGGCACGGCACCGTGCATCGTTGCCAGTCCCAGTAGATGTGGTCGACGAACGCGTGCCAGCACCAGAAGATCGGCGCCGCCGACGCCTGGGGAAGGCTGCACATCGTGCCTCCGATTGCGCAGTGAACGGATCCGTGCCAGCCGTTGATGTCGTTGCCCAGATCAGCCGGATCCTCGTAGCTGCACACGGCCGGGTACTCGAACTGCGGCGGCTTGGGGATGTTGGGGTTCAGATTCACCAGCGGAGGGCGGCTCGGACCCGGGTTCTTGACGACGTTGAACTCGGGCGGAATGGGATTGGCCGAGTTCCAAACCGGCAGCGGATCGAAGGCCGCTCCGCCGTTGGCGCTGAGATACGCCTCCATGCCGGCGACGTAGGCCCTGTGACCGGTGAAGATCTCGACCCCGGAATGGATGATGGACGTGTGCGCGGCGACCACGGGGTCTGTGAGGTAGTTCAGCATCAGATTGACCAACTGCGTGCGCTGCGCGGGGCTCAATGTGTTCAGATCGGCTCTGTGGGCCATGGCTCGCTCCTTCTCCTTGTCCTGCTTGCCTAGAACTGCTCGAACTTCCTTGCGCCGGGGAAAGACAGAGCCTCGCGTGGCGGCGCTCTCGATCGTCAGTATCTCGCTGAAGTCTCGTCCGCTGTCGGCTCGCCATTCCCGGCGGATAGGCGATTCAGGCGCGATTCCTCGGCGGCAGGGTAGCACTTGCCGCGGGTAGCAGGTCGCCAGAACCCCTCGAGAAGGTGCGGGTGGGCGCCGTGTCGTCCCATGGAGGGGAATCGCGAGCTCCTGAGGATGCGCAGGCCTTTCCCCTGGAGAGGGCTCCTCCCGCCGGAAACGAACCCAACGCAAGCTCGGCCTAGCGCAACGGGCGATACTCCACGAGCTCGCCTGCGGCGATCTCGCTCTCCGCCGGCACGACGACGAGCGCGTCCGCCAGGCTCGCGGCGACGATGTCGGCCGATCCGCGGAACGGCACGGGCTCGCATTCGTCGATCCCGTCCGCGCCGTGGAGGATGCGCGCCGGGAGGTTCTCCTGGCGGTCCGCGGCGCGGAATCGATCCCCGCGCCAGCGTCCCTTGCGCAGGCGCTCGGCCTCCTCGGCCCCCGCACCGGCCATGCGCGCCAGCGCCGGGCGCACGAAGACCTCGAAACCGAGCAGGGTCGAGACCGGGTTGCCCGGCAGGCCGAAGACCGGCTTCGCGCCGTGCATGCCGAACCAGATCGGCTTGCCGGGCTTGATCGCGACCTTGTGGAGCAGGGGTTCGACACCGATCGCCTCGAAGGCCTCCCCCACGAGGTCGTAGCGGCCGACGCTGACCCCGCCGGACGTGAGCAGCGCGTCGCCATGCTCGAGGGCCTCCCGGAAGGCCGCTCGCAGGGCGCGCTCCTCGTCGGGGACGATCCCCTGCCGGCGCACGCGACACCCGACACGCTCGCAGGCCGCCGCGAGGAAGAGCGTGTTCCCCTCGCGGATCTGGGCCGGCCCCGGCTTCTCGTGCGCGGGGACGAGCTCGTCGCCGGTCGTCAGCACCGACACCCGGGGTCGCAGGAAAACGGTCACCGGATCCAGTCCGATCGATGCGAGGACCGAGAGATCCGCGGCCGAGAGCCGGCGGCCGGGCGAGAAGACCGCCCGTCCGTGGGCCAGGATCTCGCTCCGGTGGCTGACGTTCTGTCCGGGGCGCACGGCGCGCTCGAAGCGCACCCGATCGCCGTCCCGGCGCGTGCGCTCGACCATCTCGACCGCGTCGCAGTCGCGCGGCAGCTCCGCCCCGGTGAAGATCTCCACGCAGCTCCCAGCGGGCACCGGTCCAGGAAAGAAAACGCCCGCGCGCGACGTCCCCAGGCAGACGAGCTCGCGCGGGCCGCTCTCGAAGTCGCTCGCGCGCACGGCGAACCCGTCCATCATGCTCTTCTCGAAGGGCGGGAGATCGACGTCCGAGACCGCCTCGCGCGCGAGCACGCGCCCGGCCGCCTCGGCCAGCGGAACCTCCTCGACCTCCGACGCAGGCCGGATGCGCTCGAGGATCCGCCGGCGAGCATCGCTGGGGAGGAGCATCACGGCGGAGTCTACTTCATCCTCCGGCGCGCCGAGGCCGAGCAGGGTCCGCCCCCGCGAGCTCGAAAAACACTTCCGGTACCCCTGCACTGCGGGAAGTCGGCCGCGCGGCGCGTGGACGACCCTACAATTCCACAATAGAACGGCGCGCCCCGCGCAGTCCCGGCGTCCCCTGCGCCTCCGTCTTCCTTCGGAACCCACCTCGTGCAACGACCTCACCCCCGAGGCCCGCTTCCTCCCTCGATCCTCCTCTCGATCCTCGTCGGGGCTTGCGGACCTCGCGGCGCCGACTCCGAAGGCGAGGCCTCGGCCGGTCCCCGGGAGCGGGAGATCCCGCCCGTCCAGGCGGCGACGGTCGAGCAGTGTGAGATGGTCCGCATCCTCGAGACCACGTCCAAGCTCGAATCGGAACGCGAGATCCGTCTCTATCCGGAGCTCCCGGGTGTAGCGGTCGAGCTCTTGGCCGAGGAGGGCGATCTCGTCGTCGAGGGCGCGATCCTGGCGCGACTCGACCACCGCACGGAAGACCTCGAGGTGCGCGACGCCGAGGTGGGGCTCTCCGAGGCCAAGGATGCCCAGGGCCTGGCGGAGCTCGCGATCACCGAGGGCGAGGCGAACGTGAAGAGCGCGGCGCTCGCGGCGCGCCAGGCGGAGCGCGACTACGAGCGCGACCTCACGCTCTCTCAGTCGAGCGACGTCGCCAATCCGCTCTCCAAGCAGGCGCTCGAGGCGCGCCTGCTCGCCCGCGAGAACGCGCTGCACGCCGAGGAGCAAGCGAAGCTCGAGCTGGAACGCCGGCGAGCGCAGCTCGAGTCCTCGCGCACGGCGATCTCCCGGGCCGAGGTCACCTTGGAGCGCGCGCGGCTCGCCCGCTCGAAGAAGGAGCTCCGCGCTCCATTCGCGGGCGTGATCGCCGAACGCCGCATCCGAGTCGGGGACAACGTGGGCACGGCGGAGCACGCTTTCGTGCTCTCCGACACGGAGCGCCTGCGAGCGGTCTTCGCCCGCCCGCAGGAGGAGCTCGCGCTCTTCTCGCCCGTGGGCCAGAGAGCCACGGCCGCGGAGGGCGATTTCCACCTCACCCTGACGGCCACCACGGAGGCCTATCCCGGTCGGGTCTTCGAGGGCTGGATCGAGCGGATCAGCCCCACGATCGAGGCCGATTCGGGACAGTTCCGGGTCGTCGCTCGGCTGCGGCCGGCCGCCGGCCCCGCGGAGTACGAGGACGGACCTCGCTCGCCGCTCCTACCGGGCATGCTCGTGCGCCTGAAGATCGCGACCGACCGCCACCCGAGCGCGCTCGTCGTGCCCAAGCGCGCCTTGCGCCGCGAGGGCGAGCGGCGCTACGTGCTGCGTCTCGACGCGGACGATCCGGGCACGCTCCGCGTACGGCGCATCGACGTCGAAGAGGGCTTCTCCGACGCGGAGCGAGTCGAGGTCGTCGCGCTCTCCGGGGAGACATTACGGCCGGCGGACCGCGTCGTGCTGGTCGGCAGCCGCGAACTCGCCGACGGAGACCAAGTCCGACTCGAGGCGGATCCGGCGGCGCAGCTGCCAGGGACCGAGTAGCGCGCATGGCCGAGTCGAGGCTCGCCTTCGTCACGCGCCGGCCCGTGGCGATCAGCATGTTCATGCTGGCCATGGGCGTCTTCGGAGCCGTTTCGCTCGCGAAGCTCCCGCTCGATCTCCTGCCGGAGATCAGCTATCCGACGCTCACGGTGCGCACGACCTGGCCGGGGGCCGCGCCCGAGGACGTCGAGGAGCGCGTCTCCGAGAAGGTGCAGGAGGCGCTCTCCACGCTCGACGACCTGGTGCGCTCCTACTCGATCAGCCGCGCCGGCGTCTCGGACGTCGTGCTCGACTTCGACTGGGGCACCAAGATGGCCTTCGCGGTCCAGGACGTACGCGAGAAGCTCGACGGCGTGCCCCGGCCCACCGGCGCCGAGCGCCCGTTGATCCTGCGCTACGATCCGAACCTCGATCCCGTGCTACGCATCGGGGTCCGCCCGCCGAAGGGACGCGTGGCGCGGGGCGAGGCGGACCGGATCCACGAACTCCTGCAGCTGCGCTGGCTGGCGGACGAGCGCCTGCAGCGCGAGATCGAGGCCATCGAGGGCGTGGCCGCCGTCCAGGTGCGCGGCGGACTCGAGGAGGAGATCCGCGTGCGCGTCGATCCCCACAAGATGGCGGCGCTGCGCGTGGATCCGAACGAGCTCGGCGCGCGACTCGCCGACGAGAACATCAACGCCTCGGGCGGGTCGCTGCACGAGGGCTCCACCGAATACCTGGTGCGCACCGTGAACCAGTTCACGAACCTGACGGAGATCGAGGAGCTCCCGGTGGCGCGGCGGGGAGAGGCCGTGGTGCGCGTGCGCGACGTGGGCCGCGTCGAGCGCACCTACAAGAAGCGCGAGGTCGTGAGCCGCATCGGCGGAGCGGAGTCGGTCGAGCTCGCGATCTTCCGCGAAGCCGGCGCGAACATCGTCGAGCTCGCCGAGCGCGTGGGAGAGAGGGTCTTCGGGAGCGCGGAGCAGCAGCGCTCCGCGCAAGAGCTGCGCGAGCAGGGCGCGCGGGACACGACCCTGGAAGAGCGCTCCCGGGTCGACTTCCTGGCCTGGACCTATCGCGACGAGCTCGAGATGGAAGTGCTCTCGGACCAGTCGATCTTCATCCGCGACGCCGTGAACGACGTCAAGAGCTCGGCCGTCCTGGGCGGGATCCTCGCCGTCGGCGTGATCTGGCTCAGCCTGCAACGCCTGGCTCCGACCCTGATCATCGGGATCTCGATCCCGATCTCGATCATCGTGACCTTCGCGCCCATGTTCATGGCGGGCATCTCGCTCAACATCATGTCGCTCGGGGGGCTGGCGCTCGGCGTGGGGATGCTGGTCGACAACGCCATCGTGGTCCTGGAGTCGATCACGCGCTGCCGCGAGGAGGGCGACGGCGTGGAACGCGCGGCGATCCGCGGATTGAGCGAGGTGGCCGGGGCCGTGACCGCGTCCACGCTCACGACCGTGTGCGTGTTCGCCCCGATCGTGTTCGTCACGGGCATCGCCGGACAGATGTTCGGGGACCAGGCCCTGACGGTCGTGTCCTCGCTCTCGGTCTCGCTCGTGGTCGCCGTGCTGCTCATCCCGATGCTCGCCTCGCGACGCCTGGGCTTCGACGTCGCCTCCGCGCGACTCCCGCGGGGCCTGGCGCGAGCCGCGCTCGTCCCCACCTGGCCAGTGCGCAAGGCCTTCGACGTCTGCTGGAGAGCGGTGGAGCGCGTCTATCCGCGCATCCTGCGCGCCTCCCTCGCCCACCCGTTCCCGGTGATCCTCTGCGCGGCGGCGCTCTTCTGGCTCGCTCTCGCGCGCGTCCCAGGGCTGGGCCTGGAACTCCTGCCCGAGGTCCACCAGGGGGAGTTCACGGCGCACGTCAAGCTCGACGACGGCACGCCGCTCCCGGCCACGGACGCGGTCCTCTCGGAGCTCGATCGGACCGTGCGCGCGCTCCCGGGCGTCGCCACCACGGCCCTGACGGTGGGCGTGGAGAAGGAGACCCTCACGCGCGAGATCGAAGGCCCCCACACCGGCCGCCTCACCGTCCGCGTGGCGGAGAACGCGCGCAGGGCAGCGGGCGTCCCCGGCGAGCTGCACGGGATCGACGCGGGAGCGGCCACGATCCCCCTGCAGCGCAGCAAGACCGAGCTCGAGATCGCCCTGGAGGAGCGCGTGCGCGCGCTGCTCGCCGCCCATCCCGACGTGAGCTCGGTCGAGATCCAGCGTCCCACGCCCTTCGCGCTCGAGTCGCCCATCGCGGTCGAGATCCGGGGCTACGACCTCTCGACCCTGGAGGGCGTCGCGAGCGAGGTCGAGGCGCGCCTGGCGGCCTTGCCGGGAACCTCCGACGTCCAGAGCACGGTTCGCCCGGGCCACCCCGAGGCGCGCATCACCTTCGACCGTGAGAAGACGCTCGAGCTCGGCCTCGACCTGGCCCAGGTCTCCGCACTGGTGCGCGATCAGGTGCTCGGCAACGTGTCTACCCGCTTCCACGAGGGCGACGACCGCATCGACATCCGCGTGCAGGGGGACGAGATCGTGCTCGGGACCCTCGAATCGGTGCTGGAGCTCCCGGTCAACCCCGCTGCGGCCATGCCGGTACCCCTGCGCTCGGTCGCGCGGCTCGACATCGTGCAGGGGCCGGCCGAGATCCGACGCATCGGGAACACGCGGGCCGTGATCGTGAGCGCCAAGGGCACGGGACTCGACCTCGGCGGACTCGCGCGGAGCATCGAGGATTCCCTGGCGACGCTGCGCCCTCCCCGGGACGTCACGGTGGCGCTGGGCGGGCAGAAACGCGAGATGGACGAGGCCCAGTCGAGCATGCGCTTCGCGCTCCTGCTCGCCGTGTTCCTCGTCTATGTGGTCATGGCGGTGCAATTCGAGTCCCTGCTGCAGCCCTTCGTGATCCTCCTCACGGTTCCCCTGGCCGTGGTCGGGGTCGTGTTCACGCTCGATGCCCTGGACATCCCGCTCTCGGTGCTGGCCTTCATCGGACTGATCCTGCTCGCCGGAGTCGTGGTCAACAACGCGATCGTGTTCGTGGACCGCATCAACCAGAAGCGCCGCGAAGGGCTCGCGCTCGTCGACGCCGTGATGGAAGCCGGACACTCGCGCCTGCGCCCGATCTACATGACCACCGCGACCACCGTGCTGGGACTCCTGCCGATGACCGGGTGGCTCGATCGAGTCCCCGGGCTCTCGGCCCTGGGCGGCGGCGAGGGGGCCGAGCTGCGCGCGCCGCTCGCGATCACGGTCATCGCAGGTCTCACCTCCTCCACGCTCCTCACGTTGGTCGTGATCCCGACCGTGTACGCCCTGATCTGTCGCCGGAGCCAGGTCGGAGCGCTGGCCATCCCCTCCGACGCGACCGATTCCACCCGCCTGGACCTGCTGTGAATCCTGCGCCCCTCGTCAGCCCGCGCCTGCGCGGGTTCTTCGCCGGCGCCGTCGGCCGCCCGGTGGGCACGGCCGTCCTCTTCGCGACCCTGCTCGTGGTGGGGGCGATCGCCTACATCCGCATCCCGATCCAGCTCTTCCCCTCCGCGTTCTCCGAGCCGCGGCTCAACCTTTGGATCCTCAATCCGGGCGCCAACGCGCGCGAGAACGAGGAGCGCATCGCGCGCCCGATCGAGGAGCAGCTGCGCACCCTGTCGGGCATCCAAGAGATCGAGAGCTACTCCGAGGACGGCTTCACCTCGTTCCAGATCCAGTTCCAGGCCGATCTCGACATGGATCTCGCGCGAGCGGAGGTCCGCGACCGGGTCGAGCGCGCCTGGCCGAGCCTGCCGTCCACGGCCGAGAACGCCGGCATGTGGTCGGAGTCCGCCGACTCGCTGCCCATCACGTTCTTCGGCGTCTCGGTGCGCGGCGATCCCGACCGGCGCGATTGGTTGATGGACAAGGTCGTGACCCCACGCCTGGAGGCGGTCCACGGGATCGGCAAGGTCGACGTGTGGGGCGTGCTCGAGGACAGCATGCGCATCCTGCTCGACGAGGACCGCGTCGTGGCCGCCGGGCTCGACATCGGAGAGGTCGTGCGGCGCCTCTCGAGCGACAACTTCGTCCTGCCCCTGGGGGAAGTGAGGGACGGCGGACGCGAGGTCCTCCTGCGCTCGGACATGCGTTTCCGATCGCCCGCTCAGATCGAGGACTTCCCCATCGGGGATGGGCTCCGCATCCGCGACGTGGGGCGGGTGGCGCGCGTCAAGAGCGTCGACAACATGGTGACGCTCATCGACGGCGACCACGCCTACTGGGGCATGGCCACCAAGGACAGCCAGGCCAACGTGGTCGAGACCAGCCACGGCCTGAAGCACGCCGTCGAGGAGCTCGAGCGCGATCCGGCCACCGGCGGCGACGTGTCGGTGACGCTCTTCTTCGTCCAGGGGGACTACATCGAGTCCGCGCTCGCGCAGCTGAAGAACACGGCCATCTCCGGAGGGTGGCTCGCGATCCTCGTCCTGTTCGTCTTCCTGCGCCGCCTGCGCCTGACGCTGTGCGTGGCGCTCTCGATCCCGGTCTCGGTCCTCTTCGCCGTCGCTTGGGAGTACTTCACCGGGGGCACGTTCAACGTGCTCACCATGACGGGCATCACGCTCGGCATCGGCATGCTCGTCGACAACGCCATCGTCGTGGTCGAGAACATCGTCCGCATCCACCAGGCCGGGGAGCCCCCGCTGCGCGCGGCCGCCGTGGGAGCGCGCCAGATCGCGCTCGCGATCACGCTCGCCACACTGACCTCGGTCGTCGTGTTCCTGCCCCTGATCTTCATGACCGAGAACAAGATGCTGCGCGTCGCCTTCGGCGGCATCGGCATCCCGCTCTCGACCTCGCTGCTCGCGAGCCTGCTCGTGGCGGTGTTCTTCCTGCCCGTCATCGTCGGACGCCAGCTCGGGGAGCGGCCGAAGAGGATCGGCGACACGGGCAGGTTCTTCGCGCCCCTCCTGCGCGTCCCCGTGCGCACCCTGGGCTGGTGCCTGGGCGGGATGCGCTTCGCGATCCACGCCCTCGCGCGCCTTCTCTGGCGCGCGGAGCGGGCGGCTCTCGCCGTGCTCGTGCCCGTGCGCTGGATCCTGGTCGCCGCGAGCGGCGCCGCGGCCCTGTGGGTCGCACGCGGGCTCTTCGCCGCGCGACGGAGCACGGACTCCCTGGCGGGCTTCGGGGTCTCGTTCGGAACCTCGCCGGCCCAGGTCTCGACGATGCTCGGCATCGCGAGCCTCTCCGCCCTCGTCCTCGCCGCGTTCGCGCTGCCGCGCTGGCGGCGTCGTCCCGCCGGCTCCCCGACTCGTCCCGAGTCCTACGTGCCCAAGGGGGACTCGCTCGTCCAGATGGTGATCGACGGCAACCAGCGCCTGCTCGCCTGGACGCTCGAACACCGCGTGCTCGCCACGCTCGCCGCATGCCTGGCCTTCGGTTCGATCCTCGTGCCGCTGACTCAGATGAAGATCGCGGCCTTCGGGCAGGACGAGGTCGACGACGACGCCAACTTCCGCGTGGCCTTCGAGGCCGATTTCACCCTGGACCAGGCCGAGGAGCAGGTGCGCGTCTACGGCAAGCGCATCGAGGGCTGGCGCGAAGAGTTCGGCTTCGAGCACTGGACCTGCCGCTTCGACGAGAAGGAGGCCTACTTCTCAATGTACTTCGCGGGCCGCCGGCCGGAGGAGGAAGTCGACGCCGTGGAACGGCGCCTCGAGCGCGAGCTCCCGCGCCTCCCCGGCCAGCGACTGGTCTTCTACGACCAGAACCAGTCCCGCGGCCGTTCCACGTCGGTGGCGCGCTTCGCGCTCGTCGGGCCGGATTCGCGCGAGCTCGAACGGATCGGTGAACGGGCGCAGGAAATCCTCGAGCGCGTCCCGGGACTCTCCCAGGTGACCTCGCCGCTCTCGGAGGCCCCGCCCCTGATCGAGGTGCGCGTGGACCGCGACGTGGCCCACGACCTCGGGATCACGAGCGCGGCGATCCAGAACACGGTGGCCTGGTCGCTCGGCGGCTGGGCGCTGCCGCGCTACCAGGAGGAAGGCCGCGAGATCCCGCTCGTGATCGAGCTCGACGAGACGCAGAGCGCCGGACTCCCCACCCTGCGCGACCTGGCGGTGTGGTCGAACGCCGCCGCCGTGCCGCTCTCCTCCTTCGCCGACCTGAGCTTCGCCCGCGGAGCACGCTCGATCTACCGCCACGACGGCCAGACGAGCTTCACGCTCGAGGCCAAGGTCGACGATCCGCTGCAGATCCTGGTCGTGACCGAGCGCGCCCAGCGCGAGCTCGACGCCCTCGAGCTCCCGCGCGGATTCTCCTGGGACCGGAGCGACTCGGCCCTCGAGCGCACCCAGGAGGAGTTCTCCGAGCTCGGCCGGGCCTTCGCCCTCTCCGTCGTGCTCGTGTTCCTGCTGATGGCGATCCTGTTCGAATCGGTGATGTTGCCCTTCGCCGTGCTCTTCACCGTGCCCTTCGCGGCACTCGGGGCCCTGTGGACGCTCTACCTGCTCGGGAATCCCATGGACTCCTTCGGCTGGATCGGGCTGATCATCCTGGCCGGAGTGGTCGTGAACAACGGCATCGTGCTGATCGACCGCATCCACGAGCTGCGGGCGGCGATGGATCGCTCGCGGGCGGTGCTCGAGGGCAGCGCCCACCGCGTGCGCCCCGTGCTCATGACGGCGCTCACGACGGTCGTGGGCCTGGCGCCCATGATGGTCACCGAGGCCCCTGCCGACAGCATGATCGACTACCGGGCGCTGGCGACGATCGTCGGAGGAGGCTTGACCCTGAGCACGATCTTCACGCTATGGGTCGTGCCCCTGGCCTACACGCTCCTGGACGACTTGCGGGGCTACGCGGGGAGGTGCTCGCGGCGGTTCCTGGGCATCTCCGCGTCGCCCGCCCGGCGGGCGGCCGCGGGAGATCTCGCGGATCCCGCCTGAGGGGTGCGGCACTCGCGTCGCGACGCTACACTCCCGCGCCTCTTCTCGACCGGAAGAGATCGCGATCCTTCTCCTCTCCATGGTTCGTCCGAACGAGAGCCGCGCCCGCGCGGAACGGGTTCCGCGCGGGACCCGCATCGCCTGCGTCCTCTCCACCTACCACGCGGACGTCACGGAGGAGATGGGCAGAGCGGCCCGCGAGACCCTGCTCGCGGCCGGTCTCGCGCCCCGGAACTGGCGCGAGGTGCGCGTGAGCGGTGCCTTCGAGCTGCCGCTCGTCGCCCGCGCCCTCGCGCGGCGTGCCGACGTCGACGCCGTGCTCGCCTTCGGCCTGGTGCTGCGCGGCGAGACCGACCACGACCGGCACATCGCCGCGGCGGTGTCCCAGGGCCTGATGGCAGCCGGACTCGAGACGGGGAAGCCGATCCTCTTCGGCGTCCTGACCTGCGCTTCGATCGAGCAGGCCCGCGCGCGCGCGCGGCGCAGCCGTTCGGGGGGCCGCGACAAGGGCGGCGAGGTCGCTCGGGCGGCGATCGGAGTGCTGGAGGCCCTGTCTCAGGTCGCGCGCCCTCGTGCGCGCCGGAGCGCGAAGCGATGAAGAAACGCACGCGTGCGCGCGAACTCGCGCTGCAATTCCTGTATCAGGTCGACCTGCGCGGCGCCGACGTGCTCGCGGAGGACAAGCTCTTCCTGCGGGAACAGGAGAGCGACAAGGGGGCACGCGACTTCGCGCTCCACCTGGTGCGCGGCACGATCGAGCACCAGAACGAGATCGATGCCCTCATCCGCTCCGTGGCGCAGAACTGGGACATCGCACGCATGGCGATCATCGACCGCAACGTCCTGCGCATGGCGAGCTTCGAGCTCCTCTACTGCAAGGACATCCCGCCCAAGGTCTCGATCAACGAGGCGATCGAGCTCGGCAAGCGCTTCTCCACCGAGAAGTCCGGCGGCTTCATCAACGGCATCCTGGACAAGATCAAGGATCGCGCCGCCGAACGCGCGCGCGAGGAGCCGCGCGTGGGCGAGCGCGAGGCCTGAGCGCACGTTCCCCCCGAGCGCGCGCTCCCGCACGTTCCCATGAGCCTCCTCGAACGACTGACCGCCCGACTCGCGCGCACGCGCGCGACCCTCTCCGACGGCCTGGCGGGACTGCTGCGCGGCGGGCGACCGATGGACGAGGCGCTCTTCGCGGAACTCGAGCGGTTGCTCTACGCCTCCGACCTCGGACCGGTCGCGGCGGAAGTCGTCGAGGAGCTCGCGCGGGCCCATCGCCGCGGCGAGCTCGCGGGCGAGCCCGAGGTACGAGCGCGCCTGCGCGCGGCGCTGCTCGCGCGCCTGCCGAACGCCGCGGGCGAGCCCGCGCTCGCGGATTCGCCCACGGTGATCCTGATCGTGGGCGTGAACGGCTCGGGCAAGACCACGACGATCGCCAAGCTCGGCCACCGCTTCCACCAGCGGGGAAAGCACGTGCTGGTGGGCGCCTGCGACACCTATCGCGCGGCGGCGGCCGATCAGCTCGCGATCTGGGCCGGACGGAGCGAGGTCGAGCTCGTGCGCAAGGAAGAGGGTGCGGACCCCGCGGCGGTCGCCTTCGAGGCCCTCGAGACGGCGACTACGCTGGGGTACGACGTCGTGCTGCTCGACACCGCCGGCCGGCTCCACACGCACAAGAACCTGATGGAGGAACTGAAGAAGATCCAGCGCGTGATCGCCAAGAAGGTCGCCGGCGCGCCCCACGAGGTCTGGCTCGTGCTCGACGCGACGAACGGCCAGAACGCGATCCAGCAGGCGAAGCTCTTCACCGCGGCCGTGCCCGTGACGGGCCTCGTGCTCGCCAAGCTCGACGGCACGGCGCGCGGCGGAGCGGTGTTCGCCATCCAGCGCTCGCTCGGGATCCCGGTGCGCTACGTGGGCACGGGCGAGGCGCAGGAACTCCTCGAACCCTTCGAGCCCGAGGCCTTCGTGGACGCGATCCTCGCCTCGGCTTAGGTTCTCTCGCGGCCCGATGGACGAACCCGCGCGACCCTCCTCGTTCGCGGCGAGATCCCGCGCCTGGTGCACGCTCCTGCCGGCCGCGATCCTCGCCTGGCCGCTCGAGCGGACCCCGCTCGCGGACGATCCCTTCCCCCATCTAGCCGGAGCCGGAATCGCCGCGCTCGCCGCGCTGCCCGCCGCGGCCGCACTCGTCCTCGCGCGAGGCCGTCTCCACGGACGCGCGATCACGCCGATCGTGCTGCTCTGGGCCTGGTTCGCGCTCGGAGCGCTCCTCGGGCCGGTCGTCGATCCCTTCGAGGCCCGCCGGGCCGTCGTACAAGCCGGCCTGTGGGTGGTGTTCTTCGCGGCCGGCCTCGCGCTCTGGCCCGAGGACCGCGGGCTCTTCCTGCGCGGTCTATTAGGAATCTCGATCGCTCTCACAGGAGGAGCGCTCTCGCGCTTCCTCTTCTCCGGCGAGCACGAGCTCGCCGGCGTGCTCGGGAACTCGGGGCTGCTCTCGCAGGCCGCGCTCCCCGGAGCGGTCGCGGGCGCCTGGTTCGCCGCGGGGCGGCGCGGGACCGAGCGTGCGGCGGGGTTCGCCGCGGCCGCGCTCTTCCTCGCGCACGCGGGGCTCGCGCCGGTGTGGGCCGGCGGCGGCGCGTTCGCGCTCGCCGTCCTCCTCTCCGCGTTCCTCGCCCGACGCGCGCGCGCGGATCCCCCGCTGCGCTTGCGTCTCGCCTGCGTCGCGGCGGGCGCGATCGTGCTCCTGCCCGCCCTGCGTCTCGCCCGCTCCGCGCTCTCCGCGGAGAGTGCCCCGGTCGTGAGTGGGGCGAATGGGTCGAGCGCGGCGAGCGCGGACGTCGGCGGGCTCGCCGTGCGGCTCGGGATCTGGAGCCGGATCCCCGCGGTCCTCGCCGCGCATCCGCTCGCGGGACTCGGCCCGGGGCAGTTCCGCGCCCGCTTCCCGGCCTTCCGCGACGCGCGCGAGATCGAGCGCTCGCGACACGGCGCCTGCTCGCGCGCCGACACCGAGGTCGAGCACGCCCACCAGGACCTCCTGGAAGCCTGCGCGGAGCTCGGGATCGTCGGCGGGGGCCTCTTCGCCCTCTTCGTCGCGTGCGCGGCGCTCGCCGCTCACCGCGCGCTCCTCTCCGACGACGGCGGGCGCGCCTGCGCCGGAGCGGCGGGCCTCGCGCTGCTCGTGAACGGCCTCTTCCACGCTCCGCTCTTCGCCAATCCGACGGCCGCGACGCTCGGGCTCGCTCTGCTCGGGAGCACGCGCGGAGCGCGGCCTCGGGACGGGGGAACGCGCGGGCGGACGCCGGCGCTCGCCGTCGCGGCGATCGCCCTGGTAGGAGCGTGGCTCGCCTGGCCGCTCGTGACGCACGGCCGCGCGCTCGCGGGGTACGTGCGCGCCGCCGAACGGCTGGTCGCGCTGCAAGCGGAGCCGCCGGACCGGCCGCTCCTCGGCGGCGAGATCCAGGATGCCGCGCGAGAAGCCCGCTCGGCGGTCGAGCGCGGGCTCGCGGCCGCACCCGACTCGGCGTACGCGCGCCTCCTCGACGCCCGCTCGGCGCCGGAGCAGGAGCGGCTCGCGACCTGGAACGCCGTCCTCGAGGTGCGGCCGGATTCCGCGCAGGCGCTCGAGGCGATCGGGCTCTTCCACGCGCGAGCCGGCGAGATCGAGGCGGCCCGCGTCGCCTGGGAGCGCGCCCTGGAACTCACGGCGGAAGAGGCGCGCATCCTGGAGAACCTGGCGCGCATGGAGCTCGTCGACGGCGAGCCCGCGCGCGGACTCGAGCTCGTCGAGCGCCTGCGCGCGCGCGGATGCCTCGATGAAGGGTGGAAGAGGCCCCTCGGGATCGAGCTCGTGCTGCGCGGGCACTTCGCGACCGGAGCGCGGCTCTTCCTCGAGCGCGAGCTCGACGCGCTCGTGCCCGAGGAGCTCTTCGCCGAGGCCGGGCGCGTCCCGAACGATCCGCGCGAGCGCGAGCTCCCCCAGCGCGCCGAGGCCCTGAAGACGCTGGCGCAGATCCTGTGGGCGCGCACCCACGTCGCGCGAGGAGACTTCGACGCGGCGGTGCGCAGCTACCGCCAGGCGCTCGTGTCGACGCGCCTGGTGATCCCCACCGGCGCGCCGTTCGTGCGAGCCGAGCTCGCCGCGGCGGAGTGCCTGGCCGGCCGCGCACCCGACGCCAGCCGGACCCTGGAGGGACTCTCGAACGACCAGGAGCTCCAGGATCTCCCGGAGTGGGCGCGACGTACGCTCCGGGAATCGGCGCTCTTGCACGGGCGGGGGCTGCCGGAGCATGAGTGAGCGCGCCAAGGACCGCTCCCCCGGTATCGAACTCACCTCAATGACCCAATAGCAGGGTCACGGCGTCACCCTCGAAGCTGGATGCGGCGACGTCGACCCTGCCATCCTCGTTGACGTCGCCGGCGGCGAGGTTGTATGCGCCTGCTCCGGCGCGGAACGGCGAGCCGGGCGCCGGCACGAATCCGCCGCTCTTGCCGAGGAGAACCGCAATGCTCGATTCGAACGGCGCGGCGCGAGAGTCGACGATTGCCGCGACGAGATCCGCTTGCTTGTCCCGGTCGACGTCGACCACGACTACCGCAAACGCCTCCATTCCAACGTCGAGGGGTGACCCGGGCGCCGAGTCGAACCGGCCCTGACCGTCGTTCAGCAGGATGCTCAGGTGATGGCGGTCGGCGTGGCTGAGCACGATGTCGAGGCGCTGATCGCCATTCACGTCGGCGAGCGCCTCGATGCGAGCACCCGCGGGTGCGGACCAAGACGGCCCGTCCTCGAAGGCGCCCCTTCCGTCGCCACGCTTGGTCTCGACGGAACCAGGTCCGGCATCCGGCCCACCCGTGCTCGCGGTCACGATGTCCGCACGTCCATCTCCGTGGACGTCCCCGACGGCGAACGAATACTGGCCTTGACCGGAGTGTTTCAGGATCGGTCCCGGGGAGAACTGTCCTCGACCGTCGCCGAAGAGGATCTCCAGGGTGTTCCGGCGCCCGTTTGCCGTGGCGACGTCGAGCCTACCGTCGTCGTTGACGTCCGCGAGATGAAGGATGGGCTTGTAGCGCTCGACGGACGCACTCACCGCGAGGGGCGACCCGGCTGCCGGGCTGAAGCCGCCCTTGCCATGGCCCAGGAAGATGTGGACGTATTCCTTGTCGCTGTCTCTGCTCGTGACGGCCAGGTCGGGGATCGTGTCGGCGTTGACGTCGGCGACCGCGACCGTGCTCGGCTCGTAATCGAGATTCATCGGGCCCTCGGGCACCGGCGCAAAACGACCGTTACCGTCGCCAAGCTGTACGGCCACGTTTCGATGCAGCAAGTGCTGCGTGATCAGGTCGAGATGTCCGTCGCGATCGATGTCCGCCAGGACCACGCGACCCGATCCCGGTCCGACGGCGACGGGCGAGGCGGGCGCGGGGACGAATGGGACACCTTGGGCACCAGCTGGAGCGGCCCGGCAGGCCCAGGCGAACAGCGCCAGCCCGACGGCGAACGGGGTCGTGGACTTCCGCGTTTTCATGGGTGCGCTTCCTTCGCTTCCCGTTCAGGGCCAGACCCCCTGGAGCTCGAGCGCGCGTGCGACGCGTCCGACGGCGAGCACGAGCGCGGCCGTGCGGTTGTCCACTCGATGGCGGCGCGCGATCTCGCGTACGGACTGGAAGCCGCGCACGATCTTCTCCTCCAGGCGCCGGTTCACCTCGGCCTCGGTCCAGGGGTACTCGTTGAAGGCCTGCAGCCATTCGAAGTAGCTCACGGTCACGCCGCCCGCGTTGGCGAGGATGTCGGGCACGACGACGATGCCCCTCCCGGCGAGCACCTCGTCGGCCTCCGGCGTCGTGGGTCCGTTGGCGGCCTCGCACACGATCCTGGCCCGGATCCTCCCGGCGTTCTGGCCGTCGATCTGGTCCTCCAGGGCGGCGGGGACCAGCAGATCGACGTCGAGCTCGAGCAGCTCTTCGTTCGTGACCGACTCGGCACCCGGAAAGCCGGCGACCCGGCCGCTCTTCTCCTTGTGGATGCGGACGCGCTCGTAGTCGAGCCCGCGCCGGTCGTGGATGCCGCCGGTGGAGTCGGAGACCGCCACGACCTTCGCTCCCAGGATCTCGACCGCCAGCTTGTGCGCGAACGACCCGGCGTTGCCGTAGCCCTGGATCGCGACCGTCGCCTTGCGCGGGTCGATGCCCTGCTCGGCGAGCGCCTCGCGCGCGGCGACGATGCAGCCCCGCGCGGTCGCCGTGTTGCGGCCGAGCGAGCCGCCGAGCTCGACGGGTTTCCCCGTCACGACCCCCAGCGAGCGCTTGCCCAGGATCTCGCTGTAGGTGTCCACGATCCACGACATGACTTGGGGATTCGTGTACACGTCCGGCGCGGGGATGTCCCGATCGGGGCCGATGATCGAGGCGATGGCGTGCGTGTAGCGCCGCGTGAGGCGCTCGAGCTCGCCCTGGCTCATGCGCTTGGGATCGCAGATCACGCCGCCCTTCCCCCCGCCGAAGGGGATGTCGACCACGGCGCACTTCCAGCTCATCCACATCGAGAGCGCGACGACCTCGTCCAGGCTGACCTGCGGGTGGTAGCGGATGCCGCCCTTGAAGGGACCGCGCGCGTTGGAGTGCTGCGAGCGGTAGCCGACGAAGGTCCGCACGCGACCGTCGTCCATGCGCACCGGCAAGGCGACCGTCAGCACGTTCTTCGGGTGCCGGAGGCACTCGAGCAGGCTCGCGTCGAGCCCCAGGATCTTCGCGGCCTTGTCGAGCTGCACCAGCGCCATCTCGCGGGGATTGATCATGTGAGAGCCTCCTCGTGGGGCAAGAACCTACCTCGTCCAGAGCAGCGATCGAAGAGATACCGTGACGATCCGAGGATCCGGGACCTGGACGCCCTCGCGCAGCGTCACGAGCACGCCGAACGGCGCGTTGTAATGCGTCTTCTCCAGGAACGCACGAAGGCCAAGGGTGTCACGGTGGGGGTCGATCCGCCGGCGGTACTTCACCTCCACGGGAATGCGCTTCTCGCCGATCGTGAGCACGTAGTCGACCTCGGGTTCGGTCGCACGCTCCGGGAAGTGCGCCACGTCGAGGTGCGGGATGCCCGTGAAGAAGGCGCCGGCGGCGCTCTCGGCGATGTGGCCCGCGAGATCCGTGAGATGCGGGTTCTCCTCCAGAAGAGATGGATCCAAGGGCACGTTCTCCTCGAGCCAGCTCTGCCTCAAACCGTGATCCGCCACGCAGAGCTTCGCTGGACCGCGCGTCTTCTTCAGGCGAAGCTCCAGGGGTCGCACGAGCCTCACCAACAGGGACCCTTCGAGGAAGCGCAAGTAGCTCAGGATCCGCTGCCACCCGATGCTCGCAGCGAGCGCCGACTTGATCTCCGTGACCAGCATGGCTTGAGAGGGCGCCTGCCCGGCATAACGGCAGACGAGACGAAAAACCTCCTCGAGGAGCTGGGGGTCGCGTTTGCGTCCACGCTCTCCCAATCTCAGGTCGTGCTGGATGACCCGGCGGATGACCGTCTCGTTGAGCTGATCCGCAACCTCGGACCAAGGGAGGTCGACCGCATGGGCGATGGGATAGCCCCCGCGCTCGGAGAAAGCGGCGAAGGCCCTGTCGCGCAAATCCCCGTGGAGGTTCCCATGATCGTCGATCCCGCGCCAGAACCCGCGGTCCAAGAGACGCTCCAAGCCGTTCGGGGGAAACAGCGGCTCGACTTCTGCGCCGAATCGAAGGCCGGCGATCTCGCGCAGGAGTAGAGGGCCTAGATCGAGCGGGGCGATGCGCCCAGCCAGACTGTCCCTCCCCGCCTCGATCCGCAACGCGGAGCTCCCAGTGACGACGACACGCACGGTGTGATGGTCGACGAGCGACTTCACTTGGGGTGCCCAGTTCGAGAGGTTCTGGACCTCGTCGAAGAAGAGGAAGGCCGGCTTGCCGTCGTGTGCGGATTCGTTGAGAGAGCGACCGAGGATCCGGTTCTCGAACCAGCGCACGATGGCGAGCACAGGGTCCTGGACACCCGTGAGACTCGGCAGTTCGTCGAACTGCACGCGCAGGATCCTGCGGGCATCGACATGTTTCTCGTCGAGCAAATGGCGGATGACCTGCTCTTGCAGCGTGGTCTTGCCCACCTGGCGCGCTCCACGCAAGACGATGGCAGGCGCCAGCTTCCCTTCGAGCTTCTTGAGCAGTGTCTGGAACGCCCAGCGGCGGTATTGCGGCAGGACGCGTCCCGGCTTGCCTTCCCACCAGGGATTCGCGTCGCGCAGATACGCGTCGAGCTCCGCCGGCAGGCGGATCTCGTCGAAGATGTCGAGCCCTCGATCGACCATGCCTCGACCCTAGGGAACGGAACCCTTCCTGGCAATTCCGAGCACGAAGAGGACCGCGATCCCCGCCAGCGCCGCGAACGAGATCCACGTCCCGACCCGGAGCGACCGCGGTTCGTAACGGAACACGACCTCGTGCTTCCCGGCCTCGAGCGCGACGGCGCGGTAGATCATGTCGGCTGTGAGGCACGCGCGCTCCGCGCCGTCGACGAAGACCTTCCAGCCGGGGAACGCCTGCTCGGTCACCACGAGCAAGCCTTCGCCGTCGAGCTCGACGTCCACGCGCACCTCGTTGTTCGTGATCGCGGGCTCGCCGACGCGCGCGCTCGTGAAGGGCTGCGCCGGCCGCCAGTCCTCTTCCAGGCCCGCGACGCCGAGCGGGTTCCAGCCGCGCGGATCGGCGGCGTGGAGCGCGGCGAGCTCGTCGAGCGGGATCACGCGCGGCACGACGAACGCCCGCGGCAGCGGGTCCCTCACGCGATAGATCCAGGTCTCGGCGCGCCGTGCCGGCTCCACCTCCACGGGGCTCGCGATGAGCTCGAGCGCCCGGTCCTCGATCGGCGCGGCGAGCGCGACGAGCTTCACGCCGAACAGCCGGAAGGCCTGGTTCGCGAAGTCCACGCCGCGCGCGTTCCACGCGAGGAGCGTGTTCGAGCCGCTCGGGAAGACGTAGTTGCGATAGGCGTTGAACGAGAGCACGTCCATCGCGTCGTAGCCCTCGATCGACGCGAGCCCGCGCACGAGCCCGGTGTTCGGCGGGAGCACGCCCGGGTCGGAGAGGAAGCGATGGACCCCGAGCTCGCGCGCGAGGATCGCCTCCGTGCGCGTCGGCGGGAACACGCGCTCGCGCGGCACGGCGGCGTTGAGCCCGTGCGCGAAGTGGAGTCCTTGCAGCACGGCGAGAAGGACGACGACGCCCCGGACGAGGGCGCTCGACCCTCCGAGGAAGAGGCCGAGGAGCCCCAGGACGAGGAACGCGAGCGTCGCGGCGCTCGGGCGCCTCGCTCGCTCGACGGTCGAGACCGCGACGAGCCTGCGTGCGACGGGCTCGTCGGACGCGCCCGCCAGGAATTCGACCGAGAAGCGCCAGTGCCCCGCGGCGAGCTTCTTCGTGTGCGCGTAGGGCGTGGCGAACCAGCGCGCGCCCGCGGGAGCCACGGCCACCTTCTCCCCCGCCGCGGCGCGCGAGCGCTCGGAGGGCTCGGCGTAGAAGGCGAGCGGCACCTGGATGCGCATGCCCTCGACCGGCGCGCCGTGGGGATCGATCCGTTCGATCGCGAGCCGCGCGCGATCGAGGACCACGCCCGGATCGATCCAGCCCTCGAACTCCGAATCCACGCCGTCGATCGTCGGCGGCGGCCGCAGCGTGAAACCGACGAGCTCGCTCTCCTCGGCCTCCATGGAGACCGAGGGATCGAGGGCGGGAAGGGCCCCGCCGAGCCCCATCCCGGACGGGAGCCGGCCCGCGAAGAGCATCCCGCCGCAGAGGACGAGGAGGATCGCGCCGGCGCCCAGGCGCGGCGCGCGCGCCGCGGTCTCCAGGGCGTCGCCTGCGAGGAGCCCGAGGAAGAGCGCCGCGACCGGCGCGAAGCGCACGGTCGCGCCCAGCCCCACGGTGGGCACGAAACGATAGAGGTCGAGGAGTCCCGGGAGCTGGATCGCGAGCAGGAAGGCGACGCACCCCAGGCCGAGCACGAGAGCTCTGCCTTTGAGTCGGCCCTGCCGGGTGAGGATCCCCGCGAGCGCGAAGGCGAGCGCGGGGAAGGCGATCCAGGCGCTCGCCGCCTCGAGGTACGTCTGCGCGCCGCGGAAGGGCGCTCCCCCGGGTTTGCCGTAGAGGTCCGGGACGAGCGCCAGCGCTCCCTGGATGGGGAGCCCGCGGCGCGCGAGGAAGAGCGCCGCGCCCCCGAAGGCGAGCGCGAGGCCGAGGATCGACGCGACGAGGTCGCGGTGGCCGAGCGGCCGTTCCTGCGCCGCGACCGCCCTGCGGAAGAGGAGGGCGAGACCCACGATCAGCCCCAGACACCCGAGCGCGGCGAGATCGGGAGCCGCGCGCAGATCCACCGCCTGCGCCTCACGCACCCACTTGGCCGCGGAGAGATCCAGGTACTCCAGGAACGGCAGGAGCACGATGCCCGCGGCGGCGCCGCCGAGCGCCAGGGCGCCGAGGGCGAGCGCGCCCGCGCGCCGATCCCGGGCGAACATCGCCAGCGCCCACAGCCCCGCGGCCGCACCGACGTAGAAAGCCGTCTCGGCGTGCCCGCCGAGGACGGCGCCGAGGAGCGCGAGGGCGGCGAGGGCGGCCGAGCGGAAGGGCCTCGCTCCACGGATCCCCTCGAGGAAGTAGAGGATCCACGGCAGGAAGGGAGGCACGTGCCCGAGGGCGTGGTTCAGCCACAGGCACTCGTAGCCCGAGAGCCCGAAGGTGCTGGCGGCGAGCGCGGCTCCCGCGATCCCAAGGCCGAGGCGGCGCGCGAGGAAGTAGGCCCCGAGCGCGCCCGCGGCCACGCGCAGCCAGGCGAGCCAGGCGAAGCCGAAGTGGAGGAGCGGCTCGCCGCCGAGTCGCTCGAGGAGCGCGAGCACGAGCACCTGGGGGTCGAGCGCGCCCGACTGCAGGTTCGCGAGCCCGGGCGCTCCGGCGTAGATCCCGGGGTTCCAGAGCGGAGGATCTCCGGCGATCCAGCTGCGGGCCACCCAGCGATAGAAGGGATAGAACTGCACCCCCTGGTCCGCGAGGTCGGGGTTCTCCGGCGCGGCGGTCTCTCCGATCGCCGCGGACCAGGGCAGCGCGGCCGACGCCGTGTCGACGCCGAAGAGGACCCGATCCGGATCGCAGAGCGCCGCGCGGAACGGGATCGCCGAGAGGATGAGGATCGAGAGCACGGCGATCCATCGCTCTCGGCCGGCCCACGGGGCGCTCATCGGCCCGATTCTGCGCTCTGGAGGCGGCCCTTGCGACGAACCGGGTCCCGCGGCGGACTCCCGGGCTCCTCATCGCCGGGCCCGGGCGCTATGTTCCCGGCCCATGCCGTGCGCGGTCTCCGTCGTCCTCCCCGTCTACGACGAGGAGGATTGCCTCGAACGGACGCTCGCAGAGCTCGTCCGTCATCTCGAAGGACTCGCGAGAGGTCCGAGCTTCGAGATCGTGTGCGTCGACGACGGATCCAAGGATCGTTCGGCCGAACTCCTGGCGCGCGCCGCGACCGCGGATGCACGCATCCGCGTCGAGCGCTTGGCGCAGAACCGCGGCAAGGGAGCCGCGGTCCGCACGGGCGTGCTCGCCTCGCGGGGGGAACGCGTGCTCTTCATGGACGCGGACCTCTCCACCCCCCTGGCAGAGATCCAGCCGTTCCTCGCCGCGATCGACGCGGGCGAGGACGTGGTCATCGGAAACCGCCGCGCCCCGGGATCGCGGATCACGCACCGGCAACCCTGGATCCGGGAGACCCTGGGCCGCGGCTTCACGGCGCTGACGCGGATCGTACTCGTCCCCGGGATCGCCGACTTCACCTGCGGCTTCAAGGCCTTCCGCGGAACGGCCGCGCGCGAGATCTTCCGCCGCTCGACCCTGGACGGCTGGGCCTTCGACGCCGAGCTGGTCGTGATCGCTCGCGAGCTCGGGTTTCGGATCGCAGAGCTCCCGGTCGAATGGAAGCACGAGGAGGGTACGAAGGTCAGGCTCCTGCGCGCGGTCGCGGGCTCCCTCCTCGAGCTCGGCTCGATCGTGTGGAAACGCATGCGCGGGCGCTATCGCTGACCCATGGGAAGGATGAAAGGGGCAAGGATGGCTGTGCGCGACCTCCCTGGCGATCCCGGCCTCCGGCCGACGCTCCTGCGCTCGGAGCGCGGCCCCTATGTGGGCACGCCTCGCGTTCGAAGGTTCGGACGCTTCGCGTGCGACCCGGCCCTCGATCGCCTGCTCCTCGCCCTCCAGGCGGGCTTCGGGCCGCAGCGTTGGTGGCCGGCCGAGACCCCGTTCGAGGTCGTGCTCGGCGCCATCCTGACCCAGAACACGGCCTGGTCGAACGTGGAGAAGGCCTTCCACGGCCTCCGGCTCGTCACGGCGCTCACCCCGGCGAGCCTGCTCCTCCTCCCGGAACCGGAGCTCGAAGCGGCGATCCACCCCTCGGGCTTCTTCCGGGCCAAGGCGCGCAAGCTGCGGGAGCTCTCGCGCTGGTACCTCGAGGTCGGCGGGCTGCGGACCCTGGTCGAGGAGCCCCTCGAACCGCTCCGTTCCGCACTGCTCGGGGTGTTCGGGGTCGGCCCGGAGACGGCGGACTCGATCCTCTGCTATGCCGCCGGGCGCCGGACCGCCGTGGTCGACGTCTACACCCGCCGCATCCTGGGAAGGCACGGGTTCCTGTCCCCCGATGCGCCCTACGAGGAGGTGCGTGGCTGGCTCGGGGAGCGCCTCGTTCCCTCGCAGGCGGTCTTCGAGGAGTTCCACGCCCTGTGCGTGCGGGCGGGCCACCACCATTGCCGGCCGACCGCTGCGTGCGAGGCATGCCCGGCTCCCACCCCCCGGGACTCGCTCCCGGTCGCAAGAAAGCCCCAGGGTCCGGTCGATCCTAGGGAGAGGAAGTCCGAGAGCCTGCGTACGGATTCGGTTTCCCACCGTGGCCCGCGCGCGTAGCTCGCGTAAGGGCAGCGTCTCGTTCCCTCCGCCAAGGAGAACCGTTGCTGGTGAGCCGATGCAAACGCAAGGTATTCGGGAAGCCGTCACGATGAGTTCGACCCCCCATCAACGACTCCTGGTCGTGGAGGACGAGGAGCCCCTGGCACTCGGCATCCGCGACGCCTTGGTCCACGCCGGATTCGAGGTCGACGTGGCGCACGATGGACTCAAGGCGCTCGAGTCCCTGAAGCGCACTCGCTTCGATCTGGTCGTCCTCGATCTCATGCTGCCCGGCAAGAGCGGGCTCGAGGTCCTGAAGGAGCTCCGCGCGGAGCGCCACGACATCCGCGTCGTGGTCCTGACCGCGCTCGCCAACGAGAGCGACGTGGTGCGCGGATTCGAGCTCGGGGCCGACGACTACATGGCCAAGCCCTTCTCGCCGCGGGAACTCGTGGCGCGCATCCAGGCGCAGTTCCGCCGGCGCGAACAGGACTCCGCGCCCCCGCCCCTCTTGGACCTCCCGGGCGGGATCCAGGTCGACCTGGCGCGACTCGAGGTGCACCGGGACGGGAAGGTCCTGCCGCTCACGCCGCGCGAGGGCGACATCCTCGAGTACCTGATCCACCATCGGGACCGGGTCGTGACCCGCGAGGACCTGCTCCTCGACGTGTGGCACTACAAGAACGCCAACGTCGAGACGCGCACGGTCGACATCCACATCGTCGGGCTGCGACGCAAGGTGGAGCCGGATGCGGCCAAGCCTTCCTTCATCCAGACCGTCCGAGGCAAGGGCTATCGCTGGTACGCGTGACCGTCGTCGCCGGGCGGTTCTCCCGCTCGGCACCAGGCGCGCCTCGCTCCTGATCTACGGCGCGCTGCTCGTCCTGCCCACCCTGGTCTTCGGCTGGCTCTACTGGCGCGCGCTCCAGGACGACTACCTCCAACAGATCGAGTCCGTGCCCGAGGCGGCCCAGGACGGGGCTCGACGCATCGTGGCGGGCATGCGCGATCGCCTGGCGAAGCTGATCGAGGCCGAAACCCAGCGTCCCTTCACGCACTACGCCTGGACGATCCATCCCGACGACGCGTTCGGGAGCGAACTCGCCCTGCAGAACTCGCCCATCGTGCGCGCCCCCACACCCACCGGGATCCTGACCTGGTTCAGCTTCGACCGCCAGGCCGGACTGGGCGGCGAGATCGAGATCCTGGTGGGCGACAATCCGCTGGGAGATCGTGACTCCGTCGAGGGCTTTCGCCCGCTGATGGAGGAGTTCCGCCAGCACAAGAGCGAGAGCGACCGGCTGACGCGCTTCGAGGTCTCGGACATGCAGCCGCACACGCTGCCGCTCTCTTCGGTCGCGGTGGCGATCGGCTACCGCAAGCACCTGGAGTGCCTGAGGCGCTGCTCCGGCACCATGGCGGACCGCGTGATCACGGTCTCGATCTCCGACTTCAAGCTCGAGTTCTATCTCGATCACGAGGGCAAGCCGCGAGCCTTCGCCACGCGCCGAGTGCACTTGTCGAACCCGGTCGAGGACTTGCCGCGGGAGGCTGCCTGCCTGGACCCGTTGCTACGTGGGTTCGCCATCCAGCAGGGATTCCTGATCGACGGGAACTGGCTCTTCCAAGGACTGCCGGGCGAGATCTCCTCGCAAGTCCTGGACGTGGACGAATCCCTGCGCGTGCCGCCCCAGGCCGGCCCCATCGACGAGGTGGACACCCTCTTCGCCTCGATCTACCCGGTGCGGGAGCTCGGGTTCGGCACGAGCCGGCCGGAGGACGAGATCTACGGCCGTCTCGAGGTGAAGATCAACACGAACGGCATCCGGGAACGCTTCGAGTCCCAGTCGCGGAGGTTCCTGACGGTGGCCCTGATGCTGGTCCTGACGCTCGCCACGGGCATGACGCTGCTCTACAAGAGCGTCGGCCGCGAGCTCGAGCAGGCGTACCGGATGCAGAACTTCGTGGCGGCGGTGACCCACGAGCTCCGCACGCCGGCCTCGACCATCAAGCTCTACGGAGAGAACCTGCTCGAGGGCTACGTCACCGATCCCGAGGCCAGGAACCAGTACTACCGCGAGATCGTCCGCGCCTCGGATCGACTCTCGCTCCTGGTCGAGCGTGTGCTCGAGAAGAGCCGGCTCAAGGAGAACGTGCCCGAGCCCTCGGCGGAGGACCTGAATCGCTGCATCCGCGAGCTCGCCGGCGAGCTCCAGGGCACGGCGAGCGATCTCGCCTACGACCTCGCCCCGAACGTGCCGCGGGTCTGGCTGATCCCCGAGAGCGTGCGCTGGATCCTGACGAACCTGGTGGAGAACGCCCGCAAGTACGCCCCGGTCGCCCCGGGGGGCGAGCCGATCTCGATCCGGACCCGCTTCGACGGAAAGCACGTCGTCCTGGACGTCTCCGATCGCGGTCCCGGCGTCCCGCCTTCCGAACGCGGAAGGATCTTCGAGGCCTTCTACCGGATGGGGAGCGAGACGACCCGCCGCACCACGGGAACCGGGCTCGGGCTGCATCTCGTCCAGCTCCACGCGGAGGCCCTGGGCGCGCTCGTCTCGGTCCACGACCGGGAAGGCGGCGGGAGCGTCTTCCGCGTCGCGTTCCGGCCTGCCTTCTAGCGGCTCGCAGGGCCGGCTACGTGAACCGCCGGTTGTTCGGCTCTCCGCGGCCGGACGGAACGGGGTACTCCTCGCGGGAGCGCGTCCGTTTCTCGGACGCGCTCCCAGCGCGGTATGCTTGGCGCGCAGCGCGCGCACCCCCCTCTCGACCTGGCGCGCGGCGGGCCGAATACGGGACCGGGCCCGCAACCCCCTCTCTCGATCCCATCATGCACGTCGTCGTCCTCGGAGCCGGGCTCGCGGGTCTCGCCACGGCCTACGAGCTCCGCCGCGCAGGGGTCGAAGTCACCGTCCTCGAGAAGGAGGACTGGGTCGGCGGGATGGCGCGCAGCTGGAAGACGGGCCCCTACTGGCTCGACCACGGTCCCCATCGCTTCCACAGTCGCGACAAGGCCCTGATCGACCATCTCTACGAGATCCTCGACAACGACGTGGTGATCCGCGACCGCCTCTCGCGCATCTACATGCAGGGCAAGTTCTTCCACTACCCGCTCAAGGCGCAGAACGTCTTGCAGAACATGCCCAAGGGGATCCTGCTGCGCGCGGGCATCGACTACGTGTGGATCCGCGTCCTGCAGTGGTTCAAGAAGATCCCCGACGACAACTTCGAGAACTGGGTGCTCAAGCGCTTCGGGCGAACGCTGTACGAGATCTTCTTCGGGACCTACACCTCGAAGGCCTGGAAGATGCCCTGCACGGAGATCAGCGCCGACTGGGCCAGCCAGCGCATCTCCCAGGCGAACCTGTGGGACACGATCAAGAAGACCCTCCATCCGCCCAAGGACGGCGAGGTTCGCAGCCTGGTGAGCGAGTTCTGGTATCCGGGCCACGGAGGCATCGGCCAGATCGGGCGCAAGTACACCGAGAAGCTGCGGAGCCTGGGCGGCACGGTGCACACCTCCACGCCGCTCGAACGCATCGAGATCGAGGGCGGTCTCGCGCGCCGCGTCGTGGGACGCAGCGCGCAGGACGGCGCGCCGATCGTGGTGGAGTGCGACCAGGTCGTGAACACGATCCCGCTGCCGCGCATGCTCGAGTCCTTCGTCCCCGCGATCGGCGACGAGGTGCGGGCGGCGATCGCCAACCTGAAGTACTCCTGCATCGTCTTCGTCTACCTCGAGGTCGAACAGCCCTCGGTGTCTCCGGACCACTGGGTGTACCTGCCCGAGAAGCACCTCACGATCCACCGCATCTCCGAGTTCAAGAACTTCAGCGACGACGCCGCCCCCGGGGATTCCACCGTGGTCTGCTGCGAGATCACCTGCCGCGAGGGGGACGAGAGCTGGAACCTGTCGTTCGAGGAGGCCACGCGCATCGCCATCCGCGACCTCGAGACGTTGGGCCTGGTCCGCCCCGGAGCCGCGCGCGGCATCGACCTGCACAAGCTGCGCTACGCGTACCCGATCTACGACCTGACCTACAAGGAGAACCTCGAGGTGCTGAAGCTCGCGGCCAAGAAGGTCAGGAACCTGTACACGACCGGGCGCCAGGGGCTCTATCGCTACAACAACATGGACCATTCGATCGCGATGGGACGGCGCATCGCCAGGACCATCGTGCGTGGTGCCGGAGAGAAGGCGGACGAGGTGGCCGCGGGGCAGGAGTACTTCGGGTGACCGCCGCCGCCGGCCTCGGTTCGACGCTGCCCGAGGAGGCCTGGAAGGACGTGGATTGCGGCCTGTGCGGCGGGACCGCGCGCGACCTCCGCTTCCGGGACGGACGTTTCTCGATCGTGACCTGTCGCGCCTGCGGCGTGACATACGTGACACCGCGCCTCTCCGACGCTTCGCTGCTCGAGTCCGTCTACGACGAGGGCTACTGGCGTTCCACGGCGGCCAAGGACCGCGGGTACACCGACTATCGCGCCGACGAAGGCCTGTACCTGCGCACGTTCCGCCGCCGGCTCGCGATCGTTCGCCGTCACGTCGCCCGTCCGGGTCGGGTCCTCGACGTCGGCTGCGCGGCCGGGTATTTCCTGCGCGTCATGCAGGGGGAAGGCTGGGGCGTCACGGGGATCGAGCCCTCCGACGCGATCCGTCCTCGCGCCCAAGAACTCCTGGGCGCCGAACGCGTGCGCGGCGGCTCGCTCGAGGACGCCCGGCTCCCCGCGGGTTCCTTCGACCTCGTCACGCTGTGGGACGTCCTCGAGCACGTGCCCGATCCGCTCCGCGTGCTGCGCGAGGTTCGCCGGGTCGTCGCTCCCGGCGGACGGCTCGTGCTCGAAACCCAGAACGTGAAGAGTGCCGCGGCGCGCATCCTCGGCCGGCGCTGGCAGCACTACAAGCACGCCGAGCACCTGTACCACTTCGACCGGCGCACGATCGCCGCGGCGCTCGAACGCGCGGGCTTCGTGGTGCTCGAGAACCGCCCCTGGCGCGCGGGCAAGTACGTCTCGCTCCCCTTCGTGGCCGAACGGGCGGCCCGCGTCCATCCCGTGCTGGGCCGGCTGCTCGCGCCGCTGCGGCGCCTCCCCGAGGCCGCGCTCTACGTGAACCTGCTGGACGAGATGATCGTGGTCGCTCGCCCGCGCTAGCGACCCGCAGGGCCGCTTCGAGGACCGCCGGTGGTTCGGCTTTGCGCGGACGAACGGAACCGGGTACTCCTCGTAGGAGCGATGGAGCCCACCGCTTACCTCCAGTTCGAACGGCTGGAAGCGACCCACTGGTGGTTCCGTGGCCGGCGCACGGTGTACTTCGGGATCCTGCGCCACCACCTGCGCGGGGCGCGACCGAAGCGCTGTCTCGACCTCGGCTGCGGCGTGGGCGGCTTCCTGCCCGGCCTGTCCCGCCTCGCGGAGGGTGTGTTCCCCACCGACGTGAGCCGGGAGAGTCTGGTGCGCTGCGCCGAGCGCGGCTTCCCGCGTGGAGCGGTCGCGAGCGGGTATGCGTTGCCCTACGCCGACGCGAGTTTCGACCTCGTGTGCATGTTCGACGCCATCGAGCACATCCCCGACGACCACGCGGTGCTGCGGGAGGTCGCACGCGTCCTCGCCCCCGGTGGGCTCGCGCTCGCGACGGTGCCGGCCTACGCCTTCCTCTACGCGAACAACGATCGGATCGCCCAGCACCAGCGGCGTTACGAGCGCAAGCGCCTGCGCGCCGTCTTCTCCCAGGCCGGACTCGAGGTGGAACGCCTCACGCACACGAACGTCTTCTTGTTTCCCGTCATCCTGCCGGCGGTCCTGTGCCTCAAGGGCCTGGAGCGGCTGTTCCCGCGCTCCCTCGAACCCGACCACACGAACCTCTCTTTCCCCCTGCCGCGCTTCGTCCATGCCGTCCTGCACGGGATCTTCGCGGCCGAGCTCTCCTTCTCGAAGGGGTTCGACTGGCCCGCCGGGCATTCCATGCTCGCCATCGGACGCAAGCCGGCCACCGAGCCCCGCCCGAGAGGTCTTGACCTCGGCCCATCGAAGTCTTGAACTGCTCGCAATCGGTCGTGATTCCGACCAAGGATCCGCGATCGAGATCTTCTACACGAAAGGTCCGTTCATGAAGAAGTTCTGGATCGCCGGCGTCGCCGCAATCGGGCTGTTCGTCGGTTCCTGCCTGGGCCCCAACCGCGCCTTCAACGGCGTCCACGATTGGAACGAGAAGTTCTCCGAGGACAGGTGGGTCAACGAGGGGGTCTTCCTCGTCTGCAACATCATCCCGGTGTACGGTGTCGCCTACTTGGTCGACATCGTCATCCTGAACTCGATCGAGTTCTGGGGCGGCGAGAGTCCCATGGAGAAGGACATGTAGTCCGCGGGACGATCCCGCAACGAACGCGGGGCGGCTCAGGAGCCGCCCCGCGTTCGTTGCATGGGAGCTCGAGCCCTTTCCTAGGATCCGCCCAGGGGAACTCCGTCCGGACCGGCTTCTTCCTCGGAAGGCGGCGGTTCGTCCCCGAGGCCGAACTCGAGGCCGTAGGTTCGCTTCAGGAAGTCGAAGTCGAACCCCTGGAACGTCTCGGCCCGGGCGCGCTCCCGGGCCCGTTGCTTGAGGGCCGTGTACTGGCCCGGGCTCATCCTGTCGATCGAGACCGGCCGCCTCCCGGCCAGACGGACGAGGTAGACCTGGTTCCCGTCCTGGCTCGCGCGGGGCTCGGCGACCTCGTCGTCCTCGAGCCTCGTGTATTCCGACATCCGCGCCAGGAACTGGTGCGCGCGTTCCTCGCGCAGCGGATCCGCCCCGGGGTTCCCGCCCTTGTCGAGATGATCGCGCCTCGCCACCTGGAATCCGAGCGCCTCGAGCGCGCTGCGGAAGGCCTCCTCGGAGGCGCGACGGCACATGGGCCCTTCCTCGGTCGGCTCCGCCTCCCGCTCGAGGACCTCGAAGGACTGCCACAGTGCGCGCAGCTTCTCCTCGGCCAGGGCCGCCGAACGGATCTCGACCCAGCGTGCGGCGACCCGCTCGCGGATCTCCGTGAAGGGCGGCAGCGCCGGTTCCACGCGCTCGCGGACGCGCACGACGGCGAGCCGATCGGCATCGATCGCCACGGTATAAGCGAAGGACTCGGGAGGAGTGAAGAACGCCGCGTCGGAGACGGACTTCCCGCCGAGGTCGGAGTTCGCCTCGAGCTCCGCGCGCGTCGTCGGGGGAAGGGTGGAGAAAGCGAGCCCATGCTTCTGCGCTTCCGCCGCGAGATCGATCGTCTCGCCGGCGGTCTGGCGACCCTGGAGATCGGCGAGCCAGGCCTGCAGGGCCTCGAAGATCGGCGCCTCCGCCAGACACGCCTCGCGCACCTCCTCGAAGCCCAGGTACTCCGGCATGCGCGCTTCGGCCGCCGGGGGCTCGTCCGCGGGGGCGGGCTTCACGAAGCGCCGGGCGAAGACCCGTTCGTAGTAATCGTTGGCGCGTTCCTCGGGATCGACGCCCTCCTCGGGCGGAAAGGCCTGCAAGAGGCCCGCGGCCGGGGTGGTCGCGGGATCGCGATAGGCGGCGACCTCCAGCGCGCGTCGCTCGGGGAGCTCGAAGGTCGAGCGCTCCCTCGGCGGTTGTTCCGCGAGCCACGCCTCGAGCGCCGCATCGTCGGGAGTCTCGGCCTGCGCCTCGTCCGTGAAATCGGACGCGGCGACCTCGACGTAGTCGAAGGCGAGTTCCTCGTGGTCCTCGTTCCACAGGTCCTTGACCGCCTCGATCGAGGGCATCGCTCCCGCGAAGGAGACGAGCTGCATGAACCGCTCGGCGAGGAGCGCCCTGCGCAGGGTTCCCTCGATGCATTCCGCCCCGCCCAGTTCGCGCGCCATCTGGTGATAGACCTCTACCGGTCGGCGGAAGATCTCGAGCATGCCCTGGATGTGCTCGGCGAGGTCCGAGTCGGTGATGCGGATCCCCGCGTCCTCGGCGAGCACCGAGAGCACCAGGATGCGCGCCACGTCCTCGGCCTCGAGGTTTCGACCGAGGAGGCCGAGCGATATCGGGAGCAGGGGATCCAGCTGGAAGGCCTGTTGGAAGGCCCGCAGGTGGCCCTGGAACTCGATCGCCGTGACCACGGTCCGTCCGTGTCCGGGACGGGTCCAGGTCAAGTAATCCTCGTCCCTCGCCTTGCTCGACAAGGAGCTGAAGCTCCCGAATCCGCCCCCGACCCAGGCGACGAGGATGAAGATCAAGAAGAAGATCAGGAAGCCGTAGGTGAGCCGGCTCATCTTCCGCGGAGGAGTCTTGAGGTACTTCTCCGGGATGTCGAGCCCGCTCGATTCCGCGTCGGGCTTTACCGGTTCGCCGCTCGACGGCTTCGCACGGGAGGCTTCGGATTCCCTGCCCGAGTGCTTGCGCGATTTGCTGGACATGGTGGGAGGAGAACGGGCGCGAAAGTGTACGGGGGTCGGGAAGCGCGCCGCAAGCAAAGTCGCTCGGGACGCACTCCGGAAGGCCTACTCCTCCACGAGTTCGCCGTCCCGCGGAAGATCCTTCAGGTTCCCCAGACCGAAGCGCTCCAGGAAGTCCCGCGTGGTTCCGTACTGGAGCGGCGAACCCGGGAGATCGGCGCGTCCCGTGACGCGGATCAGGCCCCGATCGACGAGAGTGCGCAGGATCGGGCCGACCTGGACGCCGCGAATGGCCTCGATCTCGGCCTTCGTGACCGGCTGGCGGTACGCCACGATCGCCAGGGTCTCGAGTCCGGCCGCGGAAATGCGCTCCGGCTTGGCGCTCGCCCGCAGGCGTTCGAGGACGGGACCGAACGCCGGGTCGGAGAGGAAGCGCCAGCCGCCGGCGATCTTCTTCAGCACGATCGGGAGTCCGGCGGCCGCGAGCGCTTCCGTGATCCGAGCACAGGCGGCCTGGACGCGCTTCCCGTCCGGACGTTCGAGCAGATCGGCCAAGCGCGCGTCCGAGAGCGGATCCGGCGAGGCGAAGAGGAGGACGAAGGCCTCTCGCAGGAGCTCGTCGTCGGTCTTCGATTCCCCCGGGCCGAGGACGTCCTTCGGCGCGGGCCCGGGGAGCTGCTCGGGGAGCTGGGCTCGGGGCTCCTCGTCCGATTCCAGGGCTAGCTCCGGGGCGGGCGGCGAGATCTCCATCGGCCGGAAGGATCCCCTAGTCGCGCGCGGAGATCAAGCCGCAAGGGGTCCCGCCTCCTAGCTCCCCGCTTCGGTGGCCCCGAGGAGCCGCTTCAGGGGCTCGAGGTCGATCGGATAGCTCTTCTCCATCTGGATCTTCCAGTGGATGAACTCCGCGTCGCTCACCGGATGTTCAAAGAGGCTCGCCTCGACCTCCTCGCGCAGGGCCGCTCCCTCGCCGCTCGAGGCGTTCCGCTCCTCTTCGACGCGCACGAGGAACCCGTGTCCGCCGACCCACAGGGGTCCGCCGATCTCCCCCACGGGAGTGTCGAAAGCCAGCCGTGCCAGGGGCGAGAGCTCTTGGCGCACCACGTAGGGCACGAGGCCTCCCTGCTGCGCCGTCTCGTCGGAGCTGTGCTTCCTGGCCAGCTCGGCGAAGTCCTCTCCGGAGCGCGCCGCCGCCTCGACCGCGCGCATCTCCTCCTCGCGTTCGATGGTGACGATGCGCACCTCGCGGGTCGGGTTCTCCAGCGTCCAGGCGCGGATGGCGCGCTCCGCGACGGCCTGGCGGAGGGCGGCCGAACGCATGCGTTCGAAGTAGACCGCGCTCCCCATGTTGAAGTGCCGCGCGAGGTACTCCTCGAGGGAGGGAGAGCCCTGCTCCTTCTCCGCCTCGGCCTCGAGCTCGGCGCGCCGCTGCGCCACGGCCGCGTCCACGATCGCGGGGTCGAGCTCGAAACCCAGGCGCCCGGCCTCCGCGAAGGCGAAGCGCGTGGCGACGAGCTTCTCGACCACGAGCCAGACCTCGCGCGAGGAGACCTCGTGCCAGGCGAGCACGAGCTCGTCCATCGTGATCGGCACGCCCGCGGCCGAACCGAGGAGCGCCTGCACCGCACCCCCGGGAGCCGGCGGGGCGCGAACCTCGGGGGGCGTCTCCGGGCGAGCCACGCCGAGTCCGGAGTCCGTGAGCGGCGGAGCGCGGCGCGGCGGCAGCGGGCGGTCCTCCTGCTCGACGGCTCCCTGCGCGGAGCAGGCGCCGAGGGCCGCCACCACGAACAGGCGCAGGAGGACGCGCAGGGCGCGGCGGGATCTCATCGGTAGCGCACGCGCCGCACGCGTCCGAGGGTGTGGCAGGTCGGGCAGGGAACGAGCCTGTCCCCCGCCGTGTCGCCGGAGATCGAGCTTCCGGTGTTGACCACGTCGCGCGCCCCCGTGCCGCCGCACTCGCGACAGTTCTCGAAGCGGATGCGGTCGATCTGGAAGAGCCCGGAGTTCTCGACGAAGTAGGCCAGGATCCACTGGGCCCGCCCCGCCAGGTCGAACTCCTTCCAGAACTCGTTCGGGTCGTCTTCCTTGGACGCCCCGCCTCCCGACTGGGCCGCCCGCGCGAGCTCCTGGTTCTTCAGGTAGCGCTGGATGCGTTCCTCGAGCTTCTTGCGCGCTTCCGCCTGGCTGCCCGACGCCGGCTTCTCCGCCGCCTGTCCCTCGTCCTTCTCGTCGGCGGGCGTGGCGAGCGCACGGCTCTCGCCGAGCAGCCAGGTCCCCAGGCCGTAGGAGGCCTGGTGGATCCGCCCGCCCTTGCGCTCGCGCCACAGGCGTTGGACCTCCTCGGGCGGGATGTCCGGAGCGAGCTCGGCGAGATCGGCTTGCACCTGCTTCACGATTTCCTCGGAGAGCCCTTCGTCGAGGTAGGCGATCACCTCCTCGTAGCTGTCCTTGCGCGCGGCCTCGCGCGCCAAGCGCAGCGCCCGGGCGTGGAAGCGACGCACGACCTCCTCGCGCAGATCGGCCTCCTGGTGCTTCAGGACCCGCTTGCGGAGCGCGTTCCAGTCCTCGAGCAGCGGCGAATCGGGGAACTGGTCGGGGAACGCCGCGAGGGCCTCGAGCGCCTTGTCGTAGCGCTTGCGGGCACGCCACAGATCGATCTCCGCGAGGAGATCGATCTGCTGCTTCTCCTGCGCCTTGGTCGTGGAGCGCGCCAGGGCCGCCGCGATGCGCTCGGCGTCGTAGGTCGGATCGAGGGCGCGCACGAGACCGTATGCCTCGACGGCGTGCGGGAAGTCGAACAGCCGCTCGGCGAAGCGCGCCAGCTCGTCGTGGGCCCGAGCTCCCTCGCGCCCCTCGAGCGCCAAGACCGGGCCGAGCTCGAAGACCCGTTGCTGGTAGAGCTCCTCCTTGGTGTAGACGTCGAGCGCGGGGGCCTGCACGAGCACCGTCGTGCCCTGCAGCCGGCGCTTGTCGATCGGGATCGTCCCCTCGGCGCGCTTGAACCAGAGGTAGTCGTCGTCCGTGTCGACGATCTTGCCCACGAGCTCGGTCCCGTCGTTGAGCGTGATGCGCTCCGCGGCGACCGTGAGCTCCTCGATCTCGGCATCGAGGTAGCCGAAGACGAGCCGCAGCGCATGCTCCTCTTCGGGATCGAGGAGCGACCAGGGGAGCGGGATCAGGCCTCCGGTCTCCAGCAACCGGAAGCGCAGCGCGTCGGGGTCGTGGGACTCGATCGAACCCCACAGGATCTCCCCGCTGCGCATGCGCAACATGCGCGTCGGCGCGGCCTCCGCGCTCGCGGCTCCTTCCTGGGAGGCGGCCACGGAGGAACCGAGGAGGAGCAGGGCGAGGGGCAGGAGGGCGGTCTGCATGCCGGTCCTGGATCCTAGCGCGCGGACGCGCCCTCCCTGGAGGTCTCGGAGGCCTTTTCGGGGAGCGTGCCCCCGACGAAGCGACGGCGCAGGCGCTCTCCGAAGGGAACCTCGCGCAGGAGCAGCGTCTGGAAGGTCTTCGAGCGCTTGCCCTGGGAGGTGGTCCAGCGGATCTCGACGTCCACTCGGTACTCGAGGGCTTCCTCGCGTCCGTCCGGATTCGCGACCGCGCGCGCGGAGTAGACCAGCCCGGGGTGGCCGGGCACGGGGCGCCCCACGATCTCGAACGGCTCCCCGGCCACCTCGATCCCGTCGACCTCCGTCAGGGGAAAGAGGCCCTCCTCCAGGTCGGCGACGATCGCCTCGATCGTGCCCGCTGCGCCGCCGCGCAGCGCCGCCGTGCGCGCGAGGGCGGCTCCGAACGAGAGCAGCCCGAGGATCGCGCTCATCCCGATCAGGAGCACGAACATCGCGAGCACGACCTCCACGATCGTGAAGCCGCGCTCGAGCGCCTGCGCGGGGATGCGCCGGATCCTCACGGGCCCCAGTCCTCCCGCAGCACGGCGAGCGGGATCTCGCGCACGACGCGCTCGCCGTGGTGCACGAGCGTGCGCGCCGCGTGGGCCGAGGGGTTCGTGCCGCGCGCTCCGCGCTCCACCGAGACCGCCCCGCCCGCGACGGACAGGATGCGCATCCATTCCTCGTCCACGAGCACGCAGGATCCTTGCGGCGGGAGGCGGTCCGGGTCGAGCACCGGGAAGCTCTTCGCGTCCGGGCTCACCTCGCCCGAGAGGCGCGTGCGGAACTTCAGCTCCACGTCGCGCTCGAGCTCGAGCGCGATGCGCACGCGCCGCGGAAGGACCGGCAGGTCGCGCGCGCGCCCTCTCCCGTCCGCGCGGGCGGCCGCCGGCTGGTTGAAGGGCGAGAGCTCGGGATCGGGCCGACCGCGCGACCAGGCATCCCAGCTCGCCGAGCAGTCCGCGAGGTCGTTCCCGAGTCTCCAGCCGTCGTGCAGGACGGAGGTCGAACTCGCGAACCAGGCTTCGAACCAGAGGACGCCCCCGATCACGTCCGAGAGGCTCCCGGGCGCGGGTCGCCCGCCGGCGTCGAAGAAGGCTGCGTCGAAGAAGGACGTCGTCCCGGGATCTCCCCGCGCGCGACTCCCTCTCCAGAGGACGCCGACCGAGCGGCCATCGCGCTCGGCCTGGCGCGGCGGCAGGAGCGCCCAGCAGGTCTCGATCAGGTCGAGTGCGCGCGGGTCGATCTCCTCCGCGGAGGCGTGAGCGAGCCGCTCGGACGCCGAGACCTGGCGCACGAAGCGCAGGCGCAGCATGGGCGCCCCGCGCGTCCCGTCCTGGTCCGCGTCGAAGCGCACCCATTCGCCCACGAGGTCGCCGCGCGGCCCCCCCTCGACGGCGCGCAGGTCCTCGGCCAGGAGCTCGAGCACCGACGAGCTCGTCTCGAGCAGGTCGCGGCTCGACTCGGTGCGACTCCAGATCGTGAGCGAGGTGTCGAGCAACCGCAGGAGGGCGAGCACGAGGATCGAGAAGAGCCCGAGCGCGAGCAGGAGCTCGACCAGCGTGAAGGCTGCGCGCGGGGTGAAGGCCGCGCGGGCCACGTGGCAATGGATGCGTCGCGTTCCCATGCCCGGCTACCGATCCACCCGCCGCAGGATGCGGTTCGGCGCGACGTACTCCGCGCCGAAGAGCCGCAGGCGCGGCGTGGTCTTCCAGCCGTGCGCGAGGCCCTGGCGCGCATCGAAGGAGCCCGGCTCGTAGCGCACGAAGGCGCGCCAGGCGACGCGATCGGATTGGACGCCGATCGCGTTCCCGCCCCGATCGAGGTTCCCGTCGTCCCAGAGGTTCAGGGCCTCGGAGGTGTCCGGATCGGCGTCCCAGGGCGCGTCGGGCCGCGTGCGCTCGAGCACCTCGATCCGCGGACCGGCGGCGGCCGAGGCCTCCGTCTGCCAGAAGGAGCGCTGGAAGAAGGCGTCGGGTTGATCGACCGCGAGCTCGAAGTAGGCGAGCTCGGGGGCGTCCGCTCGGTCGGCCCAGCGATCCCAGTAGCGGAAGGGGAAGAGGATCACGGGCGTGCCTCCGACGTGGGCGGCCCCCGGGGTCCCGAAGCGAGCGCGGAAGAGCCCGGCTCCCTTCCCGTCCATCGCACCGGGAACCTCGGAGGCGCGCGGCATGGAGAGCGCGCCGGCGCGGTGATGCGTGTAGTGGACCAGCTCCTCGTCGACGAGCACCGTCCCGGCGGGCGGGAATCCCAGCGTCGACGCCAGGGGCAGATCGGAATCCCCCGCCCCGACGCTCGCCCCGAGCACCGAGACGCGCCAGGACTCGAGGTAACGGACGGCCGTCCCCGCGACGTGGTTCTGCGGATGCGTCCCGAGCAACCCGCGGCCCTGGCGCGGCACGTGGATCGTGTTCGACCCCGAGTCGAAGGCGTCGTAGCACACGATCTCGGCGCCGATCTGGAAGAGGCCCGCGTCGGCGGGCAGGCCGCCGAGCGGCGTCGGGTCCGCGAGATCGCCTCCGAGCGTGCGGCGCACGGGGCGCACCTCGAGCACTTCCTCCCCCTCGAGGAACCCGTCGCCGGAGACCACGAACTGGTGATCGAGGAGGTCCGTGCCGAAGACGACCTCGTCGACGTAGGCGCTCGGCACGTTCGCCTTGGCGTTCCCGTAGTCCGCACCGATCGAGACCGCCGTCACCCGGCGCGGGCGCTCGCCCGAGGGGAAGCACGTCACGCGCGCCAGGGGGAGCGTATCGGCCGCGACGTTCTTCGGGAGCGCGCTCGCGGCGCTCGGCACCGCGAGGGGTTGATCCAGGGCGACGTAGGTCACCGTCGTATCGAACCCTTGCTGGGAAAGGGGTTCGGTCGCATCCGGCTCGGCGGTGAGCGCCGAACCTCCCTCGCGATACGAGTAGGTCCAGTAGTCGAACGGCCGATGCGCGTGCTGGACGACCCCGGGGGAGCCCGGCAAGGCCGGATCGGGATCCATGAACATCACGTGGTCGAAGCGCCCGGGCCGGCCCGCCTGCTCGTCGACGTCGAGCGTCTTCCACACCGGGAGCACGCTCGTGCCGGCCCCGTGGGCGTGCGAGTAGGTGCCCATCACGCCGCGGAACTGGAACTGGGAGCTCACCGCGCGCGTCACCGGGTAGGTCGTGGTCTCGACCTCGGCCTGCCCGATCGAGTAGTTCCAGTAGGCGAGGCTCACCTGCTGCGCGGCGCCCGCCGCGGAGCCCGCGCCCGGCGCGGGATCGGCAGCGATCGCGTAGCTCGCGCCGCTGCCACCCGGGCTGCCCGGGCCACCGCCGCGCCCTCCGCCCGGCGTGCGCGGACCTCCGCCCGGCCCCGGGGGAGCGGGCGGACGGAAGGTATCTTCCTTGGGTATCACGATCCCGGTGTGGGCGGCCCCGTTCGCGATCAAGAGCGCGGTCGGATCGTCGCGCACGAGGTCGCTGCCTTCGACCTCGTCGTACCGCACCCACTCGGTGAGGTGGGATTCGGCGCCGACGCGCGTGATCTGAGCGAACTCGGAGGCGCCCACGGAGGCCGGGAGGAAGGCCGCGACTCCGCTCGCCCCTCGTACGGGGACCGAGATCGGGATCACCATCGTTTGGTACTGCAGACCGGCGTTGAAGTCTTCCTCGAACACGTCGAGCCAGTGGAAGACGAACGAACCGCGCCCGCCGACGAGGTTGGGGTCCGCCTGTCGGAGGTTCTCGAGCTCCGGGAGCTGATCGCCCCGGCGTTGGATCAGGAGGCGGTTGCCCTGGACGGCGGCATAGCGGATCACCTCCACGCCGCCGATCCGCGTCCCGTCCTTGTCGCGGTCGGCCCTCTCCCATTGTCCGAAGAAGTCCTGCCACCTGAAGCCCCTGCGGACGGAGAGGAGCGCGGCGTATCCGCCTCCCGAGCCGAAGGCGCGCATGACCTCTCCGATCGGCCGGGCGGGATCCGCGGATTCGAGCGCCAGGCCCTGGACGTCGTTCCCGACGCCGTCCATGCCGTGGCCGATCGGGAGCACGAAGCCGCTCTTCGACAGGAGGGCGATCTCCTCCATGTCGTTCTCGGTCTTCACGCTCCCCCCCTGCACGATGCCGACGACGCGCGCGACACCGAAGGTGCCGAGGTCGCTCGCGAGCGTGCCTCCGGAGCTCGGCACGTTCGAGTAGAGCGGCAGGCTGTAGCCGTAGAGCTCGACCGTCGCCCCCTCGGGGTGAGCGGTGTCCTTGTTGAGCCCCATGTTCTGCTCGGGCAGCGCCTGATTCTTCGTCAGGTCGAAGCGCTCGCGCGCGAGCCGGCCGCCGAATCCGGCGGCGTCCCCGGTCGTGGCGAAGCGCACGTCGAAGGCGGTCTCGCCGGCCTTCGTCGCCTCGACGAGCTCGTCGCCGATTTGCAGCGCGCAGCGCTCGGGGAAGCCCTCGGTGGATTCGACCGGCAGGCGATCGGAGTCGGGCTGGACGGGCGCGGTGAGACGCGTCATGCCGGGCGTGCGGGCCGAGGCGCGCCCGTCGACCAGCATGCGCATCTGATCGGGGCGATTCCCCTGCGCCGCGACCTCCACGTGGCTCCACACGTCCCGCGGCAGCCCCGGTCCGTCGCCCGCGAGCGCGTAGCGGATCTCGGAGCGCTCCTTGAACTCCGAGCGCGGGTTGTCGCCTGCGCCGTCGAGGACGCGCAGCACCAGGTCCCCGCGCTCGAAGAAGAGCGTGACGCGATCCGAATCGGGAAAGTTCCCGCCGGCGTCGAACAGGATCGCGCCCTCCTCGAGGGCGCGCGGCCGGAGCCAGAGCTCGAAGGAGAACGGGGGGAGCGCCGCTCCCTGGCCCCAGGCGACGGGCGTCTTCCGGGGCGCGAGCCGCAGCGGCCCGTCGGGCAGGTAGCGGCCCTCGACGTCGCGCGTCTCGTCGTCGAAGTGCAGCGCGCGTCCGGCGCGCGGCCCGTCCTCGTCCGTGCGCGCGGGAGCGAGCTCGACGAAGGCCGTGTCGTCCCGCGAGGGGAAGGTGTACGCCGGAGTCTCGCCCTCGAGGGGGGCGGGATCGACGAGCGGCTGCGTGTCGTGGGGCCCCAGGTGCGCGCGCGCGCGGGTCGGGCAGGGGCTCTGGTAGACGCGGTCGAAGCGATAGGTCGCCTCGGGCCCGCCGAGCCAGAAAGGCGCGCTCCCGTCCAGCCGGAACTCCTCGTCGAAGTCCTCCTGGCGCGCCCACACGCGCAGGAGATCGCGCTGCGGGGCGATCTGCTCGACCACCTCGCGCACGCGCCGCGCACGCTCGACGCCGCTCTCGGCGTTGACCGAGGCGCGCAGCTCCATGGCGTACCGGTCGCGCGACACGAAGGAGAGCGGCAGGGTCGAGAACTCGAGCTCGGCGTCGTTCGCGTCGAGCGCGTTCTTGTAGAGCGCGACCGCGTCCTCGGGATCGAGGAAGCCCACGACGGAGCGGGTCCCGTCGGCTCCGAGCTCGCCTTGCTGCGCGAGCTTCGCGAAGACCTCCGGGACGACCGGCGCGTCCTGCGGCAGGCGTTCGAATCCGCCGGCGGGGAGCACGACGCGCCGCAGGAAGTCCTCGAGCCCGGCGAAGGGGCGCGAGCCCGCCACGACCTCGACCAGCGTGTCCGCCTCCTGCGCCGTGATGCGCGCGCTCTTCTCGCGCAGCTTCAGGTTGAAGAAGAGGGCCTTCAGCACCTCCGGAGAAGCCGTGTTGACGTCGACCGGCGCGCGCACGAGCGGAGCGATCACGGTCTCGAAGGCGTCGAAGTCGTTCGCGAGCGGTTCCTGGAGGAGCAGCGCGCCGGGCCGCACGTCGACCACCAGGGCGAACTCGCTCTTCTCCCCGTCGCTGATGCGCACGGTCGTCCCCGCGTTGAACGAGCGCGTGTCGTCGACCCGGAGCTCGCAGCCGTGGTCGGGCTTGCCCTCGGCATCGCCGAGGAGGCGCGCGCCGCGCGCGAAGCGCGCTCCCGAGCCGAGGGAAGCGTGGGCGCTCGCCGTGCGCGCCAGGGTCGCGAGCGCGTCGGGGCCGAGCGTCTCCGCGATCGCGAAGGGCGCGGCCTCGGCCGCCTGCTCGATCGAATCGAGGACGCCGAGCTCGCCGCGCTTCCCCTTGGCCATGCGCCAGAGGGGGATCGCGAAGGCGCGCTGGTCGAGGACATAGGCCCCCACGGCGTGGGCGTGGGCGGGTCGCGGTCCGCATTCCTCGGGGTTGCCGTCGCCGTCCAGATTCACCGCGAGACCGCGCACGAGCTCGGCGAAGCTCGACCCGCCGAGCTCGGAATAGGAGACGAGCTCGCGCTCCGCGTTGGTCCCGGAGAGCCAGACCACGCCCTCCGACAGGAAGCCCGCGCTCGAGTTCACCGGGAGCTCCTTCGACTTCTCCAGTACTTCCTCCGTGAGCCGCGCCACGCAACCGAACAGGTTGGCGAACACCTGCGGCGGCGCGCTGTTGAGATCGATCCGCCCTGCGAGGTCCTCGACCTCGAGGTCCCACATGACTCCCTTGGGATCGTTGGGGTCGAGGAAGCCCTCGGGGAAGCGGTTCCCGACGGAGAGCTCCTGCTCCGAGTCCGAGTAGGGCGTGCGGTCGAGCGCGGGGTGCGAGGGCGAGAGCACGGCTCGCGCGTGACGTTCGGCCGATTCCAGGGCGAGGCGCGCGAGCGAGCGGTCGGCGAGCTCGGCACTCGTCCGATCCGCGTTGCGCGCCGTGAGCAGGAAGGGCGCACAGAGCACGAAGAGCGCCATCAGGACGAGGAGCACGGCCAGCAAGGCGAGCCCGCCGCGGGGGGTCGAGGGGCGCGAAGGAAGGGGGAGCGTCATCAATCCACCGTTCCGTAGCTCCCGATCTCGATCGTGTCACGCTCCCCGTCCTGGTAGGCGAGCACGATCCGCGCCGACCCCGGGTGCAGGTCGCGATCGAGGCCCCCACCCGGGACGAAGTGGATGACGGGGGGCGACTCGACGATGCGCACGGTCTCCGGCAGGCGCGCCGCCTCCCCCGACACGACCGCGCTCACGCACAGCTCGTCCACGCGACCGGGGAAGGGGCGCCTCTCGTCCGACAGGACGAGCGGGGAATCGATGCGCCACACCGGGGCGGTCTCCTCCACCCGGGCGGCGAGCACCCCGTCGACCTCCAGGCGGAGCTCGCGCCGGTCGTAGAGGAGTCGCAGGCGAGCCCAGCGTCCGGCGGGGACCCTCCCCGCGGACGACTGCACGACCACGCTCGCGCCCGGGGCGGGGTGGCCCTCGCGTTCAGTGGCGGCGGTGAAGCGCCCGCGCACCTCGCCGGCCCCGCCGATCTCGAGCGAGCAAGCCTCCCCGATCGAGAGGAGCCTGCCGCCGCCCGCCTCCTCCCAGAACACGGCGCACTCGAGCGCGAAGCCGTCGCGCAGGTCGAAGGAGGGATCGTGCTGGACGGGGATCGTGGCGCTCGCGCCGAACCGGCCGGCGAAGGAGAGCGCGGACCCGAGGTAGCCGTCCTCGGTGAAGAGCCCGGGATCGACCGTCCCGTCGATCCCGAAGGCGCCCTCCAGCGCGCGCCCCTCGAAGTGCCAGGTGCCCACCACCCGCAGGGCCTGGGCCACGAGGGTGCCGCTCTGTGGATCGACGCGCACCTCGGCGCTCGCCCCGGAGGCGATGGCGGTGTTCGCCGCGCTGCGCAGCACGTTCTTCACGAGCCCCCGCGCCGATCGTCGGCCGAGGTCGAGGGTCGAGAGGAACCCGAGCGAGATCCCGAACAGGAGCGCGAGCACGAACAGGACGAGCATGAGCTCGAGCAGCGTCAGACCCGCGTACGGGTCGCGCCGCGTCGTTCTCGCCTGCGGTTTCAACGCTCGAAGTTCACGACGTCGTCCTCCGTTCCGAAGCGTCCGTCGGGGCCGGCGGAGGCGAGCTGGAAGGAGGCGTGCTGGTAGAAGCGGCCGATCTTCTCGTCGTGCGCGGCGCGCACGAGCGTGTGGAGCTCCTCGCCCGTGTCCGGATCGAGGGTGACGTAGCCCTGGCCGCGCCCCCCGTAGTCCCGGTGATGGAGGTAGGCGATCGGGTTCTCCCATTCGTCGGGGAGCTCGAAGAGCTGGCGCGAGGCGAGATCCGTGAGCGTGGTCGCGGACTGGTCCTGGTCGGCGTTCACGAGCTCGTGGGCGAGATCGGCCAGGTGTCCGCCCGCGTCCCAACCCTTGGACCACAGGGCGACGACCAGCGCCTCGCCGCCCACGTTCGTGCCGTCGTTCGACACGCCCTGCTCGGGAGCGAAGCTGCTCGGGGGGTAGTCGCCGAACTCGTTGAAGTACTCCTCGAGCCCTCCCTGGAGCTTTCGCAGGGTGATGAGCGTCGTCTCGCTCTTGATCACTTCCGTCGTCCCGACCAGGTTGACCACGAGCAGCGTGGTCAGGATGCCGAGGATCAGGAGCACCGCCAGGAGCTCGATCAGGGTGAAGCCCGACTTCGCGCGCAGGTCCATCAGCGGGCTCCGCGGTGCACGACCGCCGCGTTGTCCATGCGCAGGGCGACCTTGCGCCCGACCTCGCCCTCGGCGAACAGGCCGACGAGGAGCTTCGAGTTGGCCGAGGCGAGCGAGGAGAGCGCCACGCCCTGGACGAGCGGGACCCCGTCCACGGAGATCGTGATCGAGGGTTCGGTGGCGTCTCCCGAGCGCTCGATCGCGAGCCGCACCCACCGGCCGGTCGGGAGCGGTTGGCGCATGTCCGTGACGGCCTCGGGCTGGCCCCTCTGGATGATGCGGACCTGCAGCGGGCCGTCCTTGTGGCGCGAGACGCTCGCCTCGCTGACGACCTCGTTGCCCTCGCGCCGCTCCTGCTCCCGGGACACGAAGACCCCGCTGCGCACGTTCGTCTGCGGCTCGATCCACAGGTCCGCGGCGAAGGAGACGAAGTCGCCCGCGGTGTACTCGCGGTAGACCTGGGTGCTGCCGTTCGTGGTGAAGGCGCCCTCGATCTGGAGCGCGCCGTCCCGGAGGCCGACGACCGGGCCGGCGGCCTCGCGCGTGTACCACTGGTTCCCCAGGCGCTTGCGATTGAACTCGTCGCGCCACTCGACCTTCTGGACGTGGTCCTGGACGCGCGCGATCTCCGCGCGCGCCCAGACCCGCCAGGGATCGTCCTCGCTCAGCGCGCGGCGCGCGTCGTCGAGGTTGCGGAAGAGGATCAGCGCCTCGGTCGCGTCCCCGTCGAGGTAGGCGCACCAGGCGAGTCCCCCACGCGCGTCGGGTTCGTTCGGATCGAGCTCGAGCGCGCGCTCGAAGGCCGCGCGCGCCTCCGGCACCGAACCCAGGCGCAGGAAGTTCATGCCGCGCAGCGCGTGCACCTCGCTCCGTCCGGGGTTCAACGACACGGCGCGCTCGAGGTAGCGCTCGCCGTCGTCGAAGCGTCCCAGCCGGAAGGCCGCCTCGCCCAGCGCCACCAGGGCGTCCTCGAACTCGAGCTCGCGTTCGAGGGCGCCGAGCAGCGCGGCGCGCGCGCCCTCGTAGTCGTCCGAGAGACCGAGCAGGCGCCCGCGCTGGTAGAGTGCGTAGGGATCGCGCGGATCGCGCTCGAGCGCCTCCTCGGCGAACGAGAGGGCGACCGCCGTGTTCCCCGTGATCCAGGCCAGGGTGGAGAGCGCTCCCAGCGCGCGCGCGGAACGCAGCGGGTCGGCGCGCAGGGCGAGCTCGTAGAGCTCCTTCGCGCGCGCGTGGTCGCCCGCCAGGAGCGCGGCGAGACCGCGCGTCATCAGGAGCTCGAAGCCGTCCCCCACCGAGCCCGCGGCCTCCGCAACGATCGGCGTCGCGCTCGCCCCCGCGGCGAGGAGCGAGCAGGCGAGCGCCCCGGCGCGCGCGCGCTGGTTCGTCGCGTCGGCAGCGAGCGCGAGATCGTAGACCTTGGCCGCCTCGGCGACGTCGCCCGTGGCGAGGAGCGCGTCGGCGAGCGCCAGGCGCGTCTCGATGCGCGCGGCGAGGAGCTCCGGCTCGGAGGGAGCGACCCTGCTCGCGTTGCGCAGGGGTTCGAGCGCCTCCGCGGGACGGCCGCGCCGCAGGAGGAACGAGCCCAGTCCGAGCTCCGCCTGCCACGACCCGCGGTTGACCTCGACCGCTTGGCGCAGGCGCCGCTCGGCCGGGTCGAAGAGCAGAAAGCGCTCCTCGAGCAGCGCGAGCTCGACGTGGATCTCCGCGCGATGCGGGAAGTCCGCGAGCAACGCCTCGAGTTCGCGCGCGGCGTCCTCGAAGCGGAAGCCGGCCCGGAACACGCGCGCCAGGAGCAGCCTCGGCTCGGGCGCCTTGGTGTCGTAGGCCGCCGCCAGACGCAGGACTTCCTCGGCGACCGCGAGGGCGCGCGGGGCTTCCAGCCGGTGCTCGATGGCGAAGGCGGCGAGCTTGAGCGCCTCCTCGTAGGCGCCGCGCGTCAGGGTCGTGCCGATGCCCGCGCGGCGGATCTCGACCTCGTTCGTCGGCGTGGCGGCGAAACCGAAACCGACGATGGCCGCGCGCTCGAACGGGATCGGCGGGGCGCCCACGTTCTTGAACCACTCCACGCCCGTCTCGGGATCGAGCTGCACGAAGAGGAGCGCCTCGTTCGCGCGTTCCTGCGCGAAGAGGAGCCCGTAGCGATCCGGGTTCTGGATGCGCCCGAAGACGAAGTCCCCGGGGCTGCGCTGGATCCAGTCGTAGCGCCGACGATGGCCCGCGAGGCGCTTCTCGCGCGACGCAGGCGTCTCGAACTCCGCGGGGGCGGGCGCGGCCCCGCCCGGGACGGCCGCCTTCGGCCCGGCCGGCTCCTTCCCGTCCACGAGCTCCTCGTCCGGGGCCTGCGCGCTTCCGGGCGACTCGACGAACAGGTCCGGCAGATCGACGGTCGGGAGGGTCCGGCGCAGGGTGCGTCCGAAGGCGCGCGCGGCCGGCCCCGGTTCGCTCGGGGGCAAGAGCGCCGGCAGGGGCTCGCGCGGCGGCTCCCGGAAGTCGAGCGGCGGCAAGGGATGGGTGTCGCGCGGCGGCGAGAAGAGCTCGCGAGCCGGCGCCGCGAAGGGACCCGGCCGCGGCAGGGCGACCTCGACCGGCGGCGGCTCGAAGTGGCGGAACTCGGCTCGTGCGGAGCGCGCGGAACGGGGCCGCTCGGCATCCTCTTCGAGCAGCGAGAAGGAGAGCGCGCCCACGACGAGCAGGGCGGCCGCGAAGGCGATCTTCTCCTGGCGCACGCGCACGACTAGGGCGCCTCCTCGCCGGGCTCCTCCGGCTGCGCGAGGCGCACGAGCGACACGACGAGCTCGAGCCGTACCTGGCCCTCGCGCGCACGGGAGGGCACGAGCTCGGCCGAATCGACGTGCAGGATGCGCCCATCGGGAGGACGCTGGGTGGTGGCGAGCAAGCGCTCGATCCCGAGCGCGCTCCCCGAGAGCGTGAACGAGACGCGCGTGCGTTCGATCGCCCCCAGCCCCTCGGGCGAGTAGAGACCCGGGTCGAGGTGGATCTGGATCCGCTCGACGCGCGAGAGGCGCGCGGCGATCGCGCGGTCGACGACGCTCGCCACGAGGTCGAGTGCCTCGAGATAGCGCACGATCTCCTCCTCGCGCGTGGGCGAGAGCGCCGGCATCCCGAGCAGGGAGTCGAGCTCCAGGTTGGCGCGATTCGCGCGCCGCAGGAGGTCCTCGCGCACGCCGGCGAGCGCGCGCAGGTACTGACCCGAGGGCGACCCCTGGGCGGGATCGAAGCGGAACTCGGGGCGCGCTCGGAACGCGACCGCCTCCTCCAGCCGCGCGACGGCCGCGCGCAGGCGCTCGTTCTCGGCGCGGGCGTCGGCCAGGCCCTGGGAGGAATGGGCGGGCCCGGCGAGCTCGGCTTCGCGCTTGCGGATCTCGCTCCGCTTCGTGCGGATGTCGTCGCCGAAGACCGCGTCCACCGCGAACCAACCCAGGACGAAGACGAGCCCGCCGCCGGCCACGGTGCACACGAAACCCTTGTTCTCCTGCCAGTAGTCGTTCAGGTCCATGGTCCTAGGGGGCGAGCGTGGTGAGGTCCAGGGTGAAGTCGCTCTCCCCGAAGCGGTCCTTGATGCGCGCCTCGGAGAGCGCGGCGCGCAGCGCACCCACGAATTCCTGCCACTGCGCGGTGGGCGACTCGGTGCCCTCGCGCGAGCGGCCGCGCATGCGCACGAAGGGACGTTCCGCGGCGCGCGTGACGCCGAGTTCCTCGTCGAATCCCCACACCACCGCCAGGGACTCCAGCCAGAAGTTCTCGGGCAGGTTCTTCTCGAGCGCCTCCAGCGCGCGCACCAGGCTCTCCCCCGCGCCCTGGATCGCGAACAGGTCCTGGGAAAGGGCGTGGAGCCGCTCGTTCTCCTCCAGGAGGGCCTCCGTCTCGCGCTGCGTCGCCTCCAGGCGCCGGACCTCGCCCAGGAGGCGCGCGGACTGCGCCGAGAGCAGGCCGAGCTCGGCGTGCTTCTTCCAGGCGAAGAGCCCGAGGAACCCCAGCAGGAGGAGCGCGGCGGCGATCAAGTAGGCCGTGCCCCGGGCGAACTCGCGCCTGCGCCGCAGGCTCTCGGGCAGGATCTCGATCGAGTAGGCGTCCTCGTCGGAAGCCGTGGTCGCCAGCCCGAGCGCGCACACCGCCTCGAGCTTGTTCTCCTCGAGCTCGGCCTGCGCCCGGGGGTCGAGTCCCGTCACGTCGACCACCTGGAAGGGATCGAAGATCTCGACCGGAACCCGCAGGGCATCCTGCAGGTAGCGCGGCAACCCCGGCAACGCCGCGCCGCCGCCGCACAGGAGGACGCGCTCGAGCTTCAGCGTGGAGACCTTGATCTGGCTCTTGGCGAAGAGCACCGCCGACTGCAGGAGGGACAGGATCTGACCGGCGGGCGCGGTCATGGCGCGCGCCGCCTTCTCCTCGTTCGGGTCCTCGAACTCGTGGCCGAGTTCCAGGGTGCCGTGCTCGATCTTGAAGCGTTCGGCGCGCGCCAGGTCGATCTCGAAGCGGCGTGCGAGGGCCTCGTCGAACAGCTTCGAGCCCCCGCCCAGGTTGCGCGCGAAGAGCAGGTCCGCCCCGCGCACCAGGCAGGCGTCGACGTTCTCGCGCCCGAGATTGGCGACGAGCACCGTGTCCTCCGTCACCACGCCGTAGTGCAGGAAGGCGTTGTAGAGGGCGATCGCGTTCGGCGTGAAGGCGCCGAGGGTGCCGGCGACGCTCGCGAGTCCGGCGAGGTGTTCGGAGAGGAGCGACTCCCGCGCCAGACACAGGAGCACAACGTCCTCGCCCTCGATCTCGGGGATCTCCGGCAGGAGGTTGAAGTCCGCCGCGACCCTGGCCTCCGACTGGCCGCTCACCTCCTCGGCCTCGAAGCGCATGAGCTTGCGCAGCTGCCAGTCGGGCATGCGGGGGACGCGCGTGTAACGCACGTTCACGTCGCGTCCGGAGAGACCGATGCGCGCGGCCTTGGGCCGGGGGCCGGCCCCGAGGGCCTCCCAGCCCGCGGCGAGCGTGCCCTTGGGATTGCGAGCCACGAAGAAGTCCGTGACGGCGAAGCTCGTGCCCTTCACCTCCCCCGTGAGGACCTTCACCGTCGAGCTCCCGACGTCGATGCCCGTGGCTTTCCTGGACATGACCCTAGTCCTGGCGCGCCCCCGACGGGGGCTCGAGGCCCGCGCGCACCCGCGCGTGGAGCGCGGGAGAGCGCGCCTCGTCCAACGTGGAGAGCACGGCGAAGACGCGTCGCACGCGCACGGCGTCGTCCTCGGATCCGAAGGAGGAAAGCGCGCCGTCGATGTCCGCGACGAGGCCGCGCCCCTCGCGCTCGACCTCGGTCCCGGCGTAGGAGGCGCACAGGACCTGCGCCTGCGCGCGCACCTCGCGGTAGAGATCGGCGAGCTCGAAGAAACGCCCGCGCTCGAAGGCGGCCCGCAGGATGGCGAGCTCCTCGAGCCCCGCCTGGAGCCGGCGCGCTCGCTCGCTCGTGGCCGCCTCGACGAGGCGCGCCTCGAAGGGCACGCGATCCAGGAGCTCCGACCAGGTCCGCAGGGCCTCGCCGAATCTCCCGGCGTTCTCGGCCGCGCGCGCCCTGGACTCGAGCAGCGAAGCCTCCGCGCGCTCTTCACGGAACGAGAGCTGTACCTCGATCACGCCCTCTTCGCCGACCTCCGCGGCGAGCCAGGAGACTCCGTCCTTCGTCGCTCCGCGCACGGTCACCGGCCGGGCGAAGACGATCTTCACCAGGTCGAGCCCGTCTCCCAGCAGGACCGCCGAAGTCCGCGCACGCTCGAACTCGTTCGCGTGCGCCTGATAGCCGTCGGGTCCCAGGGTCGCGATGCGCGTGGACGCGCCGCCCTGTGCGGATCCCGCGCCGCGCGGCCCCTGGAGGCTGCACCAGGCGTCGGCCGGCGTGGCGCTCGCGCGCAACACGAATCCGTTCGGCGCCGCCTCCACGTCCAGGGTCGCCCGCGGGAACCCATCGAGTCCGGTCTCCGCCCAGCGACCGAACTCGATCGGACCGAGCAGCGGGGATCCGCTGCGCACGATCACCACCGCCGAACCGATCCGGTCGGCCTCGAACTCGTCGAAGGTCGCGGCCGGTTCCAGGGGAGCGTCCCCAGGGACGACCCCGACGTCGTCGAAGGCCACCGAACCGGCCCCTTGACCCAGGGCGGCGAGGCACACGCGGCCCTGGTCGTATCCCGTCCAGGTCGTGAAGGGAAGGTCGGCCTCGGCGAAGGCGCCGTCCCCGGCGATCGCTTCTCCCCACAGGATCCGCGCGTCTTTCCTGGCGTCCGACGAGGAGAGCTCGATGCCGAAGCGCGCGAACGTGCCCACGTCTCCCGAAACGGCCGCTTGCAGGACCGCGCGCCTCCCCGGGGAGAGCGCGAACGGCTGCGAGCGCGCCAGGGCCCATTCGCCGGCGTTCAGGGTGACGCCGAGTCCGAACCGGCCGCTCCGGGCGAAGGCTCCGTCGCACAGGAAGCCCTGGGGCGCCGAATCGACCGACTCGAATCCGGCGGCGTCGCCCGTCTCGAAGGCTCCGTCGGAGAGCAAGTTCCCGGGGATCGTGTGCTGGACCGCCGCGGGAGCGTGGCCTTCCTCACGCGGCCAGAAGCGCCAGGCCGCGACACCGGCCGCGGCGAGGAGCAGGACGAAGAGCAGCGGTGCGGTCCTCGAGCGCGAGCGGGCGCGAGCCACCGTCTCGGCGTCCACGCTCTCCACGACGTCGGTCGCGGTGCGTTCCGGCGGCGGGGCGGAATCGAGTCCCTCGATCTCCACGCCCCCGGGCTCGCCCGTGCCCTCCGGGCTCGCCGCGAGCAGGGTGAAGCGCAGCGCCCCGAGCAGGAACGAGTCCCCGGGGGCGAGCTCGGCCGTCGTGATCTTCTGACCGCGGACCTTGGTGCCGTTGGTGCTCCCCAGGTCCTTCAGGACGGCCCCGGATTCCTCGATCTGGATCTGGGCGTGATGACCCGACACCGAACCGTCGACGACGACGATCGTGTTGTCCGAGCGGCGACCGAGCGTGACGACCCCCGGAGGCAGGGGAACCTGCTCGCCCTGGCGAGCGCCCGTCTCGAAGCGCAGCCAGAAGCGCGTTGCCCGCGATTGCATGCAGCCCGTGGGTGGAGAAGGAGGTCGGAGGTTCGGGGATTCGCGGGGTGGGACCGGAGGGCCCCGCGCGGTCCTTCGACACGACCGTCGAGGAGCCTCCGGAGGCTACCTCGAAGGGCCCGCCCAGTAACGCCCTCCCGCCTCGCCGTGGGATCGGCGAGGGGGCGGATCCTATTCCCCCCCTCCGTCCCGCGCAATCGAAGGGTGGGCTCAGGCCTTGGGGAGAAACGCCTTCGCAGCTCCTAGAATCGCCCCATGTCCGACGCCGCCCGAAGCGCCACGGCTCCCCCGCTCTTCTTCCTGTCCAACCCCCCCGGCGCGGGAGCTCCAACGCTCCTCGAAGAGGAACTGGAGCACGTCCGCGTGCTCCGGCTGGCGGCCGGGGACCGTTGCATCGGTCTCGACGGGCAAGGGCACGCGTGGCCGCTGCGGATCGAACGCATCGAGGGCCGCCGGATCGAGCTCGCTCCCGTCCCCGAGGAACCGCTGTCCGATCCCGAGCCCGGCACGGAGGGCTCGAGCCTGCCCTGGATCGAGCTCGCGATCGCCTGGCCGCGCAAGAACCGCTGCGAGGGGATGATCGGCAGTCTGGTCCAGCTGGGAGCCGCGGCGATCCTGCCGCTCGAAGCTCGCTTTCGCGGTCCCGAGCCTTGTCCGGCAGAGCCACCCGAACGCTGGGCCAAGATCGCGCGCGAGGCCTGCAAGCAATCGGGTCGCACCTGGTTGCCTCGGTTCGAGCGCAAGCACACCCCCGAAGAGGCGTGCCTCCGTCCGAAAGGCGCCCTGGCGCTCCTCGATCCTCAAGGGGGCATGTCGTTCGACACCTGGCTGCGTTCGCTCCTCCCCGCGCCGATCGGCATTGGATCGAAGGAACGCCCGATCGCGATCGTCATCGGCCCCGAAGGAGGATTCTCGCCCTCGGAACGGGAGGCGTTCCTCGCAGCGGGCGCTTCGCCCGTCCGTCTCGGTCCGCACGTCCTGCGCATCGAGACCGCCGCCGTGGCGGCGATGGCCGTGGCGGCGACCCTCCTCGCTCGCCCCCTCAGGAGCGATCGGAGCTAGCTCCCTCCGCCGACCCTGGGAGGCTGCGGAGATTCCCGTAGCGCTCTCGCAGGGAGACGTATCCTTGCTCGCCGATGACAACGTGGTCGAGGAGCGGGATTCCGAGGAGCTCCCCGACCTCGTAGAGGCGCCGGGTGACCGCCACGTCTTCCGCGCTCGGTTCCGGATCCCCGGAGGGGTGGTTGTGCGCCACGACGACCGCCCCGGCCGCCTCCCGGATCGCGGAGCGATAGACCTCGCGCGGGTGGGCGAGGGAGTTCGTGAGACTTCCCATCGACACGGTGGCGATCCTCTGCAGGCGATTCCGGGCATCGAGGGAGAGCGCGAGGAAGGTCTCCTGCTCGAGGCCGGAGAGCCGCGGGTGGAGCAACCGCCAGACGGCCCGCGGAGAATGGAGGTTCCGGCGCGTCGGATGCCGGCGGCGCTCGAACTTCCTCGCGAGTGCGAAGGCAGCGCTGATCCGGTGCGCGGACTCGCCATCGAGCCCGAGCTCGAGCACGAGCTCCTTCGAGCTCGCCCGGGCGAGATCGGCGAGGTCCATCCGGGAGAGGATCTCGCGGGCCAGCGAGCGGCCCCCCTTTGAGCCGGGCCCGAGCAGGCAGGCGAGACAGTCGGAGGATTCCAGGTCGTCAAAGGGCTCGACCCAGCCGTTTCGGGGCTCCTCGTTCACTCCGGAAGGACCGCGGATGGCCCGATCCAGTTGCACGGGGGCACCGTTTTCCTGAGGAGAGAAATAAACTCGAAAAGACGGGCCAGAACGTACCGGTAGGACCCCGATTACCTACTGAGGTAGGGTGAGATGCCCTTCGGCCCGCGCGGCGGGCTCCCCAATGACGAGAGAGCGCGCGCGCGGTACGGGGCGGCACGAACCTTCATGTTCCTCCTGAGCTACGGGCCGGGTTCCTTGCACTCGGTCGTCCGACTCCGTGTCGGACACGGCCCGTAGAAAGCGCGAAACGCTCTCTCGCGCCTGTGCGGGCGATCCATCCGGGTCGCCCGCCTTGCTTCTCGGGCCCCGTGTTCAGCGCAGGAGGTCTTCGACGACGGCCGAGAGCGGAACGCCGGTCCAGGACTGGAAGCTCCGATCGGGGGAAACGCCCCGGCCGCAGGAGAGGATCATCCGCCGCAAGGCTTCCTCCCCCCACTCCCGGTGGATGCGCTCCACGAGGAGCAGGGACTGCGCGTAGGCGCGCAGGATCTCGGCGGGATCCTCCCAACCCGCGAGACTCCCCTCGAGACGCTCGAGGGCGATGAGCGGGCCTCCCGCGAGCCGTTCGCGGGCGCCTCCCAGGTCCGGAGTCCCCGGCTCGAGGATCTGCGCGAGCCCCTCGTTCAGCCAACCGGGGACCTCGATCCCTCCCAGGGCGCGCACGAAGGCATGAACGAGCTCGTGGTCGAGCACGGCCTTCCAGCGCGTTCCCGTCGGATCGAAGCTCGCGAGGGACACGCGTACGACCCCGTCGAAGGCGCCGCCCGCCCAGTCGCCGATGCCCGTGATGCGGTCGAACTCCTCGGGACGATAGAGCACCACGCGGATGCGGCGCGAAACGCCTTCGCGCACGGGATCCCTGCCGAACCACTCCCGGAACCGGTCGTAGGAGCGCTCGAGGTGATCGAGCACCGCCTGCGAGTGCTCGAGGATGTCGACCCGCTCGCCGTCGTAGGCGAGCTCGAAGAGGTCGGAACTCTCCGTCCACTGGCGCTCCTCGATGCGCGATTCGTCGAGCCAGCCAGCGCGGATCGATTCGAGCCGCGCAGCGTCTTCGCGCTCGGGTTCGAGATCGAGCGCCCGCGAGAGCGCGGCGAGGGCTTCCTGGATGCGGTGGTCGGCGTAGTGCGCGTAGGCGGAGCGGACCAGGGCCTCGGCCAGGTTCCTGCGGAAGACGTCGTTCTCGGGCTGCGCCGCGTGACAGCGCTCCAGGACCTCGATCGCGGATTCGAGCTCCCCTTCGCCGAGCAGGCGCGCCGCGCGGTTGTTCTCGGCCACCCAGGGATCGGCCTCGGCCGCCGCGGGCGCGGGGCGAGCTCGGAGCGCAGGGACGACGAGGGGCTTGCGCTCGGCCTCGAACGGGGCGGCCACAGGTCCCCGCTTGGGCTCGCGCTCCATGGTTCCCAGATCCTGTCGCAAGAACCACGACGCGCCGATGGCGAGTGCTACGACAGCGATCCCCGCGAGAATCCGACGTCCTCCGTCGCCGCGATGTGCTTTCATTGTCTGGGTTGCGCCCCGCGAGGCCATAGCCTACCGCGGCGCCCGGACGCCCCGCGGGATTCGTTCTTCCATCCACTCCTGACGGGCAAACCTCATCCTCCCGCCATTCCAGGAGTCCCCTTCAGGAGAAAGGCATGTTGACAGTCCTCGTCGCCGGAGCGCTCGTCCTCGGAAACGACCCTCAGGACTCGATATGGGATCGGCTCGACGTCTACGCCAACGGACGCCTCCGCTGGGAGAGCACCTTCGACCAGCTCAACGGCGAGGATCGCCAGCGCGGACGCATGCGCTTCCGCGTCGGCGCGGCGTACCGACTCGACGAGAGCCTGACCGCCGAGGCACGCTTGTCGACCGCGTCCGACGGGCGTGACGCCAACAACCCGCACTGGGACTTCGGCGACGGTCCCGACGGCTTCTCGGGAGGCGACATCGTCCTCGATCGCTTCTACCTGAGCTGGCTTCCCTACGACACGCTCGAACTCCGCGGTGGAAAGATGCCGCACGCGTTCCAGGGACCTCCCGTGTTCGGCGAGCTCGTGTGGGACGACGACGTGCAGCCGGCGGGGGCGTCCGCCGTGTGGACGCCGAAGATGGATTCGAGTTGGAAGCTCGACGTGCGCCTGGCCGAATACGTCGCCGTGGAGAGCTCCAGCGACACGGAGCCCGCCATGTTCGGGATCCAGGGGCACGCCAAGCTCCCCCTGTCAGGCACCGCATCGCTGGAGCTCGCCAGCGCCTACATGGACTGGTCCCACACCGAGAACTTCGCCAACGCCCCTTCGCCCGGCAACCAAGGGAACACGAGCCTTGCCGGGGGTTTCGGTATCTGGGACAGCTGGATCGCGACGAACGTCGGAGAAGGACGAGCCAAGACCACGGTCTTCGGGCAATACCTGGACAACCTCGACGACGATACGGGCGAGGACCAGGGGCTGGCGCTGGGGGCGCGCGTCGGAACCCTGGGGAAGAGAGGCGACTGGAACGTCTTCGGCACCTACTACGACCTCGACGCCAACGCCGTCTTCAGCCCGGTCGCCCAGGACGACACGCCGATCGCCGGGACCGGAACGGGCAAGGGGATGTCGGGCCTCATCGCCGGGGCCCAGTACTTCCTGCGCGACAACCTCTCCTTCCGGCTCTGGGCCCTGACGTCGGACGCGGACGAGGATCCCTTCCGGATCCGCTTCGACATCGACTTCTCGGTGAAGTAGGAAGCTGGAGGGAGCGCGCCGGCTCGGGAGCGCGTGGCGTCACGGCATCGAGAGGAGTGCCCGCTCGTCGAGCAGGCCGAGCGCGGCCAGCAGACGGACCTGCGCCTGGTTGTGTCGGACGACGGAAGTGGCGCTTCCCAGGCGCGCTTGCTCCAGCTCGTTCTGCGCGTGCAGGACGTCGAGGGTCGTCATGGTCCCGGCCTGGAGATTGGCGCGAGTCAGGCGCACGGCCTCGCTGGCCGCTTCCAGTTCTTGGCGCGCCTGCTCCGCGAGCGCACGCTGGGCGCGGCTCTCCTGGTCCTCGCGAACGACCTGGGCACGGACTTCCTGCAGCTTGCGGCGGGTCTCGATCCCAGCCAGGTCTCCGGCGACCTCGATCGCGGCCACGACTCCGACTCGAGAAGGATCCAAGCGCCAGCCGAGCCCTGCCGCGAATCGCTCTTGACCGTCGGGACCCTGGCGCACGTCACCCAATCCGCTGACGCCGTCCGCGTTGCCACGCACCGAACCCGCTTGCCCGGTCAGGCCCAGGACAGGCCCCAAGCTCCGCCAGCGGGCAGCTCGCTCGTCGGCGCGACTGGCCTCGACCAGGAGCCGGACGCTGCGGAGGTCCTCTCGATACGCCACGGCCAGCGCCAAGAGCTCCTCGATCGGCCGATCTCCATCGACGAGCGCGGTCAAGGAGAGCGTCGTCGTGCTCGGCGCGAGCGTCACGATCGGATCCAGATCCAGCGTCGTGGAGAGTTCCAGCGAGGCTTCATGGAATCCCCGCAGAGCGAGGATCAAGTCCTGCCGGCGGCGGGCGAGCTCGGCTCGCACGCGCATCTCGTCGGCAGCGAGCCCCGTACCGGTCCGCACGCGCGCTCGAGTGATGCGCAGGAACTCTTCCGCCTCGACGACCGCCTGGCGCGCCGATTCGACCGCGAGCTGCGCGATGACGAGATCGTAGTAGCCGACTGCGGCGCGCTCCAGTGTCTCCATCCTCACGGCTTGCTCGTCGTGCAGGGCGGCGCTCTGGCGCTTCTTGGCCGCGACCAGGTCGTAGTGGGCGGCGCCGGGGTTCACGATCCATGCGGCCACGAGCCAGGCCTGCGTCGTCTGAAAGGCGACATCGACGAGGTTGCCCTCCGTCGCTCGCACGGAGCCGTCGACCTGCTCGTAGGCGAGCGCAGGGGAGAGGGAAGGCAGGATCCTGCCACGCGCAGCGACCAACCCAGCGTGCTGGCCGAGGACGCGCGCCCGCGCGGCCTCGATGTCCAAGTTGCCCGCCATCGCGACCTGAACGGTGGTCGCCAGGTCAACCGCGAGGAGTTCCTGGTACATGGGCTCGACCGCACTCGAGCTCAGGCGGATCGCCTGATCCTGTTCGGCCAAGTTCTCTGGAGCCACTTGCGGCAGCTCCCTGGGTGGAAGCGGATCCGGCACCGAAAGACAGGCCGAGCTCGACAGGCCGAGCGCCAGCGGTCCGGCAAGACGCAGGAGGGCGCTCTCCATGATCACTTTGCAGCGCCAGGCCCGTCGGAGGATGGCCTCAACACCGCCCGCACGCGCTCTCCGGGTGAGATCAGAGCCATGCCCACGACGACGACCTGATCGCTCGCAGCCAGGCCCGACCGGACTTCCACGTCGATCCCATCGTCCAGGCCGACTCCGAGCTCGCGTTTCTCGGCGGTTCCATCGGCCACCACATACACAAATGCCTTGCCCGCCTCGTGGAGGAGCGCAGCGGCAGGGACCGTGAGCGCGTCCGAGCGCACGTCGATCGGCAGCACCACTTGCACGTACATACCATCGACGAGACTGCCCTCCGGGTTGTCGAGGTCAATCTCAGCTCGCATCGTGCGCGTTCCTGTCTCCAGGGAGGTGGCGATTCGGCTCACCTCTCCATCGAGCGGGGCGCCGACGGCGGCGAACGGGCGGATGGTGGCGCGGGTGCCCGTGGTCACGAAAGGGAGGTCCACCTCAGGCACGTCGAAGGAGACCCGCATCCGATCGACGCGCTGGACGGTGAAGACCGGCATGCCACCGCTCTTCGTCGCATCCTGGACCAGGGCGCCGGGATCGACCATCCGCCGCGTCACGACTCCGTCGAACGGGGCGCGGATGCGCGCGTACTGGGCCAACGCTTCGAGACGCTGCGCTCGCGCTTCGGCCAGGGCCACTGCGGAAGCGACCACGTCGATCCGGGCCTTGGCGACCGCCAGGTCTGCATCGGCGCGCGCCACCTCGGACTCGGACTCGAGAGCTCGCGCCTCGGCCACGGCGAGCTCGACGCGCGCCTTGTCACGGGCACGACCGGCCTCGTCGAGAGCCTCGTCGGTCACGGCTCCCTGATCGTGGAGCTCCTGCTTGCGTTCGATCTGGCGTTCGAGGAAACCCAGGTCGACGCGCTGGACCTCGCTCACCTGCTTGTCGACCTCCAGCTTGCGGCGAGCCTGCTCGACGGTGGCCTCGGCAGCGACCACCTCCGCTGAGCGCGCGACCTCGAGCACGGCCCGCTTGCCCTGGAGCTCGGCTCTGGCTTCCGCCAGTTCCTTTTCCATCTCGGGGATGGCCAGCACGGCCAGGACGTCCTGGCTCTTCACACGATCGCCAATGTCCACGCGGACCTCCGACGCGTAGCCGGATGCCTTGGCGTGAACGTCCACGCGCTCGTAGGCCCGGATGGTCGCCGGGACGTCGAGGGTTCGCCACATGCTCTTCCTCACGGGCAGGCAGGTCTCGACGCTCTTCAGCTCCCGCTCGGTCGGAGTACCGGCTTCCTGGCCGGAGCGGGGTTGGGCTTCGGCGCCGCGGAGCCGAGGAGCCAGGAGAAACCCGGTGACGGCCAGCCCGCCGGCGACGCTCAGACTCACGAAGCGGATGCGACTAGTGTCCCTTCCCCGAAGTATCGCCAACAATCCGCCGCACTGAATCGCCGCTGGCGGCGTTGCGCCTCCTCCGAGTATTGCAGCGAATACGCGTCGTCGGCGCGCCTTGCCAGCGACGATCCATCACGGCGCCTTGTTGGCGCTACTTCGGGGAAGGAACACTAGACATTGGCTACCTCCCTGGCCGTTCCCCGCCTTCCGCCCTTGACCACGACGAAGAGCACGGGGACGAGGACGAGGACGAACAAAGTGGAGGACGAGAGCCCTCCGACCACGGTGCGCGCCAGCGGAACGTTGGCCTCGCTCCCTCGGCCGTATCCGATCGCCATCGGCAAGAGGCCGAGCACCGCCACGAACGAGGTCATCAGGATCGGCCGCAGCCGGATCCGGACGCTCTCCACCGCGGCCTCGAGGGCGGAGAGTCCCCGTTCCGCCATGCTCCGGTTGGCGAACTCGACCAGGAGCACGCTGTTCGACACCGAGATCCCCACCATGAACACGACACCCAGGAAAGCCTGGATGCTGAGCGGCGTTCCCGTCGCGTAGAGCGTCAGGACGACGCCGATCACGCCGAGCGGCACCGCGAGCATGACGATGAAGGGATCGAGGAACGAGCGGAACTGGGCCACCAGGACGAGGTAGACGAGCACGCTGCCCAAGGCCATCCCGAAACCCAAGCTCGCGAAGGACTCCTTCATGCTGGCCACCTCGCCGCGCATCCGGATGCCGTAGCCCTCCCAGCGCGGCGGCCGGCCCGCGGCGCGCGCATCTTCGTCTTCCTTGGCCATCGAGCGCTCGAGGTCGCCGAGCTTGGACTCGATCTCGGCTGCGACCGACCCGACGTCTCGGTCTTCCACGGCCACGAACACGTCGGTGACCCGGCTGATGTTCCGGTGGTTGATCTCCGCCGGAGCCGTCTTGCGGCCGAAGCGCGCCACGTTCTTCAAGAGGACGGGCTTGTCGCCCGGGCCGCCGACCGGGATGTGCTCCAGCGTGCTCATGGACTCGATGGACGCCTCGGGGTACTGCGCGCCGATGAAGTAGTGGTTGCCGTTCTTCTGATCGATCCAGAAGGACGGGCTGAAGTTGATCGAGCTGTTCAGCGCGGTCACGACGTTCTTGACCACCTCCTCCTGCGTCAGCCCGCAGTACGCGGCCCGGACCCGGTCGACCTCCAGGGAGATCTGCGGGTAGTCGAGCTTCTGCTGGATCCGCACGTCCGCCGCTCCTGGTACCTCCTCGCACAGAACAGCCACGCGCTTGGCCAGCTCAGAAGCGACCTCGAGCTTGTTCCCCTCGATCTGGATGTTGATCGGGCTCGGCAAGCCGAAGTTCAGCGCGGCCGTCAGCATGCCCCCGGTCTCGAAGGCGAACTCGATCCCGGGGAATTCACGGCGCAGCTTCGGGCGTAGCTCTCCGACGTACTCGAACACGCTGCGTTCCCGTTCCGGCGAGAGCTGGACCAGCACGAAGGCGTCCATGGGTCCGGAGTTCGGCGTGTAGGCGGCAGGCCAGTCCAGGAGCACGCCGATGTTCGAGACGAGCATCGCGAGGTCCTTCTCCGGGATGGCGCTCCGTAGGGACTCCTCCACGCGGGCGACGAGGGCTTCGCTGCGCTCGATCCGCGTGCCCGAAGGGGCGCGCACCCGGATCGTGAACTGGCCCGTGTCGACGCTCGGGAAGAGCTCAGTGCCCACGCGCGGGAGCAGGGCGAAGGAGCCCCCCAGGAGAGCCACCGTGCAGCACACCACCGCCGCCCGGTGGCTCGAGGACCAGCGAACGGCGTCCGCGCAGGCGCTCTCGAGCCGCGCCATGGGGCCGCGAGACTCCGTCATGTGCTCGCTCCCCGCATCCGTGGCGCCGGCGTGGCTCCCGAGGAAGTGGGCGCAACAGATCGGGACCAGCGTCATCGAGACGAGGTAGGAGGCGCCGATGGCGAAGGCCACCGTGAGGGCGAGCGGGGTGAACAAGAAGCGTCCCAGTCCGCTCAGGAACACCACCGGGAAGAACACGACGGCGGTCGTGATGGTCGCCACGAGGACCGGCATGGCAACCTCGCCCGCAGCTTCGAGCGCCGCTTGGGTGGGAGGCTTCCCCATTCCCAGGTGCCGGTGCGTGTTCTCGAGGACCACGATGGCGTCGTCGACCAGGCGACCCAGGACGAGTGCCAGCCCCCCCAAGGTCATGATGTTCAAGCTGTTCCCTGTGAAGTAGAGGCCGAGGAAGGCGGCCAAGATCGAGATCGGGATGGCGAGCGAGATGAACAGCGTGGAGCGCCAGCTCCGCAGGAACAGGAGGATCGCGAGGACGGCCAGGCCACCGCCCAGAAGCGCTTCGTGCTGGAGGTTCTGGATGGATTCGCGGACGTAGACCGACTGATCGAAGATGATCCCCAGATTGACGCCCTTCGGGAGGCGCTCCTGGATCGGGCCCAACATGGCTCGGACCCCTTCGACGATCTGGATCGTGTTGGCCCCGGGCTGGCGGTAGATGGGTATGTACACCTGCCGGCGCCCGTTCACGCGCACGATGTTCGTCTGGATGGCCGAGCTGTCGCGCGTCTCGGCCACGTCGCCCACGAAGACCGGGGCACCTCCCTCCAGTTTGATCGGGATGTCGTCCAGCTCGGGCACGCGCTCGACCATGCCGTTCGCGTTGATCTGGTAGTCGATGTCGCCGAGCTTGGCGCTGCCGGTCGGGATCATCGTGTTGTAGCGCTGGACCGCGCCGATGACGTCCATCGGGGTCAGGCCTCGTGCCTGGAGCTGGGCGGGATCGACGTAGCTCAGGATCCTGCGCAGCTTTCCGCCGTACACGGCCGGGGCGATCACGCCGGTGATCCCCTGCAGCCTATTGCGCAGCTCGAAGTAGGCGATGTCGTAGAGCTCCTTCTCGCCGTAGGTGTCGCTGTACACCGTGAGCAGGCAGAGCGGGATGCTGGCCGTGGGGTCGAACGGCATGACCATCGGCGGGATCGTTCCGGGCGGCAGGTAGTAGAGGTCGCTCATGGCGAGCGACGTGACCTGCGACATGGCCGTGTTGGGATCGACGTCCTCGCGGAAGAAGTCCTTCACGACCGAGACGCCGACCATGCTCTTGGACTCTTGGCCCGCGATGCCGTTCGCCTGGCCGGTCCAGCGCTCGAGACGAGAGGTGATGTCCTTCTCCATGATCTCGGCAGGCATCCCCGGATAGAAGGTGAGGATCTGCACCGCAGGAGTCCGGAAGAGCGGGAGGATGTCGGTCGGCAGACGAAAGGCGGCCGTCAGACCGATCACCACGACTCCCAGGGCGAGCACGGCGATCAGGTAGGGGTTCCGCAGCGCGGCGCGAACGAGTCCCATCCCAATCTCCTCCGGGGGGGCCCTCAATCAGGCGCGCCCGGCGCTTTTCCTCGGTTCCGCCGCGGCTCATCGAAGAGCCCGCGCAAGTGCTCGAGATCCACTTCCCCGACGGCGAGGCACACCGCGGTCTGGCCGGTCCACAGCACGGCGTTCGTCTCTCCGAGCAGGAAGCTCGAACATCCGCCGGGGGAGGTGCGCGCATCCTTCCAGCGCTCCAGCGCGCTCGGCGGGGAGACGAAGAGAGAGACCGGGCTGCCCCGGCAGCTCAGTTTCACCAGCCCCACGTCGACGCCGTCGAGATGGCATCGGCGCGCGCCTTCTAGCGTCCAATCCGCGCCGAGCCGGATCGCTCCCAGCGTCGTCCCGATGGAAGCGCCGAGGAACTCGTCGACCTTCGCCAGCGAGCTCCCCCCCACGTCGAACGCGCGGGCTTCGCTCGCGGACTCTCGATGGTCCCGAGCCGCGGCGGCGACGAACGCTGGAACCCGGCCATCGCCCTCGCCTCCGACGAGCTTCCACACGACGAGCGCGAGGAGGACGAGGACCGCCGCCGCCCCGGAGAGGAGCGCGTAGAGCCGCCAGGAGCGCCGGCCGGCCCCGAGAGCTCGCTCGAGGGCCACGTGGAACACCCGCTCTTCGTCGCCCTCCGCGCAGCGCAGGGCGGTCACGACCGCCCGCTCCAGATCCTCCTCGGCGCGGAAGCGGGCCGCACAGGCGGCGCAGGCCTCCAAGTGACGGGCGATCTCGAACGCGGTCTTCTCGTCGAGCTCCGAGCTCAGGTACGGGCTCAGGAAACGACGTGCGTCGGAGCACTTCACGGAGACCTCCTGGGAGTGTCCTTCTCCACGCCCGGAACATGGGCCTGGGAGCGCATCAACCGCCTGCGGATCGCGAGCCGGGCGCGGTAAAGCCAGGACATCACGGTTCCGGCGGGGACATCGAGCGTGCGCGCGATCTCGGAACAGCGCAGGTCGGACACGGCATGCAGGAGGAGCGCGACGCGCTCGTTCTCCCCCAGGGCGCGCAGGGCTCGGGCCAGGTCCTGGTCGAGGTTCTCGACCAGCCGTTCGGGACGGCGTAGGCACTCTTCCCAGCGTTCCTCGGCGGCGAGCTCGTCCACGGGCGAGCTCGCCGAGAGCTCCTCCTCCGAATCGATCGACTCGATCCGGAGCTCCTTGCGCCGGCTGCGGCGGCGGTTGGCGTTGGCCGCCTCGTGCACCAGGAACCGGGAGATCCAGGCGCGGAAGTTGGTCTCCGGGTCGAAGCGCTCGCGGTGGCGATAGGCGCTCTCGAGCGCCGCCTGCAGCACGTCCTCGGCGTCCGCGCGATCGTCCACGAGTCTTCGGGCGAGCACGACGAGCATTCCGTGCAAGGGCAGAAGCCGCTGCGTGAAGTCGTCGTGCGCGTGGAAGGACATGGGGAACGCCCGGTTGGGCTCAACCGCGCCGCTTCAGGAGCTCTTCGACGTCGACCTCGGTCGAGGTCCCGCTCTCGATGGTCACGAAGCACTCGATCCGTCCCCAGCGCGAGGTTTCCGTCCGGATCACGTACGTGCCCGGAGGGAGGTCGACGGACGTCGGTTTCTCGTCATGTTGCCCGACGTGGTTGGGCACTCGGCGCACGAGGCGGCCGTCGCGCGTCAGGACGTCGTAGGGCCGGTGCGGAAAGTACGTCAGCACGTCGTCCATGTAGGGGTCGGTCTCGGTGCGGACGACCAGCGTGCCCATGCCCTCGGCAGCCCGCGCCACGGCTTGCACGGAACCGACGACCCCCGTTCCCGCGAACCGGCGCATGACCACGCGCTGGCCCTCTTCGCCCTGGATCCAGCCGACGAAGGCTTCGACGGCCGGGTTCCCGCGCCGCCACAGGAGATACAGCGGCCGCGTGATCGGGTACTCGAAGTTCGTCACAGAGGGCCACTCTCCGTCCACGGCAACGGAGTGGATTCCGAGAGCGCCCTCGAGGAAGGAGAAGCTGATGTGTCCGATGCCGCCGGGCTCGCGGGCGACGGCGTCGAGGATCGCGCGGTCCGGCCGGACTTCCTCGCACCCGGCGTACTCCGCGCCCGCCAGGACTGCGCCCCGGAAGATCCTGCGCGTCGCGGATTCCTCGCCCACGACTAAGGGCCGGACGGAGAGATCGGGTCCACCGAGCTCGTCCCAATTCCGAACCTGACCCGTGAAGATCGCGCGCATCTGGTCGCGGCCGAGCTCGCGCACCGGATTCCGGTCGTTGACGATGACGGCGATGGCGTCGCGGCCGATCAGCGTGGCGGTGACCCCCGCCCGCAGCGTCTCCGCTCGAGGCGGGTACGCAACCCCGGCCAGGTCCGTCGTCCCCTGCTCGATGGCGAGCTCGCCGCCCTCGCTCTCGGGAGCGGTGTCGATCGTCAAGCGCACGGCGCCGTAGACGGGCTCGGCATCGCGCAGGAAGTTCGCCACGGTGGAGGAGCCGACGTAGGCGAGCTCCGCCGAGGGCCGCGCTTCATGGGGCGTGGCGCAGGCACTCGCGAGCACGGCGACGAGGACAGGACCGACGCAGAAACCTGCTTCCGAATCTCCCACGATGCGCACGCTCCTTCCTCTTGGACTCGATACTTCCGGCCGGGAGTCGTTCCCCGTCTCGGGTCCAAGGTTTCGAGGATACGAAGCGATTGCAGGATTCCGGGGAATCCCCCGCGGCGACCGGGTTCGTGGGATCCCGTCCGTCGCGACCGCCCCGGAGGGGGCAACGAGAACGACGCCCAATCCGGGCTAGAAACCCTGCCAGTGGTCGATCGTCGTCTGGACGATCTCCTTCAGCTTGCCGTCGGTGTCGAAGACGAGCGTGGTCGGCATCGGCAGGCGCTCGGTGTCGAGCAACTCGTACAGATTCTCGTCCGCGAAGTAGCGCGCGAAGCTCGCGCCCTTCGAGGAGAGCAGCTCGTTCGCGCGCTCGAAGTCCGCCGGATCGTCGAGCGAGATCGTGACCACCTCGACGTCGCCGCGCGCCGAGAGCTTCTGGAGATCCGGCATCTCGGCCACGCACGACTGGCAGTAGGTCGCCCACAGGTTCACGAGCAGGGGCTTCTTGCGACCCGCCGTTGCGAGCGCGACGGGCTTCTTCGTCTTGGCGTCCAGCACCGAGAGGGTGGGCACGCTGTCGCCGACCTGGATCTTGAGGCCAGGAGCCCCCGGATCCACGAGCTTCGTCGGACGCCGCGCGATCTCCTTGGCCTTCCCGGAGCCCTCCGCGAGGAGGTAGGTCTTCCCGGCCCCGAGCGTGCCGAAGCTCTCGAGCGAGCGCCCCGGCCAACGCACGGAGACCTCGGCCGAGCCCGCGTCCCCCGTCCCGAACACGAGCTCGGGAGCATTCTGCGAGACGAAGCCCGAACCCCCGGCGAGGACCTGGGCCGTGGTGCGGCCCTTCACGCCGGCGCGCACGACCGCTCCGTAGGCCTCCCAGGGGCCCTTCGTCCCCTGGAGCCGGACCTTGATCCCGCGCGCCCCGAGGTCCACCTCGTTCCGGTAGAGCATGTGGCGCTCGCGCTGGATGTCGTGCACGAAGAAGTCCGGATCCCCGTCGTCGTCGAAGTCCGCGACGCACAGCGCTCGGCCGTCGCCGTCGTCGTCCGCCCCCGAGACGTCCGAGACGTCGAGGTACTGGTCGTCGAGCTTCAGCCAGACCTTGTCCTTCTCGAAGCCCGAGAAGGAGAAGCCGTCCTGGAAGATCTGCCCCATGTGACGGTTCGTGTACCCGGCGCTGTTCACCTTCTCGCCCACGAACTCGGGGCGCTCCTCCATCGTCGACGCCACCACGTGGCGCCAGAAGGTGCTTCATGTGTCCTTCAGGCTGTTGCCCGAGATGAAGCCGTTGGCGCAGGCGAGGTCGAGGTCGCCGTCGAGATCGATGTCGAAGAACTGGGGGGACCAGGCCCAAGCGGCGCCGACGCCGCCGAACTTGGAATCGACCTTGGCGAAGGTCTTGCCGTCGTACGCGAAGAGCGTGTTGCCCGCAGCGAACTTCTTGAGCATCTGCCCTTTGTCGTCCGCGCCGGCCGAGCCGAGCAGCCGCCCGAGGATGCGGTTGCCGGCGGTCGAGGACATGTTCGAGGCATAGAGATCCACGTCGCCGTCGGAATCGAAGTCGGCGAAGGCACAGCCCATGCCGTTCCCGACGTCGGTCACGCCTAGGGCCTGGCTGATCTCGGTGAACTCCAGGTTCCCGTCGTTCCGCCAGAGTTCCTTCGGGCCGTAGTCGTTCGCCACGTAGAGATCCTGGTCGCCGTCATCGTCGTAGTCGTGCCAGGCGGCCGCGTAGGTCCAGCGGTTCGTCGGGAAGCCGACCTTCTGGGCGACGTCCACGAACTTGCCCCCCCCCTGGTTCACGTAGAGCGCGTTGCGCGTGCCGTTCGTCGCATCGACCCAGGAGTTGGGGCCCGTGAACCCGCCCTTCTGGTAGCCGCACACGAAGACGTCGAGCCAGCCGTCGTTGTTGCAGTCGGCGACGACCGGGCTGAAGCCGCACAGGAGCTCGGTGAAGCCCGCCTCCGCGCTCGCGTTCGTGAAACGGCCCTTGCCGTCGTTCCGATGGAACTGCGTCGAGTTGCCGACCACGCCGTCCCCGTCGTTCCAGCCCGGATGGGCGACGAGCAGGTCACGGTCGCCGTCGTTGTCGGCGTCGAAGAAGACGGCGCCAGTGCCTCCCGGGGGCTGCGCCAGTCCGGCCGACTCCGCCGCTTCCTCGAACGTGCCGTTCCCTCGATTACGGTAGAGGAAGTTCCTCTCCTGCGAGGGCACGAAGAGATCGAACCAGCCGTCGCCGTCGTAGTCGCTGACCGCCGCGCCGTTCCAGAAGAAGGAGACGTTCCCCTCCTTCCCGAACTGGGGCCCGCGATGGGCGATCCCCGCACCGCGAGCCACTTCGGTGAAGATCGACTCGGGACGCCGGACGTCCGTGGCCGCGGTGATGGCCCAGCGGTCGATCCTCCAGCGACCGTCCACGCGCATGACGTGGGCCCGCCCGTGGACCTCGCGGCCGATGCGGCCGCCGCCTGAGGCACGTCCGATGGCGTTGATGCGCGTCGTGATCGCGCCCTCGATGTTCTGGCCGGCCCCGAACTCCGCGCCGCGCACCTTCACGAAGAAGAACTCGATCGTGCCGAGGGGCGACACGAACTCGCGCAGCGCCTCGAGGAACGCCGCCTTCTCGACCACCGGCGCCTGGACCTCCCAGGTGGTCTTCGTGATCGAGAGAGGAAACTCCTTCTCCGTCTCCTTGCCGACGTGCCCCAGGTCGTGGCCGCGGAAATCGTCGGCGAGGAGGTCGGCGCAAGCGGCGAAGTCGCGGCGCCGGACCTTGTCGCTCCACTCCACGAAGGTATTGGCGACGTCCTCGGAGTAGTCCTCGACTTCGTCGAGTTGGGTGATCCGGTTCTTGGGATCCTCGATCGGGGGGAGGCCGGCGGCCTGGCCGCCGGCTTGCGCGAACACCCTCATTCCGACGGTGAGGACGAAGAGGGCCGATGCCAGGGCCTTGGTACCGAAGGACGTCGTGGCGGGGTCGTTCTGCATCGCTGAGTCTGGATCGGGGAGGTCGGGGCGGAGCGGGGCGGGGCGGGTCGTGCCCGAGCCCGAAAAGCCGCAAGACTCTATCGGATGCCCCTCGACGCGGGTCGTAGGAATCCTACGACAGCCGTGGGCCTCAGCGAGGCCGGTCCTGGCGTTCTCCCGGGCCTCGGGTGAAGTCCAGGTCGTCGCGCCCCGCGATCTGCGCGCGGACATCCTCGACGAGCTCGGCCCAGCCCTGGTAGCGGTGCTCCTTCTCCTTCGCGACCATCTTCTCGACGAAGTACTGGAAGTGCGGGGAGAACCCGCGGCTCTTGAGCTCCGGCGAGGAGAGCGATTGCATGACCTGCATGCGCAGCACCTCGCGGTCGTCCGATCCCTGGAACGGGAGCCGGCCGACGGCGAGGTGGAAGAGGGAGATTCCCAGGCTGTAGATGTCCGAGCGGATGTCCGAGGACCCGCCCCCGCGCGCGCGCTCCGGGGACAGGTAGGCGACCGTGCCGAGCGTGGATCCCTCGGCAGCGTCCGCCGCGGCGAACCCGAGGTCGATCAGGGCCAGGCGCCCGTCCTTCGCGCGCATGATGTTCCCGGGCTTCACGTCGCGATGGACGACGCCCTGGCCCTCGAGGTAGCGCAGCACCTCGGCCATCTCGAGCACCACGCGCAGGGCCTCTTCCTCGGAGAAGCGCTCTCCCCGGTCGAGCAGCTCGAGCAGCGTGGCGCCGTCGACGTACTCGAGGCGCGAAAAAAAGACCTCGCCCGCGCGCGCCACGCCGAACCCGCGCACGAGACCAGGATGGGAGAGGCGTTCGAGGATGCGCGCCTCGGCGATGAAGGCGCGCCGCGTCCGCTCGTGCGCCGACAGCTCGCTCTTCAGGATCTTGAGGGCGAACGTCCGTTGCGTGCGCTTCTCGCGGGCGAGAAACACGTTCGCGGTTCCGCCGCTGCCGAGCCGCTCCCGGATCTCGTAGCCCGGGATCTCGGGGATCTCGCCCACCCGCGTGCGCCGGAGCCGCTCGATCTCCGCCGCATCCCAACCGACCTGCTTCACCAGGAGCTGGTCCAGGTCCGCGCCGCGCTCGAGCTCGGAAAGGAGCGCCTGGGCCTGCTCGCGGGCCAGACGCCCGCGATGGACCAGCAGGGCCAGGAAGTCGACGTCGCGCATCGGCTGGGGACACATGAGACGGGGACCGCCGGCCTCCTTCAAGATCGCACGATCGCGTGACCGAGAAGGTTCCGCATGGAAGGCGCGGCAGCCCCACGCCGCCTTCCCCTAGCCCCCTCGCTCCCGTCTTTCCATCGCCAGCCCTTGGAACGCGCCCCGAGCCGCCACCTCTACAAGTACCTCGAGCCGGCCGACCGGTTCGTCCGCGTCCGGGTGCTCGACGGCGCGGAGCGTGCGGCCCTCCTGGCGCAGATCGAAGGAGACCTGTCCGGGGCGGCCTATCGGCGCACGATCGTCGAGCGTTGCATCGAGGACCTCGGCGCCGGAGCGCCGAGCGTCGAAGCCCTCTACGCGCTCGCGATCGACGTCAACCCCGAACTCGACCTGCGCTCGATCCGACTGGGCGTGGAGACGCCGGCGCCGAACCTCCGGGCGTCCCCGCGGAGACCGGGTGAGGACTTCCGCGCCCGGGTGCGGGCCCTGGCGAAGGTCTGTCGCTCACGGCTCGCGCGGCGTGTCGTCGGGCAGGAGAGCGCCCTGGAAACCGTGGCCTCCGCGGTGCGCCGTTCGGCGCTCGGTCTCGAGCGCCGCGGGCCGCTCGCGTCGCTCCTCTTCGTCGGCCCCACCGGCACCGGCAAGACCGAGGTCGCGCGCGCCCTGGCCGAGGCGCTGGGAGGAAGCGAGCGCCTGATCCGGGTCGACTGCAGCGAGTTCGCCGAGGGACACGAGTACGCGAAACTCCTCGGGGCTCCGCCGGGCTACGTGGGCCATGCGGACGGCGGCGTCCTCGCCCGCGCCCTGGCGAAGACCCCCGAGGCGGTCGTGCTCTTCGACGAGGTCGAGAAGGCACATTCGCGGCTGCACCATCTGCTGCTGCAGGTGCTCGACGAGGGGCGGCTCACCGATGGCCGCGGGGTCCGGCTCGATTTCCGCGCGTGCTTCGTCGTCCTCACCTCGAACACCGGCACGCGCGACCTCGCCCAGGGGGCGCAGAAGATCGGTTTCGGACCCCCCGGTCTCTCCTGCGCGGCGCGGCGCGAGGTCGTGGAACGTGCGCTCGCTCGCTCCTTCCGGCCCGAGTTCCTGGCGCGCCTGGACGAGATCGTGCTGTTCGAGGAGCTCTCGCCCGCCGAGGCGCACGAGATCGCGCGCCGCGAGCTCGGGCGCCTGGCGGTGCGCGTGCGCGCGAGCGGGGCGCGGGTCGAGTTCACCTCGCCGGTGGCGCGCTGGGTGGCGGAACGGGGCTTCTCGAACACGCGCGGCGCGAGAGAGATCGAGCAAGTGATCTGGCGCGAGATCGAAGCGCCCCTGGCCGAGGCGCTCCTCGCCCACGAAGGGTCCCGCGGTTGGTGGCGGGTCTCGATCCGGAACGCCAGGCCGCGCGTCGCGCGCTCGGCATAGCCGAGCTCGCACGCTCGGCCGGCGCTATCCTGGGCGACGTCGCCGACGCCCACGATCGCGCCGGCGGAGAGAGGCCCATGATCCACGTGATCGCCGTTCTCGCCCTTGCGCTGCTCGTCGGGCTCGTCCGGCTCCACCGGCGCTGGCACGCGTTCCAGTATCTCTTCTTCTGGCGCGTGCCCCTCCTGACCGGGACGTTCCTCTTCGCGTTCCCCTTCGTGGCCACCTGCAGCAGGGCCAAGGGGCTCCTGGAGAACCTGTTCGCGCTCGATGGGCCGGGGTTGTGCGCGACGACCGTGTGCGTCGCGCTCGTCGCCCAGGCCGCCGTGAACTGCTGGGCGCTCCTCTACGAGCGCATCCCGGAGCGCTACCTCCTCAACCTGCGCCGCGCGGATCGCGATTCCATCGGCAATCGCGAGATCACGCGCTTCACGCACTGGGCCGCCGTCGCCTGCGCGACCCTGTCCGCCCCGACGGTGATCGTGGCCACGCTCCGGGCCGAAGCGCGGATCGCCGAGCGCGCAGGCTACCTCGTGCTCGCGATCGTCCTGATCGCGCTCGAGGTGCGCGCCCTTGCCTGGCTCTCGCCCAGGATCGAGGCCCGCTGGCACGCGTGGTTCGGAGCCAGCGCCGGCGCCACCGAACGAAGGGGCCGCGTGCGCTCCTTCGCCAGGGCGAAACTGGAACGCCTGCCGCGCGTCGGCTACGGGAGGCGCAAGCGGCGGCTCTTCACACACGAGATCGCCGTGGCTTTCGTGCTCCTCTCGGGGCTGATCTACCTTGCGGGCTTCCTCCTGCTCCATCCCACGCGCGGCCTGCAAACCGCGCAGTTGCCGGCGCTCGCCTATCTCCTGTGGATCGTGCTCCTCGGGTGCCTGGTGCTGAGCGGGGCGAGCTTCTTCCTCGACGTCTTCCGCATCCCGCTCCTGTTCGGCGTCGCGGGCCTGTCCCTGATCGCGTCCCTCGTCGTGGACGAGGACCACGCCTTCGAGACCCGCGGCACCCCGGCTTCGGATCGGAGCTGGACGCGCCGGGACTACGCGTCGAATTGGATCGCGCGACATCCGGGGCAGCCGATGATCGTCGTCGCCGCCTCCGGCGGCGGGATCACGGCCGCACGCTGGACGGCCGAGGTCCTGTGCGGCCTCTCCGAGGCCCCCGAGCTCGGCGAACGTTTCGCGCGCTCGATCGCGCTCGTCAGCTCGACCTCGGGAGGCGGCGTCGGCGCCCTCCTCTATCTGGATTCCTGGAAGGACGGACGACCGCCCGCTCCCGCGCGACTCGACTCCATCCGGGAGCTCTCCGGGCGCTCCAGTCTGAACTGGGTCGCCTGGGGTCTCGCCTACCCCGACTTCTGGCGCTTCCTCTGCGCGCCCCTGGCGCGCTTCGCGGCCGGGCCTTTCGAGGACCGGGGCTGGGCCATGCAGACGCGCTGGCGTCAGGGACTCCTCCACGGCGATGACTGGCTCCTCTCGGAGACGCGCGATCGCGTTCGAACCGGGGAGCAGCCTGCGCAGGTCTTCAACGCGACCCTGGTGGAAACCGGCGAACGGCTCGCCCTAGAGCCCTTCGACCCGTCGGGGGGACCGATCTCGGCTGGCCAGGCCGGCTCGGGGCCCCGCACGCGGACCCTGACCGAGCTCTGGCCGGGCTCCGATGTCACCACGCTGACCGCGGCGCGCCTCTCTTCGACGTTTCCCTTCGTGACCCCGGTGGCGGGCCCGGTCCCGAGCGGCGGCGGACCGGTCCTGCACGTCGCGGACGGAGGCTACTACGACAACTCGGGGCTCGTCGGAGCCCTGGAGTTCCTGCTCGACGTGAACGATCTCGCCGAGCGACCCGAGCGCGTCGTGCTGGTCGAGATCCGCGCCTTCCCGCCGAACGAGGAGCAGGCCGAGCCCCTGTCTGGCTGGGCGAGCGAGCTCTACGGGCCGCTGCGAGCCATGCTCGCCGTGCGCACGGCCGGCCAGCGAACGCGCAACGAGATCGAGCTCGAGCTCGTGGCGCGGCTCGCGCGGGAGGCCCGCTTCGAGTTCCACCCGATCCACTTCGAGCTCGCGCGCGAGCTCTCGCTCTCCTGGCACCTGCGCGCGGACGAGATCGAAGCGATCGAGGGCTGCTTCCGGCAGGATCCGGACTGCCAGGCGGCGAAGGAGGAGCTGAGGAGGCTCCTGGAGTAGGGCTCCTGATCTCGCCCCTGCGTAGGCTCTGGTCAGGCAGGCCTGCCGGGCACTGGAACGGCCTCTTCGCTGCCTCGAGATGCCTGAGGGAAGCGGGTCCGGACATACTCCCGCACGTCCTTCGGACCCAGCTTGACGGTTCCTGGCCCGCTCCGGACGTAGAAGTCTCCGTCCGGAAAGGTCTCCAGCCCCTTCCACATCAGGAACACCGGCTCGGGGCTCCTCTGGCAGCTCACGACGCACACCGTCTTGCCCTGCACGATCTGCGTCTTCGGGTCGATGCACGTGCCGGTCCGGTCGCCGAGGCCATTGCGCACGACCTGGGCAAGGTGACGCATGAACTTGTCGTCGCTCTCGAGCTGGTCCCGCTCGATGCCGACGATGGATCCGTCATCGGCTACGCCGATGAGGAGGTCGCCGCCCTCGGTGTTCAGGAACGCGGCGATCGTCTTGAGCACGGCGTACGTCACGCCCCTGTCGTCCTGGCGCTCCTCCTTCAGGTTCCAGCGCAGGGTGGACTTGAACTCCAGCGTCTTCGACTCGCCGCGCTTGATCAGCTCCTCGGCGTTGCGGTGCGCGCGCAGGTACTGGTCGAAGAGGAAGTTCTTGATCGCCTCGCCGAAGGCCCGGTCGTCGGTGATGCGTTTGTAGAGGTCGAAGTTGGAGTCGACGATCTCCTGGATCACGTGCTCGACCTTCTGGTCGAAAGTGAGCCGCACGTTTTCGCGCGTGTTGACGCGCGCGGCAGCGTCGAGCGCCGCGTCGTCGTCGAGCCTCTCCATCATTTGGCCGAGCGTCACGCGGTGCTCGGGTCCGAGGTTCAGGCCGAAGCGCTCGTTCAGCTCGGCGATGATGCGGGAGAGCGTCTCCAGCTCCTCCGGCGCCGTCCCGTGGCCGCCCTTGGTGCCGGCCGGGTCGAGCACGCCGGGCCTACGCTCGAGCGCGATCTTGCCGCTGCCGGTCTGCTGGATGCGGTACGACTCCATGTCGATGTTCTGCTGCACCTCGCGCGGCAGCTCGGCCCGGTCGCCCGGGAGCAGCCGGCGCAGGTGGCGCGCGAAGACGTAGAGCTTCTCGAGCTCGGCATCGGCGAAGGTCAGCACCTGCGCGAGGAAGGCGTAGAGCCGCACGTAGTCGGTGAACTGTCCACGTAACTCGTGCTGCTCCTCCTCGGAGAGCGCCCCGAAGCGCTCGACCACCGGAGCGAGCACGGCGTAGAGACGGTCCTGCGTCGCCTTGGGGTCGAAGTAGACCTTGGCGAAGGCAGCCACGTCGGTCTCGGTGAAGACCGGGAACGAGGCGAGCCGGGTCTGGATCTCGTAGAGCAGGTTCGTGTCGGTCGCCTCCGAGAGCAGCGTCGTCTCGTAGTAGGGCTCGAACGCGGCCTTGATCTCGTCCGACTCGTTGGCGAAGTCGAGCACCAGCGTGTCCTTCTTTTCGGGGGGCAGAGTGCGGTTGAGCCGCGACAGCGTCTGCACCGCGTTTACGCCGCCGACCTTCTTGTCCACGTACATCGTGTGGAGCAGCGGCTGGTCGAAGCCGGTCTGGAACTTGTTGGCGACGATCAGGAACCGGTACTCGGGGCGATCGAAGGTCTTCGCGGTCTGCGCCTCGCTGATCGTGTCCTTCTCACCTGCCGAGTTCATCTTGGACTCGGTGTAGTCATTGCCTCCGTCCTTGACCGTCCCCGAAAACGCCACGAGCGCCATGAACGGTAGCCCGCGCTCCGCGAGGTACCTGTCCACCGCCAACTTGAAGCGCACCGCGTGCAGGCGCGAGCGGGTGACGATCATCGCCTTGGCCTTGCCACCGATTTCGCCCTGTACCTTGGCGGCGAAGTGCTCGACCATGATGCGCACCTTCTCGCCGATCGCATGCGGGTGCAGCTCGACGAACGACTTGAGCAGGTACTCGGCCTTCTGCTTGTCGTAGCGCGGGTCGGCCTCGACCTTCTTGAGCAGCCGCCAATAGGCCGTGTAGGTGGTGTAGCTCGCGAGCACGTCGAGGATGAAGCCCTCCTCGATCGCCTGGCGCATGCTGTAGAGATGGAACGGCGCGAACGTCCCGTCGGCGCGGCGCGTCCCGAAGAGCTCGAGCGTCTTGGGCTTCGGCGTGGCGGTGAAGGCGAACAGGGAGAGGTTCGGGACGTGACCGCGCTTCACAGCCTCGGCGAGCGCGAGGTTGTCCATCTCCTCGTCGCCTGGTTCGGACTCCGCGTCCTCCCGTTCGGCCTCGCCAAGATCCCTGGTCGCAAGGACTGCCTTGAGCGGCTTGGTGCTCTCGCCCGACTGTGACGAGTGCGCCTCGTCGACGACCACAGCGAAGCGCTTGCCGGGCAGCTCGCCGATCTCCTTCGCGATCACCGGGAACTTCTGGATGGTCGTGACGATGATCGTCTTCCCCGACTCGAGCGCGTCCTTGAGCTGCCGCGACGTCTTGTCGATGTTCTCGACCACACCGAGTTGCTGCTCGAACTGGCGCATCGTGGTCTGAAGCTGGCGGTCGAGCACGCGCCGGTCGGTGATGACGACGATCGAGTCGAAGACGCGCCGGTCGCTCGCGTCGTGGAGCGTGGCGAGCTGGTGCGCGAGCCAGGCGATGGTGAAGCTCTTGCCGCTGCCGGCCGAGTGCTGGATCAGGTAGCGCTGGCCCGCGCCCGCCCCGCGCGCGTGCGACACGAGCTTGCGCACGCAGTCGAGTTGCTGGTATCGCGGGAAGATCAGGAAGCGCTTGCCGGTCTTGCGCCCGTTGTCGTCCTCCTCCTCGACGTCGTGGATGAACTGGCGCACGAGGTCGAGCACGCTGTCCCGCGACCACGTCTCCTCCCACAGGTACGCGGTGGCGAAGCCCTTGCGCGTGAGGGGCACGGGCGGGTTGCCGGCGCCGCCGTACTTGCCCTGGTTGAAGGGCAGGAAGCGCGTCTTCGCCCCGGCGAGCTGCGTGGTGACGTAGACGAGGTCCGGGTCCACCGCGAAGTGCGCGAGGCAACGGCCGTAGTTCAAGAGCGGCTCGCGCGGGTCGCGGTCGGTCTTGTACTGGCGGATCGCGTCCTCGACATCCTGGCCGTTGAGCGGGTTCTTCAGCTCGGCGGTGAAGATGGGGATGCCGTTCAGGAACAGGACGAGGTCGAGGCTCTTCTCGTTCTTCGTGCTGTAGTGGACCTGGCGCACCACGCTGAAGAGATTCGCCGCGTGCAACCGTCGCGTCTCCTCGTTCAGCCCGCTCGCGGGGCGGAAGTAGGCGAGCCGAAACTTGCAGCCGGAGTCCTTGATCCCCTGCCGGAGCACGTCGAGCGCGCCGCGCCGCTCGATCTCGGCAGCGAGGCGCTTCAGGAACTGCTCCCGGACCGCCGCACCGTGGTGCTGCTCGAGCTTCTTCCACTCTCTGGGTTGGGTGGCGAGCACGAAGTCCACCGGGTCGCGCGGCAGCAGGCAGAGCGCGCGGTCGTAATCCTCCGGCTTGCGCTTGCGGTACCCGCCCGGCGGCGTGTCGCCGTACGGCGGCGACGTCTCGCGGACGGCGTTCATGTCGCCCGCGCAGGCATCCGGGCCGTACTTGAGCAGCCCGCACTCGATGGCCTCCTCGAAGGAGCGCTCGGAGATCCCCAGGCTCATGGCCGCCTCCCGTGCGGGTCCCACGCACGGCGGAACCCACGAACCCTCTCAGAACTCCACAACACCGTCGTCACTCCGGCTTCCCGATGCCCATCTCGGCAATGAACTGCGAGCGGACCTTGGCGTAGCCGTAGTACTGTTGCGCATGCGTCAGCGTCAGCGTCTCCTGCACTCGCGTGATCGCGACGAAGCAGTTCCTGCGTTCCTCCTCGATCTCACGGCTGGCAGAACCCTTGCGAAGGGCCTGGAACGACGGAAACACTTCCTGAGCCATCCCGATCAGGTACACATGCTTGAACTCTAGCCCCTTCGCGCCGTGAACCGTCATGCAACGAACGGCATTCGGGCCTGGGCGTGGGGTCTTGGGAGCAAGGTCCATGTGCTGGAGATACACGTTCAACGTGAGGTCTTCGCCATGCTCGCGCACCAGGTCCCCATGCAACTCGCGCCAGGTGCCCAGCTCGCTCGCAAGTGCCTGGTCATCCGTGTCTCCGAGCGGTTGAGCTCCCACGGTCAGGAACCAGTCCACCACCCCTGGGAATTCCAGGCGATCGACGAGCGATGACCGAAGCTGCTTGATCAGGTCCGCACTTACTCCCGTGGCACCCGTGGCCGCGGCATCGGCCCATGCGCGCAGGAAGTCCCCGCCGACGAGCGCCGCGGCAGCAGTCACGTCTCCCATCTCTAATCTCTGATCCGCAAGGGCGTCCCAGGCGTTGCAGAGGCGGCGCAGCACATCACGGTCGTGTCGCGAATTGGCAAGCCTGAGCGCGTGAAATACGACGCGCACCGGCGGCGTCTCGAACTCCGCTTTGCGTTGAGTCACATGAACATCGAGCTTTGCCGTCCGCAGGGCCGCGGCCGCTCGATCGAGCAGCTTGGTCGTCCTTGCGAGCACAGCGCAGTCCGCCGGCTTCAGCTGGCGCCGCTGGATGTCGGCTGCAACGGCAGCCGCTTCGTCGTCGGGCGTATCGTAGGTACCGAGCCTGATCACCCCTCCGTCCATTCCTGCCGGGCGACTGGTCGTGAGCGGCTTCTTGCCTGCGGTTCGGAGGTGGTTGTGTTCGATGAGCCTGTTCGCCACGTCGATGATCTGCTTCGGGCAGCGGTAGTTTTCGGGAAGCTGAAGAACCTCCATCCCGTAGTCATTCCGCAATGCCTGCAGCCGCTCAGGGCTCGCGCCGTTCCACTGGTAGATGATCTGGTCATCGTCCGCGACGACGAACAGGTTGGGGTTGCTCTCCGGAACCATCAGCCGAAGCAGGTCGTATTGCGCCTTGTTGGTGTCTTGAAACTCATCGACGCACACGTGTGTCCAGCCTGCGCGCAACACGCGAGTCACGCCGGAGTGCTTCGTCAACAACCTGCGTGCGAAGTGCAGGAGGGCGCCGAAGTCGAGCCGATTCTCCTCCACGAGTCGTTTGCAGTAGGCCCCGAAGAGCGCGGAAACCCATGCCGGTGTTTCAACGAGCGACGGAGCCTCGGGCCCGCCCTCGTAGGACGAAGCGAACAAGCGATCGATCAGCGTAAGGGTATTCCTGTGATCCGTCGGCAGGACGTGGCCCTCATCCGCGAGTCCACCCACGATCTCTTCAAGGAGCGCTACACGGTCTTCGTCCTGGGTGAGCAGAGAAAAATCCGGTTGAATCCCGAGATGACTTCCATGCTGCCGAAGCACGTCTGTCGCGAAGGCATGGAAGGTGCAGAGCTGCGCTCGGTCCCCGTGGTGTCCAAGAAGGCGATCAACTCGCTCCCGCATCTCGGCTGCCGCCTTGTTCGTGAACGTGAGCGCGAGTACGGACACTCCAGCTCGCTCTTCCAGCAGCCGGGCGACTCGCATGGTCAGTACCAGGGTCTTCCCCGAGCCCGGCCCGGCCAGCACGAGAAGCGGTCCCTCCTGCCAGTCCACGGCCTTGCGCTGGTTCTCGTTGAGCGTGCTGAGGTCCATCGTCATCATTCGCCTCCCACCAAGGCCACCATCTTCTCCAAGACGGCGCGGATCTCGGCCGTGACGCCCGCGGCGCCTCTCGGTACCCGTCCGGTGAACCGCATCTGGTTGACGGTGGCCTGAGCGCCGAGGATGTCGGCCAGGAGGAGGATCTCCATGGCCGCGAAAGAACCTGCGGACGCTGAGTCGTATTACCGCGCGCTGTTCG
>Ga0247727_10000156_pt1 | contig 152072 bp, 144 predicted proteins | sample WisWelCaveWW1625_FD_202498 | JGI IMG/M metagenome (GOLD analysis project Ga0247727, IMG submission 202498) | Biofilm microbial communities from Wishing Well Cave, Virginia, United States - WW16-25 | ecosystem: Environmental > Aquatic > Deep subsurface > Groundwater > Cave microbial mat... | reverse complement strand
TCGCGAAGATCACGGTGGGGGCACCCGGCTGGTCGGTGGCGGCCTTGTAGGCGGCGTACAGCTTCCGGTAGTCGTGCCCGCCGCGGGGAAGGTTGCGGATCTCCTCATCGGAGAGGTGCTCGACGAGCTTGCGCAGGCGCGGGTCGGGGCCGAAGAAGTGCTCGCGTGCGTAGGCACCGGACTCCACGGCGTACCGCTGGAACTCACCGTCGACCGTGTCGTTCATCTTGTTGAGCAGCACGCCGTCGACGTCGCGCATGAGGAGGTCGTCCCACTTGCCGCCCCACACGACCTTGATCACGTTCCAGCCCGCGCCCCTGAACACCGCCTCGAGCTCCTGGATGACCTTGCCGTTCCCGCGCACCGGTCCGTCGAGCCGCTGGAGGTTGCAGTTGACGACCCAGGTGAGGTTGTCGAGCCCCTCGCGTGCCGCCAGGGAGATGGAGCCGAGCGTCTCTGGTTCGTCGCACTCGCCGTCCCCGATGAAGGCCCACACGCGGGACGCGCTCGTGTCCTCGATCTTGCGGTTGTGGAGGTACTTGTTGAACCGGGCGTGGTAGATCGAGCACAGCGCCCCGAGCCCCATCGACACGGTGGGGAACTCCCAGAAGTCGGGCATCAGGCGAGGGTGCGGGTACGACGACAGCCCGCCACCGCCCACCTCCCGTCGGAAGTGGTCGAGCTGGTCCTCGGTGAGCCGGCCCTCGAGGAACGCGCGCGCGTAGATGCCGGGCGCGGCGTGGCCCTGGAAGTAGACGTGGTCGCCGGCGAGCCCGTCGTCCTTGCCGTGGAAGAAGTGGTTGAAGCCGACCTCGTACAGCGCCGCGGAGCTGGCGAAGGTGGCGAGGTGGCCACCGATGCCGTCGGCGTACTTGTTGGCCTTCACGACCATGACCGCGGCGTTCCACCGGATGAACGCGCGGATGCGGCGCTCGATGTCCTCGTCGCCCGGGAAGAACGGCTCCTCCTCCGGCGGGATCGTGTTGACGTACGGGGTGGACACGGCGGCGGGCGTGCCGACCTGCAGCTCGCGTGCCCGCTCGAGGAGCTTGGACATCAGGAACCGGGCGCGGGGCTTGCCGTGCGCGCCCACCACCGCATCGAGCGAGTCGAGCCACTCCTGCGTCTCCCCGGGGTCCGTGTCGGGGAGCTGGTGGACGAATCCGTCGATCATCATGGACCCATCATCTCGCCTCCACCCTCCGGATGCGCCACGATCGCCCGGTGACCTCACCCGCTCGCAACACCACCGTCGCCTACACGGACGGCGCCTGCTCCGGGAACCCGGGCCCAGGAGGGTGGGCCTGGGCCATCCCGGGCGGTCGCTTCGCGTCCGGGTACGAGCCCCACACCACCAACCAGCGGATGGAGATCGCGGCCGCCTTCGAGGCGGTGCAGGCGATCGACGGTCGGCTCGAGATCGTGAGCGACTCCACGTACGTCGTCAACTGCTTCCGCGACCGCTGGCACGAGGGCTGGGTGAAGCGAGGGTGGAAGAACACCAGCCGCCAGCCGGTGGCCAACCGCGACCTGTGGGAGCCGTTCATCGACCTCGTGCTGGCCCGCGGAGACGTCACGTTCCGCTGGGTGAAGGGCCACAACGGTGACCCGATGAACGACCTCGTCGACCGCCTCGCGGTCGAAGCGGCCGTCACGCAGCAGGGCCGCACCGGTGCGGGCGAGCCCAGTGACCTTGGCCCGGCCGACCTGCCGCGAGGTGGGGCCCCGGCGTCCGGCCGCGACCGCCGCCTCCCGGCGGGCCGGCTCGTGCTCGTGACCGGACACCGGCCGGGCGAGCTCGGCGGCTACGACGCCAACCCGGTGGCGGAGCGCGTCACCACGCGGCTGCAGGACACGCTCGCCGCCATGGTCCAGGTCGACGGAGCGCTCACGGTCGTCAGCGGCCTGCGCCTCGGCGGCGAGCAGCTGGGCGCTGAGGCCGCACTCGCGCTCGGGCTGTCCTTGGTCGTGGTGCTCCCGTACCCGGAGGCCGACAAGCCCTGGCCGGCGCAGGCCCGCACCCGCTTCGCCGAGCTGGTCGCGGCAGCCGAGGTCGTCATCACCCTCGAGAAGAAGGCTCCGGTCACCAAGCAGCTCGCCGGCGCGGCGCTGGCGCGCCGCGACGCGTGGCTCGCCAAGCAGGTGGACGAGGCCGTCGTGGTGTGGGACCAGGAGGACGATGTCGTCGGTCGCCTCGTGCGCTCGTTGGAGGACCACCTGGGTGCCGAGCACGTGCTGTTCGTGCACCCGTAGCTACATCCCCCGACGGATCCGCAGCTCCTTGTAGGCGGCGTTGATGATGCGGATCCGCTCCTCGCTCTCCGCCTTCTCCTCGGCCGACTGACCGAAGAGGAGGTCCGGGTGGTGCACCCGGGCCTGGTAGCGGTGGGCGGCGATGATCTCGTCCCAGGAGGCGTTCGGGTCGACCTCGAGCACCGCATAGGGATCTTGCTCGTCGAGCGGCTTCTGCGCTCGGGCGGCCTCGGCGCGGCGCTCCTGGTCGCTGGGGGGTGTGAAGCCGAAGCTCGTACGCCAGTCGACCCCGAAGTGCTCCGCGAGGATGTCCCGCTTGGGCTCGGGCTCGGCCTTGCGGCGCGGCTTCGGCCGCCACACCTCCTTGACCTCTTCCTGGGCCCACCAAGCGTGCTCGTCGTCGTCGAGGTGCACCGACTCGGTCCCGTCGCGATCAAGGGCGTCCGGCCTGGGCGGGTCATCCCGCTTGCGTGTCCAGAGCGCCATGCCCGCATCCTCGCGCGTCCCGCTACGTTCGGCCCATGCGGGTAGGCGCCGACACCGGAGGCACCTTCACCGACGCGGTCTGCGACGACGGTCGCATCGCCAAGGTGCTGTCGAGCCCGGACGACCCTGGGCACGCGGTGCGCGACGCCGTGGATGCGCTCGCCGGTGGCCGCCAGCCCTCGTGCTTGGCCCACGGTACGACGGTCGCGACCAACGCGCTGCTGGAGCGGAAGGGGGCGCCAGTGGCCCTGGTGACGACGGCCGGTCTGCGCGACGTGATCGAGATCGCCCGCCAGGATCGCCCGTCGCTGTACGACACCTCGGTCGTGCGCCCGACGCCGCTCGTGCCCCGGCCCTGGCGCCTCGAGGTGGGCGGGCGGCTGACCGCCGACGGCGAGGAGCTCGATCCCGTCGACCCGGCGAGCGTCCCTGACATCCCGCCGTCCGCCGCGGGGGTGGCGGTTTGCCTCTTGCACTCCGATCTGAGCCCTGTTCACGAGGCAGCCGTTGCGGAGGTGCTCCGGGCGCGCGGGCATGACGTCACCTGCTCCCACGAGGTGTCGCCTGAGATGCGCGAGTACGAGCGGACGGTGACGACGGTCGTCAACGCGTCGCTCAGGCCACTGTGCCGCGCGTACCTGCACGGCCTGGCCGATGTCGCGGCTGAGGTGCTCGTGATGACGTCGGCCGGAGGGCTCCTGCCGGTCACCGAGGCGGCCGAGCTCCCGGCTGCCCTCCTCCTCTCGGGGCCGGCCGGCGGCGTGCGGGCGGGTGCCGCCGCGGCGGTCGCGAACGGCTTCGCGGACGCCGTCACGTTCGACATGGGCGGCACGAGCACCGACGTGTGCCTGGTGCTCGACGGGGCGCCGGCCCCCGGCGCCCAGCGCTCGGTGGGTGGGCACACGGTGCGGTTCCCGTCGCTCGACATCCACACGATCGGTGCCGGCGGCGGTTCGATCGCGGTCATCGACCCGGGTGGAGCGCTCGTGGTGGGACCGCGCAGCGCCGGTGCGCGACCCGGACCCGCCTGCTACGGCCGCGGCGGCCACGCGCCGACTGTCACCGACGCCGACCTCGTCGCGGGGCGCATCCCGGCCGGCTCATCCTTCGGCGGGCTGGTGCTCGACGTCGATGCCGCCCGCGCCGCGCTGGCGGGCGCGGGGGTGGACGCCGCTGGCGTCATCCGGGTCGTCGACGCCGCCATGGAGCGCGCGCTGCGCGCCGTGTCAGTCGAACGCGGGGTCGACCCTCGAGGGCTGGCGCTCGTCGCGTTCGGAGGGGCCGGACCGCTCCATGCCTGCGCGCTCGCTGAAGCCCTCGACATGGCTGCGGTGATCGTGCCGGCCCGGGCCGGGGTGCTGTCCGGGGTCGGCCTGCTCACCGCGCCGGTGCAGCGCGACCTCGTGCGCTCCTGGCCGACGCCGCGCGACGTCTCGGGCGTCGACGCCGCGTGCGCCGCGCTGGCGGCCCTCGCCGTTGAGCTGGTCGGCCCGGGGGCCACCGCGTCGACTGCGCTCGACTGCCGCTACGAGGGCCAGAGCCACGAGATCACGGTGCCCACCGTGGCGGAGTTCCACGACGCGCACCGCCTCCGCAACGGATTCAGCCGCCCTGACGCCGCCGTCGAGGTCATCGCACTGCGCGCGACGGCGACCATCCCATCGGACCTCGACCTCTCGGGACTTCCATTCCCGGATCGACCGTCCGCCGTGGGGCCGATCGCCGTCGCGGAGCCCGATTGCACCATCTGGATCCCGGCGGGCTGGCGCGCCGAACCGGGTGCCGAGGGCGCGTTGGTGCTGCGGAGGGCGCGGTCGTGACGCTCGACCCGGCGACCCTGCAGGTGCTGATCTCCCGGCTCGGTGGGATCGCCGACGAGATGGGTGCGGTGCTGCGGCGATCCGCGTCGAGCCCGAACATCAAGGAGCGGGCCGACTGCTCAGCCGCGGTGTTCACGGCAGCGGGGGAGCTGCTCGCGCAGGCCGAGCACATCCCCGTGCACCTCGGCTCGATGCCCGCGTCGGTGCGGGCGGCCATCGACGCGTACGCCGGCCTGCTCGGGCCGGGCGACCACGTGGTGGTCAACGATCCGTTCGCTGGCGGCACCCACCTGAACGACATCACGGTCGTCACCCCCGCCTTCGCCCGCGACCGACTCGTCGGTTGGGCCGCCAACCGCGCCCACCACGCCGATGTCGGGGGGGCGGCGCCGGGGTCCATCCCCGCCGATGCCACCGACATCCAGCAGGAGGGCTTCCGCATCCCGCCCACCCGCTACAGCCCGGAGCTGCGCACCCTGCTGCTCGCGGCCTCCCGAACCCCCGACGAGCGCGCCGGCGACCTCGACGCGCAGCTCGGCGCCAACGTCGTGGGGGTGCAGCGACTTGCCCAGCTCGCCGGCGAGCCCGTCGACGAGGTCGTCGCCTACGGCGAGCGCCGGATGCGTGCCGTGCTGCACGCGCTCCCGGACGGTCGGTGGCGGTTCGAGGACGTCATCGACTCCACCGGGTCCGCACCTGACCAGCAGCGCGCGGCGCGGATCGCCGTCACGGTGACGCTCGCCGGCGACGAGATCACGTTCGACTTCACGGGCACCGACCCGCAGGCTCGCGGAAACGTCAACGCCGTCGCAGCCGTGACCGTCTCATCGGTCGCGTTCGCCCTGCGCACCGCGGTGGACCCGACGATCCCGGCCAACGGCGGTTCGCTCCGTCCCGTGCACGTGGTCGCACCCGCCGGCACGATCGTGGCCGCCCAGCTCCCGGCCGCCGTCGGCGCCGGCAACGTCGAGGTGAGCCAGCGCATCGCCGACGTCTGCCTCGGTGCCCTGGCCCAGGCCCTGCCAGACCACGTCGGCGCCGCCGGCCAGGGCACGATGAACAACGTCCTCATCGGCGGCGGCAACTGGGTGTTCTACGAGACCATCGCCGGCGGCGAAGGCGCGCAACCCACCCGCGCAGGCATGAACGGCGTCCACACCGCGATGACCAACACCATGAACACGCCGATAGAGGCGCTCGAGCGCGCCTTCCCGCTGCGGGTGATCCGGTACCGGCTGCGAGAGGGGAGCGGGGGTGAGGGGCATTGGCGCGGTGGTGAGGGCATCGAGCGCGACCTGCAGGTCCTCGAGGACTGCACCGTGTCGCTCATCACCGAGCGGCGAGTGTCACAGCCGTGGGGGCTCCGCGGTGGTGGCCCGGGAGCGACGGGGGAGAACTGGCTCCTGCCAGCCGGTGACGAGGCGAGGGCCGAGCGCCTCCCCGACAAGTGCACGCTCCGGCTCGGGGCTGGCGACGTGGTGCGGATGCTCACGCCGGGCGGAGGCGGGTGGGGGCCTGCCAATGAGGATGGCGATCGCTAGGGCTCAGCGCTCAAGGGGCAGGGCCTCTACCGAGAACGGTTCGTCTGAGGTGAACCCACGTCCCAGCCGCGGGCTGTCCGTCTATCTCGGACTGCTGGCGATCGGGTGGAGCATCGGGCTGCTGGTAGGACTCGCCACATCGAGCCCATCACTCATCCTTGCCTCGACCGTTTGCATGGAGTGTCCGTGATCGCCGGGACGCCGGTGCCGCGAATCAGCCCGACTACGGTCCGCACCGGATGCTTGCCTGTCGCCGCCGTGTCGTCCCTGCGATCAGCCTCGCGATCGCCCTCGGCCTCGCCGCCTGCACGAGCTCGAGCGGGATGAGCAGCCCCGCTACCGCGACCACAGCAGGAGTCCCGACCTCTGCTTTGCCGACTACGACGACGGCTCTACCGACGGACCTCGCGGTGACCCGCACGACAGCGACCTTTGTTGATCGCAGCCGTCCCACTGACGACCCGGACAACGCCCGTAGCGCCACAACGCGCACGCTCGTGTCCGACATCTACACCCCCGCCGGAAAGGGCCCGTATCCGCTCATCTTGCACGCGCACGGAGCCGGGGGCGACGCCCGAAAGTTCACGGAGCTCGCGGACGCGTGGGCACGGCATGGCTATGTCGTCGTGGTCCCCACGTTCCCGCTCACCAGCGACACGAGCGGCGGCTCAGTCGTGATCGGCGACTACGTGAACCAGCCGGCTGACCTGAGCTTCGTTCTCGACGAAGTGCTGAAGCTGGCGGCGACGCCGAACACGTCGTTCACCGGCAAGGTCGACCGGCACCACATCGGTCTGAGCGGACTCTCCCTCGGAGGCGCGACCGCATACGGCTTGGGGTTCAACACCTGCTGTCGCGATCCGCGCATCACGGCAGTGATCATCATGTCGGGCATCAGGTTGGGGTTCGGCACCCACCCCGACGTCTTTTGACAAGCCGATCCTCATCTTCCACGGCACGGCGGACCCGGTGATCGCCTACTCGACCGCGGGCAGCGAGTACGCGTCGGCCGCGGGGCCCAAGTACTTCGTGACGTTGCTCGGTGCTGGTCACGCACGGCCATACGAAGACGACCCCGACCCACATGACGGAGTCGTCATCGAAGTAACACTCCACTTCTGGAACACCTACTTGAAAGCCGAGGACGCGGCCAGGGCGCGGCTGCTCGCCGACGCCGACCAGCCGCCGCTCAGCACGATCCAATCAGCGCCCTAGGTCGATCTGAAGTGCCGCCGGTGGGCGTCTTCGGGCTCCTGACCCGAAGGTCGCAGGTCCAAGATCCCGTCCCCGTCACGACGTGAGCGCGGGTCGCCATGCTGGACGTTCCGCCGTGTGGTTCGATCAAGGGGTGTCCGAGCCTGCGCATCCGACTCGTCCCCGGCGGCGACTCCTCCTCGCGCTGCTCGCGATCTCGACGGGGGCTGCCGTGGCTGCGGGCGCCGCCCTGGTCGCTCGGGACGGCCCCGAGCCGGTCACCGTGGCCGCGGCGACGACCACGACCGTCGCGACCACGACCACATCGACGATCCCGCCCACCGAAGTGCCGGCGTCCACCGACCTCGCCTCGCCGATCGGGGAGATCCCCGCCTACGACGCGCCAGGGGGTCAGGAGGTCGACAAGGTCGGCCTCTGGTATGGCTACCCGGTCACGATGCCGATTGTTGAGGAGCGGGGCGACTGGCTGCGGATCATGATGCCCGAGCGCCCCAACGGCCTCACGGCCTGGGTGAAGGCCGACCAGGTGACCCGCGGCACGTCTCCGTGGCGCATGGTGCTCAAGCTCAGCGAGACGCGGGTCTACGTGTACAAGGACGGCTACGAGGCCTGGAGTGCGCCGGTGGGCATCGGCAAGGACTCGACGCGCACGCCTACCGGACGCTTCTTCGTGGCCGTGATCGAAGAGCCGGGGCCTGCTGACTACGGCCCGATCGTGCTCAACCTCAGCGCCCACTCCGAGGACATCGAGAGCTGGGAGGGAACGGGCGACGCCATCACGGCCTTCCACGGCCCGTTCGGCGCGGAGGAACTGATCCGAGCCGGTGGGGCCAAGGTGTCCAACGGCTGCGTCCGCATGCTGCCCGAGGACCAGATCAAGATGACCGGGATCACCGTGGGCACCCCGGTCGACATCGTCGCCTAGGTCACGACAGTGCGGACCGCCAGGCGGTCCGACGGTCACGCGGTCAGCCGGCGCCTCGCTGGCGCGCCTTGATCGCGTCGAGCGGCTCGAAGAAGTGCCAGTGGTGGCCTTCGAGATCGTCAGCCTCGTAGCGGCGGTAGCCGTAGAAGGCGTCCTCGATCGGCATCGTGATGGCGGCTCCCTCGGCAACTGCATGCGCGTAGTGGGCATCGACGTCGTCGACCGTGACCTGGATCGACACGCTCGCACGGCCGACGTCGCCCGGGCTGTAGAGGTGGTGGACGTCGCGCGCGGCCTCGCTGGCGCGGCCGATCATGACGACGCCATCGCCGAACTCGAGCCAGGCGAGCATCCCGTCTTCGTCGTCGCCGCTGCCCATCCGGGCTTCGCGCCGCTCGGTGAACTGGAACACGCGGGTGAGGTACTCGAGGGCGGCGACCTCGTCGGCGTAGGCGAGGCGTGGGTACATCGAGGGCGTGCGACTCCAGGCTGCCTCTTGCGGGGTCGGAGCTCCGATCGTGGACATGAGCCTCTCCTTCTCTCGCTTGAACAACCCCGGATCGCCTTGGTCGACGGGGAGGACCCGGTCGGGGCGGAGGGTGGTGGTCACCTGTTCTTCCTCGCGCTCGCCGACGAGTTCGCGGAGTCGGCCGCGCGCCCGGTTCAACCTCGAGCGCACCGTGCCGACGGGGACGTCGAGCGCGGTGGCGATCTGGTCGTACGGCATGCCCTCCCAGGCGAACAGCAGCAGCGTGTCGCGCTCTGCCTGCGGGAGCGTCGCGATCGCGGCGGCGACGTCGGTCCAGAGCCGCGAGGCATCGAGGCGAGCGTCGACGTCGGAGAAGCGGTCTGATGCGGTGCAGGACCGGTTCACCAGCCGGGCGGTCGCGTCGAGACGGCGCGCCTCCCCTTGCCGGTGGCGCGCCAGGAGGTTGCTGGCGATCCCGTACAGCCAGGGCCGCGCCTCGGCTCGTTCGGTGTCGAAGCCCGCCCGCTTCTCGAAGGCGATGCGGAAGAGCTCGCCCAGCAGCGGGTCGGCGTCGTCGGGGCCGACCCGGCGCACGAAGTATCGGAACATCGTCGTCGCGTGCCGATCGAACAGCTCGCCGAAGGCGGCCGGCGCCGTGACCGATGAAGCGATGACCTCGGCATCGCTGCGCGGTTCCATCACGTCATGTTCCTCGCTCGCCGCGGCGAGTTCGAAGCCTACGGTGGCGCGCTGTCCGAAGCGACGATCCGTGACGTCACCGGCCGTCGGTCCGGCGTCAGTAGTAAGCGGGCTCCTTCTTCGACATGCAGGAGATGGCGATGAGGCCGGGGACGGTGAGCACGCCGCCAAGGAACAGGCCGGCGACCGGCCGATCCTTGGCTCGCCCGATGAGGTATCCGATGAGGGCGCCGAACACGAGGGCCACGACGATGCCGATGGCCCAGATCACCTGGGTGTCGCTGAGGGCTTGCAGCTGCACGTTCATCGGTCTCTCCTCCAACTGCGTCGAGGGGCCTTGTGAGTTCTTGGAGGCCCCGCCGTGTCCGCCAACGGCGGGGCCATGCACGAACATCGGCGCCGCCGTCAGCGCGCTCGATGGGCCGAACGGCTCTTCGGTCCGCGCGCGCGTGTGAGTCGATCGACTCAGGACTCGAGCGGAAAAGCGGACCTTCCCGCTCGGCGATGAGGCGCCGACCTGCGGTCGGCACTGAGGGCCTCGCCTATCCGCGCAAGTCCTCAGTGGGTCAGGCCGACGCCGTCCTGGCAGTGCGGTCCGCCCCAGTGCTCCACGATCTTGCCGTCGACGATGCGCAGGATCGCCGTGCCGTTGATCTCCACCGGCTTGCCCGAGGCACCGACGCCGTAGAAGGGCGTGCCGGTGTGCGTGCCGCGCACGGTCCAGTTCGACACCACGAGGTCGCCCGACTCGATCAGCAGGTCCACCGAGAACTCCATGTCGGGGAAGGCCGACCGCACCTGTGTCCACCACTCGAGCTCCTGGCCGCGGATGTCCGTGCCCGCAGCGTCGGGGTTGACACGACGGGTCACGTGGCTGGCGAAGTCGGGGGCGAAGAAGGCGAAGACTGCCTCCTCGTCGCCCGCCTCCATCGCCTGGCTGTACGCACCGAGCAGGTTCAGGTTCTCCGACATGGCGACATGGTGCCCCATCGCGGCTCGCTGTTCCCGACCGCGCGGGGTCAGGCGTCGGGCGGTTCGGCGAGGAGCACCTGGGCGGTGAGGAGGCGCTGGTCGAACGACGGCTCCCACGGGAGGGCGCCGGACCGATCGGGCCAGGCGAGCTGCACGAGCGCGAAGCCCTCCGGGTCGTCGCCCGCGAGGGTGTGGTGCTCGACCAGCGAGGGGAACAGGGTGGCGCAGGTCGACACGTCAACCGGTAGGAACGCGCACGGCTGACCACCGTCGAGCAGGCCGATGAACGGGGCCGAGATCGGCAGGTCCGTGCCGCCGGCCAGGGCCTCGGCGACCAGGTCGAACAGGCCCCGGCAGGCCACCGGCGACAGGCCGACCACGCACACCTCCGGGAAGCCGAACCGCTCCTCGAAGCCGATCGTGAAGGCGTAGCTGGGGAACGCCGACTGCTTGTCGTCGCGGGCGGATACCGCGTCGATCGCCCACCCTTCCCGCTCGAGCATGAACTCGACCTTGTCCCGGTGGCTCATGTCCCGATCGGGGAAGACGTCGTCGGCGGTCACCCCTCCAGCCTTGCAGAACACCGCGTTTCGCCTCTTGACCGGGCAGTCAATAGAGTCGCTCGCCATGGATCTCAACGGCATCTCAGCGATCGTCACCGGAGGCGCGTCGGGCCTCGGTGAGGCCACCGTCCGCATGCTCGCCGCGCGCGGCGCCAAGTGCGTGGTGGTCGACATGAACCCGGAGAAGGGCGAGGCAGTGGCCAAGGACGTCGGCGGCGTGTTCGCCCAGGCGGACGTGTCCAACGTCGACCAGGTGATCGCCGCCGTGGAGGCGGCCAAGGAGCTCGGGCCGCTCCGCGCGCTCGTCACGGCCGCCGGGGTCGGCTGGGCCACCCGCACCATCGGCCGCGACGGCCGCTACGAGTCCGCTCACGACCTCGACATCTTCAAGAAGGTGCTGGAGGTCAACCTGATCGGCACCTTCAACTGCATCCGCCTCGCCGCCACGGCGATGAGCCAGACGGAACCGCTGGCCGACAACGAGCACGGCGCCATCGTCACCGTGGCGTCGGTCGCCGCCTTCGACGGACAGATCGGGCAGGCCTCGTACTCCGCATCGAAGGGCGGCGTCGTCGGCATGACCCTTCCGATCGCCCGTGACCTGTCCGTGGCCGGGATCCGCGTGAACTGCATCGCGCCGGGCCTCATCGACACCCCGATCTACGGGCAGGGCGAGGCGTCGGAGGCGTTCAAGGAGAAGCTGAAGCGCGACGTGCTGTTCCCCGACCGCCTCGGCACCGCGGACGAGTTCGCGTCGATGGCGACCGAGCTGCTGTCGAACAGCTACATGAACGCGGAGACCATCCGCGTGGACGGCGGCGTCCGCATGCAGCCCAAGTGAGGTAGCGCGCTCAGCGCTCAGCGGCCCAGCAGGTCGTGGAGCGTCGTCTCCAGGTCGGTGTGCGTGAACTCGTAGCCGGCGTCGAGCAGCACCTCGGGCAGCACGCGCTGCCCGTCGAACAGCAGCGCCTGGGCAAGGTCGGCGCCCACGAGGAGCTTGGGACCGAAGCTCGGGACCGGGAGGATCGTGGGCCGGTGCAGCACCCGGCCGATCGCCTTCGTGAACACCGCGTTGGTGACCGGACCCGGGGCCGTGAGGTTGACGGGGCCCGCCACCTCGTGGTCGAGGAGGAAGCGGATCGCGCCGACCTCGTCGGCCAGGCTGATCCAGCTCATCCACTGGCGACCGGAGCCGAGCTTGCCGAGCAGGCCGAAGCGGGCCAGGCCGGCGAGGCGCTGGAGCACACCGCCGTCGGCTGAGAGGACGATGCCCGTGCGGATCAGCGGCACGCGGATCCCGGCGGCGCTGGCGGGTTCGGCGGCGGCCTCCCACGCCGTCACCACGTCGGTGAGGAAGCCGGTGCCGGGGCCGCTCGCCTCGGTGAGCTGGTCGTCGCCGCGGTTGCCGTAGTACCCGATCGCCGATCCCGACACGAGGACGGGGGGCTTGTCGGTGAGCGACGCCAGCGCACCCGCGAGCACGGCCGTGCCCTTTGTGCGGCTCTCGAGGATGTTGTGCTTCTGCTCGTCGGTCCATCGCTTCTCGGCGATCCCCTCACCAGCGAGGTGCACCACACCGTCGAGCCCCTCCAGGGCGGCGACGTCGATGTGGCCGGCGTCGATGTCCCATCGGACCGTGCCCGCACCACCGCCGGCGCGGACGATGCGCACCGCGGTGTGGCCATCGGCCTCGAGGGACCGCACGAGCGCCGTCCCGATCAGTCCGCTGGATCCCGTGATCGCGAGGCGCATCGGCCGTTACGGTACCGGCCCGGGCGAACGGCCCACCTGAGGAGGAACCCGTGCTGGACGACTTCAAGAAGTTCCTGTTCCGCGGCAACGTCATCGATCTCGCGGTGGCCGTCGTGATCGGGGCGGCGTTCTCGGCCATCGTCGCCGCGATCACTGCGGGCCTGATCACGCCGTTGATCGGGATGGTCTTCTCGAAGGACTTCACCGAGATGACCTTCGAGGTCAACGGCAGCACCTTCAGCTACGGCATCGTGATCGACGCCATCATCCGCTTCGTCGCGGTCGCCGCGGTCATCTTCTTCCTCGTGGTGAAGCCGATGCAGGTCATGGCGGCCAGGCGGGCGGCCGGGGAGCCGATCGAAGATGGGCCGGCACCGAGCTATGAGGCGGTCCTTCTCACCGAGATCCGCGACCTGCTCCAGCAACGGGCCGGCTGAGCCGCCGCTGGGTTGTCTCGGCCCGCGAGCGCGGTCCTAGGATCCGACGGTCCAACCACCCCGTGTTGGTCAGCCCCCGGTGGGGAAGAGGAGCACACGTTGCACGTCGTCGTCGTCGGATGCGGCCGGGTCGGTTCTGGGCTCGCTGGCATCCTCGAGGACGGGGGCCACACGGTCGCCGTCGTCGACAAGCAGGCCAAGGCCTTCCGTCGCCTGCCCGAGGGGTTCGCCGGCCGCAAGATCCAAGGGGTCGGGTTCGACCGCGACCTGCTGCAGGAGGCGGGCATCGAGGAGGCCGGCGCGCTGGCTGCGGTCACCAGCGGTGACAACTCGAACATCATGGTGGCCCGCACGGCGCGTGAGGTGTTCGGGCTGGAGCGGGTGATCGCGCGGATCTACGACCCGCGGCGCGCCGCCATCTACGAGAAGCTGGGCATCCCCACCATCGCGACCGTGCAGTGGACCACCGATCGGGTCCTGCGCCGCATCCTCCCGGACGCACCGACCACGGAGTGGACTGACCCGTCGGCCGGGGTGGTGCTCGTCGAGCGGCCCGTCGCCCCCGCCTGGGCCGGTCGCCGCCTCGCCGACCTCGACGTCGCCGGCCTCGCCCGCGTCGCCGCGCTGTCCCGCCTCGGCGTGGGCCAGGTGCCGACACCCGACCTCGTCACCCAGGAGGGCGACGTCGTGTACATGACCGTCGCCGCCGATCGACTCGCGGAGCTCGATGCACACCTCGGCGACGGCGCCAGCACCGGAGGCCACTCATGAAGGTCATCATCGTCGGCGGCGGGAACGTCGGCACCTTCATCGCCGCCGAGCTCACCCGCGGCGGGCACGAGGTCACCATCATCGAGCTCGAGGCCGATCGGGTCGCACGCGCCGAGGCCACCGGGGAGCCCGCGGGCGTCCGTTGGGTGCTCGCGGACGCGTGCGAGGTCGACAACCTCCGCAAGGTGCCGCTCGACGGCGTCGACGTCCTCGCCGCCGTCACCGGAGACGACGAGGACAACCTCGTCGTCTCGCTGCTCGCCAAGCAGGAGTTCGCCGTCCCCCGCGTGATCGCCCGGGTGAACAACCCCAAGAACCACTGGATGTTCAACGAGAACTGGGGCGTCGACGTGGCGGTGTCGACGCCCCACCTGCTCACGTCGCTCGTCGAGGAGGCCGTGTCCGTCGGAACCCTCGTGCGGCTGCTCAGCTTCGAGCGCGGGCGCGCCAGCCTCATCGAGGTGACGTTGGCGGCCGACGCGAAGGCCGCCAACCGCGACATCGTCGAGCTCGACTTCCCACGCGACTCCACGATCGTGGCCGTGCTGCGGGAGGAGCGCGTCATCTTCCCGCGCGGTGACACGCGGCTCCTGCCCGGGGACGAGGTGCTCGTCCTCGTGACGCCTGACAGCGAGGCAGACGTCCAGGCGATCCTCATCGAGCGGTGAGCACGCGGCGGTTGATCCTGGCGGCGGTGCTCTGCGGCATCGCCATCCTGGCGGCGGCCGCCATCCAGTTCGCGCTCATCGCGGGCAAGTAGCGACCCCGAGATCCGGCGCACGCGCGGGTCGTCCAGCAGCTCCACGCGCAGCAGCGGTGGCCGGCTCGGTCCGGGCTGAGGGTGGGCCCGTGGGGAGGCGGCGGGCCGACCGGTAGAGTCCGGGACGCCCGCACACGGCCCTTCACCCCCGGAGGTGGTCCCCACGGCCGAGCACTACGACGTCGTCGTCATCGGCGGCGGCCCCGGCGGCTACGCGACCGCGCTCTACGGCGCGTCCGCCGGCCTGAACATCGCCATGATCGAGAAGGGCAAGCTCGGGGGGACCTGCCTGAACGTGGGATGCATCCCGGCCAAGGAGCTGCTGGAGACGGCGGCCACCTACCTCCACGTGAACGAGGCCGCCGAGTACGGCATCAACGCGGGTGAGACGTCGATCGACTGGGCCACGTCGCTGGCTCGCAAGGAGACGATCGTCACTGGCCTGGTGTCCGGTCTGGGGTCGCTGCTGAAGAGCCGCAAGGTGACGGTCCTCGACGGCCACGGCCGGCTCCACGCCGGCAAGCGCGTCACGGTGTCCGGCGGCACGTCCGGCGACATCGAGCTGACCGGCGACGCAGTGGTGCTGGCGCCTGGCTCGGTGCCGCGCACGCTGCCGGGCTTCGACGTCGACGGCACGATCGTGATGACGTCCGACGAGTTCCTGTCGATCCCGGTGCTCCCGAAGCGCGCCGCGATCATCGGGGGCGGCGTGATCGGCTGTGAGTTCGCCTCGTTGCTCGCCGACCTGGGCACCAAGGTCACGATCCTCGAGGCGCTGCCGAAGATCCTCCCGGGTCTCGACAAAGACCTCACGAAGGTCATCGAGAAGTCGTTCAAGGGCCGCGGCATCGAGATCCGCACTGGCGTGACGGTCGAGGGCCACTCGCCGACTGGCAGCGGGACGACGGTGCAGGTCGGCGACGAGGGCGTGGACGTCGACGTCGTGGTGGTCTCGATCGGGCGGAGGCCGAACACGGGCGACCTCGGTTTGGACGGCACCGGCGTGCAGATCTCCGACCGGGGCTTCATCGAGGTCGACGAGGGCTGCCGCACCGGCGAGCCGGGCGTCTACGCCGTCGGCGACGCCATCGCCACCCCCGCCCTGGCCCACATCGGGTTCATCGAGGGCGTCATCGCGATCCAGGACATCCTCGGCGAGGATCCGGCCCCGGTCGACTACGACAAGGTGCCGTGGGCCGTGTACTCCCGGCCGGAGGCCGCGTTCACGGGCTTGTCGGAGGAGGCGGCCAAGGAGGCCGGGTTCGACGTCGTCACCCAGAAGAGCCGCTTCAACCACAACGGGCGGGCGATGATCGTGAACCAGCCGGAGGGCATGGTGAAGGTCATCGCCGAGCGGACGGCGGAGGGCCGGGCCGGACGGATCCTCGGCGTCCACATGGTGGGGCCGTGGGTCACCGAGCAGCTGGGCCAGGGCTACCTCGCCGTCAACTGGGAGGCCACCGTCGATGACATGGCCTCCCTCATCCAGCCCCATCCCACGATGACCGAGGTGCTCGGCGAGGCCATGATCAGCCTCACCGGGCGCCCGTTGCACGGATAGCCAGGAAGGCACGCAGGCATGGCCGACATCACGATGCCCCAGCTCGGGGAGACCGTCACCGAGGGCACGATCACGAAGTGGTTCAAGGCGGTCGGCGACTCGGTCGCGGAGGACGAGCCGCTGTTCGAGGTGTCCACCGACAAGGTCGACTCGGAGGTGCCGTCGCCGGTGAGCGGAACGCTCACCGAGATCAAGGTTCCCGAGGGCGACACCGTCGACGTCGGCGTGGTGCTGGCCGTGATCGGCGACGCCGGTGCCGCCCCGGCGCCCGCTGCCGTTCCGCCCCCGCCTCCGCCTGTCGCGGATGTGACGGCCGCTGCACCGCCGCCCCCGTCTCCGGCACCACCCGCGCCGGCGGCGGCTGCGCCGGTGGCGGCTCCCGTCCCGCGGACGGATGCGGGTGGCGGACGGCTCCTGTCGCCGGTCGTCCGGAGGCTGGTCGCCGAGCACGGGCTCGACCCCGCGTCGATCACGGGCACCGGCGTCGGTGGGCGCATCACGCGCAACGACGTCCTCGGGGCCGCCGAGGGCCAGCCCCGTGCCGCCGCAATGGTTCCAGCGCCCCCCGCCGCGCCGGCTTCCGCCCCCGCCCCCGCGGCATCGGCGCCGTCGCCTCGCCCGGCTCCCGAGCCGCTCGTGCGCTCCAGCGAGCGCGACACGGTCATCCCGCACAGCAACATCCGCAAGCGCAGCGCCGAGCACCTCCGCCGCTCGCTGGACACCTCAGCCCACGTCTACGCGTCGATCGAGGTCGACTACGAGGCCGTCGAGCGGGTGCGCAGGGTGCACAAGGATGCGTGGCGGGCCGAGGAGGGCTTCGGCCTCACGTACCTGCCGTTCGTCTCGCGCGCCGTCATCGACGCGATCCACGAGTTCCCCGAGGTCAACGCCACATTCACCGACGAGGCGCTGGTGGTGCACAACTACCTCAACCTCGGCATCGCGGTCGACCTCGACTTCAAGGGCCTCATGGTCCCCGTGATCCGTGATGCCGACGGCAAGCGCATGCGGGCGATCGCCCGGGAGATCAGCGATCTCGCCGCCCGGGCCCGCTCGAAGCAGCTGACACCGGACGACATCTCCAACGGCACGTTCACGATCACCAACCCGGGCCCGTACGGCACCCTGCTGACGATGCCGATCATCAACCAGCCCCAGGTCGCGATCCTGTCGACCGACGGCGTGAAGCGCCGGCCGGTCGTGGTCACCAGCGCGGACGGCTCCGAGAGCATCGCGATCCACTCGGTCGGCAACCTGGCGCTGAGCTGGGACCACCGAGCCTTCGACGGCGCCTACGCCTCCGCCTTCCTAAACAAGCTCAAGGAGCTCCTCGAGACCCGTGACTGGTCCGCCGAGCTGTGACGGAGAAGGAGACAACGATGAGCAACCTGGCGACGGTGCAGGCGATCTACGAGGCCTTCGGGAAGGGCGACGTCCCGACGATCCTCGACACGCTGGCTGACGACGTCCAGTGGGAGTCCTGGGGAGACAACTCCTCGGTCGAGGCGGGCGTGCCCTGGATGACACCCCGCTCCGGTCGTGATGCCGTCGCCGGCTTCTTCGAGGTCGCCGGCCAGATGGAGATCCGCGACCTCCAGATCCTGAGCCTCATGGAGGGCGGCAACCAGGTGGCGGTCGAGTTCGTGATCGAGGTCAGGCTCCCGACGTTGGGCGGCGGGTCGTTCCGCGACGAGGAGATCCACCTCTGGACCTTCGACGACGCGGGCAAGGTGACCAGGCTGCGGCACTACACCGACACCGCCAAGCAGATCGCTGCCGCCGGCGGCTGACGGAGGGACCTCCGTCGATAGCGTGGTGGTCGTGACCGACGCCTGTGCGGTGCCCACCGGCTCGTCCCGGCCGTTGCACATCCGCTGGCTGGGGCGCGTCGCCTACCGCGACGCACATGCGCTGCAGACCGGGTTGTTCACGTCGTCGCGCCCCGACCACCTGCTGCTGCTGGAGCACCCGCACGTCTACACGTTGGGGGTCCGAGGCGACCTGGGGCACTTCCTCCGGTCGCCGGCCGAGGTCGGTGCCGAGCTGGAGCACACGGATCGCGGTGGCGACGTCACCTACCACGGGCCGGGGCAGCTGGTCGGCTACCCGATCCTGTCGGTGCCCGGGAAGCGCGGCGGGGGGTTGGCCGACACAACGGCCTATGTCTGCTCGGTGGAGCAGCTCGTGATGGACGTGCTCGGCGATCTGGGGCTCGCCGATGTGGGGCGGGTCCCGGGGTTCCCCGGGGTGTGGGTGACGCAGGGGTCGGATGCGCCGCGCAAGATCTGTGCCGTCGGTGTGAAGCTGTCCCGCGGGCGCTCGATGCACGGGTTCGCGCTCAACGTGGCGCCGGACATGGCGATGTTCGGCCACATCGTCCCGTGTGGGATCGCCGACAAAGGCGTCACGTCGCTGCGCGACGAGGGCATCGAGGTGTCGATGCGTGACGTGGTCGATGCGGTCGCGCGTCGGGCCGCTGAGCGGTGGGGCAGCGGTGGCCATGACCGCGCCGACGTCGTGTGGCGCCACACGCCTGAGGACCTCTCGCCCTTCAGCCGGGGCGAGGGACCGGGCGACGCGGTTCGACCGACCGTCGGGGTCGTATCGCCGTCGAATCGACGTCGACAGCCGGGGGACGAGGTGCCCGTGGCGCTCGGGGGCACGACCGCTCGCCGGGCGGGTCGGCTCACGGAGGCGGGTGTCACCGAGGGCCTCGACATCGGCAGCCGCAAGCCGGAGTGGATGCGGGCCAGGCTCCAGCTCACCGACGACGTGATCGCCATCCGCAAGACGATGCGCGACCTCGACCTCGTCACCGTCTGTGAGGAGGCGGGCTGCCCGAACCTGTCCGAGTGCTGGTCCGACGGCACCGCCACCTTCATGATCAACGGCGAGCGCTGCACGCGGGCCTGTGGGTTCTGCCTCGTCGACACGCGCCATCCGCTGCCCACCGACCCGATGGAGCCCGAGCGGGTGGCCGAGGCGGTCGAGCGGATGGGCCTGCGGTTCGCCGTGGTCACCGCCGTGGCCCGCGACGACTTGCCCGATGGCGGCGCGGCCGAGTTCGCCGCCGTGATCCGGGCCATCCGCACCCGCACCCCGGGCGTGTCGATCGAGGTCCTGATCCCCGACTGCAAGGGCGACCCCGACGCGCTCGAGGTGGTCTTCGCCGAGCGCCCGGACGTGCTGAACCACAACATCGAGACGGTCGCCCGCCTGCAGCGCGCCGCCCGGCCGTCTGCGAGCTACGCCCGATCACTCGCCGTGCTGGCCCGAGCCAAGGCCGCCGGCCTCACCACCAAGTCGTCCCTGATCGCCGGGATGGGGGAGACGGCTGAGGAGATGGAGCAGGCCCTGGTCGACCTCGCTGGCGTCGGCGTCGACATCGTCACGATCGGCCAGTACCTCCGCCCCACGTCGCACCACCTACCCGTCGCCCGCTGGTGGACGCCCCAGGAGCTCACCGCGCTGAAGCTGACAGGCGAGGCCCTGGGCATCGGCCACGTCGAAGCCGGCCCCCTCGTGAGGAGCAGCTACCACGCCAGGCAAGCCGCCGCCATCGTCGCACGCGGGCCGCTGCCCGTGACGTTGGCCACCGGCTGATGGCCGCCCACGGGAGCCGGCGACTTCGTCGCCCGCTCCCCCCTCGGGAGCGCTCGATCCAGTGCGTCCGGGCGCTGGGTCGCGTGCTAGCACGAGGGCATGCAGATCACCGACGTCACGCTCGACACCGCCGACGGTCCGATGCGGCTCTACAGCTCCGCACCTGAGGGCGGAGCCGCACGCGCGGTGGTCGTCGCGCAGGAGGCCTTCGGCGTGAACGACCACATCGAAGACGTCACCCGCCGCTTCGCCGGCGCCGGCTACCACGCCGTCGCCCCCGCCCTCTTCCATCGAGCGGGCGGCGGCACCGCTCCGTACGACGACTTCGAGAAGGTCCTCCCGCTCTTCGAAGGCCTCACCGACGCGGGGATCCTGATGGACGTCGGAACGGCGATCGACCACCTCCACGAGCAGGGGTTCGCGGATGCGGCGATCGGCATAGTCGGGTTCTGCATGGGCGGTCGGGTGACGTTCCTCGTCTCCCTCGAGCACGCCCTCGGCGCGGCCGTCGGGTTCTACGGCGGTGGGATCGTCAGCGGCCGCTTCCCGCAGTTCCCGCCGCTCATCGATCGCGCCGGCGAGCTCCAGACCGCGTGGCTCGGCCTCTTCGGCGACCTCGACGCGTCGATCCCCGTCGAGGACGTCGAGACGTTGCGCACCCGCCTCGCCGAGCTCGACGTGCCGACCGAGGTGCTGCGCTACGCGACCGCCGAGCACGGCTTCCACTGCGACGTCCGCACCAGCTACAACGCCGAGGCCGCCACCGATGCCTGGGCCCAAGCGCTGGCCTGGTTCTCTGCTCACCTCGTCTGATCCATCCCGAGGTGAGCAACCATGCCGTTTCACTAGGGTCATCGACCGTGCAACCGCGGATCGGGGTGTCCAGCCTCGTGGCCGACGCGGCGACGTGGCCCGACTGGTGTCGGCAGCTCGAGGCCGCCGGGATCGACGAGATCAGCGTGGCCGACCACCTCAAGCCCGGGGTCCTACCGCCGCTGGTCGCGATGGCGGCTGCGGCGACGGTGACCGAGCGGGTCGGACTGTCGACGATGGTGCTGAACAACGAGCTGCGGCACCCGGCCGTCCTCGCCAACGAGGTGGCGGCGATCAGCGAGCTGTCGGGTGGTCGCTTCACGATTGGGATCGGGGCAGGCCACGCGGAGGACGAGCACGACGCGATCGGTCAGCCGCTGCCGCCGCCCGCCGAGCGGGTCGCGCGCCTCGAGGAGGCTGTGGTCGCCCTCCGGCGCCTCCTCGCCGGCGACACCGTGACCACGTCGGGCCCGAGCCTTCACCTCACCGACGTCGTGGCGTCGCCGACCCCGGCTCACCCCATCCCGATGCTCGTCGGCGGCGGCTCCCGACCCGTGCTCCGCGTCGCCGCCCGTCACGCGGACATCGTCGGGCTCACGGGCTTCTCCCACGTCGACGGGTCATCGAGGCTGACCCACTTCACCGACGCGGCCCTCGCCGAGCGGTTGGCCTTCGTGCGCGGGCTGCCTCGTGATCGGGAGGAGCCACTCAGGTTCCAGGTGCTCGTGCAGCTGCTCCGGGTGACGGAGGACCCGCACGGCGCCGCCGACGAGCTCCTCGCCCAGTGGGGTGACGCCCTTCCCCTCACAAGAGAGGAGGTCCTCGCCACACCGTTCCTCCTCCTCGGGACGGTGGAATCCATCGCCGCGCAGCTCGACGAGCGATCCGAGCGCTTGGGCATCGAGATGTGGACCGTGTTCGCCGGTCGGCCGATCGATCCCGGCATCGACGAGCTCGGGTCGGTGGCCCGGGCGCTCCGTCGCTGACTCGGGCGCGTCGGGGCGCGGTCGGTAACGTCGGCGCCATGTTCCGTGAGCGCGCTGACCGGGTTCGAAGCCGCATGGCCGAGCTGGGCGTCGATGCCGTGCTCCTGTCGGTGGGGCCGGACCTGCCGTACCTCACGGGCTACGAGGCCATGCCGCTCGAGCGGCTCACGATGCTGGTGCTGCCCGTCGACGGCGAGGCGACGATGGTGGTGCCGCGGCTCGAGGCGCCGCGCGTCGTCGAACGACCGGACGTGTTCGGTCTGCGTGCCTGGGACGAGACCGACGACCCGATCGCCATCGTTGGCGGGCTGGTCGGTGCCGCGGGCACGCTGGCCGTCGGTGACCGGACGTGGGCCCGCTTCCTCGTCGACCTCCAGACGGCGCTGCCGTCGGCGCGCTTCACCCGGGGGAGCGAGGTCGTCGGTCCACTGCGGGCCCGCAAGGACCCCGCCGAGGTCGAGGCCCTCCGCCGGGCCGGCGCCGCCGCCGACCGCGTCGCGACCGAGCTCCAGCGTGGGGACATCGAGCTCGTGGGGCGCACCGAGGCGCAGGTGTCAACCGAGCTCGGTCGTCGGTTGCGGGCCGAGGGGCACCACCGCGTGAACTTCGCCATCGTCGCCGCCGGAGCCAACGCCGCCAGCCCGCACCACGAGCCCGGCGAGCGGGTGATCGAGGAGGGCGAGGTCGTGCTGTGCGACTTCGGCGGGACGATGATCGACGCCGACGGCATCGGCTACTGCTCCGACATCACGCGGTGCGTGCACGTCGGGGAGCCGTCCGAAGAGATGGCCGAGGCCTACGCCGTGCTGCTCGAAGCCCAGCAGGCCGCCGTGGCGGCCGCCGTCGTCGGCACGCCTTGCGAGGACGTGGACGCCACCGCCCGGCGCATCATCACGGACGCCGGCTGGGGCGAGCAGTTCATCCACCGCACCGGCCACGGCATCGGCATCGAGGAGCACGAGGACCCCTACATCGTCTCGGGCAACGGCACGCCACTTGCGCCGGGCCACGCCTTCTCGATCGAGCCCGGCATCTACGTGCCCGGTCGGTTCGGGTTCCGGCTGGAGGACATCGTCGTGGCGGCGGAGTCGGGCCCGGACGCGCTCAACCACGCCGATCACGACCTCGCGCTGTTGTGAGTCGCCGTCGTTCGGCTGCGGAACCCGCCGGTTGCGTGCGGCCCGGTGCGCGCTGCGGCCGTCCTCCGGCCGACCGGTCCGGGCCTCCGGCAGCGAGGTGATCCGGCTCGACGCGGCCACGGTGCTCTTGCAGTGGGCCGTGGGTGGGCTGCTCTTCGGCTGGATGACCACACGGCGCCGGGAGGTGTCGCTCGGATACGGGTGGCTGTTGCGGGCCACCTACGGGCTGATGGCCGTCGGGGCGGTCGTCACGGGCGTCCGCTACGGCGAGGCGGTGCCCGTCCGCGACGTCGCCGGCGCGGGCGTTGCCCTCGGCGCGCTCGCGGCACTCGTGGTGTCGGTACAGCGTCGCAAGGCGGGCGTGGCCGGTGAGCGCGAGCGCGAGGAGGCCCGCAGCGCGCGTGTGACGGCGATGACCGGCATCGATCGTCAGCGGACCGAGCGCGACGCCGACGCGCCCGAGTTCCCGCCGTACCTGGACCTGATCGCACCCGCGATCGGGCTCGGCGGGCTCGTCGCCGCGGGGATCGCCGCCGGCGACCCGGCCGCCCTGTCGGTCGCCCGTGTTGTGGTCGGCGCCGCGTTCCTGGGTTCCGTGACCGACGCGATGCTCCTCGGCCACTGGTACCTGGTGCAGCCGGGCATGCCCCGCGGTCCGCTCCTCGAGCTGGTCCGCTGGGTGGCGATCATCTGGCCCTTCGAGGTGGTGGTGCTGCTCTGGCCGACCGGCATGGGGTCGGTGATCACCGGCACGATCGACGACGGCTACAACGGCATCCTCGGCTGGATGTGGATCGCCTGTGCGATCACCACCATCGTGCTCGTCGGCGTCACCCGCGCCGCGCTCAAGGAGCGGCAGTACAGCGCCGTCATGGCCGCCACCGGTCTCCTGTACCTCGCCATTCTCACTGCCTTCGGCACCGATCTCGTCGCCCGCGCCGTCCTCGCGTAGCCGGGTCCCGCCGCGGCGACGCCACTCCTCATCCCAGCCCGTGTTCGATGCCCTCGTACCGTGCGCAGATCCGGCGCAAGCTGGCGGGTGCGCGTGCGGACGACCAGCCGCCTCGCCCGTGCTCACCGGCGACATGTTGCGACAAGGGGCGCCCGAATCGGGCGTTGGCTGTCGCAGGCTGCGCCGGGGTCGATCCCGCGCCGCCCTTGCCCCATGACCTTCCACCAGCACTAGCCGAGGGCGGTGGTGGACGTGCTCGACGTCGACGGGTGGGCGGACACGTCGTCGGTCGCGCGGCGGACCTCGAGCTGGCCGAGGCCGACCTGGAGGTCGAGGGCGAGCGTGCCGCTGCTCGCGTCCCCCGCGTCGCGCTGGTCGACGGTGACACCGGCTCCGTTCTGTTGGAGCCCGAACACGGAGGACTCGCCCGCGCCGATGTCGGCCGTGACGTCAACGGCCACGCCGGGCGGGACCAGCACGACGAGGTGGCCGACCCCGACGCTGGCCGCGATGTCGACGCGCTCGCCCGCCGGGATGTTGATCGCCTGCAGGTCGAGCGTGCCCTCGCCGAGGCTGACCTCGTACCGGTGGTCGAGCTCGGCGAGGGTGGTCGGAGCCCAGCGCTGCTGGCCGACGGGGCCCGACAGGGGGATGTCGACCACCGCGGTCACGGCGAGGGCGGCCGCCACGAGGAGGGCGGGGAGGATGAGCACCCGGCTGCCGCCGACGAACGAGCCGAGCACGAACCCGATCCCGATGATGAGCAGGCCGCCGGCGAGCCCGGTGTCGAGCGCGACGTCGGCGAGGAAGGCCACGCCGGCCCACACCAGCAGGCATCCGAACACGATCGGGCCGACGACCCTGCGCCGCGACGGGACCGTGGGCGTCGGAGGGAGCGGCGGGAGCGACGGGGGCGTGAACCCGGTACCGAACGGCGTTGTGGGCGGTTGGTCTGCGGGCCCGCCCGCGGCCGAGACGAACCATGCGGTGTCATCGGCAGGCGCCCCATTGTCTGCTTCGGTGGTGCCGACCCCGGCAGTGTCGTCCGTCGCGTCCTCGGCGACTCGGCCCGGCTCGGCCACGACCTCGACACCGGACGCGAGCGGGACCGTCACATCGCCGGCCCCGGCACCCCACGCCCACGCGGAGGGGGGCGGGCTGGGCGCGGGCGGGGGTGCCGTGGGGGGCTCGTCGGCGTCGGCGTCGTCGTCTCGGCGGAGCAGGAGCCAGGCGCCCAACCCCATCAGGCCGAGCGGCAGGAGCCAGTGCCGCGCCGGTGACCACCAGTCACCCCAGAAGACGCTGACGGCGAGGACGATGAGGACGACGCCGAAGATCTGGGTGCCCCGGTCGTGACGGTCGATCGGTGCCTGCGCCGCGCCGTACGGCACGGGACCCCGCGCGGCGGGGACGAAGATCCACGCCAGCACGTAGGCGAACGCGCCGGGTCCGCTGAAGAGCAGCACGACGGCCACGATGCGCACGATGACGGGATCGACGTCGAAGTACTCGGCGACGCCGGAACACACGCCGGCGATGTGGCCCTCGTCGGGTCGGCGCCGGAGGCGGCGCGGGCCCGGCGGGGGGACCTGTCCGGCCGGTCGGGGGCTGGCGTCGGTGGGGGCATCCATGGGTCCAGCATCGGGCCGGACCGCACGCGCGGCAATCGGGGATGACCCTGACGATCCGCCGCGCGGGCGGGGTGCCATCAGTGGCGGTCCCCATGTCAGTCCGCCAGTCGCCGTGGGATCATCGACGGATCATGGCCAGCCGCCTCCGCGTCGACGAGCGCTCCTTCCGCCTCCCGTCCGGCCTGGCGCGCTCGGGCGAGGACCGCGTGGTGGCCGGGGTCGCCGGCGGCGTCGGGCGCCACCTGGGCGTCGACCCGACCGCGGTGCGCCTGGCCTTCGTCGTGCTGACGTTCGCCAACGGCCTCGGTCTCGTGCTCTACCTTGCGGGGTGGGCGCTGCTACCCGACGACGAGCGGACGGGCGCGGGCGCCGCGACTGCGCGACCCGCGTCCGCCGAGCGGACCGTCGGGCTCGGGTTGCTCACGCTGGGCACGGTGCTGCTGTTCGGACGGGCGGGGTTGGCGCTGCCGGCGGAGGTTGTCTGGGCGGTGGCGCTGTCCGCCGTCGGGTTCGGCCTCGTGTGGACCCGCACCGACGAGGAGGACCGCACGCGCGGGCTCCTCGTGCGAGCGGGCGGTGGTGGCGTGCTGCTCGTGGTCGGCCTCGGCCTGCTGTTCGCGTCGGGCGGTGTGCTCTCGACGATCGGTGGCATCGGACTCGCGGTGCTCGCGACGGGTGTCGGCGTCGCCCTGCTGCTCGGCCCGTGGATCGTGCGCCTCTGGCGCGACCTCGGGGTGGAGCGGCGTGAGCGCATCCGATCGGAGGAGCGGTCGGAGATCGCCGCCCACCTGCACGACTCGGTCCTGCAGACGCTCGCCCTCATCCAGCGGGCCGACGCGCCTGGCCGGGCGCGCACGCTGGCGAGACGTCAGGAGCGCGAGCTGCGAGCATGGCTCTTCGACGAGCGCGCGCCGGACAGCGAGGGTGCCCTCAGCACCCTGGGAGCGGCGCTCGAGCGGGTGGTGACGGACGTCGAGGACCGGCACGACGTCGAGGTCGACCTCGTCGTGGTCGGCGAGTGCACGATGGAGCCGCGGCTCGACGCGCTGGTGGCGGCCGTGCGCGAAGCCGCCCACAACGCGGCGCGCCACTCCGGCGACGCCGAGGTGTCGGTGTACGTCGAGGTCGAGCCCCAACGGGTGACGGCCTATGTGCGCGACCGCGGCCGCGGGTTCGACCTCGACACGGTCGAACCGGGGCGTGTCGGCGTGCGGGAGTCCATCATCGGGCGCATGGCCCGGCACGGTGGCCGTGCCGAGGTCCACACCGCGCCCGGCGAGGGCACAGAGGTCGTGCTCGAGGTCGGCCGCACGCCCGCGCGGGACGGCGCGTCATGAGCGCGCCCCGCGTCTTCCTCGTCGACGACCACCAGCTGTTCCGGTCCGGGGTGCGGGCCGAGCTCGGCGACGCCGTCGAGGTCGTGGGGGAGGCCGCCGACGTGGAGTCCGCGGTGCAGGGCATCCGCGCGTCGGATCCCGAGGTGGTGCTCCTCGACGTGCACCTCCCGGGCGGTGGGGGCCGGGCCGTCCTCGACACCCTGAAGCCGGAGCGCCCCGACCTCGTGTTCCTCGCTCTCTCGGTGTCTGATGCCGCGGAAGATGTCATCGCGGTGATCCGCGCCGGGGCCCGTGGGTACGTCACGAAGACGATCTCGTCCGACGAGCTGGCCGCCGCCATCATCCGCGTGCGCGACGGCGACGCCGTGTTCTCACCCCGCCTGGCCGGCTTCGTCCTCGACGCGTTCTCCGGCGACCCGCCGAGCATGGTCACGGACCCGCAGCTCGACCAGCTCAGCCCCCGTGAGCGCGAGGTGATGCGCCTCATCGCGCGGGGCTACACGTACAAGGAGATCGCCCGGCGCCTCTCGCTGTCGGTGAAGACGGTGGAGACCCATGTGTCCGCCGTCCTCCGCAAGCTGCAGCTGAGCAGCCGCCACGAGCTCACCCGCTGGGCCACCGACCGCCGCCTGATCTAGTGGAACGTCACCTGACGCGGCACTAGCCGTCTGCGAAGAGCTGTGGGTCGCAGTCGGGGGGTGCGGAGACGGGGTTGCAGCGGGCAGGGCCACCGCCCGGGAGCCTCGTGACGTACCCGGGGAAGCGCGGGTCCTCGCGCTCGTAGTCGGTGCTGACGATCTGGGCGCCGCTGGCAAACGCGGCTTCGCGCCGGGTGGTGTCGCCGGTGCGGGCCTCAGTGGTGTCGGCGTCGGTGCGGGTGCGCACGAGGTAGCCCTTCGACACCAGGTCTCGGATGCGGTCGCCGTCCGCGATGGGGTCGTTGACGACGGTGAAGGCAGCGTCGTCGTCCGGCGGCTCGGCTGACACGAAGATCAGCCGCTCGCGGGTGTCCGGGTGCAGCGAGCGGTACATGTCCCGCTTCGGACTCTGGTCGTCGAGCGTGAAGATGAACCGGCCGCGGAGGTCGTCGACAGCGGGCCACCCGTCATCCTCGATGGCGGCGCGCACGGTGTCGTGGTCGCCTTGCACGTCGGCCACGCTCACGATCTGCTCAGCGTCGAGCACGGATCGGATCTCGGCCTCGAGGGCGGTGAAGCTGCCTTCGGACACCGGGATCGGCTGCACGAAGCCGAGGTTCAGGGGATCCGGGATGGTGCCGTCCTTGGCCTCGATCTGCACGATGATCGGCAGGTGGCTCGGGTGGTCCTCGGACCACGCCGCCAGCTCCTCCAGGCACCGGACGAAGGTGAGGCACGTCGAGCGGTAGTCGACCTCCTGGATGTGGAACACCTTGAAGCCGGGCTCCTGCATCACCGGATCGATCGGGGCGAGCCCGAGGAGCACCTGGGCCTTCGGGGTGGCGAACCGGCCCCCGTCCGGATCCTCGAACACGTCGAGCTCCATCGAGCGCAGCCCGAGGTCGAGCTGCTCGGTGAGGGTGGGGTGTGAGTACTCGATGGTCGGGGTGAGGGCCGGGAGGTTGTCCGTGATGGCCTGCAGGAGCGCCTCCTCCCCCTCGAGGTGATAGGCGTTGTGGGCGGCGAGCACCTGGATCTCGTCGAGCCCGATGTCGGGGGCCGCGACGGTGGTCGTGGTGGCGGCGCCGGTGCCACCGCTCGAGCAGGCCGTCACCAGGGCCGTCACCGTCACCAGGGCACCGATGAGAATCGTGCGTCCGAGCCGTCTCACCGCTGTCCCCCTGTTCAATCGCCGACGAGTTGGGAATACTCGCACGTATGCCGAGAGCCATCTGGAGCGGAGCGATCAGCTTCGGGCTGGTCAACATCCCGATCAAGCTGTACGCGGCAGTGTCCCGCAAGAACGTGAGCTTCAACCAGCTCGACACGCGCACGGGGTCGCGCATCAAGTACAAGAAGGTGTCGGCCGCCGACGGCGACGAGGTGCCGGCCGAGGCCATCGTCAGGGGCTACGAGCTGGCGTCCGGCGCCTACGTCACGATCGGTGACGACGAGCTCGCCGCCCTCGATCCGGAGGCCAGCCGCACGATCGACATCGAGGAGTTCGTCGACCTCGCCGACATCGACCCGCTCTTCTACGACTCCGCCTACTTCGTGGCCCCCGACAAGGCGACCACGAAGCCCTACGCGCTGCTCACCCAGGCGATGGAGGAGGCCGGCAAGGTCGGGGTGGCCCGGTTCGTGATGCGCTCGAAGCAGTACCTGTGCGCGATCCGCCCCAAGGACGGCGCGCTCGTGCTGTCGACGATGGTCTACGCGGACGAGGTGAACGACCCCACCGAGATCGGTGAGATCGCCGACCTCGAGGACATCACCCTCACCAAGAAGGAGCTGGACATGGCGCGCCAGCTGATCGCGTCGCTGTCCGAGGATTTCGACGCCGACCGGTTCGAGGACACCTACCGCAACCAGGTGCTCGACCTCATCGAGCGCAAGGCGGCCGGCGAGACGGAGATCATCGCCCCGCCGGAGCAGATGGCCGAGGACAAGGTCGTCGACCTGATGGCCGCACTCGAGGCCAGCGTGAAGGAGGCCAAGGCGGCGCGCAAGCGCCACCCGGCCGGCTCGCCCGACGCGGAGCAGGACGCCGAGCCGGAGCCGGCCAAGAAGCGCACCCGCAAGTCGGCCTAGCCGCAGTGCCGGACCAGTTCGTCGACATCGGCGGGCGGCAGCTCAAGGTCTCCAACCTCGACAAGGTGCTCTACCCCGAGGCGGGGTTCACGAAGGCCGAGGTGATCGACTACTACGTGCGCATCGCGCCCGTGATGCTGCCGCACATCGCCGATCGCGGGGTCACGCTGCGGCGGTACCCGAACGGCGTCGACCAGACGTCGTTCTTCGAGAAGCGGTGCCCGTCGCACCGCCCGGAGTGGATCGGCACCTTCGCCGGTCCGGGCGACCGCGACGGCACCATCGGCTACTGCGCCCTCGACTCGGTCGCGGCGATGGCATGGTCCGCCAACATGGCGGCCCTCGAGCTCCACGCGCCGATGGCGCGCGGTCACGACATCGAGACGCCCACGATGTGCGTGTTCGACCTCGACCCCGGCCCAGGCACGGGGATCCCCGAGTGCGCCGAGGTCGCCCTCGACATCCGGCACGTGCTCGACGGCCTGGCCGGGCTCCAGTGCCTCGCCAAGACGTCCGGGTCGAAGGGCCTCCAGGTCTACGTGCCGCTCAACACTCCCCACACCCATGAGCACTGCTCGGAGTTCGCGCTCGCCGTGGCCCAGGTGCTGGAGAGGCACCACGCGAACCGGGTCACCTCCGTGATGAAGAAGGCCGCGCGCCCTGGCAAGGTCTTCATCGACTGGAGCCAGAACAGCCGGCACAAGACGACCGTCGCCGCCTACTCGCTCCGCGCCCGCCCGCTCCCCACCGTCTCCACGCCGGTCAGCTGGGACGAGGTCGAAGCGGCCGCCGACGACGGCGGGCTCTCGTTCGAGGCCCCCGAGGTGCTGGCGCGCGTCGACGAGGTCGGCGACCTGTTCGCCGACACCCTCACCGTGCAGCAGCAGCTCCCCGCGCCCCACGGCTGACGCCCGGATGGTCCGCGCGATCCGCCGGGCGGCCGACCAGACTGACCGGTCCCTGCTCACTCAACGTCCAATGGAGGACACAACTCATGAACCGACGCGATCTGGTCAAGGCCATCTCCGCCCAGACCGAGGTGGACGCCAAGACCGTCGACGCCGTGGTCAAGGGCTTCACCGATGTCGTCACCGCGGTGGTGTCCAAGGGCGAGCCCGTCGCCCTCAGCGGCTTCGCCAAGTTCGCCAAGGTGGAGCGGGCCGCCCGCATGGGCCGCAACCCCGCCACCGGCGAGGCCATCAAGATCAAGGCCTCCAAGAAGGCCCGCATCACCCCGCTGAAGGGCTTCAAGGATGCGGTCATGACGCCGAGCCTGGCCCCCAAGCTGAGCAAGGGCGTCTTCCCGCCCGCCTGATCGCCTCCAGCGCCGAGCGGACGAGGCCCCGGATCGGCGGACCCGGGGCCTCGTCGCGCCATGACCCGTCGGCGTTACCGTTCGGGCCGTCATGTCTGTCTCCCTGACCCCGCTCGGCTGGAGCGCTCGCTGGGCTGCGCTCCTCGCCGAGCACGGGCCCGCGGCCGAACCGGGTCGCGTGCTGCGCCACGACGGGGTCGCCGTGCACGTCCGCACCCCCGCGGGTGACCGGAGCGTCAAGCTGCGGCGAGGGGTGGAGGCCGTCACGGTCGGCGACTGGCTCGCCCTGGACGGCGAGCAGGTGCTCGGCCTCCTCGCCCGAGCCTCGCTGCTGCGCCGGCGCGCCGCCGGCGGCGGGGACCAGCAGATCCTCGCCGCCAACATCGACCTCGTGCTGATCGTGTGCGGTGTCGACCGCCCGATCACCGCCGGCCGCATCCAGCGCGGCGAGGCGCTGGCGTGGGATGCCGGCGCCACCCCGGTCTTCGTCCTCACCAAGGCCGACCTGGCTGACGACCTCGCCGGCACGATCGCGGCGGTCGATGCCCAGCACGTCGGGCTCGAGCGCTTCGTCACCTCGTCCGTCCAGGGCGCGGGCATCGACACGCTCCGGACCCGGTTGGCCGGGGCAACCTCCGTGCTGCTCGGGGAGTCCGGGGCGGGCAAGTCCCGGCTCGTCAACGCCTTGCTGGACACCGATGCGGCCGTCGTCGGTGCCGTCCGAGCGGGCGACTCGAAGGGGCGCCACACGACCACGAACCGCCAGCTCCATGTACTCCCCAGCGGTGGTGTGATCATCGACTCGCCCGGGATCCGCGAGGTGGGCCTCGCCGGCGACGAGGAGTCGGTCGACGCCACCTTCGCCGACGTCGAGGACGTCGCCACCACCTGCTACTTCAACGACTGCACCCACGCGGGTGAGCCCGGCTGCGCGGTGGCCCTCGCGGTCGAGGCCGGCGACCTCTCTCGCGATCGCGTCGACGCCTACCAGGACCTGCGGGCCGAGGCCGCCGCGGCGGCTCGCCGCGCGGACGAGCACGAGCGCCGCACCTACGAGCGCAAGTTCACGAAGGCCGTGAAGGCCCACGTGAAGAACAAGCCGAACAACCAGTCGTGACCGACGTCGACCGCCTCGCGCGGCGGCGCGCGGCCCTTCCTGTGCCGCGCTACCCCGACCTGCCTGTCGTGGCGCACCGGGAGGCGCTCCTGGAGGCCATCCGCGCGCACCAGGTCGTCGTCGTGGCCGGCGAGACCGGCTCGGGCAAGAGCACGCAGCTGCCGAAGCTCTGCCTCGAGCTCGGGCTCGGGGTAGCCGGGCTCATCGGCCACACCCAGCCCCGGCGGCTCGCCGCGCGAGCCATCTCGGAGCGGATCGCGGAGGAGCTCGGGACCGAGATCGGACAGGCCGTCGGGTACACCGTGCGCTTCAACGACCGCGTCGGGCCCGACACCTACATCAAGGTCATGACCGACGGCATCCTCCTCGCCGAGGTCCAGCGCGACCGCCTGCTGCGCGCCTACGAGGTGCTGATCATCGACGAGGCCCACGAGCGCAGCCTCAACATCGACTTCCTCCTCGGCTACCTGCGACAGCTCCTGCCGAGGCGCCCCGACCTCAAGGTCATCATCACGTCGGCCACGATCGACACGGCCCGCTTCGCCGCCCACTTCGACGGGGCCCCTGTGGTCGAGGTGTCCGGCCGGTCCCACCCCGTGGAGGTGCGCTACCGGCCCATCGGCGAGGACGACGGCGACGACCGAGATCAGACGCAGGCCATCTGCGATGCCGTGGAGGAGCTGATGAAGGCGGGGCCGGGCGACATCCTCGTCTTCCTCTCAGGGGAGCGCGAGATCCGCGATACCGCCGACGCGCTCGCTCGCCTCCACCTCCCGAGCACCGAGCTGCTGCCGCTGTACGCGCGGCTGTCGGCCGCCGAGCAGCACCGCGTCTTCGCACCGCACCACGGCCGGCGGGTGGTCCTCGCGACCAACGTCGCGGAGACGTCGCTCACCGTGCCCGGGATCATCGGCGTGGTCGACCCCGGGACCGCGCGCATCTCGCGCTACAACCGTCGCACGAAGGTGCAGCGCCTTCCCATCGAGGCGATCTCCCAGGCCTCCGCGGCCCAGCGCGCGGGCCGGTGCGGGCGGGTCGCGCCAGGCGTCTGCATCCGCCTCTACTCGGAAGAGGACTTCGACGCTCGTCCCGAGTTCACGGACCCCGAGATCCTCCGCACGAACCTCGCCTCGGTCATCCTCCAGATGGCGGCACTGGGGCTCGGCGAGGTGGCCGCCTTCCCCTTCGTCGAGCCGCCCGACGTACGGTCGATCAAGGACGGGATCCTCCTCCTCGAGGAGCTGGGCGCCCTCGCCCGCGGTGGCGACCGCGACCACGTCCGCCTCACCAAGATCGGGCGCCGGCTCGCCCGGATCCCCGCCGACCCACGACTTGCCCGCATGGTGCTCGAGGCCGACCGCCACGGCGTCGTGGCAGAGGTGCTCGTCCTTGCCGCGGCCCTGTCGATCCAGGATCCCCGCGAGCGTCCGACGGATCACGAGCAGGCGGCCCGAGAGCAGCACCAGCGCTTCGCTGATCCGGAGTCGGACTTCATCAGCTTCCTGAACCTCTGGCGCTACCTGCGCGAGCAGCAGAAGGCCCGCGGTTCGAGCCAGTTCCGCAGGATGTGCAAGGCCGAGCACCTCCACCACCTCCGCATCCGCGAGTGGCAGGACGTGCACACCCAGCTCCGGCAGGTCGCGCGCGGGATCGGCCTCGACGTGCGTCCCATCGCCCAGGAGCCGGATCGCGACGCCATCCACCGGTCGCTGCTCGCCGGTCTGCTGTCCCACGTCGGGATGCTCGACCCCGAGGGCCAGGAGTACCGGGGTGCGCGGGAGTCGCGCTTCGTGCTCGCGCCGGGGACCGCGCTCGGCAAGCGTCGCCCGAAGTGGATCATGGCCGCGGAGCTCGTCGAGACGAACCGCCTGCGGGCTCGCACCGTCGCTCAGATAACCCCGGATCGCATCGAGCAGGCTGCAGGGCACGTGGTGACGCGGAGCTACACCGAGCCGTGGTGGGATGAGGACGGCGGCACGGCGATGGCGACCGAGCGCGTCAGCATCTACGGGTTGCCCCTCGTCACCGGCCGACGGGTGCCGCTCGAGCGGGTGGATCCGCCCGCGGCACGGGCGCGGTTCCTCCGCCACGCGCTCGTCGACGGCGACTGGGACGGCCCCCATGCCTTCGTGCAGGCCAACAAGGAGCAGGTGGCCGCGGTGGTCGCCCTCGAGGAGCGCGTGCGGCGCGACCTGCTCGTCTCCGACGACGCACTGGTCGCCTTCTTCGACGCGCGCGTGCCGGCCGAAGTCACCAGCGCCCGCCGCTTCGCCCGCTGGTGGAAGCAAGCTGTCAAGGATCGAGCCGAGCTGCTCACCTATCGGCCCGCGGACCTGATCGAGCCGGACTCAGCGACCGTCGACGCGGCCGGCTTCCCCGGCCTGTGGCACTGGGGCGACGTCCGGCTGCCGCTCGACTACGTGCTCGACCCGTCGTCCGACCTCGACGGAGTCGTGGTCGATGTGCCGCTCCCGTTGCTCGACCAGGTCGGGTCGGCCCGTCTCGACTGGCAGGTGCCGGGCCATCGACTCGCGCTCGTCACCGCGCTCCTGCGCACGCTGCCGAAGGAGCCGCGGCGCCACCACACCCCGGCTCAGGACGTCGCCGCCGACCTGCTCGGCTCCATCGGACCCGACGACGGCCCGCTGCTCGACGTGCTGGCCCAGGCCCTGTCCGACCGAGCCGGCCCGGCCGTCTCGCCCCACCACCTCGACCTCGGCGCCGTGCCTCCCCACCTGCGCGTGACCTACCGCGCCGTCGACACGGCAGGCCGGCCTCTCGCGTGGAGCAAGGACCTGCCCGCGCTGCGCCGCCGCCTCGCCGAGCGCGTGCGGGACGCGCTGGCGGCGGCCGCGCCCGTGGCGGAGGTGAGCGGCGCCAGTGCCTGGGTGTTCGGGACGATCCCGCGGACGGTGACCGTGGACCACGCGGGGCTGGCCGTCACCGGGTACCCGTCTCTGGTCGACGAGGGCGAGTCGGTCGCGCTCCGGGTGCTGCCGTCGGAGGCCGAGCAGCGCGCGTCCATGTGGGGCGGCACGCGGCGGCTCCTGCTGCTCCAGCTCGGGTCACCGATGCGGACCCTCGACAAGGCGCTACCAAACGCCACGAAGCTGGCGTTGTCGAGCTCGACCCGCCTGCGGGCTGTGGACGCGTACCGAGACTGCGCTGCGGTCGCCGTCGACGAGCTCCTCGTCGAGCACGGCGGCCCGTGCTGGGATGGTGACGGGTACGACGTCCTGCTGCAGGTCGTACGCACCGGCTTCGCGGCCGCGGCCGTGGCGTTGGCGCAGACGGTGGCGGAGATCCTGGCCAGCGCCGACTCCGTCGGGGCGACCCTGGCCGCGATGCTCACCCCCGCGCATGACGACGCCGTGCTCGACGCCCGGGCCCACCTGGACCGCCTCCTGCACCGTGGGTGGATCACCGCCGCCGGGTTCGACCGGCTCCCGGACCTCAGCCGCTACCTCCGGGCCCTCCTGCACCGCGTCGAGAAGGCGCGGACCCAACCCGACCGCGATCGCCGCCACATCGCGACCCTCCAGGCACTGGAGCGGGCGTACGGGCAGGTCGCCGCACGCGACGTCGACGGTCGCGTGCGCACGATGCTGGAGGAGCTCCGCGTGAGCACCTTCGCCCAGTCGGTCGGCGCCAAGGGCGGCGTCAGCGAGGCCAAGGTACGGGCCGCCCTCGCCCACCTCGTGTGATGCTCGCGACGAGAAGACGCGACTGGCGTCCCGCGCGTCGGTAGAGTCCGGCAGACCGCCGCGACCCACTCGCGGCCGATCCGTTGGGGGAGAGCTCATGCAGGAGACGCCGTGGGTCCGTTCGCTGTACCTCTACCTCATGTGCGTCGTGAGCATCGTGCTCGTCGGCGTTGGTGCCGTGGCGGTGGTGGTAGGCGCCGTGCACACCATCGCACCTGATCTCGGCCATCGCGACGCAATCGATCGCGTGGGGATCGGGCTCGCCAACGTCGGGACCGAAGTGGTCGACCTGATCGACCAGACCCAGGGCAGCGACTCCGAGTCCTTCTGCCGCGACGTCACGGACAACAGCACCGACTTCGACGACTGCATGGCCGACCAGGGCACGACCGATGAGTCGATGGCCGCGATCAGGGATGGCATCGGGGAAGTGCGCTCCGAGCTGCGCAGCCAGATCCGCAACAGCAGCATCGACCACATGATCCAGGGGCTGCTCCTGATCGGCGCTGGCGTGCTCCTGTTCCGCATCCATGGTCGGCGTACGGAGCTGTTCGCGGACGGGCTGATCCCCAAGCCGCCCACGGCGCCCGGGCCGGTGGACCCACCGACGCCGATCCCGCCGGCCCCGCTGGTGCCGCTCGTGCCCGAGACGCCCGCGCCGGTGACGACGGAGCCGGCGCCCTTGCCGCCCCCACCCGGCCCGCCGCCCATCGGCTGATCCACCTACGTCTGTGGTCGGTTTCGTTCGCTTGGCGGACGTAATCCTCCACCGACGTTGTCAGCGTGTGCTCGGTGGTCCTGCCGAGGTGTGGCGCGTGCCCTCGGGATCGACCGCCCACGCCGCCGGCGCGTCCCAGCGGTCGTCGTACACGAGCTCGGCGAGCGGCCGACGGCGCACGGGACCGTGGTGTCCCGCGGGGCGTCCGAGCGGGATGGTGGCGGCGATGGCGACCTCGGTCGGGATGCCGAGGAGCGCGCGCAGCTCGGCCTCCACGAAGACGTGCCAGCCGGTCATCACCCCGCCGTAGCCGAGCGCCCGAGCCGCGAGCAGCAGGTTCTGGCAGGCCGGGTAGATGCTGGCCCCCTCCGAGGGGTGCGGATCCCGGTACCGGATGAGACAGGGAAGGACGACCACGGGGCTGGCCTCGAAGTGGTCGACGAAGTGCTGCATCGTGCGGGCCATGCGAGCCTTTGGCGATGCGTCGTCGCTTCCCGAACCGGCCTCGTAGCCATCGGCCGCTCGCTTGGCGTCCCACATCTCGCGGAACGAGCGTCCCAGCAGTGCCTTCGCCTCGCCTGCGAGCGGTCCGTCGCGCAGCACCACGAACCGAAACGGCTGTCGGTTCGAGCCTGACGGCGCCCGGGTGGCATGCCACAGGATCGACGCGAGGTCTTCATGCGGGATCGGTTCGTCCACGTAGCGGCGGATCGCACGGGTGGTGGCCATCCCCTCGAGAAGCGAGATCATCCCGCCACGATCTCACGATCCCGGCGCACACAGAAGCAGCCTGCTTACCGGGCGACGAAGTACTTGGCCTGGGGGTGGTGGCAGATCAGCGCGCTCGTGGTCTGCTCCGGCTGATACTGGAAGCCGGTCTCCTCTGAGCACTCGAGGCCGATCCGAGTTCCGTCGAGCAGGTCGAGGATCGTGACGTTGTCCTCGAGGTCGGGGCAGGCCGGGTAGCCGCTCGAGTAGCGCCCGCCGCGGTACTGCTGGCGGAAGAGCCCGGCCAGCGCGGGGCCGTCCTCGCCGACGAAGCCCCACTCCGTGCGGATCCGCTCGTGCCACAGCTCCGCGAGGGCCTCGGCCATCTCGACGCCCAGCCCGTGGAGCAGCAGGTACTCCTGGTAGCGGTCGTCGGCGAACAGCTTGGCGGTGGCCTCGGAGATGGCCGGGCCCATCGTGACGATGTGGAAGGCGGCGTAGTCGACCTCCTCGCCCGCCGCGGGCCGGAAGAAGTCGGCGATGCACAGGAACTTGTCCTTGCGCTGCCGGGGGAAGTGGAAGCGGGCCCGTTCCGCGCTTCGTTCCTCGTCCGTCCAGATGACAAGGTCGTCGCCGTCGCCGTTGGCGGGGAAGTAGCCGTACACGAGCTGCGGCAGGAGGATGCCCGCGGCCTTGGCCTTGGCCAGCTCCTCGCGGAGGGTGGCCCGGATGCGGTCCTTGAAGGCCTGGTCGTGCTCCCCGTGCTCGGGGCGGAACTGCCACTGGTTCCGGAACAGCGCCGTCTCGTTGATGAAGCGGCCGATGTCGTCGAGTGAGATGCCCTTCACGACCTGGCTGCCGAGGAAGGGGGGCTTGGGCACTTCGTTGTCGGTGGTGACCTCGGGTGAGCGCGCCGGCACGTCCACCGGGACGTCGTCCGCGGAGCCGGGCTTCGCGAAGCGACCCTTCAGCTCGATGGTCGAGTCGATCGGCACTCGGCCCCAGTCCGGGTCGTCCGCCTCGTCCCCGCGCCGCGTGGCACCGATCCGGTCCATGACGTGCAACCCCTCGAAGGCGTCCTTCCCGTAGAAGAGGCGACCCTCGTAGACCTCGCGGAGGTCGCGCTCGACGTAGACGCGCGTCAGTGCGGCGCCGCCGAGCAGCACGGGGATGTCGGCCAGGCCGCGGGTGTTCAGCTCCTCGAGGTTCTCCCGCATGATCAGCGTGCTCTTGACGAGCAGGCCGCTCATCCCGATGGCATCCGCCTTGACCTCGACGGCCTTGTCGACCATCTCGGAGACGTTCACCTTGATGCCGAGGTTGTGCACCTCGTACCCGTTGTTGGTGAGGATGATGTCGACGAGGTTCTTGCCGATGTCGTGGACGTCGCCCTTCACGGTGGCGAGCACGATGCGTCCCTTGGTGGACTCGCCGTCGACCTTGTCCATCATCGGCTCGAGGTACGCGACCGCGGCCTTCATGGTCTCGGCGGACTGCAGCACGAACGGCAGCTGCATCTCGCCCCGGCCGAAGAGCTCGCCAACGACCTTCATGCCCTCGAGGAGGATGTCGTTGATGATGGCGAGCGGCCCGTGACCCGCGGCGAGGGCGGTGTCGAGGTCGGTGGTGAGCGCGTCGCGATCGCCCTCGATGATGCGGGTGGAGAGGCGCTTCTCGATCGGCCAGTCGGAGCGGTCCTCCTTCTCGACGGTGGTCGCGCTGACCCCTTCGAACATGGCGAGGAGCACCTGCAGGGGGTCGTAGTCGTCGTTGCGGCGGTCGTAGATGACGTCGAGGCAGACCTGCTTCTGCTCGTCGGGGATGCGCGCGAGCGGCGTGATCCGGGCCGCGTGCACGATCGCGGAGTCGAGGCCCGCCTGCGCCGCCTCGTGCAGGTAGACCGAGTTGAGGACGTGCCGGGCAGCCGGGTTGAGGCCGAACGAGATGTTGGACAGGCCGAGCGTGGTGTGGACGCCGGGCAGGTGCTCCTTGATGAGCCGGATGCCCTCGAGGGTGGACGCCCCGTCACCGCGCGACTCCTCCATGCCGGTGCCGAGCGTCAGCGCGAGCGGATCGAAGAACAGGTCGCCCGGCTCGAGGCCGTAGCGGTCGACGGCGATGTCGTGGATGGCCTTGGCGGCCTTGAGCTTCCACTCCGGTGTGCGGGCCTGGCCCGTCTCGTCGATGCACGTGCACACCACCGCCGCGCCGTACTCGCGCGCCAGCGACAGGAAGCGGTCGAGGCGCGTGCCCGGCGCGTCGCCGTCCTCGAGGTTGACGGAGTTGAGGATGGCCCGCCCGCCGATCCACTGCAGCGCCGTCTCGATGACAGCGGGCTCGGTGGAGTCGATCATCAGGGGGACGGTGGCCTGGGTGGCGAAGCGGGACGCGATCTCGTCCATGTCCGCGGTGCCGTCGCGGCCGACGTAGTCGACGCAGACGTCGAGCACGTGGGCGCCTTCCTTCTCCTGCTCGCGTGCCATGGCGACGCACGAGTCCCAGTCGCCGTCGAGCATCGCCTCGCGGAACTTCTTGGACCCGTTGGCGTTCGTGCGCTCCCCGATGGACAGGTAGGTGAGCTGCTGTTCGAACGGCGTGAAGCTGTAGATCGACGTGGCGCCGTCCTCGTGCTCCACCGAACGAGGGGCAGGGGTGAGGTCCTTGACCGCCTCGACGAGCGCGGCGATGTGCTCCACCGTGGTGCCACAGCAGCCGCCGACCACCTGCACGCCGAAGTCGCGGACGAAGCGGCTCTGGTACTCAGCGAGCTGGGCCGGGGTGAGGTCGTAGTGCATCTGACCTTCCACGACCGAGGGCAGGCCCGCGTTCGGGAGGCAGGAGATGGGCACCCGCGAGTGCTGCCCGAGGTAGCGGAGGTGCTCACTCATCTCGGCGGGACCCGTGGCGCAGTTCACGCCGATCACGTCGGGGCGCATGGCGTCGAGGGCGGCCAGGGCGGCGCCGATCTCGGTGCCGGGGAGCATCGTGCCCGTCAGCTCGATCGTGACCTGCACCTGGATCGGGACGTCGCGGCCTGTGGCCGCCATCGCACGGCGACACCCGATGATGCCGGCCTTGGCGCCGAGAAGGTCGAACTGGGTCTCGACGAGCAGCACGTCGACCCCGCCCTCGAGCAGGCCGAGGGCCTGGACCTCGTAGGCGTCGCGGAGCTCCGCGAAGCGGATCTGGCCGAGGGACGCGAACTTGGTGCCCGGGCCGATGGAGCCGGCGACCAGGCCGCCGTGGCCGTCCGCGACCTCGCGGGCGATGCGGGCGGCGGCCAGGTTGAGCTCGTGCGAGCGCTCGGCGATCCCGTACTCGGCGAGCGGGACGGCGAAGGACCCGAAGCTGGCCGTCTCGACGACGTCGACGCCGACCTTGAAGAACTCGTCGTGCATCGTGGCGATGACATCGGGCCGGGTGACGACGAGCAGCTCGTTGCAGCCCTCGAGGTGCTCGCCTCCGAAGTCCTCGGGCCCGAGTCCGAGCATCTGCACGTAGGTGCCGAAGGCGCCGTCGTAGACGACCACCTTCTCGTTGACGAGGTCGAGGTAGCGGCTGGCACCCATGGTCTGCCAAGGCTACCGGGGCGCCTGTGCGGCAACGGAACCGCGTTCTGGCCCGCGGACCTCGCGTCGGGGTCGCGGTTGCCCGTGCCGGAACGGCCGTTCGCGCTCTGGCCCGTGTTCCTGGTGCTGGGCCGCGGGTTTCACGGGCCAGAACGGCGGGGTGGCGGTAGAACGTCCGGATGGTCGACGTCAGGTCCCCGCTGCAGGGCACGGTGGTCAGCGTCGTCGAGGCGGGCACCGTCGTCGCGGCAGGCGGTGCGGTCGCGGTGATCGAGTCCATGAAGATGGAGCACACCGTCGACGCCCCCGAGGGAGGCACGATCGAGCTCGTCGGGGTCGCCGCCGGGGCCGTCGTGCAGGCGGGCGACCTGCTCGTCTCGCTGCGTCCCGGCGCGGCCGCGGCTCCCGCGACCATCGACGCAAGGCCACCCAGCGGGGAGCGGGCTGACCTGGTCGAGGTGGAGGCGCGACACGCGGTCGGACTCGACGAGGCCCGCCCCGACGCGGTGGCGCGTCGCCGCCGCACGGGGCAGCGGACTGCGCGCGAGAACGTCGACGACCTGCTCGATCCCGGCAGCCTCGTGGAGTACGGCCCACTGGTGATCGCCGCCCAGCGCCGCCGGCGAGAGCTCCAGGACCTGATCGAGCGCACGCCGGCGGACGGCATGATCGGCGGGCTGGGGACGGTGGCGGGGCACCCCGTGGTGGTGATGTCGTACGACTACACCGTGCTCGCCGGCACCCAGGGCCTGCAGAACCACCGCAAGAAGGACCGCCTGTTCGAGGTGGCCGAGCGGCAGCGGCTGCCCGTCGTCTTCTTCACCGAGGGCGGCGGCGGCCGCCCTGGCGACACGGACGGCACGGGCGTGTCGGGCCTCGACTGCCTCGCGTTCAACCTCTTCGGCCGCCTCTCCGGGCTGGTCCCGCTCCTGGGCATCACGAGCGGTCGCTGCTTCGCCGGCAACGCCGCCCTCCTCGGGTGCTGCGACGTCGTCATCGCGACGCACGGCTCGAACATCGGGATGGGCGGGCCCGCCATGGTGGAGGGCGGCGGGCTCGGGGTGTTCCCGCCCGAGGCGATCGGCCCCATGGAGGTGCAGGTGCCGAACGGGGTGGTCGACATCGCCGTGCCCGACGAGGCCGCCGCGGTGCGCGCCGCCCAGCAGTACCTCGCGTACTTCCAGGGATCGGCCGAGCACTGGACCGCGCCCCCTCCCGCGCTCGCGCGTGGCGTCGTCCCCGAGAACCGCCTCCAGGTGTACGACGTCCGGGCGGCGGTCGACGCGCTGGCGGACGTGGGTTCGGTGCTGGAGCTCCGTCCGCAGTTCGGGCTAGGCATGGTCACCGCCCTGATCCGGGTCGAGGGACGCGCCATGGGGGTGATCGCGAACAACCCGATCCACCTCGCCGGCGCCATCGACGCCGACGGCGCCGACAAGGCGGCCCGCTTCATGCAGCTGTGCGACGCCTTCGACCTCCCGCTGCTCTTCCTCTGCGACACCCCGGGCATCATGGTGGGCCCGGAGGCGGAGCAGACCGCGCTCGTGCGCCACGTGGGCCGCCTGTTCGTCACGGGCGCCAACGTCACGGTGCCCACCGGCACCATCATCCTGCGCAAGGGCTATGGCCTCGGTGCCCAGGCCATGGCCGGGGGCAGCTTCAAGGCCCCGTTGTTCTGCATCGCCTGGCCCACCGGCGAGCTCGGCGGCATGGGGCTCGAGGGCGCCGTGCGGCTGGGGTACCGCAAGGAGCTCGAGGCCATCGACAACCAGGCCGAGCGCGACCGCGCGTTCGAGGAGATGGTCGACCGCATGTACTCCCACGGCAAGGCCGTCAATGCGGCCAGCCACTTCGAGATCGACGACGTGATCGACCCCGCCGACTCGCGCCGCTGGATCAGCACCGCCTTCGGCGCGGCGCCGTCGCCCGCCCACCGCCAAGGCAAGAAGCGTCCGAACATCGATACGTGGTAGCGGTCGGTAGGGTCGTCCCCCGTGACGCGGCTTTGGACCGGGAAGGGCGACGACGGCACCACCGGCCTCCTCTACGGCGGCCGCGCGTCGAAGGCCTCGCCCCGCTTCGATGCGCTCGGCGCCGCCGACGAGGCGCAGGCAGCGATCGGTGTGGCCAGGGCGGAGGTCGCAGCCGGCTCGGAGCTCGACGTCATCCTCACCACGGTCGCGCGCGACCTGTGGGTGCTCATGGCCGAGGTGGCCACCGAATCGGAGAACCACGCCAAGCTCGTCGAGGGTGAGACGCTCGTATCCCAGGCGATGGTGCTGGCCGTCGAGCAGGTGATGCTGGACATCAGCACCCGCTTCGATCTGCCGGCAGAGTTCGTCGTCCCCGGGCAGGACCGCAGCTCGGCGCTCCTCGACCTCGCTCGCACCGTGGTGCGCCGCGCCGAGCGCGCCGTCCTGCCGGTCGTGGCCGACGGCTCTCTGGCGGTGCCCTACCTCAACCGGCTGTCCTCGCTGCTGTGGACCGCGGCCCGCTGGGCCGAGGGCGAGCCGCTGCCCACCCGAACCACCCGTCCGTCCACCCCCTGATGCCGGAGGATCCCGTGCCGCCCACCATCGAGCTCGCCCGCACCACCCCTGCTGGCCTGGCCGCCACCGCCATCGGCGCCGTCACGGGACAGACAGAGGGCGGCGACGTCGACTGGGCCCACCTCGGCGCGCTCGGCTTCGAGGGCAGGAAGGGGGACGTGCGGGCCGTTCCGGGTGTGGGTGGGGGCACCACGTTCGTGGTCGGCCTGGGTCCAGCGGCCGAGGTGGATGCCGACGTCCTGCGGTCCGCTGCTGGATCGCTCGCGAGGGCGGCCAAGCGAGTGGCGTCGCTGTCGGTCGACCTGTTCGGCGCGCGCCGCGAGGGCGTCGACGTTGCTGCGGCCGCCCAAGCGGTCACGGAGGGCCTCCTGCTCGGCGGCTACGAGTTCTCGACCTACAAGTCCGACCCGAAGCCGGCCCAGCTCGCCCGGATCGTCCTGCTCGGAGGTGGGAGCAAGAAGGTCGAGACCGCGATCGCGCGGGGGCAGGTGCTCGCGGAGGCGGCGTGCTGGGCGCGCGACCTGGAGAACGAGCCCGGCGGGTCGCTCACCCCGGCGGTGCTCGCCAAGCGCGCGGCCGAGGAGGGCGCCCGCGCCGGCTTCGAGGTCACGGTGTGGGACGAGAAGGACATCCGCAAGGCGAAGCTCGGTGGCCTGCTCGGCGTCAACCGAGGATCAGAGCAGCCGGCCCGCTTCCTGCGCCTCGAGTACGCGCCCAAGGGAGCACGCGGCACGGTCGCCCTCGTCGGGAAGGGCATCACGTTCGACTCGGGAGGGCTCTCCCTGAAGCCGTCCGACGGCATGATCGGCATGAAGGGGGACATGGGCGGGGCCGCCGCCGTGCTCGGCGCCTTCCGGGCCATCGCCACCCTCGGCGCCAAGGCACGGGTGCTGGGCTTTCTCCCGATCACCGACAACATGACCGGCGGCGATGCCACGCGCGTCGGCGACGTCCTCACGATCCGCAACGGAAAGACGGTCGAGGTGCTCAACACCGATGCCGAGGGACGGCTGATCCTGGCCGACGGGCTCTCGCTGGCATCGGAGGAGGCGCCGGACGCCATCGTCGACCTCGCCACCCTGACCGGTGCATGCATGGTGGCGCTGGGCGATCGCATCGCAGGCCTGATGGGGAACCACCAAGGGTGGATGGACCAGGTGCGCGCGGCCGCGGACGCGGCGGGCGAGCCGGTGTGGCCGCTGCCCCTGCCCACCTACCTGCGCAAGCAGCTCGACAGCGACCTGGCCGACCTCAAGAACATCACGAGCAACCGCTACGGGGGTGCGCTCGCGGCCGGCGTGTTCCTGCAGGAGTTCGTGGCGGACGGCATCCCGTGGGCCCACCTCGACATCGCGGGCCCGGCCGACTCGTCGGACGTGGAGGGCGAGCTGGTGAAGGGCGGCACCGGCTTCGGTGTCCGCACGCTCGTGGAGCTGCTGTCCGGCTTCACGAAGCCGTAGACGCCCCGCACGCCAACCGCGACGACGCGTTCAGGCCGCCTCGGGGGGCAGGTCTCCGCGGGCGACGAGCTTCGTCACCGAGCGGCGCTCGACCGCCCAGGCCACCGCTTCGTGGGCGATGGCCGGGTGCAGGCGCCAGGTGTGCAGCTGGCGCTCGGTGGCCTCGGTGTCCTCCCCCAGCTCGAGGAGGGAGAGGGCCAGGCCGCGTGCCCGCTCGCGGAGCTGGTCGACCGGCAGGCTGGTGCTCGGGCCCTCGACCCACGCTCGGTGGGCGTCCTGGAGCGCGGGAGGGAGGCGGTCGATCTGCGCCCGGGTGAGCGGAGGGAGCTTGCGGCGGACGCGGAGGCCGTGCAAGCCGAGCTGCTGGGCGGCCCCGAACCGGCAGCACCGCTCGATCGAACGGAAGAAGGGCGAGTGCCGGCCGGACCGGTTGCCGAGGCCCAGCTGCATCGCGGTGAGGGCGAGGTCGAGCTCGAACCCCTCCGGGTGGTCCTCGAGGCCGCTGACCAGCCGGCGCAGGAGCCACGTCGCGCTCGGGCCCAGCATGCCGAGCCAGAAGCGCTCGACGTAGAGCGATCGCACGTCGTGACCGATCTCGTCGATCACGGCGTCAGTCCAGGCCTCCACGGCGAGAGTGGCGATCGGGTAGGTGGGCGGGGCCGACATGGGGTCTCCTCGACGGTGAGCGTGGTAGAGGTTCAGGGGAGTAGATGTAGTTTCGATGTAGTTCAGGTGATCGTCAAGAGCCCGGTAGCCTGTCGGGGCGGACGGGGTCGAGCAGGCGAGGGGCTGGCTGGCGACCGCCCGGCGGGTGGTGGTGCTCACGGGCGCCGGCATCAGCACGGACAGCGGTCTGCCCGACTTCCGCGGACCCCAGGGCGTGTGGACGAAGGATCCGGCGGCGGAGCGGGCGTCGCACATCTCCCACTACCTGGCGGACCCCGCGGTGCGGGAGCAGGCGTGGCGCCGGCGGACGGAGGGAGCGCCGGCCGACCTCGAGCCCAACGCGGGGCACCGCGCCCTTGTCGACCTCGAGCGCAGCGGTCGGCTCCACACCCTCATCACGCAGAACGTCGACGGGCTGCACCAGGCGGCGGGCTCCGATCCGTCGCTCGTCGTCGAGGTGCACGGCAACGTGCGGGAGGTCATGTGCCTCGACTGCGGCGACCGCGGCCCGATGGCCGCGGCGTTGGCGCGCGTGCGCGACGGCGAGCCGGATCCTGCGTGCCGGCGGTGCGGTGGGATCCTGAAGTCCGCGACGGTCAGCTTCGGTCAGAGCCTCGACCCGGCCAACCTGCAGCGCGCTGACGAGGCGGCGCGCGCGTGCGATCTCCTCCTCGCGGTCGGGTCGACGCTGGCCGTGTTCCCGATCGCGGACGTCGTCCCGCTCGCGATGACCGGGGGCGCGCGCGTCGTCATCGTCAACGGGTCACCGACCGCGATGGACGACCTCGCCGACGCGGTGCTCAGCGGCTCGATCAGCGAGGTGCTGCCGGCACTCGTGGTGGGCCTGCCTGCGGCGACCTGACCGCCTCGGGTGTCAGGACTTGCGCGGACAGGCAATGCTCTCGGTGCCGGCCGCAGGTCGGCCTTCATCGCCGAGCGGAGGGCTTCTTTCCGCTCGAGTCCTCAGAGGGGCTGGCAGCGGTAGAGCGTGCGCGTCCCGGACGGCAGTGTCGCCTGCTCCAGCACGGTGAAGCGACGGGCGAGCGCCGCCTCCCACTGCGGGCGGTCGTAGTGGTCGAACACGCCGGAGCGCTTGCGGCCGAGCAGTCGGGCGGCCATGGCGTCGTCCCGGTGCGGCATCTCGACCACCAGCGACGCGCCGAAGTCGTGCAGGAAGGCGACGATCTCGTCGAACGGCACCGTGTTCGTGAGCGCGAGGTGGTGGATCACGGCCAGGCACAGCACGAGGTCGGGTCGCACCCTCTCGACGAACGACGGCCGCTCTCGTGACCGCCAGCCCATCGCAGGAGAGGGGTCGGCGAGGTCGAGCACGAGCGGCAGGATCCGGCGCTCGCCCTCGGCCCGCAGCTGTCGGTAGAGGTGGTCGACGACGAGGTGGTCGCCATCGACCGCGATGGCGAGCGACGCGCCCGAGTCGACGGCGACCCGCGAGAAGCGGCCGTCGTTGGCGCCGAGGTCGAGGACCATCGGGTGCTCCAGGGCGCCGGTGGCCTTCGCGACGAAGTCGACCTTCGCGTCGAGGTCGCGGTCGGTGTAGTGACCCCGAGCGCCGTAGCTCGACCACGTCGACGCCGACGCCTTCCACTCGAGCCGCTCGACCGCTCGCTGGAGGTTCGCCATCTGGGCCTCGATGATCTTGGGGCCGAAGCCCGCCCGCTTCAGCTCGCCGCGCACGTCGCGGCCCGCGTCGGCATCGGCGTAGTGCGCCTCGGCCCGGGCGTGGAGCCGAACGTGAGTGAGCAGGTCTCTCCGCAGGCGCTTGCGCCTCCCGATGGCGTGGGCGGCGAGCGTAGGGGAGATGCCGTTGAGGGACCCCCGGAGCCAGGGCTGGAACGGGACGTCCGCGACGGCCTGCAGGTAGAGGGGGTTGAGGAACAGCTCGCAGAACTGGCGATAGCCAGCCCACGGCTCGCCGGGCACCAACCGCTCGAAGGACCCGAGGTCGATGAAGACCGGGCGCGAGCCGTCGAACTGAACGTTGTACGAGGTGGCGTCCTTGGTCAGCACGCCCTCGGCGAGAGCGGCTCGGCTCAGGTCGAGCTGCAGGAGCGCGGCATCGCGGAGCATGGCGAAGGACCACTCGTACGGGTAGGTGAGGACGCGCACCCGCTCGTGGCGGAGCGCCCCCGCCCAGCCGGCATCGATCGGTGCGTCGGCGACGGGGACGGCGGTCGTGGCGACGAGCCGGCCGTCCGCCTGGGCGTCCTGGTACGCGCGGGTGGCGGCGTAGGCCTCGAAGTCAGCCAGGCCGGGCTGGCTCAGCCCTCGCCAGACGGCGTTGCCGTCGACGTACACGCGCGAGAGCGGATCCCGGAACGACCCGGGATCGGGAGGGGCGCTCACGCTGGTCAGGGATCGGTCGGTGTCTTGCCCATGAGGTCGCCGAAGGTGTCCTCGGCGGCGTGGCGATGCTTCTTCGAGAAGATGCCGAGGAACCGGTGCCCGTAGAGGCGGAGGAGCACACCGATGCCGGCGGCGCCACCAGCGAACGCGGCCATGAGCATGCTGCCAGTGCCAGCATCGAGATAAGCGATCATGCCCGGGACGTTACCCGCCCGCCACCCCCTGTTCAGGAATCGGCCGCCTGGACACCCCCAGCCGGCCACCTGCCAGACTGCGGCCGGTGGACACCAGGCCCGATGATCCGGTGGTCGCCGGGCACTCCCGCTGGGGCCCCGCGCTTGCGCTGGTGGGGCTCGCCGGCCTTGCCATCACGCAGCCGCTCCTCGACCTCATGGGTCGCAACCCGGAGTTCTTCGTCGCCGGGAGCTACACCCGCACGCAGATCATCGAGTTCGGTGCCATCGTGGCGCTGGTCCCGTCGGCGGCGATGCTCGTGGTGCTCGGGCTCGCCCGCCTGGCGCACCCTCGGTTGGGCCGGCTCGTGTACGTCGTCCTCGTCGCAGGGCTGGGAGCGCTCTTCGGGAACGTCCTCGCGCGTGGCCTCGACCTCGACGGGCTGGCGATCGCGGTCGTCGCGTCGCTCATCGGCGCGGTCGTCGCGGTGCTCCTGACGCGCGTCCGAGCGGGCCATCTCCTGCTGCAGTACCTCGCCGTGGCCAACATCTTCTTCCTCGTGGCCTTCCTGCTGATGAGCCCGGTCAGCGCGCTGGTGTCCGAGGAGGTGGATGCGGATGCCCTCGGGTCGGTGTCGGTGCCCGTGCCGCCCGGCGCGGTCGTGGTCATCGTGTTCGACGAGCTGCCGCTGTCCACGCTCATGCGGACCGACGGCACGATCAATGCCGAGCGGTTTCCGGCCTTCGCTCGGCTCGCCGCGGGGTCGACCTGGTTCCGCAACGCCAGCAGCCCACACAACCGAACGGAGCGCGCGGTGCCGGCGGTCATGACCGGCAACGTTCTCGACCGGCGCACGATGCCCACCTATGAGGCGCTCCCACGCAACCTCCTGGCGTTGATGGGCACGGCCGTGCCGGTGGAGCGCTACGAGGCCCTGACCGACCTGTGTCCCCGCGACACGTGCGAGGAGCGGACCGGCAAGCCGCTCCGTGACGCGCTGCGGGATTCGGTCGTGGTGTTCGGCCATCGGGTCCTTCCGGCGCGCCTACGGGATCACCTGGCGCCGATCGACGACGCGTGGGGTGACTTCGGCGGGGTCTTGGCGCCGCCCGGCATCCCCAGGACGGTGCCCACGACGCCGGCGGACGCTGAGGCCGAGAACGACCCCTTCGCCGCCGCCGACCCGTTGGCGCGGTGGCACGGCTCCGACACGTCCGAGCGCAGCCCCTCCACGCAGGCGCAGCGGCTGGTCGAACAGGGCCTCCAGATCGACGGCGAGCCCGCGCTGCACTTCATGCATGTGGTGTTTCCACACGCGCCGTGGTTCATCACACCGTGGGGCACCCGGCTGATGGAGCCGCTCCCCGCGTGGGACGACGCGGAGCGCACCGACGACGTCGCGTGGAGCGGGCTGACCCGCTTCCAGCGGCACTCCCTGCAGGCGGGTGCGGCTGATGTGGCGCTCGGCCAGGTGATCGACCACCTCCAGGAGGCGGGGTTGTGGGACGACGCGACGGTGCTCGTCACCGCCGACCACGGCACGAGCACCATCCCACCCGACGTCGGGCGCGAGGCGACGCCCGCCAACGTCGAGGAGGTGTTCCGCGTCCCGTTCTTCCTGAAGGTCACCGGGCAGACGGATCCGGCGGTGGTCGACGAGATCGCCAACACCGTTGACGTCCTCCCGACGCTGATGGACGTGCTCGACGTCGAGACCGACTGGGAGATGGACGGCCACTCGCTCCTCGACGGCAGCGTACGGAAGGTGGAGCCCCTCGTCGACCGCACCGTCGCCGGGCTCCTCCGGGTCGTGCGGCGCCACGCCACCGACTTCCCGCACGGCTGGGACTGGACCGCGCTGGCAGCGGTGGGGGAGCACGGCGCGCTGGTCGGCACCCCGATCGACGACCTGGCGGTCGGCGCACCCAGCGATCTGCAGTGGACCGCCGACAACGAGGCCAGCTTCGAGTCGCTCCCGAACGGGCTCGGTGAGGCCCCGCAGATCATCACCGGGGTGCTCGGAGGTCCCGACGCGAGCGAGCCGCCACCAGTCGTGATCGTGGCCAACGGGACGGTCGCCGGCGTCACCGGGGGCTACGACCCCACGAACGACGGGTGGACTTTCAGCTCCATGCTCGGGCCGTACCTCATCGACGGCGCCAACCAGATCGAAGCCTACGAGGTGACGCCGGGCGCCGGCGGCCCGGTCCTTCACCGCATCGGCTGAGGGAATGCCCGCGGTGGTCCAATAGTTGACCTCCCCGGTAGGGTTTCAGGCGACGACGCGAGAGGAGGAACAGCGCGATGCCCAGCTTCCGTGAGCTCCTGGCGGCGACCAAGGCCCAGATCAGAGAGGTGGACACTGCCGAGACGGACGCCGCTCGGCAGGTGCCCGGCACCGTGCTCCTCGACGTGCGTGAGCCGGAGGAGCACCAGCAGGGGGCGATTCCCGGGGCGCTCCACCTCGCCCGGGGCAACCTCGAGAGCTCGATCGAGAGCCGCGTCCCGGACAAGGCCACCCCGATCATCATCCTCTGCGCCTCGGGGATCCGGTCCGCCTTCGCGGCCAAGACGCTCGCCGAGCTCGGCTACGCCGACGTGGCCTCCATGGCGGGCGGCTTCAACAAGTGGAAGGACGAGAGCCGCGAGTGGGCCGCACCGCGGAGCCTCACCGCCGAGCAGCGCAACCGGTATCAGCGCCACCTCCTCCTCCCCGAGGTCGACATCGCCGGGCAGCAGAAGCTGCTCGACTCCCGCGTCCTCCTCCTGGGCGCCGGTGGGCTCGGCTCGCCGGCCGCGCTCTACCTCGCCGCCGCGGGCGTGGGCACCATCGGCATCATCGACATGGACGCCGTCGACGAGTCGAACCTCCAGCGGCAGATCCTCCACAACATCGAGCGGATCGGCGACCGCAAGGTCGACTCCGCCAAGAAGACCCTCACGCTGCTGAACCCCGACGTCGACGTGGTCGCCTACGACGTCCGCCTCGGCGCCGACAACGTGATGGACATCCTCCCCGGCTGGGACGTCATCGTCGACGGCACCGACAACTTCCCCACGCGGTTCCTCGTGAACGACGCCTCCGTGAAGCTGGGGATCCCCGTCGTGCACGGCTCCATCTTCCGCTTCGAGGGCATGGTCACGGTGTTCGACCCGCTCCACGGCCCGACCTACCGGGACATGGTGCCCGAGCCCCCGCCGGCCGACCTGGCGCCGAGCTGCGCCGAGGCTGGCGTGCTGGGCGTCCTGCCCGGCATCATCGGCTCGATCCAGGCGATCGAGACGATCAAGCTGCTGCTCGGCCTCGGCGACCCGCTCATCGGCCGCCTCCTCGCCTACGACAGCCTCGAGCAGTCCTTCCGCGAGTACAAGGTGAGGCCTGATCCCACCAACGAGATCACCTACGAGAACCGCGACCGAATCGTCGTCGCCGAGCTCGACGGCCTCTGCCTCCCGCACCCGCTGCAGGCGCCCGGCACCTGATCGACGGGGGTGGCGCCGGGAGCGCCCGGGTTCCGCGAGGATGGCGGTCCGTGACCGACGACAGCCCATCACGAGGCGGTGCCACGGCCGCCGCGTCCGGCCTCGTCGGCTTGCTCATCGGCGGGCTGGCGGCGGGGTTCGTCATCCGCACGCTGATCCGCGACCGGGGTGAGATCGAGGACGCCCTGCAGGGGGCCAGCCCAGGCTGGCTGGTGGTCGCGGGGGTGCTGGCCGCCGTGGGCATGACGGCCATCGCCCTCCCGTGGCGACGGGCCCTGCACCTCGTGGGCGGCGACATGCCGTGGGGCCAGCTCGTGGCCCGCTACTTCGTCGGCGAGATCGGGAAGTACCTCCCGGGCGGCGTGTGGCCGATCGTCGGCCGGGCCGAGCTGGCGCGCCGGTCGGGGGTGCGGCGCCCAGCGGCGTACAGCTCGGTCGCGCTGTCCCTCGCGGCGCTGTACCTCGGCGCCATGTTCGTGGTGGTGGCGGGGCTACCGGTGCTCCGGGGCGGGGGCGACGGGACCGGACCGATCGCCGTGCTGCTCCTTCTCCCGATCGGACTGGCCTGCCTGCACCCCGCGATCCTCCGCCGGGCGATCGGAGTCGTCGAGCGGCTGGCGAAGCGACCGCTCGACCTCCCGGTCCCGCGGTGGCGCGACTCCGTCGCGCTGGTCGCGCTCTACCTGCCGGCGTGGCTGGCCATCGGCACGGCGACCTGGACGGTCGCCCGCTCCCTCGATCCCTCGGCCGGCCTCGTCGAGGTGGGCGCCGCGGCGGTGCTCTCGTGGGTGGTCGGCTTCGTGCTCGTGCCCGTGCCCGGAGGGATCGGCGTGCGCGAGGCGGCCTTCGTCGCCGCGGCTGGCTCGCTCGACCCGGGCATCGCCGCCGCCACGGCCCTGGCGGCGCGGCTGCTGTTCGTCAGCGTCGACGCGCTCGGTGCCCTGCTCGGATCGCTGGCCCTCCGGCGCGGCCGCCCGGCGGCCGAGCCTCAGGAGGGGTGGACGGTCGAGGAGGTGTAGCTCGTCGAGCCGGGGGAGCCGAACCAGAGCGGATCGCCCGAGGCGGCGTTGGGGGAGAACCACACGATGTCGTCGGCGCCGTTCCCGTCGAAGTCGGCCGCCGCCGGCAGGTAGGTGCTGGTCACCGACCGGGTGACGGCGACGTGCTGGCCCTGTGTCGTGCTCGTGTACCACACGAAGTCGGCGGCGCTGCCCGGGGCGTACCAGAAGATGTCGTCGGTGCCGCTGCCGTCGAGGTCGCCGGTGAACGGCACGTAGGTACCGCTCACCGAGGTCGGCTGGCTGCTCTTGCCACCCCGCACGAGGGTGGAGTACCAGATGAAGTCGGCGGTGCTGCCAGCGGCGTACCAGAAGACGTCGCCGCCGCCGTTGCCGTCGAGGTCGCCGACCAGGGGGGCGTAGGTGCCCGTGATCGAGGTTGCGATCGACGAGAAGGTGCCGTTGCTGTTGCCGTACCAGTAGTAGTCGCCGGCCGTGCCCGCGGCGTACCAGAGGAGGTCGTCGCGGCCGTCGCCGTCGAAGTCGCCCACCAGCGGCCGGTAGATGCCGTTGATCGTGGTCGCGGTCGAGGTCCAGGTGCTGCCGTTCCACTCCCACAGGTAGTCCGTGGGGGAGCCCTGCGCGTACCAGAGGATCTGCGTGCGGCCGTCGCCGTCGAAGTCGCCGGCGATGGGCCGGTAGTGCCCGTTCACCGCGACCGTCACCTTCTGCATCCCGCGGTTGGACCGCCCGAACCAGAGCTCGTCGCCGGCGGTGCCCGGGTTGTAGGTGAGCAGGTCGTCGTAGCCGTCGCCGTCGAAGTCGCCGGTGAGCGAGGTCTGCACGCCGAGGCCCGTGGGTCCGGAGATCGCCGGGCCCTGGAGGAACCGGATCGTCACCCAGATCTTGCCGCCGGCGGAGTGCACGACGCCGATGCCGACGCGGTTGTAGGTGGATCGCAGCACGTTGGCGCGGTGCCCGGAGGAGCTCATGAAGGCGTCGTGCAGGCCCTGGACGGAGTAGCCGACGCCGACGTTCTCGCCGACGCTCTGCCAGCTCGGCTCGACCTGGCTCACGATGGACACGAGGTTGGGGTCGTGGGCCAGCACGTTGGTGTCGGCCATGTGCTGCGACCAGGTGCGGGAGGTGGGGGCCAGCTTCGCGTCGGACACCAGGGGGTACAGCCCCACCGCCAACCGCTCCTCGTTGATCTTCTGGAGGAACGAGTACTCGTCGTCAGCGGTCGTCGCCGCCGAGGCCGGGCTGGCCGGGATCAGGACCCCGGCCGCCATCGTCGCGGTCACGAGGACCGCGACGAGGGAACGGCGAAGGACGGTCGAAATCGTCACATGGGTGCATCGGCAGCCGGAGGCGGGTCCTTGAGATCCCGCAGGGGTGCATTGGCGCGGCCGGGGACGACGGGTACGGTTGCTCCGTTCCTCGGCCGCCCTGCGGCCCCCCTCCCCGATGCGCGCCCCCCACCTCCTCGCTGCCTCCTGCCTGGTGCTGGCCGGGCTGAGCGCGGGGGCCGTGGCCGGGGCCGGGGAGCTGCCGCCGGGCTTCACCGACGGACAGCCCGTGGGCGCCGAACCCGCCCCCACGGTGGCCGTGGTGGCCGCCGGCGACGTGGGGCCCGCGGCCGCGACCCAGCGCTACTTCGGCGCCGAGGCGTACCTCGCGATCCGGTCGTCGGTTTCAGCGACCACCCGCAGCTGCCCGATCACCGACGACGGGCTCACCGCCCTCGCCCTCGCGCCGGTCTTCAAGGAGTCCTCGGCGGCGACCACCGCCGAAACCGCCCCGGCGCCGATGACGCTGTCGCGCTACGACGAGTGGAGCGGCACCTACGGCACCACGAACAACCAGGATGCCAACTACGGCCTCTACGCCTTCCGCAACCCGAACACCTCCTACCTCCGGGCGTTCTGGCACCCCGGGATCGGCGTGTGGCAGTACGACAGCGCCGGGCTCGGTGCCCCCCTGACCACCGTCGAGGCGATGGACACCGGCGTGGTCGCGGCGAACGTGGCGACCCTCATGGCCGCGAACTACTGCAACCCCTCGAGCACGCTGATCGGGCACGGCGCGCCCTTCACCGACCAGGAGCGGCGCTACTCGGCCTGGCGCGACTGGGGCTACCCGTGCACCCTGTGCCAGGGCTTCTTCGACGAGATGATGGGCCCCGACCCCAACTTCGCGAACCTGAACCTGGTCGGTGGGATCACGCCCCTCGGCGGCACGGTCGAGCACACGTGCGTGCTCGAGGGCGTCGCCAGCACCCTGCCCTGCTGGTACGTCAACCCCAGCGTCGGTGTGATCCAGGGCGCCACCGCGTGGGCGACGCTCAGCCCCACCGGGGGCAGTGGCCCGACCGTGGCACCCACGCCCCTCTCCTACCCGTTCTACGTGGTCGACCGCGGGTCGACCGAGGAGCGGCACTGGCTGCGCGCGGACACGGGCTACGCGATCGACATCCGCGCCACCCGCACGATCGGGCAGAACGCCCGACCGCGCTCCGGCCTCCCCAGCTCAGGCCTGACCTGGTCCACGACATCGGGCCTGTGTGACGTCACCGCGGTGCGGGGGACGTGCGCGCCCGTGCCGCCGGACGGGTTCAGCTCGGGTGCGCTCAACGTGTCGTCGGGGTACCGACCGGTCGCCCTGGACGCCGACGGCAACGGAGCGGGCGATGTCCTCTGGTACCGGCCGGGCGCGAGCTCGGATGCGCTCTGGTTCGGCGGTGGGGGCGGGACCTTCGGCTCGCACCCGCTCACCGTCAACGGCACGTATGACGACGTGCTCACCGGCGACATCGATGACGACGGTCTGGATGACGTGCTCTGGTACAACCGCTCGAGCGGCGCCGCGTTCCTGTGGCGCTCCCACGGCGACGCCGCCTTCACGACCACGACGCTCACACCCGGCGCGGGCCGGCGGCCCCTGTTGCTCGACAGCGACGGCAACGGGGACGACGAGGTCTTCTGGTACGGACCGGGGGCCGTCTCCGACGCCATCTGGAACTGGACCGGAAGCTCCTTCTCCGCCTCGCCCCGCTCCGTGACCGGTACCTACCAACCCTTCGTGGGCGACCTCGACGGCAACGACCGGGACGACATCTTCTGGTACGCGCCAGGCGCGACCGCTGATCACCTCTGGCTCCACGCAGTCGATGGCACCACGGTGAGCAGCGCGCGCGCCGTCGGCGGCACGTACGCGCCGATCGTCGCAGACCTCGACGCCGACGGGATCGACGACATCTTCTGGTACGCGGCCGGTCCGAGCGGCGACTCCGTGTGGTACGGCGCGCCGCTCGCCGCGTTCGCGAGCGCGACGTTCACCGTCAACGGCACCTACACGCCGGTGGTCGTCGACCTCACCGGCACGGGTCACGACAGCGTCATCTGGTATGCGCCTGGCAACCTGCCCGACCACGTCTGGACATGGACCGACGAACGGGTCCTCGCTACTGCGGAGCTCGTGCTGCCCGCGTTCCAGCTGCCGCTGGTCGGCGCGTTCAGCACGGGCGGGGCCGACGGGGTGATCTGGTACGAGCCCAACCTGCCTACGGACGTCATCTGGTATCGCTGAGCCCGCGGTTACCCTGGTCCCGGTGCACGAGGTGACCACGCCGAAGAACCTCTACTGGGCCGAGGTCGATGAGGGCGCGTCGAACGACTGCCACGCGCTCGCGCTCGAGCTGGTGGGCCACGCCAAGCGCGTCCTGGAGCTCGGGCCCGCCGCCGGCCACGTCACCCGCGCGCTGGTGGCGCGGGGCTGCCGCGTGGTCGCCGTGGAGGTCGATCCATCGACCTCCGTGCATCTCGAGGGGGTGGCCGAGCGCGTCGTCGTCGGTGACCTCGCCTCGCCGGCCGTGGTCGATTCGGTGATCGATGCCGAGGGGTTCGACGTCGTGCTGGGTGGCGACATCCTGGAGCACCTCGCCGATCCGCTCGGGGTGCTGCAGGCCTACCGAGCGGCCCTCCGGCCCGGCGGCTACGTCGTGCTGTCCTTGCCGAACGTCGCCCACGCCGACGTGAAGCTCCAGCTCCTCGCCGGTCGATTCCCGTACCGCGAGGCCGGGCTGCTCGACCGCACCCACCTGCACTTCTTCACGCTGGCGTCGATCCGGGAGATGCTGACCCAGGCGGGGCTGCTGTTGACGGACCTCCACCGGGTGACCGTGCCGGTGTTCCACACCGAGCAGGCGGTCGACCCAGCGTCCGTGAGCCCGGAGGTGCTGGCCGAGGCCCTCGCCGACGAGGAGGCGGAGACGTACCAGTTCGTCGTGCGGGCGGCGCTGCACGACGGCGACGCCGAGGTCGCCAACCTGGCCGGCCGGGCCATGGCCCTCCAGACGGAGCTCGAGCTCGAGCGCGCCCGGCGCGTGCTGGTCGAGGACGTTCTGGCTGAAGCCCGGGCCGGTCTCGACGACGCCCGGGCCGAGATCGGCCGGCTCGGGCCGCTCCTCGAGGAGGCGGTTGCGCACGCGCGCGGCTTCGAGGCGCTGAGCAAGGAGCACGCCGCCCACATCGAGGCCATGCGGTCGACGCGCAGCTACCGCATGCTGGCGCCGCTCCGCGCTCTGTTCGGACGACGCAGCTGACGCTCGGGCGATGCCCCCCGTGACCCCGTCCGAGCGCCCGCTGGTGCTCGCGTACTACCTCCCGCAGTACCACCCCGTCCCGGAGAACGACGCGTGGTGGGGTCGTGGGTTCACCGAGTGGACCAACGTGGTCCAGGCCCGCCCGCTGTTCGAGGGGCACTACCAGCCCCACGTCCCGGGCGACCTCGGCTTCTACGACCTCCGGCTGCCGGAGGTGCGGGCGCGGCAGGCCCACCTGGCCCAGGCGCACGGCATCGACGGGTTCGTGTACTACCACTACTGGTTCGGCGGTCGTCGCATCCTGGACCGACCGTTCGACGAGGTGCGGCGGTCGGGCCATCCCTCGATGCCCTTCGCGCTCTGCTGGGCCAACGAGAACTGGACGCGCACGTGGGACGCCGGTGAGCAGGAGATCCTGCTCGAGCAGAGCTACGGGCCGGCCGAGCGCGCGGCCCACGTCGAGTACCTCGTGGACGCCTTCGCCGACGAGCGCTACCTGCGGGTCGACGGCCGGCCGCTGTTCGCGATCTACCGGATCGGGTCCCTGCCCGACGCCGAGGGGTTCGTGGTGGCGCTGCGGAAGGCCACCATCACCGCCGGCGTCGGCGATCCCTGGGTGGTCAAGTTCGACACGCACGGGAACTTCGACGACCCCGCCACCACCGGGTGCGACGCCGCGGCGCAGTTCTTCCCCCCGCACGGGATCGTCGAGGTGGGCCTCGAGCACGTGCGGCTCCCGTTGGGCGATCCGGCGAACCGCGTGCTGCCCTACGACACGATGGTCGACGTGCTCCTCCGCCAGCCGGCACCGGACTGGACCCGGTACGAGTGCGTCGCGCCGGGCTGGGACAACACGCCGAGGCGCGGCGACGGACGCAGCATGGTGGTGCACGGATCCACGCCCGAGGCCTACGAGCTGTGGTTGCGCCACGCGCTCGAACGGGCACCACGGCGCACGCCTGGACAGCCGATCGTCTTCATCAACGCGTGGAACGAGTGGGCTGAGGGGGCCCACCTCGAGCCCGATCTGCAGTGGGGGGACGCCTACCTCCGTGCGACGGCCCGAGCGGCCCTGGGCGCCGAGCCCGCCGCGTCGGAGCTGCCCGCGGCGCCCGCGGACCTGCCCCCGACGGCTCCGTTCGAGGAGCTCTATGCGGAGCTCTACGACCGGTTCGTGGCGCTGCAGCGGCAGCTCAGTGCCGTCGACCTGGCGGCGCAGCGCCGCCTCGAGCACACCGTGGGCCCGCTCGAGGCGCAGCTCCGCGAGCAGCAGGAGCTCGCGGCGCGACTGGCCGAGCGCCTCAGCCGTCGGCTCGACCCCGACTGACGCGACGGCGCACCCATCGGCCCACCGCGAGGACCGCGGCCGCCGGGCCCTGCTCGCGCCACCGCGCGCGGAACCGAGCGGCCCCCGCCCGGATCCGACGCCGGATCGAGGGGGGCCGGGCCGCCGGTGTGGTGGGCACGGACGGCGCGACGCCCGGCGGGTAGGGCTCGAGCGACGTCCTCGCGGGCAGCGCGGGCTCGTCCCTCGTGACGGGAGACCACGCGGGCGACGGCGCGCGCCGGGGCCCAGGGGCCGCCCGCACGTGCTCGAGGATCGCGAGGTAGCGATCGGCCTGCCGGTGCGGTGACCAGCGCAGCAGCGCCGACCGGCGGGCGCGCTGCCCCACGGCGCGCCGCCCGCCGGCGTCGTCGAGGACGGTGTCCAAGGTCGCCGCCCACTCGGCGGGCGTGTCGGCCAGCCAGCCGGTGCGGCCCCCTTCGATGGCCTCCCGGAACGGGGCCGAGGGGCTGGCGATCGTGGGCGTCCCCACCAGGGCCGCCTCCAACCACTTGATGGCGCTCTTCGCATCGTTGAACCGGCTGCCGGGCTCCAGCGGGGCCAGGTTGACGTCGAGGTCGCGCAGGTGTTCCGGGAGCTCATGCCACGGCACGAAGGGCAGGCGCCGCACCCGGGCGCCGAGCTGGTCGACGGCCGGCGACGGCCGGAGGTGCCCACCGAGCCACAGCTCGACGTCCCGGTGCACGGCGAGCACGCCCGTGACGGCCGCCTCGATGTGGCCCCAGTCACGGTCGTGGGTCGTGGTGCCGCTGAAGTAGCCGACCCGCACGCGCCCGGGGCGCCGCGGCCTGGCGGCGGCCACGTCGCTCGCGGCACCGAGCGCCCGCCCGACGCCGTTCTCGAACAGGTGGGCGTCGATGCCGACGACCGCGTGCGCATGCTCCACGAGGCGGGGGGTCGAGCCGATGTACGCGTCGCACGCCTCCATCGTGGTGCGGTAGCGCTGCACGCCTTCGAGCCACAGCGCCGCCTCCCCGGGCGGGAGCAGCTGGAGGGCAGGGATCTCGTCGGCGATCTCGGGATCGAAGATGAGGTCGTCCACGTCGAACAGCACGACGGTCCCCTGGGCACGCGTGCGGCTGATGAGGTCGAGCACCTGGGGGGTGGCCGGCACCCGGTACACGACCATGACGTCGGCACCCCGAGCGAGGTCGTCGAGATCGGGATCCCGGTAGTGGCGCACGTCGCTGCGGACGCGGCGCAGCCCGAGGGCCTCCGCCGGCAGCTGGGCGCGGTACCGGAGGGGCGCGCCGTCGATGCCCACGACGAACAGCACCTGGCTGATCGTCCTCCGCGGCGGATCGGACGGGGGGTGGGCGACGAGGTCCTCGAACCGCTGCTCGAGGCCCTGCACCTGGTCGGCGGTCGAGCGCACGACCGGGGGACGTGCCGCCCCCGCCTGCAGCCGTTCGAGGGTCATCGGCTCGGTCATGCGCTCGACGGCCGCCCGCAGCAGCCCGGCGTCGCCGGCCGGCACGATGAGGCCGTTGACCTCGTCTACGACGACCTCCTCCGGTCCGAGCGTGTCCGTCGCGATCACGGGCACCTGGCGGAGCAGGGCCTCACGCGTCACCAGGGAGTGCGACTCGCGCATCACGGAGGGCAGGAGCAGGGCGTCCGAGCCGGCCAGGACGGCATCGAGCTCGTCCGGCTCGTACGGCGGGGCCAGCTCCAGCACGGTCTCGTCGATCGACCGCCCGTCGCGCGCCACCGCTTCTTGCAGGCCGTGGCCGATCACACGCAGGCCCGGCCGCGGGCCGAGCTCGTGCACGGCGGTGAGGAGCACGTCGGCGCCCTTCATCGGGTTGCTGCCGCCCGTGTAGCGGACGACGATCGCTTCCCCGGCCGCGCGGGGGCGGCGAACGGCGACGGCGCCGACGTCCATCCCGTTCTCGTCGACGACCAGTCGATCCGGTGCGACGCCGTTGGCCGCCAGCACATCGGCCGCGGACCGGGACGGGGCCAGCACGAGGTCGGCCGGGGCCAGCAGCTCGGTCAGGCGCTCGGTCCGCGCCTCGAGGTGCGCCCGGCCGGCCTCGCACTGGCACGCCCCGGCGGCGACGACCAGCGAGCACGGCCGGTCGTCCCGGTCCACCAGGAACTGGCGGGCGCACACCCACCAGAAATCGTGCATCGTCACGACGGTGGCCGCCCCCGACGCCTTGGCCACCCCCACCAGGCCGGCCCCCAACGTCTGCAGTGCGTGCAGGTGGACGACGTCGGCCGGGTGGTCGCGCAGGTGCCGGGCGAACCGCTCCGCCACGGCGGGGTTGTCGTAGTTGAGCGGATCGCCCCAGCCCATCCACGGCGTGGTGACCACCCAGTGCACGGGCAGGCCCGTCTCGTCGACCTCGTCCCAGGTCGTGAGGGGCGCCCGGGCGGCGTCGAGGTGTCCCGCAAACACGCGGACGTCGTGGCCCCGCGCGCGCAGCCCGCGGGCGAGGCGCTGCGGCTGCATGGTGCCACCGCTCACGAAGTTCGGGGGGTAGTGGGCGGAGACCACGGTGATCCGCATCAGAGCGGTAACGTAGCGGTCCGGCCTGGTACCCCCTCCGGGGCACGGTCACCCCCGCCATGACCTCTGTCCTCGAGCTGCGTCGCCACCGAGAGCTCTTCGCGAACCTGACGCTGCGGGAGCTGCGCGGCAAGTACAAGCGGTCGATCCTCGGCTGGGGCTGGTCGATGATCAACCCGCTCGCGCAGATGGTGATCTTCTCGCTGGTGTTCGGCTTCTTCCTGAAGGTCGAGCCGCCCGTCGGTGACCCGAGCGGCCTCCACGTGTTCGCGTTCTTCCTCCTCTGTGGCCTGCTGCCGTGGACCTTCCTCGCCAACGGCCTCACCGCGGGCATGGGCTCGCTGCTCGCGAACGCCAACCTCGTGAAGAAGGTGTGGTTCCCGCGCGAGCTCCTCGTCGCATCCACCGTGGCCAGCTTCGGGGTGTCGTTCCTGATCGAGATGGGCGTGCTGACGGTCGCGCTGCTGATCGCCGGCAACATGGTGCTCCCCTGGGTGCTCCCGGTCCTGGGCGTGGGCGCGATCCAGGCGGCGTTCGTGCTCGGGCTGGCCCTCGCCCTGTCCGTGTGGAACGTGTACTTCCGCGACCTCGAGTACCTCGTCGGCATCGGGTTGCAGTTCTGGTTCTACGCCACGCCGATCGTGTACCCGTTCAAGGTGGTGGAGGACGCGCTCGCCGATCGCCCCGGGCTGCTCACGCTCTACCGGCTGAACCCGATGACCCGCTTCGCCGAGGTGTACCGGGACATGTACTACTCGTTGCGCGGGCCGACGCTCGGCACGATGGCGTACCTCGTCGCGTGCGCGGGGTTGTCGCTCCTCATGGGCTGGGTGGCCTTCAACCGCCTCCAGGGCCGGTTGGCGGAGGAGTTGTGACGGCGGCCATCTCCGTCGACCAGATGTCGAAGCGGTTCCGGCTCTACCACGACCGCAACCAGAGCCTGAAGGCGGCCGTCATGCGCGGGCGGCGCGCGCGGTACGAGGAGTTCTGGGCCCTCCGCGACGTTTCCCTCGAGATCGCGGAGGGCGTCACCTACGGCTTTATCGGCACGAACGGCTCCGGCAAGAGCACCCTGCTCAAGTGCCTCGCCCGCATCCTGCAGCCCGACGAGGGGAGCTGCCGAACCCGCGGCAAGGTGTCCGCGCTGCTCGAGCTCGGCGCCGGGTTCCACCCCGAGCTCTCCGGGCGCGAGAACGTCTACCTCAACGGGTCGATCCTCGGCCTGTCGAAGGCCGAGCTCGACCTTCGCTTCGACGACATCGTCGAGTTCGCGGGCCTCGAGCGGTTCATCGACACCCCGGTGAAGAACTACTCGTCGGGCATGTACGTGCGCCTCGGCTTCGCCGTCGCCACGAACGTCGACCCCGACATCCTGCTCGTCGACGAGGTGCTGGCCGTCGGCGACGAGCAGTTCCAGCGCCGCTGCAACGAGCGCTTCGCCGACCTGCGGGCGGAGGGTCGCACCATCGTCGTGGTCTCGCACTCGCTCAGCGCCGTGCAGTCGATCTGCGACGAGGTCGCGTGGCTCGACGCCGGCACCCTCAGGGAGACCGGCGACGCCGGCGACGTGTGCGCGCACTATCTCGGCGAGGTGCACGAGGACCGCCTGGCCGAGTCGCACACCACGTCGTCGCGCTGGGGCTCCGGTGAGGTCCGGATCGACCGCCTCGAGCTGCTGGGCACCGACGGCCGGCCGACCCGCGAGGTCCACACCGGCGACGCCGTCACGGTCCGGTGCCACTTCCACACCGAGCAGCCGATCAAGCGGCCCGTGTTCTTCGTCGGCCTCCACGCGATCGACGGCACCCACATCACCGCGCCGACGAGCCGGGACGTCGGGCTGGTGCCCGACGTCATCGATGGCGACGGCGTCGTCGACATGCACATCGACTGCCTGTCCCTGCTCCCCGGCAGCTTCGACCTCTCGGCCGCGGTCAGCGACGAGACCTCCATGCACGTGTACGACCAGCGGCATCGTGCGGTGCGCTTCGACGTCCAGCCGGGCACACCGCGCGAGCCCCTCGGGGGCCTCGTCACTCTGCACGGCCGGTGGGACATCACCCACGAGTCGAGCTCGACCGCCGCCTCATGAGCGTGGTGGTGCCGCTGCGCGGGCGGGCGTTGGCCATCGTCGTGGATGGGCCTGGCGAGCCGGGTCCGCTCCTCACTGCGCTCCGCAGCCTCTCGATCGACGGGCTGGACGTCGAGGTCGCCGGCCCCGTGGGGCCGACGGCCGACGACCGCAACCGCGCGGCCACCGTGGCCAGGAACGACTACCTCGTGTTCGTGCGGGCGGGAGTCGACCTGACCGCGGGGTTCGTGGGCGATGCCATCGCGCAGATGCGGGCCGACGCCTCCTCGGGTCTGGTCGGCTGGTCGCCCGGTGGGCAGCCGGCCGGGGCCTTCGAGCTGTTCGTGCCGGTCGGCGCCTGCGTGGTGCGGCACAGCGCCTTCCACGCGGTCGGCGGCTTCGACCACGCCGTCGACGGTGATCTCGAGGCGCTCGACCTCGGGTGGCGGATGTGGCTCGGCGGCTACCGCGTGCGGTCGGTGGGCGCGCCGCCGGTCGGGCTGGCCGCGTGCGGCGAGGCGGATGACCGGCTGCGGCGGGCGACCGCGCTCGTGCTGGCGTCCGTGCTCGACCCCACCAGTCTCGCCGGGGAGGCGTGGGTGCACGCGCCGTACGCCGAGGCCCGCGCCACGGGGGCCGGGCGCCGCCGGCGCCTCCAGGCCGGTCGCCGCCGCGGCGACGGCGAGCTCCTGCCGCTCGCCCACGCGTCGGTGGCGCGCTGGGTGGAGCAGGAGCCGAGCGCCACGCCCGTGGCCGAGGTGCTGCAGGCGTGCGGCGCTCCGGAGCGGGCTGGTGCGCGACGGCGGATCGCCGTCGTCACCTCCGACACGCTGGCTCCCCGCATGGCGGGGCCGGGCATCCGGGCGCTGCAGATCGCTCGCCGGCTCGCGGCCGAGCACGACGTGGTCCTGGCGACGACGGGTCGCTGCGACCTCGAGGAGGACGGGCTCGAGGTCCGATCCGTGGCCGAGAAGGGGCTGCGCGACATCGAGCGCTGGTGCGACGTGTTCGTGTTCCAGGGCTGGGTGCTGGCGGGTCGGAAGTTCCTGGTCGGGTCCGACAAGGTGATCGTCGCCGACGTCTACGACCCGATGCACCTCGAGCAGCTCGAGCAGGGTCACGATGCCGAGGGCGAGCGGGGCCGGTTCGACGCCGTGCGCAACGCGGCGTTCGTGCTCAACGAGCAGCTCGGGCGGGCCGACTTCGTGCTCTGCGCCAGTGGCAAGCAGCGCGACCTGTGGCTCGGCCAGCTGGCGGCGCTCGGTCGGATCAACCCGGTCACCTACGACGGCGACGAGTCCTTGCGCTCCTTCCTGGCCGTGGTGCCCTTCGGCGTGGGTGACGAGCCGCCCGCCGCCACCCGCTCGGCCATCCGGGGCACCGTCCCCGGGATCGGGCCGCACGACAAGGTCGTGCTCTGGGGCGGGGGCGTCTACAACTGGTTCGACCCCCTCACGCTCGTGCGGGCCGTCGATCGACTCCGCCGTCGCGTGCCCGAGGTCCGCCTCTTCTTCCTCGGCCTCCGCCACCCGAACCCCGACATCCCCGAGATGCGCATGGCGGTCGAGACGAAGCGCCTGGCCGAGGAGCTCGGGCTGGTCGGCACCCACGTGTTCTTCAACGAGGACTGGGTGGCGTTCGACGACCGGCAGAACTTCCTGCTCGACGCGGACATCGGCGTGAGCACCCACCTCGACCACATCGAGACCGAGTTCTCCTTCCGCACCCGCATCCTCGACTACCTCTGGGCCGGCCTGCCGATCCTCGCCACCGACGGCGACTCGTTCGCCGAGGTGATCCGCCGCGAGGAGCTGGGGGTGGTGGTGCCGGCGGGCGACGTCGAGGCCGTCGAGGAGGGGCTGGCCCGGCTGCTCACGGAGGACGCGTTCGCCGCCGCCTGCCGCGAGAACGTGCGGCGGGTCACCCCGGCGCTCACCTGGTCAGCGTGCCTCGAACCGCTGGTGCGCTTCTGTCGCGACCCGCGCCGGGCTCCCGACGTGGCGTGCGTCGACCTCGATCCGCACGCGCAGGCCGCGCCGGTGCGTCGCGGCCGGCGGCGGGACCTCGAGGTCGCCTGGGCCTACCTACGGGCCGGGGGCCCGCGCCTCGTGATCGAGCGCGCCATGGTCAGGATCCGCCGCCACCGCACCTGAGCTCAGCGGACGGTAGCGGCGACCATCGTCCACGGGAACGGCTTGGCGACCGATCGGACCGTGAACTGCGCGCGGACCAGGGCGGCGAAGCGACCACTGCTCCAGTGGTTGATGTGGCCCGGGGTGTTGCCGAGCGAGCCGATGTACTTGCCCCGCGCCAGGTTGGCCGCCCGCCAGACGGGCTCGCGCGGCACGGACAGCACGAGGCTCCCCGTGGCCAGGCGACCGAGCTCGCGCACGGCCGCCTCCGGGTCCGGGACGTGCTCGAGGACCTCGATGGCCAGCACGAGGTCGAACGTGGCGTCCGGGAACGGGAGCCGGGCGATGTCGGCGAAGGTGCCGGTGAGGCCCGTGGCCGCCCAGTGCCCGGCGAGGTCGGGATCCGGGAGGTCGATGCCGACGAACCGGGCGTGCGGGTACCGCTCCCGCACGCGCGTAGCCACCTCGGCCTCGCCGACGCCAACCTCTAGGATCGAGGTCGGGGCCACGGCGGGCAGGGCGTGGTCGAGCGCCCGGAAGAACCCGCCCATGAGCCGTCGCTCGATGGGGTTCTGCGACGCGTACTTGTCGTAGGTGTTGCCGATCGGCACGTGTTCGACCACCGCGCGACCTTAGGAGGCGCGCGAGAGCCAGCGGGCCATCGGAGTAGGGTCGCCGGGCTGTGTCGGGCCTCCTCCGTCGTCTGCGAGCCGAGCCGGATCGGTGGCTCATCCTGGTCACGACCCTTGCCTGGGCGTCGCTGCTCGTCGTCTACAGCGTGCTCACGCCCGTGTGGCGGTCGCCGGACGAGGCGAGCCACTTCGACCTCGTCCTCGACGTCGCGGACGGGCGCGGCTACGCCGACTGGGACACCGACCGCCTCTCCGAGGGCGTGCTCGACGCGAGCGCGCCCGTTCGCACGGCGCCGCCACGTGCTCCCATCGAGCCACGCGCACGGCCACCGGCGCTCCCCCCCGTCGAGGACTCGAGCGACCAGAGCACCGCCGCCAACCACATGACCCAGCACCCGCCCGCGTACTACTGGACGGTCGGCGCCGTGCTCGCCCTTGCCCAGGAGGTCGGGCTGGCGCCGCCCAGCGTGTCCGGTCAGCTCGCCGTCGCCCGAGTGCTCAGCGCGATCCTCCTCGTGCCGGTGCCGTCCCTGGCGTGGGCGGTGGCCCGCCTGCTCGGCGGCGGGCCGGGCGTCCGGCGCCTGGCCCTCGTCGCGCCCCTCGCGGTCCCTGGCCTGGCCCAGGTCGGCAGCGGGGTGACGAACGACGTGCTCTCCGTGCTGCTCTTCAGCGCCCTGGCGGTTGTGCTGGCCGCCTACGTGCGAGGGCGGCGGTCGCTTGGGGTCTGCGTCGGAGCCGGAGCGCTGTGCGGTGCGGCCCTGTTCACCAAGGCGTTCGGCGCGGCGGCCGTTCCGTGGGCCCTGCTCGTCGTGCTCGCGTCCTGGCGGATGGGCGAGCGGGATCGCGTGCTGCGGCACTCCCTCGCCATCACGGCCGTGGCGTTCGTGACGGGGGGCTGGTGGTACCTCCGGAACCTCGTCCGCGACGGACGTCTCCTGCCCTCGATCGAGGAGGCCCGGTTCTCGTCACAGAGCCCCTTGGCCGGTGCCGACAAGAGCCTCGGCGAGTGGCTCCACCGCTTCACGCCGGTGGCGGGGCGCGGCTTCTTCGGCCTGTTCGGCTATGCAGACGTCGCGATCAGCGACCGCGTGTACCACGCCGCGCTCGCGCTCGGGATCGTCGGGGTGGTGGCGGGCCTGGTGGCGGTCCGGCGGTCGCGCCCGGAGCTCGTGCTGCTGGCCGCCCCGCTCCCGCTCCTGCTCGCGCTGCAGGCGAGCCAGAGCTTCCGCCTGTACGAGCGCTCCGGCGTCGTCGCCCTGGGTCACGGTCGCTACCTCATGCCAGCGATCGTGCCCGTTGTCGTGCTCATCGCGCTGGGCGTGGCCCGACCCTCGTGGCCGGGTGGATGGCGCGCGGCGCCGGTGGCGCTGATGGTCGCCGTGGCCGCCCACCTCCACGCGGCATCCCGCCTCCTCGACTTCTACTGGGCGGACGGCGGCGGGATGGACGCAGTGCGGGTGGCCACCGCGTGGTCGCCCCTGCCGCACGCGATGGCGATGGGCGCGTTCATGGCGACAGGAGCGTTGCTGTTGCTGCTACTGGTGCTCCTTTTGCGGGATCCGGATCGTCGGGCCGCGACCGCAGCAGGCACACCGACCCCGATAGGAGCAGCGCGCCGAGGAGCACCCCGACCAGCGCCGGTGGCACGGGGCACCACCCTGCCATCGCCCTGAGCCGCTCAACGGGGTCGTCGTCCGGCCGCCCCCACCAGCCGTCGAGGACCCGCCACAGCGCGAAGGCCTGGATGCCCGCGATGGCGAGGAGCGTCGCTGGTGCGGCGCGGGTGCTCTGCCGGCCGACGCCCAGTCCGACGAGGACCGCGACGCCCGGCACCACGGCGAACAGGTAGCGGCCCTGCACCCCGAGCAGGACGCCGTAGGTGGTGAAGAGGTCGAACGCGCCCCACGTGAGCACCGCCAGGCTGCCGATGAGCAGGAGCCCGTGCGCGCACGCGAACGGCCGGGCCGCGGCGCCGCCTCGGGCGACACCTCGCGCGGCCAGGACGACCATCGCCAGGGAGGCCGAGAGGGTGGCCCACCGTGGGAGTCCGATGTGGAGGCTGAACGAGCCGAAGGCGCCCCAGAAGCGATCGACGAGCCGCGGACCGGCGCGCGTCAGCCAGTCTGTGAAGCCCGGTCCGTGCTCGAGGGGTGCGCCGTAGAGCGCCTCGAGGGGCACGCCGTGCGTCTGGACGGAGCCGAACCGCGCCACGTTCCAGATCCACCACCAGGCCGCGATGCCGCTCGCCACCCCGGCGGCCACGGGGCTCCATCGACGCGGGCGGTCGAGGAGCGTGACGACCGGGAGCACGAACAGGGCGAGACCGAAGCCCTTGGTGAGCGCGCCGAGGCCGATCGCGACGCCCAACGCCGTCCCCGATCGGCGTCGGTCGGTCACCAGCCGTGCGGCGGCGACCGCCGCGGCGGCCGCCGCCACCACGAGCGGCACGTCGTTGCCCACCGTGCCCAGCGAGGCGGCCAGCTGCGGGATCGTGAGGGGCAGGAGCGCCCCGACCAGCGCCTGGGTGGGCGAGCCGCGGAGCGCCCGGACCGCGCGCGCGATGAGCACGGGGATGGCGGTGCCGAGGGCAAGGGTCGTGAGGCGCAGCAGCCACAGGTGCAGGTCGAAGGCGGGGTCGCCGGGAGCCACCCGGATGAGCGCCTCCGCCGCCACGAGGTGCGCGTACCCGAGAGGCGGGTGCTGGACCATCTGGTTGGGTGCGTCGAAGGTCGCGTCGGTGGTCAGGTCGGCGAAGGACGGACGGTCGGCCCGCGGCGGCACCACGTCGGTGAAGCGGCGGCCGTCGGCCAGCCCGAGGACCCAGGCTCTGGCGGACACCGTTGCGACGTCCACCGTGATCGGGTCGCGCGGGTAGCCGCGCTCGTCCACGATGTGCCGCACCATGTCGACGTGCGCCGTCTCGTCGGGTGCCTCGAGCGGGGGGATCGCGAGGCTCCAGACGACCCCGACGAACAGCCAGGCGCAGACGACGCCGAGGAGGCGCAGGTCCCTCCTGGGGGTTGGGGTCGCCATGTCTTCCTCGGCCATGCGGTGCTGGTCTGGCTTCGAGGGCGCACGCTACCGTGCAGGCTCCCATGAAGCTGATCATCCAGATCCCGTGTCTCGACGAGGAGGACCAGCTTCCGGTTTCGGTCGGCGCCCTCCCACGGGCGGTCCCCGGGTTCGACGTCGTGGAGTGGCTGATCGTCGACGACGGTTCGACCGACCGCACCGTGGAGGTCGCCAAGGAACTCGGCGTCGACCACATCGTCAAGCTCACCAACAACAAGGGGCTGGCATTCGCGTTCCAGGCGGGGCTCGACGCGTGCCTCAAGCTCGGGGCCGACGTGATCGTCAACACCGACGCGGACAACCAGTACTCGGCCGACGACATCCCGGCGCTCGTCGCGCCCATCGTCGCCGGCGACGCGGACATGGTGATCGGCGACCGCAACGTCATGGCGATCGAGCACTTCTCGTTCGTCAAGAAGCGGCTCCAGAAGCTCGGGAGCTGGGTCGTGCGCCAGGCCTCCGGCACCACGGTGCCCGACGCCACGTCGGGGTTCCGCGCCTACAACCGCGAGGCCGCCCTCGGGCTGACCGTCGTGTCGCGGTTCACCTACACGCTGGAGTCGCTCATCCAGGCGGGCAAGGGCCTGGTGGCGGTCGACCACGTCATCGTCGGCACCAACGAGCAGCTGCGGGAGTCGCGCCTCTTCGGCTCGATGTGGGGATACGTGCGCCGGAACCTCGTGGCCATCTTCCGCATATACACCGGCTACGAGCCCTTGAAGGTCTTCTCGGGCCTCGCCGCGATCCTCTTGCTGCTGAGCGTCCTGGCCTGGTCGCCGTTCCTCTGGGACTGGGTCGTGAACGACGACAGCTCGGGTCACCTCCAGTCGATCGTGTTCGGGGGCGTCCTGTTGGTGGCGGCGATCCAGGCCTTCGCGCTCGGCGTCATCGCCGACCTGATCTCGTCGCACCGGATCGTGTCGCAGCGGACGCTCGAGCGGGTGCGGCGGATCGAGCTCGAGCTCGGCGTCGAACCGTCGCACTACGTCCACGGCCCCGGGGCGCCCACCCGCCCCTAGAGGAAGGCCTGCAGCAGGCGCTGGGCGGCGACGGCCGCGCTGAGGTCTCCGCTCGCCACGCTCGCCTCCAGCGCCGGGACGAGGCCACGCACGTCGGGGTGCGCTCGCAGCCGCTCGACCAGCGTGTCCGTGACCTCGCTCCACATCCACGCCACGTTCTGCGCGGCGCGGAGGTCGGCGAGACCGGCCGGTTCGAGGCGGTCGTGGGCGGCGGCGATGGCGTCCCACAGCTCGGGCACGCCGGCCCCGGTGAGGGCCGAGCAGGTGAGCACCGTCACCTCCCAGGCGGGCCGCTTGGGACGCAGGAGGTGCACCGCATGCCGCAGGTCGCCGGCCGATCGCTGGGCCGCGTCGGCCAGATCGCCGTCGGCCTTGTTCACGACGATGACGTCGGCCAGCTCCATGATCCCGCGCTTGATCCCTTGGAGCTCATCGCCGCCCGCCGGGGACGCGACGAGCACGAAGAGGTCGACGAGGTCGGCGACGGCGATCTCGGATTGACCGACCCCCACCGTCTCGACGACGACCACGTCGTAGCCCGCCGCCTCGCACAGCACCATCGCCTCGCGGGTGCGACGAGCCACGCCACCCAGGGTCCCGGCGGCGGGCGTGGGGCGGATGAAGGCGGCGGGATCGCGACCGAGGTCCGCCATCCGCGTCTTGTCGCCGAGGATCGATCCGCCCGAGACCGAGCTCGACGGGTCGACCGCGAGGACCGCCACCCGATGGCCGGCGGCGATGGCGTGCAGGCCGAGCGCTTCGATGAGGGTCGACTTCCCCGCGCCCGGGACGCCGGTGATGCCGATGCGCCGGGCCTTCCCCGCGTCGGGGAGGAGGAGGTCCACCAGGGTGGCGGCGTCGTCGCGGTGGTCGACCCGGGTCGACTCGACGATCGTGATGGCCCGTGCCAGCGCGGCTCGATCACCCTGGCGGACGTCCGTCGCGAGGTCGTCGAGCTCCGGGGCCATGGCGGGCGGCGTCAGCGGGCGTCGTGGCGCCGGCGGAGGAGCTCGAGCACGGTCGACGCGGCGGCTGGGATGTGCGTGCCCGGACCGAAGATCGCCACCACGCCGGCGTCCCGGAGGGCCTGGTGGTCCTGCGGGGGGATCACGCCCCCGCACACGACGAGGGTGTCGGCTCCCGCCTTGGCGAGCTCCTCGATGAGCTGGGGAACGAGCGTCTTGTGCCCGGCCGCCTGGCTCGAGACGCCGATGACGTGGACGTCGTTCTCCACGGCCGCGCGGGCAACCTCCTCCGGGGTCTCGAACAGGGGGCCGAAGTCGACGTCGAACCCCATGTCGGCGAAGGCAGTCCCGACGACCTTGGCGCCCCGGTCGTGGCCGTCCTGACCCATCTTCGCCATGAGCAACCGGGGACGGCGCCCCTCGGCCTCGGCGAAGGCGGCGACCTCGCGCACGATCGCCTCGAAGTCGTCGTCGCCGTCGAAGGCCGAGCCGTACACGCCCGTGATGCTACGGATCTCGGCCTTGTGGCGGCCGAACACCGACTCCATCGCGTCGCTCATCTCGCCGACGGTGGCTCGGGCGCGGGCGGCGTCGATGCACAGCGCCAGGAGGTTCTCGTCGCCGGCCGCCCCCTGGCGGAGCCGTTCCAGGCCGGCATCGCACGCGGCCGCGTCACGGGTGGCGCGGAGCTGGACGAGGCGGGCCACCTGCTGCTCCCGGACCTTCGTGTTGTCGATGTCGAGGACGTCCACGTGGACGGGATCGTCGGATCGGTAGCGGTTGACCCCGACGATCACCTCCTCGCCCCGGTCGACCCGGGCCTGGCGGCGCGCCGCGGCCTCCTCGATCCGCAGCTTCGGCATTCCGGAGGCCACGGCCTTCGTCATGCCGCCGAGGGCCTCGACCTCCTCGATGATCGTCCAGGCCCGGTCGGCGAGGGCGTGCGTCAGCGCCTCGACGTAGTAGCTGCCCCCCAGCGGGTCGACGACCTTGGGGATGCCGGTCTCCTCCTGGATGACGAGCTGGGTGTTCCGCGCGATGCGGGCGGAGAAGTCGGTCGGGAGGCCGAGCGCCTCGTCGAAGGAGTTGGTGTGCAGGCTCTGCGTCCCCCCGAGCACCGCGGCCATCGCCTCGATCGTGGTGCGGACCACGTTGTTGTAGGGATCCTGCTCCGTGAGCGACACCCCGCTCGTCTGGCAGTGCGTCCGCAGCATCCGCGACTGGGGGTTCTGGGGGTCGAAGGTGGCCATCACGCGATCCCAGAGGAGACGGGCCGCGCGGAGCTTCGCGACCTCCATGAAGAAGCTCATGCCGATGGCGAAGAAGAAGGACAACCGGGGGGCGAAGCCGTCGATGTCGAGGCCCCGCCGGGTGGCGAACCGCGTGTACTCCCACCCGTCGGCGATCGTGAAGGCCAGCTCGAGGTCGGCGGTCGCGCCCGCCTCCTGCATGTGGTACCCCGAGATCGAGATCGAGTTGAACCGGGGCATGTGCTCGGCGGTGTGGCTGATGATGTCGGCCACGATCCGCATGCTCGGCTCAGGCGGGTAGATGTACGTGTTGCGAACCATGAACTCCTTGAGGATGTCGTTCTGGATGGTCCCGTTGAGCTGGTCCTGGCTCACGCCCTGCTCCTCGCCCGCGACCACGAACGCAGCCAGCACGGGGAGCACCGCGCCGTTCATCGTCATCGACACCGACATCTTCTCGAGCGGGATGCCGTCGAAGAGGATCTTCATGTCCTCCACGGAGTCGATTGCGACCCCCGCCTTGCCGACGTCGCCCACGACGCGCGGGTGGTCCGAGTCGTAGCCCCGGTGGGTCGCGAGGTCGAAGGCGACGGACACGCCCTGCTGGCCCGCGGCGAGGTTCCGTCGGTAGAAGGCGTTCGACTCCTCCGCGGTGGAGAAGCCGGCGTACTGCCGGATCGTCCACGGACGGCCCGTGTACATGGTGGCGCGCACGCCCCGGAGGTACGGCGACCGGCCGGGGATGCTGTCGGTGTGCTCGATGCCGTCGAGGTCGGCGGCGGTGTAGAGCGGCTGGACGGCGATGCCCTCGGGGGTCTCCCACACCAGCGTGTCCGGGTCGGCGCCGCGCAGGTCCTGGGTCGCCAGCGCCCGCCACGCCTCGCGGTCGGCTCGGGAGAACGGTCCGTCGCTCATCGGTTGATGATCGTAGGGACGAGCCGGTCGGCGCGCGAAACCCTCGTCCGGCCGGCGGGGTGTCAGTCGAGGCGCGTGACGGCGAGGCGCGCCACGTGGCCGAGCTGCTCGGCCACGTCGCCGACCTTCTCCCGGGGGACGAGGAGGTGGTTCGGCGACTGGGCGTCGGGGGTGATGGCCGGTCGGTCGACGACCGCCTCTCGGGGGTTCAGGGCGACGTCGACGTAGCCGTGCCGCTCGCGCAGCCGCTCGAGGCTCGCGAGGTCGGCGCCCGGTAGCACCTCGATGGTGAGCACCGGACGGCAGGTGTCGAGCAGCTCGGTCGCACCCGCCAGCACCTTCGGCTCGGCCCCCTCGACATCGATCTTGACCACGTTGACGCGGGGACGAGCGGCGGCGGCCCAGGCCCCGTCGAGGGTGTCCGCCTCGACGTGGACGACGCGCTCGATCGTCTCCTTGAACCCGGGGTCGAGCGACGCGCTCGTCTCGACGGTGCCGTCGGCCTGGGCGGGAGGCAGGTGCAGGTCGGCCGATCCACGGTGGTCGCCGATGGCCAGGGCCCGCACCTGGACGCGACGCCCCTGGTGGTTGGCGGCCAGGTTCGCGCGGAGCAGGTCGACGATCTCGGGAACCGGCTCGTAGGCGATGGCTCGGGCGCGCGGGTCGGCGGTGACCGCGAGCAGCGAGTAGAAGCCGGTGTTGGCGCCCACGTCGAGGAAGGTGTCCGGCCAGCGGCGCACGAGTCGCACTAAGACGCTCGGGAGCGGGGCCTCGAAGCCGAGCCAGCCCCCGTTGCGCATCGCCCGGACGACCTGGTCACGGTCGTCGAGCGAGTGCATGCGGAAGCGGTGCGAGCGCAGCGCACGCGAACCCGCTGGCACGACGACGGGCACCAGGTCGCCCGCCGATCGGATCCGGTCGACGTGGTCCGCCACGGTGTGCGCGCCGACCGCCTCGAGGGCGCGCACGGCCGTGGCAACCGCGCGCGGGCGAGCGGCCAGCCGGCGGGCGGCATCTGTGAGCGACGTCTTCACCGTGGGGTCAGATCGGTCCTGCGGACGGTGGCGACGGCCTGCGCGACGGCCATCGGCTCACGCGCGGCTGACGCGGATGGACGACGCCACCCGATCGGCGATGCGGACCAGCGGTCCACGCGTGTGCCAGCTCCCGACGACGACGTACAGGCAGAAGGGGCGCCCTTCGACCTGGAAGAAGTGCTGCGATCCCGCCATGCCCGCGATCGCCCGCTGCATCGACTGCGGCGAGAATATCCCCGGGGTCAGCCGGGGGATGCCCTCCCGTGCGAAGAGCGCGGTCGCCGCGGCCTCGGGCTCGTGCTCGAGGAGGCACACGAGCACGTCGGACCCGCCCACGCGCTCGACGGCACCGGATCCGTAGTCACCTCGCTCGGCGGGCAGGGCGAAGCTCGCCGCGTGCAGCACGCGTGCCGAGGGGGCCTGCTCCGCCGCGCCCGCGGCACGAGCCGCGGCGTCTGTCGACGGCGCGCTCTGCCCGGCGGCACGGATCTGCCCGTCCCAGCCCGCAGGCAGGTCGACGGCGATCCCGCCATCGCGCAGCGAGGTCATGGCTCGTTCCCGGCGTGGGAGGGCTGGACGGCCGGGTACAGGCTCGGGTCGCCGGGCTCGATCCCCGCCGCGAGCAGCTCTCGGTCGATGCGATCGGCGCGGTCCTGGCCGCCCATGCGCGTGAGGGCGCGGTCCGGCGTCCGGGCGACGGCAGCGTCGGCCACCGACTTGGCGAGAAGGTCGACGACCTGCTCCCACGACGTCCCCGCCCCCTCGCCCACGACCCGGCCCGAAGGACCGTCGACGAGCACGAAGTAGGGCGACACGGGCACGCCGTAGTCGTCCCACGCCGCGCTCGTCATCAGGGTGACGAGCTCCGGCGGGGCGAGGTCGGCCACCGCGGCCGGTGACTCGGCCTCGGGACCGTTCGTGACGACGACGACCCGTGTGGACGGGTCGGGCAGGAGGCGGACCGGGTCGTGGCGCAGCGCCTCCCAGAAGGTGCCGCACGTGCCGCACCCGGACGACAGGAACGCGAGGAGCGTGCCGTGTTCGACGCCGGTGACCGCGACGTGGGCCGCTCCACCACGCGGGAGGGAGCCGCTGAGGTCAACGGCCGGGCCCAGGGTCCCGTCGTGGCGTGGGCCGGGCACCCCCTCGACGGTGCGGGCGGGCGCGTGCCGGGACACCGCGGGGGATCGGCGAGCGGGGACGTGCTCGGCGCCGTCCGCGAGGTTCACCCCGAGGTCGTGGAGCGCCTTCAGGATCTCCGCGTGGGAGCGCAGCAGACCGACGACGAGCACCGCCAGGAGGGCGATGGCCATGGCGAGCGCGACGACGACGGCGGTGGTCACGACGAGATCAGCCCAGCAGCCACTTCTGGCCGAACGTGACGATGATGTAGCTCGGGTCGTCGAGCGAGCGACGGAGGTACCACTTGCCCTGGGACGGCCGATAGACCCCGATGCTGTCTTCGCCGAGCTCGTGCCAGTCGCCGACCACGGGGAGGTCGCCGGGCAACCCGAAGCTGATGGTGCGGGCGGTGGCGGCCTGGGCGAGGGCGTTGTTGAGGTACCAGACGCCCTTGCGGAAGATCCCGATCCCGTCGACCCCGTCGTTGTCCCAGTCGCCCACCACGGGGAGGTCGCCCACCTGCTGGCCGTAGAGCACGACCCGTACCGCGGACGGCTTGGCGATGTTGTCGCTCAGGTACCAGTAGCCACCGGTGCGGAAGATGCCGGGGGCGTCGGTGCCGTCTCCGTTCCAGTCGCCCGTGACGGGGCGGTCGCCGGGGGACTGGCCGTACGGCGTCGTGACGATGTCGGTCGACGCCGGACCGACCTCGTTGGACAGGTGCCACACCCCCTTGCGGAAGATGCCCACGCTGTCGCGGCCGTCTCCGTCCCAGTCGCCGGTGACCGGGAGGTCGCCGGGTTGGAGCCCGTACTTGAACGGGGGCACCGGGACGAGGTTGGCGGTCTGGCGGACGGTCCACGTGGCGGTCCGGTTGTCGTAGAAGCCGATGCCCGTCTTGCCCCAGCCGTCCCAGTTGCCGGCCACCGGATAGATCGGGAGCCCCGCCTGGATGCACGGCCGGTTGTGGCCGGCCGTGTTGTTGTCGGTGCGCACGTCCGTCGACGAGCAGCTCGAGTCCACCACCCACGGCGCGGTGCAGGTGACCACCCGGCACTGGATCGGGCCGATGCAGGCGACGCTGTTGCTGCAGTTCCCGTAGCGGAACGCGGTGCACCCGGCCTTGCGGTAGTCGCAGCGCCCGAGGCCGCACCCGCACGCGGTGCCGTTGCACGAGCCGCTGCAGATGCCCGAGCTGCCGCAGCTGCACGTGCCGCACGGCTTGTGGCAGTCCATGTAGTAGCGCGCGGCGCCGCCGCAGAAGCTGGAGCCGTCGGCCTTCCACCAGCCTCCCGTCAGCGAGCCGGTGGGGCAGAGGTTGACACCGTAGATCGAGCAGCAGAACTCCGTGTACCCGTCGCAGCACAGCGACCCGCAGTCGCAGCTCTGGCCGAGGCACGTGCAGATGGCGGCGTAGGCCGACGTGGGTCGGAGCAGGAGGTCGGCCGGCGCCGTGACGAGCGCACTGCCGACCAGCGCCGAGCGAGCGATGAAGCTGCGACGATCGAGACGGCTGGCGACGGCATCGGTCGCTCGGGACAGGACACTTCGGGGCACGACGACACGACTGTACCGGTCCGCGGGGCTCGGGCGTGACCCCCGGAGTCAGGCGCTCGGTAGCCTCCTGCTCATGCCGCTGCGGTTCGTGATCATCGGTGGGGGACCGGCGGGGAACACCGCCGCCACTCACGCCGCCAGGCTCGGTGCCGAGGTGACGGTGGTGGAGCAGGACGTCGTCGGCGGGGCCGCCCACCTGTGGGACTGCATCCCGTCCAAGGCCATGATCGCCACGGGCGGAGCCCTGGCCGCGGTGGGCCGGTCCCCCGAGATGGGCCTCACCGCGGCCCACGCGGCCGTGGATCCCGACGCCCTCAAGGCGCGCATCGAGGCCATCGAGCAGAAGCTGGAGCACGGCACCCGCCGACTCCTCGACAGCCAGGGCGTGCAGATCCTGCGTGGCCGGGGCCGGTTGGTGGGGCCGACATCCGTCGTGGCCGACACCCTCGACGGGTCCGTGGAGCTCGAGGCCGACGTCATCCTGCTCGCCACGGGAAGCCGCCCGCGGATCCCTGACTGGGCCGCGGTCGACGGCGAGCGGGTCCTGTCCACCCGCGACGCCTACCCGCCCGCCACGTGGCCGGATCACCTCGTCGTGATCGGCTCGGGGGTCACGGGCGTCGAGTTCGTGCACATGTTCAGCTCCCTCGGCAGCGACGTGTCCTTGATCGTGTCGCGGCAGCAGGTGCTCCCCCAGAAGGACCCGGAGGTGGCGGCGGCCCTCGAGGAGGAGCTCCTCCGGCGGGGCGTGCGGCTGCTCAAGGGCTCGCGGGCGATCGGCGTCGACCAGGCCGAGGGCGGCGTGACCGTCCGGTGCGACGACGGCCGCACGGCCGCGGGGAGCCATGCGCTGCTCGCCATCGGGTCGATACCCAACAGCGAGGGCCTGGGCCTGGAAGCCGCTGGGGTGGACGCGGACGCGGGGGGCTACGTGCCGGTCGACGAGAGCTGCCGAACTAACGTCCCGCACATCTACGCGGCGGGCGACCTGTCCGGGAAGCTCCCGCTGTCGTCGGTGGCGGCCATGCAGGGTCGCCGCATCGCGGAGCACGCCATGGGCGTGCGGTCCGGGTCCGGCCGCCAGCTCGACTACGACAAGGCCGCGTCCGCGATCTTCACGGTGCCGGAGATCGCCGACGTCGGGCTGGCCGAGGCCGACGCGTTCGCCGAGGGTCGCAAGGTGCGCGTGACGAAGGTGCCGTTCTCGGCGTCGCCCAAGGCGCTCATCGAGAGCCACAGCCGCGGCTTCGTGAAGATCGTCAGCGACCCTGCGACGGGTGTCGTGCTCGGCGGGTCGATCGTCGGCCGGCATGCCGCGGAGCTGATCGCCGTCATCGCGGTCGCGGTCACCAACGGACTGCGCGTCGCTGACATCGTCGACAGCCTCCTCGTGCACCCGTCGCTCTCCGAGGCGCTCGCCGAGGCGGCCGAGTGATGGTGCGATGCCGGCGCTGACCGGTCCCGCCCTGATCGCGGCTGCCCTCCTCGCGCTGGCCGGCGCCCAGAAGCTCCTCGACCCGACGATGACCGTCGGCGCGCTGCGGGCGCTGGGCCTCCCGTCGTCGCCCTGGCTCGTCCGGCTCGGCTCGGCGGTCGAGCTGGCCCTGGGCGCGGCCGCGATCGCGGTCGGCGGCACGGTCCTCTGGTGGGCGGTGGCCGCCAGCTACCTGCTCTTCGCCGTCTTCGTCGTGGCGGCGCTCCGGAGCGGCACGATGATCGGCACCTGCGGGTGCTTCGGCCGGGAGGAGACACCCCCGCACCTGAGCCACGTCGTGCTCAACCTCGTGCTGGCGGCAACGGCCGCCGCGGTCGCACTCACGTCGCCCGGGGCGCCCCTCGAGGCCCTCGCCGACCATCCCGCGGACGGGGTGCCCGTCCTGGCCCTCACGGCCGTCTCGCTCTTCCTCCTGCACGCCGCGTACGTCGACCTTCCCCGCGCCCTGGCCCGCTGACGACGTCAGCGGTCGACCCCGCAACCGCATGGCGATCGCGGGCGCACCCAGAACCCGTCACTCGATGACGACGATGATGTCGCCGGAGCCGACGGACTGCCCCGGGGTGACCTTGACCTCGATGACGGTGCCGGCCTTGTCGGCAGCGATGTTGTTCTCCATCTTCATGGCCTCGAGCACGCACACCGGCTGACCGGCCTCGACGGCCTGGCCCACCTCGACGAGCACCTTCACGATCGTGCCCTGCATCGGCACGGTGACCTTCCCGCTGCCGACCGCCGCGCCGCCGCCCGCCGCAGTGCGCCGCGGGCGGGGGCTCGCTCCGCCACCGCCGGCCGCCACGACCATCGGGACGTCCGGAGCCCACACCCTCACGCTGAAGCGCTTGCCGTTGACCTCCACGTCGACGTCGCGCGCCACCTTGGGCGGGTCGCCGTCAGCGGCAGGAGCGGCCGGCGCGGCGCCGACGCCGGTGAGGTCGAGGTGAGTCTCGACCCACTTCGTGGAGTGGGTGGCGGCACGGAAGTCGGGGTGGCGCAGGATCGCCAGGTCGGCCGGCACCGTCGTGGCGATCCCGGCGACGCGGAGCTCCTCGAGCGCACGGATCATGCGATCGATCGCGGTGTCGCGGGTGTCGCCCCAGACGATGAGCTTGCCGACGAGGTTGTCGTAGTACTGGCTCACCTCGTCGCCGCTCTCGTAGCCGCCGTCCCAGCGCACCCCGAAGCCCTGCGGCGGCACGAGCTCGGTGATCGTGCCGGGGGAGGGGAGGAAGCGGCCCTCGGCGGGGTCCTCCGCGTTGATGCGCACCTCGATGGCCCAGCCCCGCAGGTCGACGTCGGCCTGCGTGAACGAGAGCGGCTCGCCCGAGGCGACGCGGATCTGCTCGCGCACGAGGTCGATGCCCGACACGAGCTCGGTGACCGGGTGCTCCACCTGGAGGCGGGTGTTCATCTCGAGGAACCAGAACTCGCCGTCCTGGTAGAGGAACTCGACGGTGCCGGCGTTGTGGTAGCCGCAAGCCTTGGCGACCTTGACCGCGGCTTCGCCCATCGCCTGGCGGGTCTCGGCGGGGAAGGCGGGGGCCGGGCTCTCCTCGATCAGCTTCTGGTGGCGGCGCTGCGCGGAGCAGTCGCGCTCGCCGACCCACACGATGTTGCCCTGGGTGTCGCCGATGATCTGCATCTCCACGTGGCGGGGCCAGGTGAGGTAGCGCTCGACGTAGCACTCGTCGCGCCCGAAGCCCTTCAGGGCCTCGGACTGGGCGGATTCGAGGGCGGCAGGGGCGTCCTCGGACGACGCCACGACCCGCATGCCGCGTCCGCCGCCGCCGTAGGCCGCCTTGATCGCGACCGGCCACCCGAACTCGTCGCCGAACGCGATGACCTCGTCGGCCGAGGTGAGGAACTGGGTCGTGCCGGGCACGCCCTGCACCCCGGCCGCCTGGGCGGCGATGCGGCTCGACACCTTGTCGCCCATGACCTCGATGGCCTCCGGCGGCGGACCGATGAAGGTGACGCCGCGCTCGGTGATGGCCCGGGCGAAGTCGGTGTTCTCCGAGAAGAAGCCGTAGCCGGGATGCACGCCGTCAGCGCCCGACTGCTCGATCACCTCGAGGATCCGCTCCGTGTTCAGGTAGCTCTCGGCTGCCGTCTGGCCCCCGAGCGCGTACGCCTCGTCGGCCAACCGGACGTGGAGCGCGTCCCGGTCGAGCTCGGAGTACACCGCCACCGTGGCGATGCCCATCTCCTTGCAGGCGCGGATGACTCGGACAGCGATCTCGCCCCGGTTGGCGATGAGGACCTTGGTGAGCACGCCATATGGTTACTTGCGTGCCGGGCGGACGTGCCAGATCGACGCTGGCCACCGGCCCCGGGTCGCGGTTCGCCGACGTGCGGTGGGTGACCGAGACGGGCTCCACCAACGCCGACGCGATGGAGCTGGCTCGGCAGGGTAAGCCGGAGGGCATCGTCCTCGTAGCCGACCACCAGACCGCGGGCCGCGGTCGGGCCGGGCGCACCTGGATCGCGCCACCGGGGGCGGGCCTGCTGCTGTCGATCCTGCTCCGGCCGTCGGCGATGGTGGTCGACCTCACGACGATGGCCGTCGCGGTGGCCGCCGCGACCGCGGTCGAGTCGGTGGCGGGATTCTCGCCCCGGCTGAAGTGGCCGAACGACCTCGTGTGGCCGGGTGACGGCTCGGCGCCCGACCGCAAGCTGGCCGGCATCCTGGCCGAGGCCGACTGGCCCGCGTCGTCATCGATCTCGGCGGGGTGGCGGCAACCCGCGGCGGGGGAGCGGGCGGTGGTGGTGGTCGGCATCGGCCTCAACGTCGCCTGGCCCGCGGACCTGCCGCCCGAGCTGGCCGAGATCGCTGTGGCGATGAACCACGTCGTCGACGTCCCGGTCGACCGCGAGGACCTGCTCATCGCCCTGCTCTCGGAGCTGGGCCCACGCTACGAGGCCCTGTGCGCGGGCGATCGCGCTGGGTTGCTCGACGAGTGGCGTCGGCGCTCCGCCACCTTGGGCCATCGCGTCCGGGTGGACCTCGGCCCGAGCGACGTCGAGGGCACCGCCGTCGACATCACCGACGAAGGCCACCTCGTGGTCGAGACGCTCGAGGGCGGGCGACGCACGATCGCGGTGGGCGACGTCGTCCACCTGCGGCCTACATGAGATCAGTCGGGGCACGGGGCACGGGGCAAGGGCGCGGCGAGGCGGAGCCGGTGCGGCCGGTGCCGCCGCGCCGGGACTCCGGCCGCCCCCATGCTCCCCGCGCAGCCTCGTGGCGACAATCCGCTCAGGCGAGTACGCCTTTGGTGGCGGTCACGGTCGCGCCAGCCAGTCGGGCAGGAACAGCAAGATGACGACTCCGTTGAACCAACCTATGCCCGCCACGATCCACGCGTCCGCCTCCCGTCGGCGCTACGCGTTCTTGAGCTCGCGCTTCTTGGCGAGCCAGGCCTGGACCACCTTGGCCATGGCGTCGGGGTTGTAGGCGTCCTCCTCGTAGCTCCACATGCCGTCGCCGGCGTAGTGGAGCTTGGTGAGGTTGGCCGCCTGGTAGATCTCGCCGTCGCCGAGGTCGTTGAGGCGGTTCTGGATCTCGCACACGATCCAGCCCCGGTCCTCGTCGAACATCGCCCACTCGACCGGGAACACCGTGAACTGGTCGTTCGGGTACTCGGTCATGGTCGACGTGATCCACCGCCGGATCGCCTCGCGGCCCTCGAACCGGCCGTAGAGGTGCTCCACGTAGACGGCGTCCTCCGTGAACTGGTCCGCCCACGAGGTCCAGTCGCCCGTCTGCCCGGCGACGCGCCCCCGCCCCTGGTACGCCTCGAACTCCCGCTCCAGCTCGGCCCTCGTGAAGGTCGTCATGGCGAGGACGTCTACCAGATCTGTGGACGTTCACGCTCGGCATGCGGACGTGTACGTCCACAGAACCGGTTGGCGGTTCAGGGGTCGTCGGTGGCGGCGACGAGGGCCTGGAAGGCGCGGGACGCGGCCTCGGTCAGGGTGCCGGGCACCGGGAGGTGGCGATCGTCCACCTGGTGGACGGGCTGGACGTCGCGGCCGGTGCTGGTGAGGAACACCTCGTCGGCGGCGAGGAAGGTGGCCATCGGTAAGTCCTCCTCGACGGCGTCGGTCAGCTCCAGCAGGAGGTCGCGGGTGACGCCGGCCAGGCAGCCCGACGACAGCGGGGGCGTGAGCAGGCGGCCACCGATGCCGACGAACACGTTCGAGCCGGTGCCCTCGCAGAGCAGGTCCGTCGTCGTCGCGAAGATCGCTTCGGTGCAGCCCCGCGCCTTGGCGTGGGCGAGGGCCTTGACGTTCTCGGCGTAGGACGTCGTCTTGATCCCGGCCATGGCACCCCGGTCGTTGCGCGGCCACGGCACGACGCAGATCGCGGTGGAGGGCGTGACCGCCTTCAGTGGACCGACGGCGACGATGACCGTGGCCGCGTCCTCGCCCCGCTCCGACCCCAGCGGCGCCGGGCCGCCGGTGATCGTGACCCGAACCCGCGCGAGCGGGAGGTCGTGCGACGCGAGCACCTCGGCCATGGCGGCGCGCAGCACCTCGTCGGTGAAGGGGACACGGAGGTCGAGGCCCTCGGCCGACCGCCGGAGCCGCTCGAGGTGGCGACGCGTGGCGAACGGCCGACCGTCCACGGCCTTGAGGGTCTCGAAGACACCGTCGCCCACCGTGAGTCCGTGGTCGAAGATCGAGACTGTCGCGTCGGCGGCGTCCACGAGCGAGCCGTCCAGCCAGACCTGCGCCGTCATGCCGGGGATCCTGACGCGACTCGCAGCAGGTTTCGAGCCTTCAGCTCGGTCTCTGCCCACTCGTCGTCCGGGTCGCTGCCCCACGTGATGCCGCCGCCGGTGCCGAAGTGCAGCTGGCCGTCGGCCACCCAGAAGGTGCGGATCGCCACGTTGAGGTCGCCCTGCCGCCGGTCGGCGTCCACCCAGCCGATCGCGCCGCAGTAGACGCCGCGCGGTATCGGCTCCAGCGCGGCGATCTGCGCCAGCGAGGCGATCTTCGGCGCGCCGGTGACCGAACCCGGCGGGAACGTGGCGGCGATCGCGTCGGCCCACCCGCAGCCGGGACGGAGCCGTCCCGTCACGGTGGACACCAGGTGCACGAGCCCCGGGTGCTGCTCGGTGGCGAGAAGCGACGGGACGGCCACCGAGCCGAACTCGCACACGCGCCCGAGGTCGTTGCGCACGAGGTCGACGATCATGACGTTCTCCGCCCGGTCCTTGGCGGTGAGCCCGCTCGCATCGGGCGCGGTGCCCTTGATCGGAGCCGACTGCACGACGTCGCCGTCGCGTGCGAGGAACCGCTCCGGCGACGCCGACGCCACGAGGCATCCGGCCGCTGGGAGGCGCACGACGGCTCTGTAGGGCGCCGGGTTCCCCTCGGCCAGGGCCGCGCCGAGGGCCGCCACGTCGCCCGCGGCGGGCATCGGCGCCGACAGGCGGCGCGTCAGGTTCACCTGGTACACGTCTCCCGCCTCGATCGACGCGCGGATCGACCGCACGCCCGCCTTGAACTCGTCCTCCGACAGGGAGCTCGTCCACGAGTCGGCCGGAGGGCCCGCCCACGGTGGCCCAGGCCAGGGGCGCGCCGGGCGGACGTGGCCGAAGCGGGCGCAGATCGGCGCGCCTTCGAACGGCAGGACCACGGCCCAGAACCCGGTGGACTCGAGCGCGGCGAGGTCGTCGGTGATGTCGACGAGGTCCGTCGCCAACCGCCCGCCCACGACGGCCAGTGCCCCGTCAGGTGACGTCCGCCCGGTCATGGCGAGCCAGGGGCGCCGCTCGCAAGGACGCAGGGCGAAGGACTCCACGAGCGAATGCGAGACCGAGGACGCCGCGAGCGGTGTTCCCGGCCGGCATGGCCGGTTGCCGATGTCGCCTGACGGGGCACTCGCGGAACCTGAGCGGCGACCGGGCGAGGCATGGTCGGCAGCGTACGATCACACCTCGTCCTGACCGCCACCCGTTCAGCCTCACCCCGGAAGGTCGTCGTACCAGTGCACGTGGAGTTCACCGAGGAGCACGACGCGCTGCGAACGGTGGTGCGTGACTTCGCGGACGCCGAGATCGCCCCGCACGCGGAGGCGTGGGATCGTGACCACCACTTCCCAGTCGACGTGGTGCGGGCGATGGGCGACCTCGGCCTGTTCGGCATCCCGTTCCCGGAGGAGTACGGCGGTGGGGGCGGAGACCTCACGATGCTGTGCATCGCGATCGAGGAGCTGGCCAGGGTCGACCACTCGATGGCCATCACGCTGGAGGCGGGGGTCGGCCTGGGCGCCAACCCGATCCACCGCTTCGGCACCGAGGCGCAGAAGCAGGCGTGGCTGCCCGACCTCTGTGCGGGGCGTGCCCTCGGCGGTTTCGGCCTCACCGAGCCCGAGGCCGGGAGCGACGCCGGGGGCACCCGTACGACCGCCACGCTCGACGACGGCACCGGTGAGTGGGTGGTCAACGGTGAGAAGGCCTTCATCACGAACTCGGGCACCGACATCACCGCGTTCGTCACGATCACGGCCCGGACGGGCCCGGGCGAGATCAGCACGATCATCGTCCCCTCGAGCACGGCCGGGTTCGAGGTGCAGCCCCCCTACCGGAAGATGGGGTGGCACGCCTCGGACACCCACGGATTGACGTTCGTCAACGCCCGCGTCCCGGAGGGCAACCTCCTGGGCGAGCGGGGCCGTGGCTTCGCCCAGTTCCTCCAGATCCTCGACGAGGGTCGCATCGCGATCTCCGCCCTCGCCGTCGGGTGCATCCAGGCGTGCCTCGAGCACTGCACGCAGTACGCGCTCGACCGGCACGCGTTCGGCAAGCCGATCGGCGCCAACCAGGGAGTGGCGTTCCAGGTGGCCGACCTGGCGGTGATGGCGGAGACGGCGCGGCTGCTCACGTACCAGGCGGCCTGGCTCCATGACACCGGGCGGCCCTGCAAGCAGGCCGCGGCGATGGCCAAGCTCCACACGACCGAGGCGGCCGTCTCGGCCACCCGCATCGCGACGCAGGTCTTCGGCGGCTACGGATTCATCGACGAGACGCCCGTCGCTCGCTTCTACCGCGACGCGAAGATCCTCGAGATCGGCGAAGGCACGAGCGAGATCCAGCGGTTGGTGATCAGCCGCGAGCTGGGCTTGCCCGTCCAGTGAGGCGCGCCGGGCGGCAACGGGGCCGACGAACGACGCGCCAGCGGCTCCTCCTGGCCTTCAACTGCGTCGTCGTGGTGGCGCTCCTGAGCACGGCCGCCGGGCTCGGCTACGTGTACTCGAAGTACAGCCGCCTGCCGCGCGTGCAGCTGGGCTCCGTGCTGACGGAGGCGTCCAGCAACAACGAGCCCCGCAACATCCTCCTGGTGGGCGTGGACAGTGCCGCGAACCTGGCGCCGAACGACCCGGCTCGAGCGGGTCGCGGCAACGTGGGCGGTCTCCGCTCCGACACCATGATGATCCTTCACCTCGACCCCGGCACGACGCGGGCGTCGCTGCTGTCGATCCCCCGCGACCTCTGGGTGCCGTTGGCCTCTGGTGGCACGCAGCGCATCAACAGCGCCATCCAGAGCGGCGGGCCAGGCGAGCTCATCGACACGATCGAGCAGTACCTCGGGATCCCCATCAACCACTACATCCAGGTCGACTTCGCCGGCTTCCAGGAGCTGGTGGACGTCATCGACGGCGTGGAGGTGTACTTCGCGAAGCCGGCCCGCGACTCCCGGTCGGGCCTCGACATCGAGCAGGCAGGGTGCGTCACCCTCGACGGTCAGCAGGCCCTGTCGTACGTGCGGTCGCGGCACTACCAGATCTATCAGGACGGGCGTTGGCGCAGCGACGGCTCGGCCGACCTCGGCCGGATCAGCCGCCAGCAGGACTTCATCGTCCGCGCTCTGCGCCGCGCGGTGGATCATGGGGTGCGAAACCCCGTAACGCTGGACCGACTCGTCAACGCGGGGCTCGACACCGTGACCGTCGACGACCTCCTCACCGCCGACGACATCGTCGACCTGGCGCGGGCCTTCCGCGGGTTCGACCCCGGGTCCCTCGACCTGTACTCGCTGCCCGTCGTGTCGGGCAGCGCTGGCGGGGCCTCCATCCTGCGGCTCGTCGACGAGAAGGCGCAGCCCACCCTCGACCTCTTCCGCGGCACCGACACCGGCGACCTGCGCCCTGCCGACGTCCGGGTCCGCGTGCTGAACGGCTCCGGGGTCACCGGCCAGGCCGGGCAGGCCGGCCGCGATCTCGCCGCGGTCGGCTTCGGGGCGGCGGGGACCGGCGAGGCAGAGCGCTTCGACGTCACCGAGACGCTCGTGCGCTACACCGCCGGCGGCGAGGCGAAGGCCGACCTCGTCGCGCGCTACCTCGACCCGAGCGCCCGGCTCGAGCTCGTCGATGGTCCGCTCGAAGCGGACGTCGTCGTGGTGACCGGCAGCGAGTACGCAGGCGTGCGGACCACCCCGCGCCCGCCCGGTCCGTCGACGACCACGACGACCACCGCGACCACCGTCACAGCGGGCGCGAGCTCCTCGTCGACCACGTCGTCGACCACGTCCACCACAGTCGTGGGGTTCGTGCCGGAGGTGCCTCCGGGGGTCGACTGCTGACCTTGGGGCGCCTCGAGGGGACGTGCCAGACTTGCTCGGCCATGGACGCCTTCCGCCGCTCTGCCGTCGTCGCCGCGCGCCCGAAGGTGGCCTCGTGAAGGGGATCGTGCTGGCCGGGGGCCGTGCGACGCGCCTCAGCCCCGCGAGCCGGGCCACGTCGAAGCAGCTCATGCACGTCTACGACAAGCCGCTGATCTATTACCCGATCAGCACGCTCCTGCACGCCCGCATCAACGAGATCCTCGTGATCTCCACGCCCGACCAGCTCCCGCAGTTCGAGGGGCTCCTCGGCGACGGGAGCCAGTGGGGCTGCTCGTTCACCTACGCCGTCCAGCCGGAGCCGAACGGCATCGCGGCCGCCTTTCTGATCGGCGCGGACTTCATCGGCGACGACGACGTTGCCCTCGTGCTCGGGGACAACATCTTCTACGGCGTCGGCCTCGGCGAGCAGCTCCAGCAGTACACCGATCCCAAGGGCGCCGTGGTGTTCGGGCTCTGGGTGCCCGATCCCGAGCGCTACGGAGTGCTCGAGCTCGACGAGGCCGGCCAGGTCGTGGGCGTGCACGAGAAGCCGGCGCGACCGCCGTCGAACCTGATGATCCCAGGCCTCTACTTCTACGACAACAGCGTGGTCGAGGTGGCGGGTTCGATCGCCCCGAGCGACCGCGGCGAGCTCGAGATCAGCGAGGTCAACAGCCGCTACCTGCGGGAGGGTCGGCTCGAGGTCTGCAAGCTGCCGTTCTCCACCGAGTGGTTCGACGTCGGCACGTTCGACGCCCTGCTCGACGCGCAGACCTGGGTGGCGGGCCAGCAGCGCCGCAAGGGGCTGCTCATCGGCTCGCCCGAGACGGCCGCCCACCGAGAGGGCTTCATCACCACGGAGCAGCTGCAGGCCCTCGCCGCCGCCACTGACCAGGCGGGCGATCTCGCCAAGAGCGGCTACGGCGAGCACCTCCTGCGCTTCCTCGAGTTCGAGGCCGGCCTCACCGATGACTGAGATCATCGACTTCGCGGTCAGCCCCACCGCGATCGACGGCCTCGTCTTCCTGACCATGAAGCAGGTCACCGACGAGCGTGGCACCGTGCGCGAGTTCTACCGCGAGTCCGCCTTCGAGGCGGCGGGGCTCCCGTCGCTCGGCCCGTGGCTCCAGGTCAACGTCACCGAGACGCACCGAGGCGGGCTCCGCGGCCTGCACGGCGAGGACATGCACAAGCTCGTCGCCGTCGTGGCCGGGGAGGCGTTCGCCGCCTACGTCGACCTCCGGCCGTCGTCGGCCACCTGCGGCACGGTCGTGACCACGACGCTGCGGCCCGGATCGCAGGTGCTCGTGCCGAGGGGCGTCGGGAACGGCTTCCAGGCGACCGGCGAGGGGTCGACCCAGTACCTCTACTGCTTCGACCACGAGTGGATGCCGGGGATGGCGGGCGTGGCCTGCACGCCGCTCGACCCCGCGCTGGGCATCACCTGGCCCCTCCCGGTCGACCCTGCCGACCCGGCGCAGGTGTCGGAGAAGGACCGCGACGCCCCGACGCTCGCTCAGCTCCGCGAGGTTGGCCGGTGAAGCTGCTCGTCACCGGCGGCGCCGGCTTCATCGGCTCGAACTACGTGCGCTACGTGCTGCGCGAGACCGACGACGAGGTCGTTGTCTACGACGCCCTCACCTACGCCGGGAACCTGTCCACGCTCCGTGACGTCGACGACGACCCCCGGTACTCGTTCATGAAGGGCGACATCTGCGACCCGGCCACGCTCGAGCACGCGATGACGGGGGTCGACGCCGTGGTGCACTTCGCCGCCGAGAGCCACGTCGACCGCTCGATCGTCGGCTCCGACGACTTCATCAACACGAACTGCTTCGGCACCAACATCGTCATGGACATGGCGCGCCGCCTCGAGATCGGCCGGGTCGTCCACATCGGCACCGACGAGGTGTACGGATCCGTCGAGGTCGGCTCGTCCAAGGAGTCGGACCCGCTCGAGCCGCGGTCGCCCTACTCCGCGTCCAAGGCGGGCTCTGACCTCATCGCGCTCAGCTACCACCACACCCACGGCCTGCCCGTCACGGTCACGCGCTGCACGAACAACTTCGGGCCGTACCAGTACCCCGAGAAGGCCATCCCGCTGTTCACCACCAACCTGCTCGACGGCGGGACGGTGCCCCTCTATGGCGACGGCCTGAACGAGCGCGACTGGCTGTACGTCGACGACCACTGCTCCGGCGTGCACCTCGTGCTCCACTCGGGCGCGCCGGGCGAGATCTACAACATCGGTGCGGGCAACGAGACGCCCAACCGCGTGCTCGTCGACAAGCTCCTCGGCCTCCTGGGCAAGGACGAGTCGTCGGTCGACTACGTGGCCGACCGCCTCGGGCACGACCGCCGCTACTCGGTCGACGTCGCCAAGATCACCGCGCTGGGCTGGACGAAGCACCGCACGCTCGACGAGGCGCTTGCGGCCACCGTCGACTGGTACCGCGCCAACGAGTGGTGGTGGCGCCCGCTCAAGAGCGGACGCTGATGCGGGTCCTCGTCACCGGCGCGTCGGGCCAGCTCGGCTCCGACCTCGTGCTCACCTGCATCGCAGCGGGCGACGAGGTCCTGGCCTGCGGTCGGGCCGAGCTCGACCTCGCCGACCGCGACTCCGTGTACCAGGCGATCACCGCGACGCGACCTGACGTCGTGCTCCACGCGGGGGCCTGGACCGCCGTCGACGCCTGCGAGGGCGACCCGGAGCGTGCGTTCCACGTCAACGCGCTCGGCACCGAGTGGGTCGCGGACGCGTGTCGTCGCGCTGGCTCCCACCTGGTGGCCGTGTCGACGGACTACGTCTTCGACGGCACGAAGGCCGACCCGTACAACGAGTGGGACCGCCCCAACCCCCAGTCGGTCTACGGCCGGTCGAAGTGGGCGGGTGAGCACGCGGTCGCAGTGCACGCGCCCGGGTCCTGCATCGTCCGCACTGCGTGGGTGTGCGGCGCACACGGACCGAACATGGTGAGGACCGTCCTCGGGCTCCTCGATCGTCCCGAGCTGGCCTTCGTCGACGACCAGCGAGGCTGTCCCACCTTCACCGCCGACTTGGCGCCGGCGATCCGCCAGCTCGCGGCTGCCCGCGTCCCCGGCGTGTTCCACGTCACCAACCAGGGCGCCACCACGTGGTACGGCTTCGTACGCGACATCCTCGAGGCCGCGGGGGGAGATCCCGGCAAGGTCCGCCCGATCACCACCGCGGAGCTCGATCCGCCTCGCCCCGCGCCCCGGCCCGCGAACTCCGTCCTCGACAACGCGGCGCTGCGCATGGGGGGCTTCGCGCTCCTGCCCAACTACCGTGACTCCCTCGATCGCCTGGTGCAGGAGCTCCTCGACTCATGAGCAAGATCGCGGTCATCGGCACGGGCTACGTCGGCCTCACCACGGGCGCCTGCTTCGCCCACCTCGGCCACGACGTGGTGTGCGCTGACATCGACGAGAAGAAGATCGCGCAGCTCCAGCGCGGCGAGATCCCGATCCTCGAGGCAGGCCTCGACAACCTCGTGCGGGAGGGCCTCCAGGACGGTCGCCTCAGCTTCGTGCTCGGGGCCGCCGCGGCCGTGGCGGACTGCGAGTTCGCCTACCTGTGCGTGCCCACCCCGCAGGGATCCGACGGTTCTGCCGACCTCTCGTACATCGAGGCGGCCGCGCGCGAGATCGGCCCCTTGCTGCCGGCCGAGTCCGTGGTCGTGAACAAGTCCACCGTGCCGGTGGGCTCCACCCGCGTTGTAGAGCAGGCCCTCGGGCGCAGCGACATCGCCGTCGTCTCGAACCCGGAGTTCCTCCGCGAGGGCTCGGCCATCCACGACTTCCTCCATCCCGATCGGATCGTCATCGGCGCCGAGGACCAGTCCGCGGCGGTGAAGGTGCAGTCGCTCTACCTCGGGATCACCGCGCCGGTGATCGTCACGGACCCCGCCTCGGCGGAGACGATCAAATACGCCGCCAACGCGTTCCTCGCGACCAAGATCTCCTTCATCAACGCGGTCGCCGCCGTCTGTGAGGCCGTGGGCGCCGACATCAAGGACGTCGCCCTGGGCATGGGCTACGACACCCGCATCGGTCACGAGTTCCTCAAGCCCGGGCCCGGCTGGGGCGGAAGCTGTTTTCCCAAAGATACGCGGGCGATGGTCCGCATCGCGGAGGACGCCGGCTACGACTTCGACCTGCTCAAGGGCGTGGTGGCCGTCAACGACGAGCAGCTCCACCGGGTCGCCGCCAAGGTCGTGGAGCTGGCCGGTGGCTCGATCGACGGCAAGCGCGTGGCGGTCTGGGGTCTCACCTTCAAGGCCCGCACGGACGATCTCCGCGAGTCGCCGTCCCTCGCCGTGATCGAGCACCTCGTGGCGCAGGGCGCCCTGGTGCGTGCGTTCGACCCCTCCGGTCCCGGTCCGCTCGAGGGCATCGAGGTCGTCGACGACCCGTACGCCGCGGTCGACGGCGCGGAGGTGCTCGCCGTGCTCACCGAGTGGGACGAGTTCCGCTGGCTCGACATCGACAAGGTGGCCGATCTCATGGCGAGCCGCAACGTCGTCGACGCGCGCAACCTCCTCGACCGGGCCGCGCTCGTGCGGCGCGGCTTCGACTACCGCGGCATCGGGCGCGGCTGAGCGGCGGACGGGTACCGTCCGGCCGTGCTCCTGACCCCTCGATACGGCGACCACCCCGTCATCGCCGTCGACGCCCGCACCTCGGGCGACCATCCCGTCGTGGACCAGCGGCGGCGGCTCGAGGCGCTCCTCGGCGACCTCTCGGAGGGCGAGTGGCATCACCCCAGCCGCTGCGCGGGCTGGTCGGTGCAGGACGTCGTCACCCACCTCACGAGCACCAACGGGTTCTGGGCCTTCTCGATCCGGGCCGGCCTCGATGGCGAGCCGACGCGGTTCCTGGGCGCGTTCGACCCGGTCGCCTCGCCGGCCCAGCTGGTGGACCAGGTGCAGGGCACACCGGTGGAGGAGACGATGGAGCAGCTCGCCGCAAGTACGGCGGCGCTCGCGGCCGTCGTCGATGGGCTCGATGCCGGTGACTGGGACGTGCTCGCGGAGGCGCCTCCTGGGCACCTGCCCGTGCGCCTCGTCGCCGACCACGCGCTGTGGGATTGCTGGGTCCACGAGCGCGACATCGTCCTCCCCCTCGGCCGGACGCCGGTGGTCGAGCCCGACGAGGTGCTGACCGGCCTCCGCTACGCGGCCGCCCTCGGTCGCGCCTTCGAGGTGTGCGCGGGTCGGTCCGAGACGAGCGCGGTGGTGCTCGAGGTCGGAGACCCGGGCGCGCGGATCGTCGTGTCCGCCGGCGCCGACGAGGTCCGGGTCCACGACGGACCCGCTCCGGACGACGCCCTGCGCGGCGTGGGCTCGGCGGTCGAGGTGCTCGAGATGCTCAGCACGCGCGACGCCGGCGTGCCCGTGCCGCCGGCCGTCAGTGCGCTCACGGCGGGTCTGGCCGTCGTGTTCGACCAGGTGTGACGTCGTCAGCCGTCCAGCAGCTGGTCGAACAGCGGCAGCGTCGCGGTGTCGCAGTAGGCGGCCTCGAACGCGGCTCGGGCTCTCCTGTGGGCGTCCTCGTCGGAGCGGAGCCGATCGACGGCTTGCACGACGCCCTCGACGTCCCCCTCCCGAAGGCTGCAGCCAGCACCGAACCGGGTGATCGCCTCGTCCACGTTGCTCCCTGCGGGCCCGATGTACAGCACCGGCAGTCCTGCGGCGAGGTTGGCGTGCAGCTTGGACGGGCTCATGACGCCGAGGGAGCGGTCGTGCAAGGTGATGAGGGCGACGTGGGCGCCGGCCATCACCGCGGGCGTCTCGTGCTTGGGCACGTAGCTCCGGAACACGATGTTCGACAGGCCGCTGGCCGCGGCCGCCGCCTGTAGGGCCGCCCACTGCTCGCCGCCCCCGACGAACACGAAGACGGCGTCGTCCGCGAGCCGCTCGGCGGCTGCCATCACGGTGTCGAAGCGGTGGCCCACCCCGGTGTTGCCGAGATAGAGCACGATGGTGCGGTCGCCCACGGGCAGGTTGCGGTACCCGGACCACGCGGCGGCCGCCTCGCCAGCGGGGAACAGGGCCGACCGCTCCCAGTTCGGGATCACCACGAAGCGGGGCCGGTCCGGCCCCGCCGCGTACTGGGACGCGAGGAGGTCGACCATCGCCGCGTCGAGCCCGACGACCACCTCGATGCGGCGGAAGGCCCACCGGTTCACCGCCCGGAGCACCCGGCTGGCAAGGCCGCCGGGCGTCAGCTCGCCGAAGCGCTCCGCCGCGTCCGGGTAGCAGTCCATGCTCCACAGCACGACGCGGGTATCGCGGTACCTCAGCTGGTGGATGAGGGCGGCCACGACGGCGAACGGCGGCGTGGTCATCGCGACGATGACGTCCTGGCGGGGAAGTCGAGCCAGGCGCCACGCGCCGCCGAGCGAGAACGTGGCGTAGCCGAGCAGACGGCGGGCGCGGGACGACTTGCCGAGGTCGGGCGTCCACACCCGCTGCACGCGCATTCTCGCGCCGCTGCGCACCCCCGCCGGTGCCAGCCCCTCGAGGTACCCGGACCGCCCGGTCACGATGGTGACCTCGTCGCCCCGGTCGGCCCGGTGCTCGGCGAGCGACGCCGCCAGCTGGGCCGTGGGGCTGATGTCCGGGGCGTAGAACTGGTTGACCAGCGTCAGGCGCACGCGCGGCGCCCCATCAGCCGAGCTGCGCCGACACCGCGCTCACCATCTCCTCGACGATGGCCGGCAGGGTGTGCTCCTGGCGCCACCCAGGGAAGTGCGCCCGGAACTTGCCCATGTCCGAGTAGTAGCAGATGTGGTCGCCAACCCTGGCCTGCTCGTCGTAGGTCAGGACGGGCCGCTTCCCACCGGACGCCTCGGCGACGAGCTCGACGCACTCCAGCAGGCTCGCGGCGTTCGCCTTCCCTCCACCGAGGTTGTACGCCTCGCCCGGACGCGGATCCTGGGCGAAGGCCCAAAAGGCCGCGATCACGTCGGCGGAGTGGATCTGGTCGCGGACCTGCTTCCCCTTGTAGCCGAAGATCGTGTAGGCCCCCTCCCGGAGCGCTGTGTGCACCAGGTAGCTGAGGAACCCGTGCAGCTCCACGCCCGCGTGGTACGGCCCGGTGAGGCACCCGCCGCGGAAGGTGCCCGTGCGGAGCCCGAAGTAGCGCCCGTACTCCTGGGTGAGGACATCGGCGGCGACCTTGGACACGCCGAACAACGAGTGCGTGCAGTGGTCGAGCGACATGGTCTCGTCGATGCCCTCGGCGAACGCCGGATCGGCGTACTCCCATCGGGTCTCCAGCTCGGTCAGCCCCACCCGGTTCGGGTTGTCGCCGTAGACCTTGTTGGTGGACACCGTGATGAAAACGGCCTCGGGTGCGTGGCGACGGGTGGCCTCGAGGAGGTTCAGCGTGCCGCCGGCGTTCACGTCGAAGTCGTCGAAGGGGCGCGAGGCCGCCAGGTCGTGACTCGGCTGGGCGGCCGCGTGGATGACGAGGTCGTAGGCGCACCGCCGGACGAGCTCCTCCACGCCAGCACGGTCGCGGATGTCCACGTCGTGGTGTGAGTAGCGCGCACACGTCGCTTCGAGGCGCTGGCGGTTCCAGGTCGTGTCACCGCCGGGACCGAAGAAGTCGGCCCGCATGTTGTTGTCCACGCCGTGGACGTCGAAGCCGAGGCGGTCGAAGAACTCGACGGCTTCCGACCCGATGAGGCCGGCGCTGCCGGTGACCAGGACCCTCATGGGCGCGCCCGCGGGGCGCAGGACCGGGAGGACATGGCTCGGGACACTACCGGCTGCCATGTCAGACTCCACGGGCCGTCCATGCGAGTCGCCGTCACCCTCGAGCAGTGCTGGCACCGGGTGCCCGGTGGGACCGCCCGCGCCACCGTGGACACGGTCGCGGCGATCGAGGCGCGGGGTGACGTGGAGCAGGTCGGTGTCAGCGCGTGGCACCGCGACCCTGCTGTCGCGCCGTGGCAACCCTCGATCCCCGTGCGACGGCTGCCGATGCCGAGGACGGCGCTCTACGACTCCTGGCAGCGCCTGCGCCACCCCCAGGTGGAGCGGGCGACGGGCCCCGTCGACGTCGCGCACTCGACCGCGCACGTGGCGGCCGCTTCGCGCGCGCCGATGGTGGCCACCGTGCACGATCTCCACTTCCTCCACGAACCCGCGCACTTCACGCGGCGCGGGGTCTCGGTCTTCACGCGGTTCCTCGACGTGGTGCGGGCCGAGGCGGCCATCGTCGTGTGCCCGTCGCAGGCGACGCGGGCGGACTGCGAGGCCGCCGGCATCGATCCGGGCCGGTTGCGGATCACCCCCTGGGGCACGGATCGGCAGCCGGTGCCCGCCGGCGAGGCGGCCCGCGTGCGGGCCGAGCACGGGCTCGAGCGCCGGATCGTCCTCTTCGCCGGGACCGTCGAGCCCCGCAAGAACCTGGCCCGCCTGCTCGACGCCTTCGGGCGCCTGGGTGACGTCGACGCGGATCTCGTCGTCGTCGGCCCGGACGGGTGGAGCACCGAGCTCCCAGCCACGAAGGTCCGTCGGCTCGGCTTCGTGTCCGATGCCGACCGCGACGCGCTCTTCGCCGCCGCGGACGTGGTCTGCTACCCGAGCCTGCGAGAGGGGTTCGGGCTGCCGGTGCTCGAGGCGATGGTGCAAGGCGCGCCGATCGTCACCTCGGCGACGACGTCGACGGCGGAGGTCGCCGGCGACGCTGCCCTCCTGGTCGACCCGCTCGACACCGACGCCATCGCGGGAGCCATCCGCCGACTCCTGGACGACACCGAGCTCGGCGAACGGCTGGGTGATGCCGCGCGCCGGCGGGCGGCCACCTTCACCTGGGAGCGGACCGCCGACGCCATGGTCGCGGCCTACCACGACGCACGGGGCGGACCGACGTGAGTCGTTCCACCGTCGGGATCAACCTGCTGTGGCTCGTGCCCGGCGAGGTGGGCGGCAGCGAGCAGTCGACGCTGGCCACGCTGCGCGGCTTGATCGACCTCCGTCCCGACGACCTGGATCTCCGGCTCTTCGTCCTCCCGGCGTTCGCGGCGGCCCATCCAGACCTGGTCGCGGCGATCCAGACCGAGGTGTCGTCCGTCACGGGCGGCTCACGCGTGCGTCGCATCGTCGACGAGTCGACCTGGCTGGCCCGGCGGTCGGCGGCACTGGACCTGGTGCACCACGCGGGAGGGACCGTGCCGGCGCGCCGGCCGGCGCCATGCGTCCTGACCATCCACGACCTCCAGCCGCTCGAGGCGAGCGCCACCCACTCGGCGATCAAGCGGGCCTACCTCGCTCGGGCCGTGCCGGTGGCCGTGCGGGCCGCGCGACGCGTCGCGGTCCCGAGCGCGTTCGTGCGAGGCACGGTGCTGGACCGCCTGGGTACGCCCACCGACAAGGTGGTCGTGATCCCGCACGCCGTTCCCGTGCGCCCCTCCCCGACCCCGGCCGCGACCCTGGTGGCGCGCCACGCCCTGACGGGCCCCGTCGTCCTCTACGCCGCCGTCACCTATCCCCACAAAGACCACCGGACACTCGTGCAGGCCTTCGCGCAGCTGCGAGCGACGCGACCGGACGCGGTGCTGGTGCTGCCCGGCGGCGAAGGGGAGGCCGAGGGCGAGCTGCGGCGGCTGATCGACGCCGACCTCGACGGGCTCGGTCGCTCGGTGCGTCGTCTGGGCCGCGTCTCCGAGGCCGACCTCGCGGGGCTGCTCGACCTCGCCACCGTCGTCGCGGTGCCGTCGCGCTACGAGGGGTTCGGCCTCCCGGCGCTGGAGGCGATGGCGGCCGGCGTCCCCGTCGTGGCCGCCGACGTCGCCGCGCTGCCCGAGGTCCTCGGCGGCGCGGGTGTGCTCGTCCCGCCTGGCGACGTGGCGGGGTGGGCCGCCGCGCTCGAGCGGCTGCTGGCGGACCCCGACGAGCGGTCCCGGTTGGTGCGCGTCGGGAGCGAACGGGCCGCTGGGCACACGGCGGCGGCCAACGCGGGGGCCTTCGCCGACCTGTACCGGGCGGCGCTGGCCGCCGGCTGAGGGCCGGCCGGGCCCGAATGGGTGGAGCCGCGCCCCTCTTGTAGGGTGGGCGACCCTATGGGCAAGGCATCATCGTCGAAGAAGGTGGCGCGAGCGGCTCGAGCCGGCGGACGCGTGTCGTCGGGGCAGCCTCGCAGTCTCCTGTTCCCGGGCGTGCTGGCGCTCATCGTCGTCCTCGGCGTGTCGCTGGTGGTCTACGCCCGCAACGACCGCAACCAGGACGACAACGGCGGCGTCCCGCAGCTCAAGGACCACATCCACATCGCCTTCGGCGTCGCGACGTGCAACGACGACGCATCCTCGATGATCGTCCCCGAGTTCGAGAGCACGATCGGCATCCACACCCACGGTGATGGTGTCATCCACGTCCACCCCTTCTCCCAGCTCGGCGTCGGAGCCAACGCCACCCTCGGCCGGTTCCTCGAGGACGCCCGCGACCCCGGCGGCATCGACGTTTCGGTGAGCGACACCAAGCTCACGTTCCTCGGCGACACGTTCGAGGAGGGCAAGACCAAGTGCGACGGCGTCAAAGAGCCGGTCCTGCGCATGGCCTACTGGGAGAACGTGCAGGACGAGACAACCCTGCCCGAGATCACGACAGGTGGCTTCAACGACAAGCGGCTGACCACCAACGGGGCCGGCATCACGATCTTCTACGGCGACCCCGACGCGGACATCCCCAGGCCCCCGGCGGCGAGCGACCTGGCCAACCTCGGCGCGGCCGACGGGCCGGCCACCCTCGAGGATCCCGAGACCGCGCAGACCACCACGAGCACCACGATCCCCGGTGAGACGACCACGACGGTCGCGGGCGAGACCACCACCACCGCCGCGGGAGGCACGACCACCACGCCGGCGGCTCCCTAGCCCGATGCAGGCGGTCGTGCTCGTCGGCGGCCTCGGCACCCGCCTCCGCCCCCTCACTCACACAACGCCCAAGCAGATGCTCCCGGTGGCCAACCGGCCGATGATCGAGCGCGTGCTCGAGCACCTCGCCGAGCACGGCGTGACGAGGGCGGTGCTCGCACTGGCCTACCGGCCCGACGCGTTCCGCGATGCGTACCCGAGCGGGCACTGTGCCGGGATCGAGCTGCACTACGCGGTCGAGCCCGAGCCGCGTGACACCGCCGGCGCCATCCGATTCGCCGCGCTCGATGCGGGCATCGACGAGCGCTTCCTGGTGCTGAACGGTGACGTGCTCACCGACCTCGACATCGGTGAGCTGGTGGCCACCCACGAGCGAGCGGGGGCCGAGGGCACGCTGGCCCTCCACCGCGTCGAGGACCCGTCGGCGTTCGGGGTGGTGCCCACAGATCCCGATGGGCGGGTCACCGCCTTCATCGAGAAGCCCCCCCGCGACGCGGCGCCCACCGACCTGATCAACGCGGGCACCTACGTGCTGGAGCCGTCGGTCCTGGACCGGATCGCGTCCGACGTGCCGGTCAACGTCGAGCGAGTGACCTTCCCCGCCATGGTCGCCGACGGCACCCTGTTCGCCATGGACGGCGACGTCTACTGGATCGATGCCGGCACACCGGCCACCTTCCTCACGGCGAACCTGGACCTGCTCAACGGGCGTCGCGGCCGGGTCGAGCCCGGGGTACACCCCGACGCACAGGTCGACGGGGCCGTCGTCGAGTCGGTGGTCGGTGCCGGCGTCCACGTCGCCGAAGGGGCGATCGTCTCCGGCTCGGTGCTCTTCCACGGCGCGCACATCGGGCCCGGCGCGCTCGTGCGGGATGCCATCATCGGAGCGGGCGCTCACGTGGGCGCAGGCGCGCTGGTCGACGACGGCACGGTCGTGGGCGATGCCGTGGTGATCCCGGACGATGCACAGCTGTCCGGCGTTCGGATCCCGGAGGAGGGCTGATGCGAGCGCTGGTCACCGGGGGCGCAGGGTTCATCGGGTCGACGCTCGTCGACCGGCTGCTCGCCGAGGGTCATGCCGTCGACGTCGTCGACGACCTGTCGAGCGGTTCGCTCGCCAACCTGGCCGAGGCCAGGGGCGATCGCAGCAACCAGCTCAAGGTTCACCAGGTCGACATCCGCGACCCCGCGGTCGTCGAGGTGATCGGCCGCCAGAAGCCGGAGGTGGTGTTCCATCTGGCCGCGCAGATCGACGTGCGCGTCTCCGTCGCCCGCCCCGTCTTCGACGCGGAGGTGAACCTGCTCGGGAGCCTCAACGTGCTCGAGGGGGCCCGCTCGGCGGGAACCCGGAAGGTCGTGTTCGCCTCGAGCGGTGGCACGATCTACGGCGAGCCGGCGCCATCCGAGCTGCCGGTCAAGGAATCGCACCCGCAGCAGCCCCTCTCCCCCTACGGCGTGGCGAAGCGGGCGGTCACCGACTACCTCCACGTCTACCGCGAGCTGCACTCGATCGAGTTCACCTCGCTGGCGATGTCGAACATCTACGGCCCCCGGCAGGATCCGCACGGCGAGGCGGGCGTCGTGGCGATCTTCGCCGGGCTGCTCCTCGCCGGGAAGCCCTGCACGATCTTCGGCGACGGCACGCAGACGCGCGACTTCGTCTACGTGGACGACGCCGTCGACGCCTTCGTGCGCGCGGCCGACCGCGGCAGCGGCTTGCTGTGCAACATCGGCACCGGGGTGGAGACCTCGGTGAACGAGCTCTACGACGCGATGGCCGCGGCAGCCGGCGTCACCGTCGCCGCGGTCCATGTCGCCGGGCGGTCCGGAGAGCTGGCCCGCAGCGCGCTCGATCCGGGTCGGGCGGCGCTCCACCTCGGATGGGAGGCCTGGACCGACCTGCCGACCGGGGTCGTCGAGGTGCTGCGCTGGTTCCGGGGCTGACGCGGCCAGAGGACTTGCGCAGATGGGCGACGCTCGAGTCCTCTAGCGGAAGAGGTCCTCCTGGGGCGGGCGCACGACCTCGGCCCGCACCTCGCCCCGGCCGAGCCATGCCGGGTCCACGCCGCGCACCACGGCGGCGGCGACCCCGGCGGCCTTGCCCATGACGAGCTCCGCGGCCGCCGCCAGCTCGTCCACCACGCACACCTCGGTCACCTGGAGCTCGCGGCCCCGGCTGTCCTCCGTGCCTCGCAGGTCGACCACGGCCTGGATGCCGGCACAGCCGATCGCCACATCGGTGAGCCCCCGTCGCCACGGTCGGCCGAACGTGTCGGAGATGATGACGGCGACCTCGACGCCGAGGGTGCCGCGCAGCCCGTCACGGATCCGGCGGGCGGACCGGTCGCTGTCGTCGGGGAGGAGCGCGGCCCAGCCATCGTCGACGTTGGAGAGGTCGACGCCCGCGTTGGCACAGATGAAGCCGTGCTTCGTCTCGCTGATGATCAGGTCACCCCGGCGGCGCACGATGCGTACCGACTGCTCCTCGACGATGGCCTTGTGGCCGAGCGGGTCGGACGGGTCGATCTCGACCATGGCCCCCTCGGCCTTGGACACCACCTTCTGCGTGACGACGACGATGTCTCCGTCGCGGAGGTCGGGAGCGGCCGCGGCGATCAGTCCGGCCAGGTCGTCGCCGGCGCGCACCTCGGGGATGCCCTCGATCGGGAAGACGTCGAGTCGGGTCATGCCAGCACGACCCGGGCGAGTGCGGTCGCCTCCGCGGTGCTGTGCATGATCGTGGGGGCGACGACGCAGCGCAGCCCCTCGGCTGCGACGGCGGCGGCATGGTCGGCGTCAGCGTCGTCGATCACGAGGGTGCCCACCAGGGGAGCGTAGAGGCGCGCCACCCCGATCACCGATGCCTCGTGACCGAGCTCGCGCAGCAGACGGTCGGCCGGGCCCTTGAGGGCGGCCCCTGCGATGATGGGTGACACCGCGACGGCGTCGGCCCGTCGGGCTTCGAGGGCGCCGCGGACCCCGGGCACGGCCAGCACCGGGTCGATCGACACCAAGGGGTTCGACGGCGCCACGACGACGCGACGGGCGCCGCGGATGGCTTCCAGCACTCCGGGACCGGGCCGGGCCACCTCGGCACCATCGAAGCGCACGCCGGTGACGGCCACGTCGTGGTGACGTTCGACGAAGTACTCCTGGAACCCGATCTCCCCTTCACCTGCCACGGTGATCCGCGTCTGCAGGCGGTCGTCGGTGACGGGGAGCAGCCGGAGGCCGAGGTCCCAGGCGTCGGCGATCTCCTGGCTGACCACGGAGAGCGCCGCTCCGGCCCGCAGGCGGTCCGTGCGGTAGAGGTGCGTGGCCAGATCGCGGTCGCCCAGGTTGAACCAGGTGCGCGCCCGTGGGTAGCGGGCCAGCGCGTCCATCGCGTGCCACGTCTCGCCGCCGAGTCCCCAGCCGCGCTCGAGGTCGATGGCGCCCGCGACGGTGTAGGTGATCGTGTCGAGGTCGGGGCTGATGTGCAGCCCGTGCAGCTCGACGTCGTCGCCCACGTTGACGATTGCGGTCACCTCGCGGGCGGGCACGGCCCGGACGAGGCCGGCCAGCAATCGGGCGGCGCCCACCCCGCCCGACAGGACGGTGATCAGCTGATCCCCCGCAGGCGCCCCGAGAGGAGCTCGACGTCTGCGTCGACCATCATCGTGACGAGGTCCTCGAAGCTGGTGCGCGGCGCCCAGCCCAAGGTGGTGCGGGCCTTGGTCGCGTCGCCGATCAGCAGATCGACCTCGGCAGGGCGCATGAACTTCTCGTCGATGGTGACGTGGTCCTCCCACCCGAGCCCGACGTGCTCGAAGGCGATCTCGCAGAAGCGCCGCACGGAGTGGGTCTCACCGGAGGCGACCACGTAGTCGCCGGGCCGGTCCTGCTGCAGCATCATCCACATCGCCTCGACGTAGTCACCGGCGAACCCCCAGTCCCGCTCGGCGTCGAGGTTCCCGAGCGGCAGGTTGTCAGCGAGGCCGAGCTTGATCTTGGCCACCCCGTGGCTCACCTTCCGAGGGAGGAACTCCATCCCGCGCCTCGGCGATTCGTGGTTGAACAGGATGCCGCTGGAGGCGTGGAGGTCGTAGGACTCGCGGTAGTTGACAGTGATCCAGTGGCCGTAGAGCTTGGCGACGCCGTACGGCGAGCGAGGGTAGAAGGGCGTCTTCTCGTTCTGCGGCACCTGCTGTACCTTGCCGAACATCTCGCTCGAGCTCGCTTGGTAGAAGCGGATCTCCGGGTCGACGATGCGGATCGCGTCGAGGAGACGGGTGACGCCGAGCGCGGTGATCTCACCGGTGAGCACGGGCTGGTTGAAGGACGTCTGCACGAACGACTGGGCGGCGAGGTTGTACACCTCCGTCGGCCGGCACTCGCGCAGGATCGAGATCAACGAGGCCTCGTCGAGCAGGTCACCGGAGGACGTGTACGGGTCGAGCACCACCCGATCCTGGAGGTGGGCGATGCGCTCGAAGTTGGTGGTGCTGCTGCGGCGCACCATGCCGATCACCTCGTAGCCCTTGTCGAGCAGCAGCTCGGCCAGGTACGAGCCGTCCTGGCCGGTGATCCCCGTGATGAGCGCGCGGTTTGTCATCTGGTGGTTGTAACCCCGGAAGCGAGGGATGGCTGCCAACTAGGTTGGCACCGTGGACTCCCTCGGGCGACGGATCGCGAAGCTGCGAGCAGAGCTCGGCTGGACCCAGCAGGAGCTGGCTGATCGGATCGCGATCTCCCGCGTCGCACTGTCGCACGTCGAGAGCGACCTGAGCACCGCGGGGGAGCGCACCGTCGCCCTGCTCGGCGGTGTCTTCGGCCTGGAGCCCCACGAGCTCGTGGCGGGCACGAGCTACCCGACTGCGAAGGCCGACCGTCTGCCCCTCGTCGTCGCGCACCACACGGAGGTCGAGCTGCAGTGCCGGCTCCTCGACCGCGACCTCGAGCAGGCCGAGCGCACCGGTGACCGCTCCCTTCTCGACGGCTGGAGGAAGCGTCTGGTCGACCTCAGGGCCAGGGTGCACGACGCCCGTCAGCGCCTCCTCGTCGACCAGGCGCTGACGCGCCTGCGTCGGGCCGAGGAGCGGTGATCAGTCGCTGAGGATCCGCTCGCGCATGTCGTCGAGGAGGTCGGCGACGGTCTGCTCGATCGGGATGTGGGGCTCCCAGCCCGTGGCCGCACGGAGCTTGGTGGCGTCACCCCGCAGCACGGGGAGGTCGACCGGTCGGAGCAGGGCGGGATCGGTGACGAGGCGGATGGGGCGCCGTGCCATCCCCACCAGCAGGTCGGCGAGCGTCTGAACGGCCATGTCCTCGCCGGTGCAGACGTTGTAGACCTCGCCGGCCCCGCCGCGCTCGATGAGGAGGCGGTACGCGCGGACGACGTCCCGGACGTCGGTGACGTCACGGCGGGCGGAGAGGTTGCCGACGGGGATCGTGTCGGCGCCGTCGCGCTCCGCGCGCGCGATGCGGGCTGCGATGGCCGGGGCCACGAACTGCTCGGACTGCCCCGGCCCGAGGTGGTTGAACGGTCGCACCCGCACGACGCCGAGGCCATGGCCGAGGAATGCCTGCTGGGCGAGGGCGTCGGCGGCCAGCTTCGATGCCGCGTACGGGCTCGTTGGACGCAGCGGCGATGATTCGGTGAGCGGCAGCTCCGCCTCTGTCACCACGCCGTAGACGTCGGCGCTGGCCACGGCAAGCACGCGTCCGACCGAGGCGGCGGTGCAGGCACGGAGGACGTGGAGGGTGCCCTCGGCGTTCACGCGGAGCACGGCGACGGGGTCGTTCCAGGACGCGCCCACGTTGGCCCACCCAGCCAGGTGGTACACGGCGTCGGGGGCGGCGTCGGCGAGGGCAGCGGCCACGGCCGGCCCGTCCGTGACGTCTACGGCGTCGTCACCCCGGTGATCGAGGGTGATCACCTCGTCCCCGGCCTCGCGCAGGTGGTGCACGAGGTGGCGCCCCACGAACCCCAGCCCTCCGGTGACGACGGCGCGCATGCCGTGACACTACGGGAGCGGTGGGTGGCCCCCGGCCAGCAGGCGGACTGCGTCGACGACGGCGCGCACGCGGCGTCGCAGCGGCGCGAGGTCGGGTCGGCGCCCGTGGAGCAGCGGGCCGAACAGATCTGTGCCGACCGCGACCATGATCCCGCCGAGGGCGCGCGCCCATGCGCCCGCCGCGATGCGGAGGCCGCCGTGGCGCGTGACCACGACCAGGCGGTTGCGGCGGTTCAGCACGTCGAGCCGGGGCGTCCGTTCGCCTCCCGAGCTGGCCCGGTGGAGGTGGTGCACCACAGCGCTGGGCACGTACCGGTAGCGCCAGCCGTGCCGGGCACCGCGCCACGCGAGGTCGGCGTCCTCCGCGTACATGAACAGCCGCTCGTCGAAGGGGCCGACCTCGTCGAGGTAGCGCCGCCGAAGGAGCACGGCGGCCCCACACCAGGCCCAAACGTCCTCCTCGTCGTCGTACTGCCCGGCATCCACCTCGCCGAAGCCGCGGTCGTGGAGCTCCCAGGTGGGCCCGAGCTCGTTGCCCACGTTGTTGATCACGGACCGCCCGTCCTCGTCCGGGTCGGCGAAGAGGATCTTCGGACAGGCGGCCCCGACCCGCTCGTCGGCGTCGAGCGCCCCAGCGAGCGGGCCGAGCCATCCGGGGTCCACGAACGCGTCCGAGTTCACGAGGGCGACGGCGTCGCGGTCGTCGAGCCCCGCGAGCCCGCGGTTCATCCCGCCGGCGAAGCCCAGGTTGGCGCCGGTCTGCACCAGCCGGACGCCCGGGTGGCGGGCATCCCAGTCGTCGACGGAACCGTCGGTCGAGCCGTTGTCGACGACGAGGAGCTCGAGGTCGCCGTCCCACCGGGTGGCGAGGAGGGCGGCGACGCAGCGGTCGATGAGCTCGGCGTTGTTCCAGCACACCACGACAGCCCGCACGCGCTGGATCACCGGGCTGATCGTACGGGCGCGGTGGTGCTCGCCCGGGCCGTCAGTGGCTACCGGTGCTCGAGGGCGGCGCCGAGGCGGTCCTCGACGACCTTCACGCGGTCGGCGATCAGTGTGCCGATGACCTCGAGGGGGCCCGTGGCCGCACCGGCCTGGCTGCTGAGCGAGCGGTGCAGCTCGTGGCGCCGCACCTGCAGCCGCTGGAACGCGATGACGCCCAGGCCGACGGACACGTAGGCGGCGTCCTTGACGGCATCAGCGACGTCGTCGATCGGTGATCGGGCCATGGGACTCCTCATTCGGGGCTCGGGGGAAGGTGCTAGGCACCGTATCGGAGGGCGGGGAGCCCCCGGCTACCCTCGGACAACCGTGGAGCCCCACACCCCTGGCACCGACGCGTCCATTGACGAGCCGCTGGCCACGCACCCGACGGCCCCCGCCGTCGTTGCCGTGGTGGTCGCGCGCGACCCCGGGCCCTGGTTCGAGGCGGCGATGGGGAGCCTCGCCGACCAGGACTACCCGAACCTCTCGATCCTCGTCATCGACGCGCACAGCGCCGACGAGGTGAAGCCCCGCGTGGGGCGGGCCACGCCTGGCGCCTTCGTCAGGCGTCTGGACGAGGATCCTGGGTTCGGCGCCGCGGCCAACGAGGTGCTCGAGGTGGTCGAGGGCGCCGCCTTCTACCTGCTCTGCCACGACGACGTCGCGCTCGAGCCCGACGGGGTGCGCCTGCTCGTGGAGGAGGCGTTCCGCTCGAACGCAGCCGTGGTGGGCCCCAAGCTCGTCGACTGGCATGACCCTCGGCGCCTGCTGCAGGTGGGCCAGGGCATGGACCGCGCCGGCTACGGCGTGCCGCTCGTCGAGCGGGGCGAGCTCGACCAGTCCCAGCACGACGCCGTGCGCGACGTCTTCACGGTCCCCGGTCCGTGCACGCTCGTCCGTGCCGACCTCTTCGCGGAGATCGGCGGCTTCGACGAGGGGATCAGCGACTTCCTCGACGACGTGAGCCTCTGCTGGCGGGCGCACGTGGCCGGGGCACGCGTGATCGTCGCACCCGAAGCTCGGGTGCGACACCGCGATGAGCTCGCGCGCGGTCGCGGCCACGACGAGCGTCGGCGTCTCCAGGCGCGCCACCGGCTCCGCATCGTGCTGACCTGCTACGGCCCACTCGGGTTGGCCCGCGCGGTCCTGCAGACGCTCGTGCTCAACGTGGCCGAGATCGTGTATGCGCTCCTCGCCGGCCGTCGCAAGCGCGTCGGCGACGTCGTCCACGCGTGGACCTGGAACCTGCGCCGGCTGCCCGAGCTCCGGGACGCGCGCCGCCAGGTCAAGGCGTTCCGCAACGTGCCCGACAGCGAGGTCCGGCATGGGATGAGCCGGGGGAGCGCGCGGCTGAGCCAGTTCCTGCGCGGGCAGATCGGCAAGGGCGAGGATCGCTTCACTGGTCTCGCCCGCAGCGGGCGCGGCGCCGCCGGCGTGCTGCGCTCGGGCACGCTGCGGGCCTCCGCCACCGTGTGGGCTGGTGTGGTGCTCGTCCTCGTGGCGGGCAGCCGCCACCTGCTCACGCGTGGCGTGCCTGCTGTCGGCGAGATGGTGGCGTTCAGCCTGTCGCCGGTCGACCTGCTCCGCAGCTGGGCCAGTGGCTGGCGCACGGCCGGGCTCGGCTCCGGGGCGCCCGCACCTACGGCATTCGGGCTACTCGGCGCGCTGGGCCTGGCCTCGGCCGGCGCGATGGGGGTGCTCCGGACGGTGCTGACCGTCGGGATGATCCCCCTGGGGGCGCTGTGCGCGTATCGATTGCCGGCCCCGACAGGGTCGCGCTGGGCGCAGATCACCTGCCTGCTCGTGTACGTGACAGTGCCCCTCCCGTACAACGCCCTCGCCGCGGGCCGGTGGGGAGCGCTGGTGCTCTACGCCGCCGCACCGCTGGTGCTCGGGATCCTGGCCAGCGCGAGCCAAGTCGCTCCCTTCGGTCCTGTCGGCGCCGCGGAGGGCACGGCTCCGCCCGGCCGCTCGTGGCGGGGCCGCGCGCTGGCGCTCGGTCTCGTCACTGCGCTCGTCGCGACGATCCTTCCCGTGGCGGTGGTCCTCGTGGTCATGGTGGCGGTGGCCTTGGGTCTGGGCGGGGTGATCGCCCTGAACCCGGGTGGCGGCCTGAGGATGATCGGCGCTGCGCTGGCGGCGTCAGTGCTGGCGGTGGTGCTGCACCTGCCGTGGAGCCTCGACCTGATCCTTCCGGGTGCCCCGCTGTCGTCGCTGACCGGCGTCTCCCGTCCGGAAGGGGTCTCCGACCTCGCTTCGCTGCTGCGGTTCGAGGTCGGACCGCTCGGGAGCGCTCCGCTCGGCTGGTGCTTCCTCGTCGCTGCGGCGCTTCCACTGCTGATCGGGCGCGCGGAGCGCCATACCTGGGCGGTGCGCGGTTGGACGCTCGCGGTGGTCTCGTTCGGGGCGGCGTGGGTCGTCCAGCGCGGAGACGTCTCGGTCGCGCTGCCGGAGGTCGACGTGCTCCTCGTGCCCGCAGCGGCCGGCCTCGCCCTCGCAGCCGCCATGGGTGTGACCGCCTTTGAGGTCGACCTGCCCGGGTATCGCTTCGGATGGCGGCAGATCGCGTCAGGCCTGGCGGCCGCGGCCGTCGTGGCGGGCGTCGTCCCCGTGTTGGGGGCGTCCTTCGACGGACGCTGGTCGATGCCCGCCGGCGACCACGACCGGGCGCTGGCGTTCATCGATGAGGAGAACGACGACGCGCCCTTCCGGGTGCTCTGGGTCGGCGACCCGGCCGCCCTGCCGCTCGACGGGTGGGCCCTCGGCGACGGCCTCGCCTACGCGACCACCGACGAAGGAACCCCCACCCTTGAGAACCGCTGGGTCGGGTCCGACGACGGCAGCACCCGACTCCTGGCCGACGCTCTGACCTTGGCGCGATCCGGCCAGACCGCCCGCCTCGGCCGGCTCCTCGCCCCGATGGGCGTGCGATACGTCGTCGTGCCGGAGCGGCTCGCGCCGGACCCCTTCGCCAACGAGGAGATCCCCGTCCCGCCCGAGGTCAGTGCCACCCTGGCGGCGCAGCTCGACCTCGAGCCGGTCGACGTGCCGGCCGGGCTGACCGTGTTCCGCAACGAGGCGTTCTTCCCCACCCGGGCGGGGGTTCCGGCATCCGTCGACCTGCCGGTCACCGGTGGCATCTCGGGGGCGCTGCCACTCGACCTGTCCGACATGCCGGCCATCCTCACGGGCACCGACGGCCACCTCCGATGGTCCGGCCCGGTCGACGACGACACGACGGTGCTGCTGTCCGCCTCGCACTCGGGGTCGTGGCACCTGGAGGTGGACGGGTCCTCGGTCGACTCGATCGAGCCGTTCGGCTGGAGCACGGGCTTCTACGTGGCGCGCGGCGGCGATGCCACGCTGCGGTTCCGCACCTCCCCCCTTCGCTACGCGGCACTGGCGGTCCAGGCCCTGGCCTGGCTGTGGGTAGCCCGCACCGTCCTGCGGCGTCGCCTCGACCGTTCGCCCCGATCCGGAGGCCCGGCATGAGGTCGTCCCGGCTGACGTCCCTGGTCCTGCTCGGCGGTCTCCTCGCGGGCGGGCTGGTCCTCGACGCGGCGGATGAGCCGACACCGGACACCACGTCGTCGACACCCGCGGTGCGGGCCGGCATCGCCATGCCGGCTGCCAAGCCCGCCTCGACCCTGAGCTCCACCTGGTACTGCGCCGGCGGCACCGCCAGCGAGGGCGGGATGGCCGACCACGTGCTGCTCATCGCGAACCCCAGCGACGAACCTCGGCGGGCGACGATCACGCCGCTCCTCGGGTCCTTCGCCGAGCCCCCGTCCGCCCCGGAGGACACCGCCGAGCCCGGCGCGACGACCACGACCGCGGGGGCCCCGACCTCCACGGCCCCGACCTCCACCACGACCACCCTGCCGCCGCCGGAGCCTACGATCGTCGACCTCCCGGCGCAGAGCGGGATCGACGTGGCACTGAGCGACCTCGTCGATGCGCCTGTGGCCAGCGCCATCGTCGAGGTGGACGGCGGGGAGATCGCGGTCGAGCACCAGATCACCGACGAGCGCGAGGACGGCGGCGGGCGCGCCACTGCGCCGTGCAGCTCGACCGCGGCCAGCGAGTGGTCCTTCCCCTGGGGCATCACCGCGAGGGGCGCGCGTGAGCTGCTCGTGTTCATGAACCCGTTCCCGGACGACGCCACGGTCGACATCCTGCTGGCCACTGACGAGGGCACGCGCGAGCCGCGCCGGCTGCAGAACCTCGTCGTGCGGGGCCGGACCTCCCTCGGCGTGTTCATCGATGACGACACGAGGCGCGACCACCTCTCGGCGCAGGTCGTCGTCGGTCGCGGACGCCTCGTCGTCGACCGCATCCAGACCTTCAACGGCACCGACCCCACCTACGAGGGCATCACCCTCGGCCTCGGCGCGCCGACGGCGGCCGAGGTGTGGATCTTCCCGGACGGCAACGTCGACGAGGGGATCACCGAGCAAGTGGTGGTGTACAACGCTTCCGAGGAGGTGGCCGAGATCGACGTCGTGGTCCGGCTCGACGACCCTGACACGAACGGCGTCCCGGAGCCGTTCGAGCTCACGATCGCGCCGAACCGGTTCTCCATCGTGAACCTGCACGATCCGGATCCCGGAGCCGGCCCCGACGTCCCCGAGCGGATCCCCAAGGGGGTCGGGCACAGCATCGTCGTCGAGTCCCTGAACGGGGTTCCGGTATCGGCCGAACGGGTCGTGACGCGGTCCGAGCCGAACACGAACCTCGGGGTGAGCGCCACGCTGGGGGCGCCACTGGCGGCGCCCACCTGGTACTTCCCCGGGGGAGGGGTGAGCAGCGAGCGCGAGACCTATCTCACGATCTTCAACGCCTCGGCCGACGCGATCGCGAGCGTCGACCTCACCGCCCTCGTCGGCGGCGAGGCGGTCCCCGTGGAGGGCCTTCAGGGGATCGAGGTGCCTGCGGGTGGTCGCCTGGCGATCAAGCTGAGCGACCACGTCGGCGACGGCGACGACCTCCCGGTCGTCGTCTCGGCGAGCGGGCCGGTGGTCGTCGAGCGCGGCCTCTACCGCGTGGCGGGGCGCGGCACCTCGCTGTCGATGGGCATCCCCCTCGCCGTCGACGTGCTCGTCCCGGATCCGCTCAGCGGCTGATCGCGGGCTTCTCGTCGCCGTCGACGCCCTGGAGCATCGTCAGGAGCTCGCCGAGCTTGCGATGCTCTGTCTCGAGGTGGCGCAGCGGCATGGCGTAGCTGATGTCGTAGTGGTTGCGTCGCCCGCGCTTGGTCTTGGTCAGATGGCCCGACGCTACGAGCTGGGCCACGATCGCCTGCACGCGCCGCTCCGTGATGCCGATGCGCGCCGCGACCTCGCTCATGCGCACCTCCGGGTCCTCGGCGATGCACAGCAGGACCAGCGTGTGACTCGTGACGAAGGTCCAGCTGTCGCTCATGCCGACGATGGTACGGGCGATCGGCGCCTTAATCACGAACTTGTTGTCACGAACTAAGCATCGTGTTATGGTCCGCCGATGTCGGCGGCGGCGATCAACGTCCAGGTGCTGCTCGCGCTCGGCGTCGTGATCGTTGCCGCGCAGGCGGGGGGCTGGGCGATCTCGAAGATCGGCCAGCCTCGCGTGCACGGTGAGATCCTCGCGGGCATCATCCTCGGGCCCAGTCTGCTCGGGCTCGTATGGCCTGGAGCGCTCGACTACGTCTTCCCAACCGAGGTGATCGGGGCCCTGCGCGTGCTCGCGCAGGTGGGTCTGGTGCTGTTCATGTTCCTCATCGGGGTGGAGCTGGACCTGGACAAGCTGCGGGGCAGCGGCCGCAAGGCGGTGGTCATCAGCCAGGCGTCGATCCTCGCCCCGATCGGGCTCGGCGCGCTGCTCGCAGTCTGGCTCTACCCGCGGTTCGGCGACGATGCCGACCGGCTCGGCTTCATGCTGTTCCTGGGCGCGGCGATGGCGATCACCGCCTTCCCGGTGCTCGCCCGCGTGCTGCAGGAGACCGGTCTCACCCACACGCGGATCGGCGTCCTGGCGATCACCTGCGCCGCGGTCGACGACGTGACCGCGTGGTGTCTGCTGGCGGTCGTCGTCGCCCTGGTCCAGTCGTCTGGCCCCACCGATGTCGTCCAGGTGATCGCCCTCTCGCTCGTGTACCTGCTCGCGATGCTGCGCGTGGTGAAGCCGCTCCTGGGACGCCTTCCCGCGTTGCCCACGTGGGTCGCGGTCTGCCTCACCCTCCTCAGCGCGTGGATCACCGAGCAGATCGGCATCCACGCGATCTTCGGTGCCTTCATGGCCGGCGCCGTCGTGCCGCGACGAGTGGAGATCCAGGCGGAGCTCAACGAGCGGCTCGAGCACGTCGTGGTCACCTTCCTGCTGCCTGTCTTCTTCGTGGTCGTCGGGCTCTCCACCCGAGTCGACCTGCTCGACTCCGCCTACCTGTGGGCGATCACCGCCCTCGTCGTCGCGACCGCCATCGCGGGCAAGTGGGGCGGCTCGATGCTGGCCGCCCGGGTGATGGGTGAGTCGTGGCGAGACTCGGCGGCGATCGGGATCCTCATGAACACCCGCGGCCTCACCGAGCTCGTGATCCTGAGCGTCGGTCTCGAGCTGGGTGTCATCACGCCGACGATCTTCACGATCATGGTGCTCATGGCCCTCGTCACCACGTTGATGGCGACCCCGATGCTCGCCCTCGTCTCGCCGATCTACCACCGGGGCATGACCTCGCGCGCCGTGACGGCGACCACGCTGGCCGCAGACGCCGATCTGTGAACCGGGTCGCGGCACGCGGCCGAGCGCGTCGCGCTCAGGTCTGGCCCAGCGCCGCCTCGATCTCGGTCTTGATGCCGTCAGGCAGCGTGGTGCCGGCGACGCGCCCGATGCCCTCGAACCGCTTGAGCTCGTCGAGCACGGTGGGGTCGAGCCCGGAGTCGACCAGGAGCAGGAGGGCCGACGTCCCCGGATCGATCCAGGCGGCCATCTCCTTGACCCACTTGTCATCGAGGCCCTTGTCCACGAGCTTGCCGTAGAGCGCGCCGGCGGCCGCCCCGCCGACAGCGGCGCCGAGGAACACCGGTCCGCCGACCAGCAGGCCGCCGAGCATGCCCCACCAGGTGCCGGCCAGCGCCCCGCGGGCGGGGGTGACGTCCACCGTCTCGACGATCCGCGTGTGGCCGCGCTCGTCCTTCGCCACGATGACGGCGTCGTGCATCGAGAGCTTGCCTTCGGTGCGGAGGTTCGCGAGCGCCAGGAGCAGCTCGGACGCCCGGCTGGACTTGTCGAGGACGATGGCCAGGATCTCCTTGCCGGCCGGCGGGTCTTTGTCGGACGTGGTGGGGGTGTCGGTCACGTCTCGACGCTACAAGCGCTCGAGCGCGCTCGGACCTACGGTGCCCGTCGTGCCGACCGACCGTTCCCTCCGTCCGTTGCCGTCACAGCCCAGCGATGTCCCCTGGCCGACCGACGCCTGGCCGGTCGGCGAGCCACCCGACGGTGTGCGCGGCGTGGTGGACGAGATGTTCGACGACGTCGAGCGCTACGGCACCACGTACGCCGTGGTCGTCGTCCAGGGCGGCCGCCTGCTGCTGGAGCGGTACGGCGGCGAGCTGCCGCACTTCGACCGGCCCCCCGAGCCTGTCGAGCCGGACACCCCGCTGCTCTCGTGGTCGATGGCGAAGTCGGTGCTGCACGCCGCGGTGGGCGTGCTGGTGGGGGAGGGGCGCCTCGCGCTCGACGCGCCGCCGGGCGTGCCCGGCTGGACCGACGAGCGGGCGGCCATCACCCTCGACGAGCTGCTCCAGATGCGGGACGGGCTCCGCTGGGCCGAGGACTACGTCGACGCCCGTGTCTCGGACGTCATCGAGATGCTCTTCGGGAGCGGCCACGACGACGTCGCCGCCTATGCGGAGGCCCGCCCGCTCGCGCACCCACCGGGGACCGTCTTCAACTACTCGTCCGGCACCTCGAACATCGTCGCGGCGACACTCGGGCGCGTGGTCGGCAGCGGCGCCGCGCGCGACTTCGTCCTCGACCGCGTGCTCCACCCGATCGGGATGCGCTCAGCCGATCCTCGGCTGGACGCGGCAGGCACCCTCGTCGGCTCCTCGTACGTGTACGCGACGGCGCAGGACTGGGCACGCTTCGGCACCCTGCACCTGCGCGACGGCGTGTGGGACGGCCAGCGGATCCTCCCGGCGGGCTGGGTCGACCACGGTCGCCTCGTGCGCTCCGAGGACCCCACCGATGGAAGCCTGTACGGCGCCCACTGGTGGATCGACCAGCTCGACCTCGACCGCGGCACCTTCCGGGCCTCCGGCTACGAGGGTCAGGCCGTCGCGATCTGTCCCGCGCTCGACGCCGTAGCGGTCCGCCTCGGCAAGACCCCCGAGCCCCAGCCCACGCCGGCGCACCTACCAATCTGGCGCAAGCGCCTCCTCGACGCGCTGAGCTGAGCGCGCTTCGGCCGAGCGGGCACCCTGGTGCCGAAGGGTATTCGACGCCCCGGTCAGATGGCTCTGTTACCGTCGTGGCGCCGGTGCACGGGGGTCAGCGAGATCTCGTGCTGGGGCTACAACGTCTCCGGTCAGCTGGGCGACGGGGGCAACAGCAACCAGTCCGCCCCGGTGGGGGTGATCGGCATGACGAACGCAACGTCGGTCGCCGCAGGATTCGACAACACCTGTGCGTTGGTGTCCGGCGGAGGGATCAGGTGCTGGGGCGCCAACTTCTCCGGTCAGCTCGGTGACGGAACCCTCGTGAACTCGTCGGTTCCCGTGTCGGTCGCCGGCATCTCGGATGCCACCGCCGTCGCTGTTGGTGGCTTCCATGCCTGTGGCATCGTGACCGGTGGGGGCGTTCGGTGCTGGGGGTCCAACGCCTACGGACAGCTGGGAAACAGCACGCTCATCAGCACCTCGACGCCCGTCCCGGTCACCGGCCTGTAGGGCGGTCTATTCGAGGCGTCGCCAGCCGCAGCCTTCGAGCGTCAGTGCGGCCTCGAGAGCGGGGGAGGGGGCGGACAGGAAGACCTCTGCATCGAGGGCCTTGGCTGCGGCGAGGGCTTCGACAGACAGGATGTTCAGCTGGCGGTTGACCCGGAGCCGGCCGACGTCGGGAGCGAGCTGTCGAAGGCTGAGAAGCTCGATCTCCGGTGGCAGTTCGAGCAGGAGGCCGACCGCTCGCTCGCGCTGAACCTCGGGAAGGTGTTCGAAGGGTCCCGACAACACGCCGGCATGACCGGACGAGCTGAGAGCGGCCTGACAGAGCCGCACATACCAGTGGCCTGTGGTCGCGAGGTTTCGCCGGCGAAGCGCCCGAGGCGGCTTGTTGCGGAGCACGGCGCTGAGGGCCTGGTCGTCGATGAGAGCGAAGGTCACTCGGTTGCGAGCTCGGCGTCCCCGAACCCGTTCGTCGCGTCTGCCCACACCGCATCGGTGATGCCGTCGAGGAGCTGGTGTCGGAGGGCGGCCACGCCGCCCGGCACGATCAGCATCGCGTCTCCTAGGTCGAGGTAGCCGACCTCGCCACCGGATGCGAGGTGCCAACGTCGGCGAGCTGCCGCTGGCAGGCTCATTTGTCCTCGGGACGAGATGCGGAGGTCACCAGTTGCTGTCATGGTGGTAACTGTACAAGGCATCGTTAACCTACGCCTTGTATCGGGAGCCGGGGAAGATCCTCAATGGCGGCGGCGGCCCTCGTCGAGGGCATCGCCGAGATCGTGACGGGAGACGCGTCGCTGCTTGCCGATCTGACGCTGCTCCGCTCTCCACGCGCGACTTGGCGATTCGAGAGGCCCCAACGTCTCTCACCCTCTCGCCGGTGACCACGAACCGGCGGCCGTGAGTCCGCGGTGAGCCCGAGTGTGAGTGCCTGTCAAAGCTCGTCTGCAGTCGGGCGCTCGAAGAGGGCCGCGAACTCCTTCATCTCGTCGGCAGAGATGTGAAAGGCGCCAGGTGCGAGGTCCTCGTTGCGGTCGGCCACCCGGCGTTGGAGCTCCTCAAGCGGAGCGTCGCTGAACTCGATCTGCACAAGCGCTCCAAGCGCTTCCCCCCGTTGTCGGTAGCCGGCGCGTTCCTCGCGTGTCCAGAGGCCCCAGTCCAACACGACCGACACCCCGGAGCCGAGAAGTCGCTCGACGAGCTGCCACTGCACCCTCTCGACGTGGTCGCGCCGCTGGTCCCTTGCCGCGGCTTCGGCGTCGTTCGGGTAGAGGTCGCAGATCCACTCATCGGCGTTCAACCGGATGGCACCGGTGGCGGCTTCGATCTGGAGTGCCCGAGTCGTCTTGCCCGATCCGGGAAGTCCGCAGGTCAGGTAAAGCGTCGGTCCCACATCCGTGATCTTGGCCGACCCCCGGCCGGCGATCGCGCACCTTTCTTTGCAGCGCACCCCCGGGCCCAGGCGCTCCCAATGCGCCTGATTGGCGGGGCTCTGCCGCCCGTGGCACCTCGGATTCTGTAGTCCGCCCGCGTCAGTGATCGGAAGTTGACGGCCGGGGTGACGGCATTCATCGCGGCAATCGTGTCAGGGGTGTCGGATACGCGCCGATAGGCTCGGAGGAGTCGATGCCTACTCAAGTGGTGCGAGCCAGCGAACTAGAGCCCTTCAACTTCGGTGACTTGGCCATCGCGGACTACACGGCCGGCAACGGGACGACCTCTTCGATCGCGGTGATCAACGTGCCAGCAGGTGCTGAGCACCCGACTGCCTACAGCGACGCGTCCGACAAGTACTACCTGGTGCTCAGCGGTGCGGTTACCTTCCGTATCGGCGGCGAGGAAGTCACGCTCGGCCCCCTGGACCTGCTCGTCATCCCTCGCGGCACGGAGTTCGCCTACGTCAGCACGGACGGACCTGCACAGATGGTCCTCGTTCACACGCCACCATTTCGAGCGGACGCAGAGATCCTCACCGGCTCTCCGAACACGTAGCCAGCGGCCGGACTGCCGCTACGCGCGCGCCCAGATATCGCTGGGAGGCGGCGCGTCGGCAGGTTGTCGCGGTTCTGCACGATCGCTTCGATGTGTCGTTGACATCCCGCTCCGGGTGGCCGGATGGCTCTGGCGGGCGGCATGCTCAGCGGGATGGAGCGACTCGTGATCGCCTTGGCCCTGGCTGCGGTGGCGCTCGCGATCGCGGCCTTGGTCCAGCGGCGGCAGCGGCCCGATGCCCCCGTCCGCACCGGCTACGCCGTGCCCGCTCAGGTTGACCGGCACGACTTCGCGCGGGCCGACGCGCCCTGGCTCGTCGCCGTGTTCACGTCGGCCACGTGCGACGCGTGTCGAGGCGTGTGGGAACGAGCGCAGCCCTTGGCCAGCGACGCGGTCGCGGTGCAGGAGCTCGAGCACCAGGCGGACCGGGCGCTGCACGACCGCTACTTGATCGAGGCGGTGCCGACGACGTTGGTGGTGGACGCTGAGGGGGTGGTGGCGGCCAGCTTCGTCGGCCCGGTGACCGCGACCGACCTCTGGGCGGCGGTGGCCGAGGCCCGCGAGCCCGGGACCATGCCGGGAGGCTGCGAGTAGGGCTACTCGGGCTTGGTGTCCGACGCGGCGTGCACCGGGGCCTCGTCGGAGAACGCGCCCGAGCCGTCGCCCCGGCCGTCGCTCGCGTGCCACTCGCCGAACTCCTCGACGGCCGAGCGGCCTTCACGGCCGAGCGCGACCAGCCGGTACACCTCGGAGCCGTCGATCGTCTCGTGCTCGAGGAGGGCGCGGGCGACGAGGTCGAGGCTGTTGCGGTGCTCGGTGAGCGTCGTACGGCAGCGCTCCTCCTGCTCGCGCAAGATGCGCTCCACCTCCTCGTCGATCACCCGGGCGGTCTCGTCGGAGTAGTCGCGCGAGTGCATCAGGTCGTCGCCGAGGAACACCGCCCCCTGCGAGCTCCAGGCCATCGGTCCGACGCGGTCGGACATGCCCCACTCTCGCACCATCTTGCGCGCCAGCTCGGTGGAGCCGACCAGATCGTTGTTGGCGCCCGTGGAGATCACGCCGAACACGATCTCCTCGGCGATCCGGCCCCCCATGCGGACGACGAGGCTGTCCTCGATGTAGTCCTGCCGGTAGATGTGCCGGTCGTCCATGGGCAGCTGCTGCGTGACGCCGAGGGCCAGGCCCATCGGCAGGATCGTCACCTTGTGCACCGGGTCGGCCTGCGGGAGCACGGCGGCGGCGACCGCGTGGCCCGCCTCGTGGTAGGCGATGGCCTCCTTCTCGCGATCGGCGAGGGCCATCGACTCGCGGCGGGCGCCCATCAGCACGCGGTCGCGCGCCATCTCGAAGTGCCGCTGGTGGATCTCCTCGTCGCCCGCTCGCACGGCGAACAGGGCGGCCTCGTTCACGAGGTTCGCCAGGTCGGCGCCGGACATGCCGGGCGTGCCCCGAGCCACGACAGCGAGGTCGGTGTCGGGCGCGAGCCGCTTGGACTTGGCGTGCACGCGCAGGATCGCCTCGCGCTCGCTCAGCTCGGGCAGCGGCACGACGACCTGGCGGTCGAACCGTCCGGCACGCAGCAGCGCCGGGTCGAGGATGTCGGGCCGGTTGGTGGCCGCGATCATGACGATGCCCTCGGTCGCCTCGAAGCCGTCCATCTCGGAGAGCATCTGGTTCAGGGTCTGCTCGCGCTCGTCGTGGCCCCCACCGAGGCCCGCCCCGCGCTTGCGGCCGATCGAGTCGATCTCGTCCACGAAGATGATCGCCTTGCCCATCTTGCGGGCGCTCTGGAAGAGGTCGCGCACGCGGCTGGCGCCCACGCCGACGAACATCTCCATGAAGTCGGATCCGGTGACGGACAGGAACGGCACGCCTGCCTCGCCGGCGACGGCGCGCGCGATCAGGGTCTTGCCGGTGCCCGGGGGACCCACGAGCAGCACGCCCTTGGGGATCCGGGCGCCGATCTCGGCGAAGCGGTCGGGCGTCTTGAGGAAGTCGACGACCTCCTTGATCTCCTGTTTGACGCCCTCGTAGCCGGCGACGTCGGCAAACGTGGTGCCGGGGCGCTCCGTGGAGTACGTCTTCGCCTTGGATCGCCCGATCGACATGATCCCGCCCATCTGGCTCTGCGCCCGGCGCTGCATGTACCAGAAGAAGGCGACGAAGATGGCGACGGGGATCAGGAACGGGAGAAGGCTGACGAGGAAGCTCGGCGTCGGCGTCGTGTAGTCGACCTCGACGCCCTGGTCGCGCAGCACCTCGAGGTCGGCGTCCGGGATGCCGCCGTCGAGCGGGCCGGTCGTGCGGAACTCGCCGTCGTTGCCGGTGAGGGTGCCGCTGATCGACCCGTCGGTGTTGTCGATCTCGACGCTCTCGACCTTGCCGTCCCGCACCATGCCCATGAAGGCGGAGTACGGGACCTCGTCGGGGTTCCCGGCGCCGCTCAGCAGCGGGCCGATGAGCAGGATCGACAGCGTGAGGCCGAGCAGGGCCCACAGCCCCCAGCGGGGCAACCCCTGCCCGGGACGCCCTCGGCCCGGGACTCCGCGCTGGTTGCGCGGGGGAGGGGGAGGCGGCGGGGGGAGGCCCTCGGGGCTCATGGCGACAGGATACGGGTCGGTCGCCGCGAACCACAGCCAGGGCGCTCGATGGGGCCGATCGCCATCCGCGCCGTCGTCGGAGGCCGTGGATAGCGTCGCCGGGATGAGCAGCCGCACCTGTGCCAAGCCCGCGTGCCACACGAGCGCCTCGGCCACCCTCACGTACGACTACTCGAACCGCACCGCCTGGGTCGAGCGGCTCGACGCCGAATCCCACCCGATGCGCTACGACCTCTGCACCGAGCACGCCGACGCGCTGCGCGTCCCCCAGGGCTGGGCCCTCCAGGATCGCCGGGTGCGCTACCCCGCGGCCCTCCCGCAGTCGATCGCGTCCTGACTTCCGGCCCCTCGACGGGCCCGCGTAGCCTGCGCAGGTGACCGAGGCCGCCCCCGCGATCCCGGCGTCACCCGAGCCCGCCCCGGTGCCGAGCTGGGGTCTCGGCGACGCCGCTCTCGGCTGGTTCGTCGTCCAGATCTTCTCGCAGATCTGGGCCGTGGCCGTCGTCGTGGCCACGGGCCACTCGGGCGAGGACTTCGACGCGTGGCCGCTGACGGTCGTCGCACTCGCACAGCTCGGTCTGGCCCTCGCGTTCTTCGCCGTGCCGTACGCCGTGACCCGGGTGAAGGGGAACGGCATCGTCGTCGACCTCGGGATGCGGGCGAGGTGGTCGGACATCTGGGTGGGTGGCATCCCGGGGCTGCTCGGTCAGCTGGTCGTCATCCCGCTCCTCTACTGGCCCCTGCTGCAGCTCCTCGACAAGACGCCGAGCGACCTCGACGACCTCGCCCAGTCGCTGGGCGACCGAGCGGACGGCGTCGGTGGGGCCGTTCTCCTCATCCTGATCGTCGGGGTGCTAGCCCCGATCTTCGAGGAGCTCTTCTACCGGGGGCTCATGCAGCGGGCGTTCCTCAAGCGGGGCCTGTCGCCGACTCTGGCGATCGGCGCCACCGCGATCGTGTTCGGGGTCAGCCACCTGCAGCTGCTCCAGCTCCCCGGCCTGGTCATGGCCGGTGTGCTCTTCGGTGTGCTCGCCCACCGGTCCGGGCGGCTCGGTCCGGCGATCGCGGCGCACGTGGCCTTCAACATGGTCACCGTCATCGTCCTGTTGGCCGCCTGATCCACCGAGCGGGGCCCGGGATGCGACGATGACGGCCGACATGGACCGGGAGATCGAGGAGACCGAGGGGAGCGTGCTGGTCGACGATCGCATCGCGATCGACGACGACCTCGTGTGGGACCTCCCGGTCGACGAGCCCGATGAGGGCGGTCCCTCCGATGACGATCCCGTGGAGCGCGAGCAGCGCGAGCGCTTCGTGCAGCGCTCGGTCGACTGGGCCGTCGTCGTGGCGTGCGCCCTGTACGTCCTCCTCAACCTGCACCCGGCCCAGATCCTCTCGAGTGCCGTGCCGGCCGGCGGCGACATGGGCGCTCACGTGTGGGGCCCGGCGTTCTTGCGCGACCACCTGCTCCCGGCGGGACGACTCTCGGGCTGGACGCCCGACTGGTACGCCGGCTTCCCCGCCTACCAGTTCTACATGGTGGTCCCGTCGCTGCTCATCGTGGCGCTCGACGTGGGCCTCTTCGGTGGGTGGACGATGCTCATCCCACTCGCCGCGGGTTCCGCCACCGTCTACGCCGGCATGCGCTCGGTCCGCTGGCGACGGTGGGCGCTCGTCGCGGCGGCGGTGGTGATCGTCGTCCTGGGCGTGGAGCTCCCGTACGGCACCGCGTTCAAGCTCGTCACCGTGCTGGGGGTCGTCACCCTCCCCATCTGTGCCTACGCGTTCGGACGGCTGGCCGACCTGCGCTTCCCGGGCCCCGCCCTCCTGTCGGTGGCCACCGTCCTCTTCCTCTTCGACCGCAACTTCACGATCTACGGCGGCAACGTCGCTTCCACCCTCGCCGGCGAGTTCGCCTTCTCGATCAGCCTGTCGCTCGCGGTCCTCTACCTCGGCGTCGTCATGCGCGGGTTGCGCACGGGCCGGCATCGGGCGCTGGCTGCGGTGCTCCTGGCCCTCACCGGCCTGTGCCACCTGATCCCGGCGTTGTTCGCGCTGGTGGCCACCGTCGTGATCGCGCTGCTGCGCCGACCAGCGCGGCGCACCGTGCTGTGGCTTGCGTCCGTCCTGCCCGTCGCAGCCCTGATCAGCGCGTTCTGGGTCCTGCCGTTCGTGTGGCAGCGCGCCTACGTGAACGACATGGGCTGGGAGAAGCTCCCGTACTCGACGGTCGAGAACGGCCATCGCTCGCTCTCCGGGGCGCTGTTCACGTTCCAGGGTGAGACCTACTGGAAGTACCTGCTCCCTCGTCCGGAGGTGAACTCGCAGAACGACATGCGGTGGGTCATCGCGCTCGCCGCGATGGGGCTCGTGCTGTCGATCGCGTACCGGGTGCGGGTGGGGTTGGTGCTCGCAGGGTGCGCCATCGCGATGGCCGTCGCCTTCGTCGCGCTGCCGGAGGGGCGGCTGTGGAACGCGCGGCTGCTGCCCTTCTACTACCTGTCTCTCTACCTGCTCGCCGCCATCGGGGTGGCCGAGGTCGCTCGCACGCTCGCGGTGCTGGCCGCCCGAGACCCGGACCGGCCCAGCATCCTCGGCCCGGCGGTGGCCGCGGTCGGGGCGCTGCTCGTCACCTTCGTCGCCGTCGGCCTGCCCCTGCGATCGCTCCCCCTCGGTGTGGCACACGCCGACGGCAGCTACACCTGGATGGGGCTCACCAACGGCGTCAACAAGGGGAGCTTCGTCCGCTCGTGGGCGCGGTGGAACTACTCGGGCTACGAGGGCAAGGACGCGTACGCGGAGTACCGGGCGCTCGTGCTCACCATGGAGGACGTTGGCGCTGAGCACGGCTGCGGACGCTCTTTCTGGGAGTACGAGAAGGAGATCAACCGGTACGGCACCCCGATGGCGCTCATGCTGCTCCCGCACTGGACCGACGGGTGCATCGGTTCGATGGAGGGCCTGTTCTTCGAGGCCTCCGCCACCACGCCGTTCCACTTCCTGACGCAGGTCGAGCTGAGCGCGTCCCCGAGCGCTGCGCAGCGCGACCTGCCCTACGGGTCGTTCGACATCGACAAGGGCGTGCGCCATCTCCAGCTCATGGGCGTGCGCTACTACCTGACGACCTCCGCGAAGGCGACCACGGCCGCCCGCGACCATCCCGATCTCATCGAGCTGGCCACGTCGGGTCCGTGGGTCATCTTCCAGGTGGCCGACTCCGAGATCGTCGAGCCCCTCGAGAACGAACCTGCGGTGCTCGACGGCATTGACGACCACCAGGACGACTGGGTCTGCCGCACCGAGGACGCCGCCGGAAAGTGCATCGGTCCCGCCGTCTTGTGGTACCAGGACCTCGCCGCGCAGGACGTGATGCTGGCGTCGTCGGGACCCGACGACTGGCAACGGATCGACCCGGACGACCCGCAGCCGGAGGCGCGCCCGGTTCCGGGCACGAACGTGAGCAGGCCCGAGGTCGGCACCGATCGCATCTCGTTCGACGTGGATGCCCCGGGGTCGCCGGTGCTCGTGAAGGCGTCGTACTTCCCCAACTGGCACGTGAGCGGTGCTGAGGGCCCGTACCGGGTGGCGCCGAACCTCATGGTGGTGGTCCCCACCGCGAAGCACGTCGAGCTGACCTACGGTCGCGAGCCGGTCGAGTGGGTCGCGTACGCGCTCACCGCGCTCGGGATCGCGCTGGCGATCGCCCTCGCGCTGCGCCCACCGCTCCGCAGCCGTCCGAGGCCACGAGACCGCGAGCCGGCGGAGCCCTGGCCCATCGACCCGGACGCCCCCGAGGCTCCGACGGCCGCGGGTCCGTCGGGTCCACAGCACCTCGCCCCGTGACGGAGCGCCTGCGCCGCCTGGCCATCGTGGCCCTCGTACCGACGGCGGTCGATGTGGGACTGCTGGTGGCGCTCCGCCAGGGCCTCGGGTGGATCCTCGTCGTCGCCGACCTCGCCGCCATCACGGTCGCGTCGGTGATCTCGTACGTCCTGCACCGGCGGATGACCTTCCGCTCCGACCCCTTCGTGCGGTGGGTGCGGATGCCGGGAGCCTTCGTGGCCGTGGCCACCCTGGCGGCGCTCATCGACGTGCTCGTGCTGCGCTCGCTCTACGCCGCCCACGGGTTCTCGTCGACCCCGGCGCTGGTGGGCGCCAAGCTCGTCGCGCTGTCGGTCGCCGCCGTCGTCCGGCTCGTGCTCTACCGCGCCGTCCTGCTCGGAGCGGTGCGCCGAACGCTGCACGAGCAGGTCGTGCGCCCGCCGGCTCCCGGGGTCGTGCGGGCGACGGTCATCGTCCCGGCTCTCGACGAAGCGGACCGCATCGGTGCGACCGTCACCGCCATCCGGGCCGCGCTGGCGGAGGTCGCTGACGACGGCGGGCTCGAGGTCGTCGTCGTCGACGACGGCTCGACGGACGCCACAGCCGACGTGGCCCTCGCCGCGCAAGCGGATCAGGTCGTGGTGCTCCCGGACAACCGTGGCAAGGGCGCGGCGATCCGCGCCGGGGTCGCCGCCGCGCGAGGTCGCACGATCGCGTTCACCGACGCCGACCTGGCCTACTCGCCCGACCAGCTGCTGCGCGTGATCGGCGAGGTGGAGGCGGGGTGGGACGTGGCCCTGGGCAACCGACGCCATCCAGAGACCGCGCGCATCCAGGGGGCGGGCACGCTGCGCGACCTCGGCAGCCGTGGGGTCAACCTCCTCGCGATGGGTGTGCTCCTCAGCCACCCACACGACACCCAGTGCGGCCTGAAGGGGTTCCGCTCGGACGTCGCCAAGACCGTGTTCGCGCTCGGGCGGGTGGATCGCTTTGCGTTCGACATCGAGGTGCTGCACCTCGTCGAGCGGCACGGGTTCACGGTGGCGGAGGTGCCGGTGCGCCTGGAGATGGGAGAGCGGTCGACGGTGCGCCTCGTGCGCGACACGCTGCGCCTGCTGCGCGACCTCTGGCGCATCCGGCACTGGTCAGCGACGGGCGTGTACGAGCTGGCGCCCGACGCGGAGGCGGAGCCAGCGTCGTCGGTCGCCTGAGGACTTTCGCCGATGGCCATGCTCTCAGTGCCGGCCGCAGGTCGGCGCCTCACCGCCGAGCGGGAAGGCTCTGCCTTCCGCTCGAGTCCTGAGGGTCACCGGTAGGGTGAGCCCCCGATGCCCGACCTCGACGCCATCTTCAAGGCCTACGACATCCGCGGCACCACGCCTGACCAGCTCGACAGCGGTGTGGCGCGGGCCGTCGGCGAGGCCTTCGCCGTGTTCGTCGGCTCCCAGACCGGTGGGTCGCGGAGGGTGCTGGTGGGCCGCGACATGCGGTCGTCGGGCGTCGAGCTGGCCGCGGCCTTCTCGGACGGTGTCCGATCGCAGGGCCTCGACGTGGTTGACCTCGGGCTCGCGTCGACCGATCTCGTGTACTTCGCGGCCGGGCACCTCGATGCGCCGGGGGCGATGTTCACCGCCTCGCACAACCCCGCGCAGTACAACGGCATGAAGCTCTGCCTCGCCGGGGCGCGGCCGATCGGTGAGGACTCCGGGCTCCGCGAGATCAAGCGGATGGCAACCGAGGGTGTGCCCACCCACGACGGACCGGCGGGTGGCCTCCAGTCCCTCGACCTGCTCCGTGCGTTCGCGGCTCACGTGCGCTCCTTCGTCGACGAGGCCGCGCTCCGCCCGCTCGCCGTTGTGGCGGACACGGCCAACGGCATGGGCGGCCTCGTGGTCCCGGCGGTGTTCGAGGGGCTCCCCGGCACCCTCGAGGTGCTCTACGGCGAGCTCGACGGCACCTTTCCGAACCACCCGGCGGACCCGATCCAAGCGGAGAACCTCCGCGACCTCCAGGCCCGTGTGCTCGAGGTGGGCGCCGACGTCGGCCTGGCCTTCGACGGCGACGCCGACCGCGTCTTCCTCGTCGACGAGCTCGGCCAGCCCCTGTCGGGCTCCACGACCACCGCCATCGTCGCCGTCGGCGTGCTCGAGAAGCGCCCCGGGAGCACGATCCTCTACAACTGCATCTGCTCCAAGGCCGTCCCGGAGGTCGTGCGCGAGCACGGCGGCACCCCGGTGCGCACGAAGGTCGGCCACAGCTTCATCAAGGCGGTGATGGCGGAGACGGGGGCCGCCTTCGGTGGGGAGCACTCCGCCCACTACTACTTCCGCGACAACTTCCGAGCAGACTCGGGGTCGATCGCCGCCCTGCTCGTGCTCGAGCAGCTCGGGAAGACCGGCCTGCCGCTGTCCAAGCTGCGCAAGCCGTTCGACCGGTACGTCGCGTCGGGTGAGCTCAACCAGACCGTCGCGGACCCGGCCGTCGTGATCGAACGGGTCGCGGTGGCCTTCCCGCCCGAGGCGCGGGACCACCTCGACGGTCTCACCGTCGACCTCGGCGACTGGTGGTTCAACCTGCGGGCGTCGAACACCGAGCCACTGCTCAGACTGAACCTCGAGGCGCCCGATGCGGCAATGTGTGCGGCGAAGGTCGCCGAGGTCCAAGCCCTCATCGACGCCGCCTGACCGAAGGAGTCCCCACCCCAATGGCCCTCGACCCGCAGCTGCTCGAGATCCTCGCGTGCCCCGACGACAAGGGCCCGCTGCTCTACTTCGAGGATGAGAGCAGCCTCTACAACCCCCGGCTCAAGCGCCGCTATGCCATCAACGACGACATCCCGATCATGCTGATCGACGAGGCGGAGACCGTGGACGATGCCGAGCACGAGCGCCTGATGGCCAAGGCCGACGCGCAGGGCATCCAGCCCACCTTCCGGGTCTAGGCGTCGATGTCCGGTCTCCTCGACACGGTCGGGATGTTCGACCTCGCCGCCGCGCTGCCAGAGCAGGTGGCTGCCGCGGCGAGCCTCGCCGCCGACCTCGAGGGCCTGCCGACCCACGACGACGTCGAGCAGGTCGTGGTCCTCGGCATGGGTGGCAGCGGGATCGCCGGTGACGTCCTGGCGGCCGTCGCCGGCCCCTTCATGCCGGTGCCGGTCACGGTCGTGAAGGGCTACGAAGCACCCGGGTCGGTCGGCGAGGGCACCCTGTGCTTCGCGATCTCGTACTCCGGGGACACGGAGGAGACGCTCGAGGCGGCGCAGTCGGCCGCCACCGCGGGCGCGCACATGGTGGTGCTGTCCACCGGCGGTGCTCTCGGCGCGCTGGCGCGCACGTGGGGCGCGCCGCACATCGTGCTCCCCGAGTGTCCGATGCCGCGCGCCGGGGTGGGCTCGGTCAGCGTCCCGCCGCTGATCGTCCTCGAACGGGTCGGCCTCTTCCCGGGCGCGACCCAGTACGTCGCCGATGCCGTCGAGCAGCTCGCCCGGCGTCGCGACCGGCTCATTCTCGACGGGGGCCCGGCCCAGCGCCTCGCCCGCGAGATCGGTCGCACCATCCCGGTGGCGTACGGCGGCGACCCGCTCGGCGCGGTGGCCGCCTACCGCTTCAAGTGCCAGGTCAACGAGAACGCCAAGGCCCCCTCGTTCTGGGCCGCCGTCCCCGAGATGGCGCACAACGAGATCTGCGGGTGGGGCCAGCACGGCGACGTCACGCGCCAGGTGCTGTCCGTCGTGCGCTTCCGCCACTCGTTCGAGCACCCCCAGGTGAGCCGCCGGTTCGACCTCACGTATGATCTCATCGACGAGGTCGTCCACGTGATCCTCGACGTCGAGGCCGAGGGCGAGGGCGCGCTCGCCCAGCTCCTCGACCTCGTGCTCCAGGGCGACTTCGTCAGCCTGCACCTGGCGGCCGAGGCCGGCGTCGATCCCGGCCCGATCCCGGTGCTGCTCGATCTCAAAGCGGCGCTGGCGCACTGAGGTCCACTACCCTGGCCAGCCGGGCTGATCAGGGTGCTGCTCGTTGCAGCCAGCCCTCCATGCACTGCCGCACACCCACGAACCGCGCGCCGCTCGTCGGCGCGCCCGCACGGAGGCAACGAAGATGACGAACAACCCTGATCAGGACTTCAAGGTCGCCGATCTCACCCTCGCGCCTTGGGGCCGCAAGGAGATCGAGCTCGCCGAGGTCGAGATGCCCGGGCTCATGGCGCTGCGCGCCGAGTTCACCGATTCGAAGCCGCTGTCCGGTGCCCGCATCACCGGCTCGCTCCACATGACCATCCAGACGGCGGTGCTCATCGAGACGCTCACCGCCCTCGGTGCCCAGGTGCGCTGGGTGAGCTGCAACATCTTCTCCACGCAGGACCACGCCGCCGCTGCCGTGGCCGTCGGTCCGGAGGGCACCCTCGAGTCGCCCAAGGGCGTGCCGGTGTACGCCTGGAAGGGCGAGACGCTGGAGGAGTACTGGTGGTGCACCGAGCAGGTGCTGCAGTGGCCCGACGGCGGCGGTCCCAACATGATCCTGGACGACGGGGGCGATGCCACGCTCCTGGTCCACAAGGGCGTCGAGTTCGAGAAGGCGGGGGTCGTCCCCGATGCCACCGAGGACGATCCCGAGGAGTGGGGCGTCATCATCGACACGCTGAAGCGATCGCTCGCCGAGGACCCCAACCGCTGGACCACCATCGCCAGCCAGATCAAGGGCGTCACCGAGGAGACCACCACCGGTGTCCACCGCCTCTACCAGATGTTCGAGGCAGGGCAGCTGCTGTTCCCGGCGATCAACGTCAACGACTCGGTCACGAAGTCCAAGTTCGACAACCTGTACGGCTGCCGCCACAGCCTCGTCGATGGCATCAACCGGGCGGTCGACGTGATGCTCGGCGGCAAGGTCGCCGTGGTGTGCGGCTACGGCGAGGTCGGCAAGGGCAGCGCCCAGTCGCTGCGCGGCCAGGGCGCGCGCGTCATCATCACCGAGATCGACCCCATCTGCGCGCTGCAGGCCGTGATGGAGGGCTTCGAAGTCAACAGGCTCGAGGCCGTGCTCGGCACCGCTGACATCTTCATCACGACCACGGGCAACAAGGGGATCATCACGGCCGAGCACATGGCCAAGATGAAGCACAACGCCATCGTCGGGAACATCGGTCACTTCGACAACGAGGTCGACATCGCCGGGCTGTCCCGCATGAGCGACGTGCGCAAGGTCGAGATCAAGCCGCAGGTGCACGAGTTCGTCTTCCCCGACGGGCACTCGATCATCGTGCTGTCCGAAGGTCGCCTGCTGAACCTCGGCAACGCGACCGGCCACCCGAGCTTCGTGATGTCGATGAGCTTCACCAACCAGGTGCTGGCCCAGATCGAGCTCTACACGAAGACCGCGAACTACCCGCTCGGCGTGTACGTGCTGCCGAAGCTGCTCGACGAGCGCGTCGCCCGGCTGCACCTCGATGCCCTCGGCGTGAAGCTCACGACGCTCGCCCAGGACCAGGCCGACTACCTCGGCATCCCCGTCGACGGCCCCTACAAGCACGACCACTACCGGTACTAGGCGTTTCGATCCCGGCATAGAGCGCCGGGATCGAGCGAGCCCATGCGCCTTCGGCGCGCTGAACGCTTGTCGCTCAGGGACGGCGGAGCCGCCCTTCGCGGGCGGGGGGCTCCGGCAGAGCCTCTGCCCCCCGCACCCCCCGCCGGGCTACAGGGCTTCGACGTGGCCAGGGGGGAGGTGGTCCTCGGTGTCGGGGAGGCTCATCCGCTCGAGGAACCAGTGGACGTTGGGGCCGACGGTCGTGGCAAAGGCGACCGTACCCACCCCGACGCGGCCACCGAGCACCGCGCCGATCGCGAGCGCGGTGAGCTCGATGCCGGTGCGGACCACCCGCAGCGACCGGCCCCGTCGGGCCAGCCCCGTCATGAGCCCGTCCCGTGGCCCCGGGCCGAGGCCGGCGCCGATGTAGAGGCCGCTCCCCGGCCCGAACACGAAGATCCCCAGGACGAGGAACGTCACGCGCTGCCACATCGCCTGTGGGGCGTCGACGAGCGCGAGCGTGGCGTCCACGACGAGCCCGATCACCAGCACGTTGAGCAGGGTGCCGAGGCCCGGCCGCTCGCGGATCGGGATCCAGAGGAGCAGCACCACGAGGCCGGTGAGGATGGTGACCGTGCCGATCGGCACCCCGGTCCGCTCCGCCACGCCCTGGTGGAGCACATCCCACGGTGCGAGCCCCAGGTCGGCCCGCACCATCAGCGCGATGCCGACGCCGAAGAGCACCAGCCCGCCGAGCAGCCGTGGGACACGCCGCCGCAGCTCGTCGGCAGGGGGGAACGGCAGCATCCCGGCACGCTACGGCGCCGGGATGCTCGTCCCGCACTGGGTTCAGCGGCTGCTCACAGCTTGACGCGGATCACGCTGGCCTCGACCGGCGCCCCGTCCTCGCCGCCCTCGCTGGTGAGCACCAGCACGCCGTGGGTGGCGCCGGTCGTGTCCTCGAACTCCAGCTCGCCGGTGAAGTCACCGAGCACCCCGTCACCGCGGCCCGTGACGAACGTGTCCGCGATCGGCTCCTGGGTGCCGTCGACGTAGAGGTGGACGGCGACGGTGCCCTCGAACGCGTAGGCCATGCCGGTCAGTGGCTGGGGTGAGGTGATCGTGGCGCCGGGCTCCGGTGTCGCCAACCGGATCGAGTCCGTGGTGGCGCTGATCACGAACCACGTGTCGTCCTCGAGCTGGCGCACGAGCACGATGGTCGGGGCCCCGTCCGCGAAGCCGCGCACCTCGACCTCACCGGAACGGCTGTCGCCGGGTGCGAATGCACCGACGACCGGGTCGCTGAAGCCGACGAAGTCGTGCGCGAAGGCCGTCGCGAGTGCGACCGGGTCATCGAAGCGCCGGGACGTCGTCGGGTCCGGGAACACGGGGAGGTCGGGGTCGACGCCCGGGAAGGAGACCGTCGTGGTCGTGGTCTCCTCGGTGGCGGTCGTCGTCGTCGTTTCCTCGGTGGTGGTGGTGGTCGTGCCGTCGGTGGCCACCGGGTCATCGTCGTCTCGGGTGAGGACGAGCGCCGCCACCACGACGGCGACGATCGCGGCAGCGGCGCCGACGCCGATGAGCAGGCGCTTGCGGTTGCGGTCGGGTTGGGCGTCCATCACGGTCTCCTTGTCGGGGCTGGCTACTTGAGGGCGACGCGCACGGCGGTGAACTGCCAGATGCGGCTGTCCTCCCCGCCCTCGGTGCTGAGGACGATGGAGCCGTAGTGCACGCCATCGTCGAGCAGGTCGAGGTTGCACTCGACGGTGCCGTCGAAGGGGGCCGCTGGTCCGCCGCCCGCCTGGACGATGCCGGAGCCGATCGGGTCGTCGGCCTGGTCGGCGCGGACCGCCACCTGCACGACGCCTTCGAAGGCGAGGGCCTCGCCGGTGAGGCGGACCGGGCAGTCGATGTCGGTGCCGGTGGCGGGGGTATCCAGGCGGATGTCGTCCGTCGCCGCGCCGAGCACGAACCAGGTGTCGTCCTCGAGCTGCCGGACGAGCACCGTCGTCACCGGGCCGCTTGCCCTGGGTTGCACGGGGACCTCGCCTGAACGGGTGTCCCCGGCCTGGAACGCTCCCACGACGGGGTCGATCATCCCGACGAAGTCGACCGCGAAGCTGCGGGCCGCACTTACCGGATCCTCGAACCGCTGTGACGATTGCGCCAGCGGCCAGATCGGCACGGCCGGATCGACGGTGGGGGTGAACGTCGTGGTGGTCGTGGTCTCCGTGGTGGTCGTGCCGACCGTGGTCGTGGTCGTCTCTGCGCTCGTCGTGGTGGTGTCGTCGTCGGCCACCGGTCCTTCCCCGCCCGCCAGCGAGAGTGCCCCCGCGACCACGGCCACGATGGCGGCGGCCGCGCCGAGCGCGAGGAGGACGCGCGTGCGGGTGTCGCTGCGCCCGGCTTCGGCGAGCTTGCCCTCGATCCGTTGGAGCGCGTCCGGGGACGCCTCCACGCCGGAGGTCCGGGCGTCGATGGCTTCGCGCAGGCGGTCCTCCGGGGTCATCGCAGGTCCTCGAGTCGATCGGCCAGCGTGGCAAGTCCACGGTGGGCATGGGTCTTCACCGAGCCCGCCGAGATGCGGAGGATGTCGGCGATCTCGGCTTCGGAGAGGTCGAGGTAGTAGCGCAGGGCCAACACCTCCCGCTGCCGGTCGGGAAGCGACCGCAGGGCCGCGAGGACGCGAGCGTGATCTCCGGTTCGCGCCCCTGCATCGGCGCCGGGAGACGGCTCGGGCACGAGCTGGGGGTGGCGGCGGGCCACGAGCGAACGGCGCAGGTGGGACCGGGCGCCGTTGAGGACCGCGCTCCGCAGGTAGGCGGGAAGGCGGTCGTCGGCCTGGAGCGTCGGGCCTCGGCGCCACACTCGCACGAAGGCGTCCTGCACCACCTCCTCGCACGTGCCCACGTCGTCGATCAGGAGCGACGCGAGGCGGACGAGCGAGCGGTAGTGCGCGAGGTAGACGGACTCCAACGCGTCGGCGGTGAACGGCGTGGTGCCCTCGTCCCTCGCTCGTGCCATGAAGGCCATCATCATCCCGACAGACGTCCAGCAGGCGCATCGCGTTGACCGACCGGCTGTCACACGGGCTCCCTATCGTCGGCGCAGTGCGCCCTCCGCCGCTGCTACCGGTTCCCGTTGGTCTGGTGACCCTCCGGGCTGTGGTCGCCTACGACCCCGTTGCCCGGCGCGAGCTCGTGGGGCTGAAGAACCGGGACGAGCGAGCGCGCGTCACCCGCTGGGCGGACGAGCTCGCCGGGCTGGTCCCGCCGATCGAGGGGCTCGTCGTCACGTGGGCTCCCACCGGCGCCCGCCGGCGCCGGCATCGTGGGTTCGACCAGGCCGAGCTGCTGGCGCGGGCGGTCGGCCGGCGGCGGGGCCTGCCCGTGCGCGGCCTCCTCCGCCGGCTCCCCGGCGCGGCGCAGGCCGGCCGGACGGCCAGCGAACGGCGGGCCGGGCCGGTGTTCGTCGCCCGTGGAGCCTGCCGCGCCCCGGTGCTGCTGATCGACGACGTCGCCACCACCGGTGCGACCCTCAGCGCCGCTGCCACTGCTCTTCGTGCCGCCGGCGCGCCCGCCGTCCACGGCCTGGTGGTCGCGCGGGCACCTCGACCTGGGGCGCAGTAATGTCCGTGAGCACCACGCGACCCGGGAGGCATGCCCTTGGAGATCACCGTGAGTGCCCGACACACCGACATCTCACCTGCATTGCGTGCGGCGGCCGAAGAGAAGATCGGCCGCCTCAGTCGTTTTCTGGACGGGATGGACCGTGCCGAGGTGCACTTCTCCGAGGAGCACAACCCGAGGATTGCGGCCAAGGAGGTCTGCGAGGTGAGCCTGGAGGGCCACGGGCACCACGTGCGCTGCCGGGTGGCCGCAGCGGACGGCTTCGCCGCCATCGACCTCGCCGTCGAGAAGCTCGAGCACCAGCTCTACAAGCTCAAGAGCAAGCTCGTGCCGCGCAAGGCACGACGCATCGCGCCGGGGGGCGCGGCCGACGTCGACGACGCGGACGACACGCTGGTCGACCAGCGCTGACCGCGCGAGTCCTACGGGTGCCCGCGTCCACACGCAGCGTCCTGGGCACGGGTGGTGTCGGGGTATCCTGACCGGACTAGTCCGCCGCGTTCACGCGGGCGGGCCCGGGAGGGGACATGGCCGACGCCGACGCGGCGCACGCGACACCGCACGCCGCTGCCGACGCGATCCGCGTCCTCGTCTGCGATGACCACGCACTCTTCCGCAGGGGCCTCATCATGGTGCTCGAGTCCGAGGAGGGCGTGGCAGTCGTCGGTGAGGCGGAGGACGGCGAGGCCGCGATCCGCCGGGCCGAGGAGCTGGTGCCCGACGTGGTGCTGATGGACGTGCGGATGCCCCGCGTCGGCGGCATCGAGGCCACCCGGGCGATCCTCGAGTCCGTGCCCTCCGCCAAGGTCCTCATGCTCACGGTCAGCGAGGAGGAGGACGACCTGTACGACGCCGTCAAGGCCGGCGCGTCCGGGTACCTGCTGAAGGAGATCAGCATCGACGAGGTCGGCTCGGCGATCCGCGCCGTCGTCAGCGGTCAGAGCCTGATCTCGCCGTCGATGGCGGCCAAGCTGCTCACCGAGTTCACCAACCTGGCGAGGAAGGCCGAGCAGCGGCAGTCCGCCCCCATCCCGCGCCTGACAGACCGTGAGCTCGAGGTCCTGCGGCTGGTGGCGCGAGGGCTGACCAACCGCGAGATCGCCGGTGAGCTCTACATCTCGGAGAACACCGTCAAGAACCACGTGCGCAACATCCTGGAGAAGCTCCACCTCCACTCCCGCATGGAGGCGGTCGTCTACGCCGTGCGCGAGAAGCTCCTCGATATCCGGTAGGCGGCCGTCCCCCGTACACTCAGGCCCCGCATGGGAATGTTCGACAAGATCCTCCGCTCCGGCGAGGGCAAGAAGCTGAAGGCCCTCCAGGCGCTGGTGCCCGACATCACGGCGTTCGAGCCGGAGATGGCCGCGCTCTCCGATGCCGCGCTCCAGGGCAAGACCGCCGAGTTCCGTGGCCGCCTGGAGAAGGGTGAAGACCTCGACGACCTGCTCATGGAGGCGTTCGCGGTCGTGCGGGAGGCGGGCCGTCGCGTGCTCGGCCAGCGGCACTACGACGTGCAGCTCGTCGGCGGCGCGGCCCTCCACTTCGGGTGGATCGCCGAGATGAAGACGGGTGAGGGCAAGACGCTCGTCTCGACGCTGCCCATGTACCTCAACGGGCTCGGCGGACAGGGAACTCACCTCATCACGGTCAACGAGTACCTGGCCCGCCGCGACTCGGAGTGGATGGGACGGCTCCATCGCTGGCTCGGCCTCGAGGTCGGTCTCATCGTCCCGGGTGAGAACGAACCCGACTACAAACGGGCCCAGTACGCCGCCGACATCACGTACGGCACCAACAACGAGTTCGGCTTCGACTACCTCCGCGACAACATGGCCATGTCGCGCTCGCGACAGACGCAGCGTGGTCACAGCTACGCCATCGTCGACGAGGTCGACTCGATCCTGATCGACGAGGCACGGACGCCGCTGATCATCTCGGGCCGGGTCGCCGACGCTGCGCAGCTCTACTACAAGTTCGCCACGATCGTCAGAGGCCTCCGGCGCGACGACGACTACGAAGTCGATGAGCAGAAGCGCACCGTGTCACCCACGGAGGCGGGCATCGAGAAGGTGGAGCAGGCGCTCGACATCGACAACCTCTACGACGGGGTCGCCCAGAACCTCGTCCACCAGCTCCAGGCCGCGCTCCGCGCCAAGGAGCTGTTCAAGCGGGACAAGGACTACATCATCAGCAATGGCGAGGTGAAGATCGTCGACGAGTTCACGGGCCGGATCCTCGAGGGGCGCCGTTGGTCGGAGGGGCTCCACCAGGCCGTCGAGGCCAAGGAGGGGGTGAAGATCAAGGAGGAGAACCAGACGCTCGCCACGATCACCCTTCAGAACTACTTCCGCATGTACGACAAGCTCGCCGGCATGACCGGCACTGCCTCCACCGAGGCGGCCGAGTTCGCCAACACATACGACCTGCAGGTGGTGCCCGTGCCCACCAACAAGCCGACGGCCCGCGACGACGCCGGCGACCTCATCTACAAGACCGAGGACGGCAAGTTCGGAGCCGTGGTCGACGACATCGCCGAGCGCTACGAGGCCGGCCAGCCGGTGCTCGTCGGCACCATCTCCGTGGAGAAGTCCGAGAAGCTGTCGCGGATGCTCGACAAGCGGGGCATCGCCCACGAGGTCCTCAACGCCAAGCAGCACACCCGGGAGGCCGAGATCGTGGCCCAGGCCGGTCGCCTCCAGGGGGTCACGGTCGCCACGAACATGGCTGGTCGAGGAGTCGACATCCTCCTCGGCGGCAACCCCGAGATCCTCGCCCGGCGCGACCTGCGGGCCGAGGAGGTCGACCTCGAGAGCGAGGAGGGCCGGGCCGCGCTGCTCGCCCTCGAGGGCAGGTACTCGGAGGAGACGAAGGTCGAGGGCGACAAGGTCCGCGAGCTCGGTGGGCTCTACGTGCTCGGCACCGAGCGCCACGAGTCCCGCCGCATCGACAACCAGCTCCGTGGCCGTGCCGGTCGCCAGGGCGACCCGGGGGAGAGCCGCTTCTACCTCTCGCTCGAGGACGACCTCATGCGCCTGTTCGCGACGGGCGCGATCAACTGGGTCATGGGCAAGGCCCTGCCCGACGACGTGCCGCTCGAGGCGAAGATGGTGTCCAAGGCGATCGAGCGGGCGCAGACCACGGTCGAGCAGAAGAACGGCGAGATCCGCAAGAACGTCCTCAAGTACGACGAGGTCATGAACGCCCAGCGCAAGGTGATCTACGCCCTGCGCGACCAGATCCTCGACGAAGCCGACCTCCGCGAGAAGCTCCTCACCGAGCACCTGCCCGAGGCCGTCGAGGCCCTCGTCGGCACCTACTGCGTGGCCGACTTCCACGAGGAGTGGGATCTCGACGGGCTCCACGCGGACGTGCTGACGTACTGGCCCTCGACCCTCACGACCGAGCAGCTCGGCGCCGTCCGCACCACCGACGACCTCTACGAGCTGCTGGTCGACGACGCCACCACGCACTACGAGAAGCGCGAGAGCGAGCTCGGGCCCGACGTGATGCGCCAGGTCGAGCGCCAGGTGATGCTCAAGATCATCGACACGAAGTGGCGCGAGCACCTCTACGAGATGGACTACCTGCAGGAGGGCATCAACCTGCGGGCCATGGGTCAGAAGGACCCGCTGACCGAGTGGCAGCGCGAGGGCTACGAGATGTTCGGGATGATGATGAAGGGCATCGCGCAGGACCTCGTCCGCTACGTGATGCACGTGCAGGTGACCGTGCAGCAGCCCAGCGCGGCGACGGCGGTCGGCACCGACTTCGCCTCGCCGGGGGGCAACGGCGCGGTGCCCTCGTTGGGCGACGAACCGAGCGTGCAGAACGTGCAGTACTCCGCCCCGGACGACTCGGCGCTGGGCGGCAGCGGCGGCATGGTGGCCGCGGCACGCCAGGGCACGTCCCAGGCCGGTCCGGGGGGCGCGCCGGCGGCAGTCGCCGAGCAGCCCGCGAGCATGACCCCGGTGGTCAAGTCCGAGTGGGAGAAGACGCCGCGCAACTCGCCCTGCCCGTGCGGAAGCGGCAAGAAGTTCAAGCTCTGCCACGGCAAGGCCTGAGGCCGGTCCGTGCGCGACTTCTCCGACGCGCTCGAGCTGACGCGCAAGCGCATCGCGGATGCCGCCGCCTACCTCAAGATCGACGACGTCCGCGCCCGCCGGCCCCTGCTCGAGACCGAGGCGTCGCGTCCCGACCTGTGGGACGACCCCGAAGCGGCCAGGCGCGTCACCGGTGAGCTCAGCGTCGTCGTCGACGACATCGACCGCTACGAACGGCTCCTCGGACAGCTCGAGGACGCGGAGACCCTCCACGAGCTGGCGCGCGAGGTCGACGATGCCAGCCAGGAGCCCGAGATCGAGGCGACGCTGGGTGCCCTCGACCGGGAGCTCCGCGGCCTCGAGCTCCGCTCGATGTTCTCCGGCGACCACGACCAGCGCGACGCGCTGTGCACCATCCAGGCAGGGGAGGGCGGGGCCGACGCCCAGGACTGGGCCGAGATGCTCTACCGGATGTACGTGCGCTGGGCGGAGCGCCGGGGGTTCGAGGTGGAGGAGGAGGGCTCGACGCCCGGCTCGGAGGCAGGGTTGTCCTCGGTCGAGTTCCTCGTGAAGGGTCGCTACGCGTACGGGTACCTGCAGGCCGAGCGCGGTGTGCACCGCCTCGTGCGGATGAGCCCGTTCAACGCCCAGGGCAAGCGCCAGACCGCCTTCGCCGCCCTCGACGTGGTGCCCGTGCTCCACGAGGACGAGGTGCAGGTCGAGGTCGACGAGTCCGACATCAAGATGGACGTCTTCCGTGCGTCGGGCGCGGGGGGCCAGCACATCAACAAGACCTCGTCGGCCGTTCGCCTCACGCACGTGCCCACGGGGATCGTCGTATCGTGCCAGGTGGAGCGCTCCCAGTTCCAGAACCGTGACCGGGCCATGGCCATGCTGAAGGCCCGGTTGGCCGACCTCGAGCGGCAGAAGCGCGAGGACGAGCTGGCCGGCATCCGCGGGGAGCAGCAGCGCGTCGGGTTCGGCAGCCAGATCCGCAGCTACGTCATGCAGCCGTACCAGATGGTGAAGGACCTCCGCACCGAGCACGAGGCCGGAAACGTGCAGGGCGTGCTCGACGGAGACCTCGATCCGTTCATGGAGGCCTACCTGCAATGGCGCCGCGCGACCGGCTCGTCGTAACCTGATCGCAATGTTCCGGCGACCGCCGGAGTGCCGCGATCCGCTCAGAGGGCACTGGTACCCTCGCCTCCGCCCATGATCAAGCTCGAGAACGTGTCCAAGATCTACAAGGGCGACGTGGTCGCGCTGAGCGACGCCAGCGTCGAGGTCGAGAAGGGCGAGTTCGTCTTCCTCGTGGGCGCTTCGGGCTCCGGCAAGTCCACCTTCCTGCGGCTGGTGAACAAGGAGGAGTCGCCCGAGCTCGGCCGGATCTTCGTCGCGGGCAAGGACATCGCCACGCTCTCGTCGTGGAAGGTGCCCTACCTCCGTCGCAACATCGGGTCGGTCTTCCAGGACTTCAAGCTGCTCTTGAACAAGACGGTGTACGAGAACGTCGCCTTCGCGCTCGAGGTGATCGGTCGGCCGCGCCACGTCGTGAAGACGCAGGTGCCCGCCATCCTCGAGCTCGTGGGCCTCAGCAAGAAGATGGGCAACTTCCCCAACGAGCTCTCCGGCGGCGAGCAGCAGCGGGTGTCGATCGCACGCGCCTTCGTCAACCGGCCGCTGATCCTCCTGGCCGACGAGCCCACCGGCAACCTCGATCCGGCGACCTCGGTGGGCATCATGCGGCTGCTCGATCGCATCAACCGCACCGGCACCACGGTGCTGATGGCCACCCACGATCGCTCCATCGTCGACACGATGCGCCGCCGCGTGATCGAGCTCGATCGAGGCTCGATCATCCGCGACCAGAGCCGCGGCGTCTACGAGTAAGCCCGAGGACCATGGCCATCAAGCTCGACTACGTCGCCCGCGAGACCGCGACGAACCTCACCCGCAACGTCACGCTCACCCTCGCGTCGATCCTCACCGTCGTGGTGTCGCTCACGCTGTTCGGGTCCGCGGTGATGCTGAACCAGGGCGTGAACAACGCCAACGACCGGTTCAAGGGCGGCATCGAGTTCATCGTGTTCCTGCAGCCGGAGGTCACTCAGGAGCAGAAGGAGTCGATCCAGCGAGACCTCGAGGCGAACCCCGACGTCAAGGACGGCGGCGTCACCTACGTCGACCAGGACGAGACCTACGAGGAGTTCAAGCGGATCTTCGAGGGCCAGACCGAGCTCATCGAGACCGTCTCGCCCGAGGTCCTGCCTCCGTCGTTCCGCGTGGCGCCCGAGACGAAGGACCCGGAGGTCGTGAAGGCCCTCGGCGAGACCTTCAAGAGCAAGCCCGGCGTGTACGAGGTGGTGTTCGCCTTCGAGGTCGTCAAGGCGATCCAGGAGACCTTCAACAAGATCGGCGTCCGGTTCCTCATGGCCGCGGGGCTCCTGCTGCTGGCCGCGTTCCTGCTCATCCTCAACACCATCCGGGTTGCGATGTTCGCCCGGCGGCGCGAGATCGAGGTGATGAAGCTCGTCGGCGCCACGAACTGGTTCATCCGCGTGCCCTTCATCGTGGAGGGCATCATCCAGACCCTGATCGGCTCGGTGGTCGCGGTCGTGTCGATGACCTTCGTCATCCGGCCCTTCATCGACGAGCTCTCACAGGAGAAGCTCGTGCCGTTGTTCAAGGGGTTCGAGGTCACCGACGGCAACCTCCTCGTCGCCAACCTGTTCGTGGTCGGCGTGGCCGTGTTGATCGGCGCGATCGGGTCGGCCGTGGCCGTGACCCGCTTCCTGGACGTCTAGCGGCGGTCAGTTGGCGGCGAGCCCCGCCCCGCCGTTGCTGAGGCCTTCGCTGACCGGATCTCCGACGAAGCCGACCGCGATGACCGCGACGACCGCGATCAGTGCCAGCAGCAGCGCGTACTCGACGACCGACGTCCCGTGGTCGTCGTCGTGATGCGGAAGGACGGAGCTCAGCAGGTAGCGGAGCTGGAGTAGTGCGAAGGCCATGAATGCCACCTCTGCCCGTGGGGTGTTGCCCCAGAGATCGGCCCATGGTCGCAGGCGCTTGAGCCGGGTGGCCTGGGCCGTTCGGACTAATTCTGCTGCCGGGACCTCCGACTTCGCCCGTCGTGGCAGCATCCGTGCATGCAGCCGACCACGATCGCGACCGAGCTCTCCGACCGCATCCTGACGATCACGCTCGATCGTCCGGATCGCCTGAACGCCTTCACGGTGCCGATGCAGCGGGAGCTCTGTGCAGCCATCGACCAGGTCGACGCCGACCCTGAGGTGCGCGTCGTGGTCATCACGGGCCGCGGCCGCGGGTTCTGCGCCGGTGCCGACCTGGCATCCGGCGCGGACACGTTCGACATCGACGCAGGCAGTCCCGCCACAGGGTCCGGTCGGTCCGCCGGGGCCCACCGGGACGAAGGCGGGCTCGTCACATTGCGCCTGTACTCGTGCACGAAGCCCGTCATCGCGGCCATCAACGGTCCTGCCGTCGGTGTGGGCGCCACGATGACGCTGCCGATGGACATCCGTCTCGCCAGCGAGACGGCGCGCTTCGGGTTCGTGTTCGCCCGCCGTGGCATCGTCCCCGAGGCGTGCTCCTCCTGGTTCCTCCCACGCGTCGTCGGCATCAACACCGCCCTCGAGTGGACGATGACTGGGCGGGTGTTCGATGCGCAGGAGGCCCTCGACCGCGGCCTGGTGCGATCCGTGCACTCGCCCGATGACCTCCTCCCGGCGGCCTACGAGATCGCGCACGAGATCGCGGCGAGCACGTCGGCGGTGTCCGTCGCGATGACACGCCAGATGCTCTGGCGCATGCTCGGCGCCGACCACCCGATGGCGGCCCACCGCATCGACTCAGCCGCCATCGCCAACCTCGGTCGTTCGAAGGATGCGCGCGGGGGTGTGGCCTCCTTCCTCGAGAAGCGCCCGCCGAGGTTCTCCGACGAGGTCCCCGCCGACATCCCGGGCGACTGGCCCTTCTGGCACGAGCCCGAGTTCTGAGCGGAACCCGCCCCCACGACGGGCAAGGGCGCGACGATGGCGAGGCGCCGTCCCAGCTTGGGACATCGAGTGCCCGATTCGAGCGCTGGTCGTCGCAGGCTCGCGCCGTCCCGACGGTCCTCGACAGGGCGCTAGCCGCGCGTGATGGCCAACGGGCTCGGTGGGTAGCCGCCGGCGTCCATCACCGCCTTCGCCCAGGGCTCCAGCAACGCGGCCAGCTCGGCGAGGTCCGTGCCGAGGGCGGTCACGGCCGGCGCCATCTGGGCGTCGGTCGCGAGCTCGATCGACTCCCTCAGAGCGCGGCCGGACTCGGTGAGGGCGCCGTCCGCCAGGTGGCCAGCGGCGCGCAGGCGCGCCTCGGCGGCGTCGAGCTGCGCATCGCTCCACGCGCGTGTGCGGATGTAGGTGCGGCTCGGCACGCCCCAGTAGGGCTCGGTGAGCAACCCGATCTCGGTGGCGTCGAGCCCGGCGGCCACCCACGCCGCTATGTGGCTGTCGCCGCGGAACTCTCGTAGCCGGTCGCCGAGCCGGAACAGGTCGCCCATGGGCGAGCCGGGGAGGGGCTGCGACAGCGTGCCGGCGAACAGCGCCCGCCCCCACGGCTCGAGCGGAGCCACGGCGCGTCCGAGCAGCTCGTTGGCCCGGTCGATCCCGTCAGGTGCGGCACCGAGGATGCGCTCGAGCTGCTCCACGGCGCCGAGCAGCCGTTCCCGGGCGATGGTGGCCGCATCGGTGACGCTCCACCCGAAGGCCACGGAGGGCACGACCACCTCGATGTTGAACACGCCGAAGGCCGCGGCCACGAGCTCTCCGGGGGCCTGCCCGAGCGCGGAGCCCCGGCTGGTGAAGTAGGCGGCACCGTCGGGGAGCGCGACGCCGCCCGAGGTCGTGCCCGGGCTGCCGTTGAACCCGAGGGCGGCGTACCGCGCGTGGCACTCGGGGGAGAAGTACACCTGGCCGACGAGGGGCTCGATCAGTCGGGCCAGCAGGCGTGCGCCCTCGCGCACCTCGTCGGTGACGGCAGGTGTCGGCATCGGTCGGTCCCCCGGGTTCGTCGTCGTGGCGTGGGACCCTACAAGTCGTGACCCCGCCCGATCGCGCTCCCGCGGGAGACCTGCTCCTGCTCGCGGTGGCCGTGGCCGCCGTGTCGACCTCGGCGCCGCTGATCGCGGGTGCGGACGCGCCCACCCTCGCCATCGCCTTCTGGCGCAACGCGCTGAGCTTGCCGATCCTCGCTGTCTGGGTGCTGGCCCGTCGTTCCGAGCGGGCTGGGTGGCGGGCGCGGTCGACGGCCGACCGGCGCCGGTCGATGCTGGCGGGCGCGCTGCTCGGGGCTCACTTCGCCGTCTGGATCCCGAGCCTCTCGTACACGACGGTGGCATCGTCCGTCGCGCTGGTGGCGACGCAGCCAGTCTGGGCGGCACTGATCGCACGCCACCGCGGGGAGCAGATCCGGCGGAGCACGTGGATCGGGATCGGGCTCGCGCTCGCTGGCACTGTCGTGCTCACCGGTGTCGACCTGTCGATCTCCAGCCGGGCCGTGTTCGGCGACCTCCTCGCCATGGTCGGCGGGATGCTGGCGGCCGCGTACGTGACGGTCGGCGCGGAGGTCCGCCGGAACGTGTCGACCGTCGCGTACGCGCTGGCCTGCTACGCGACCGCGGCGGCGCTGCTGCTGGGCCTCTGCGTCGCTACGGGCCAGGTGCTCACCGGCTATGACCGCGACACCTGGCTGGCGATCGGCGGCCTCGTGCTGGGCGCGCAGCTTCTCGGCCACACCCTGGTGAACCTCGTGTTGCGCAGCCTGAGCCCCACCGCAGTGTCGGTGGCGATCCTCTTCGAGATCCTCGGGGCGACGGTCATCGCGCGGATCGCGTTTGGCGAGACGCCGCCGGCCGGCGCGTGGCCCGCCGGGTTCCTGATCGCCGTCGGAGTGGTCGCCGTCGTCCGGTCCGACCAAGATGCCCGCGACCTGGTCGACCCCGGAGGTGTGCTCACGTGACCCAGCCGCGCTTCGTGCCGGTGCTCGATCTCCCCGACGACTGGTCGGGCGCGATCACCGTCGTCGTCCAGCAAGGCCAGGTCGGGGTGCTCGACGAGCACCCCGACGACGTCGCCCCGGGCGCCCCTCGGCAGGTGCTCGGGACGCTCGACGGGGCGGCATGCTGGGCGGTCGACCTCGACGGCGACAGCGTGCCGGACGTGGTGGTCGACGGGCTCGTGCCGCTCATGGGTCTCTACGGCCGCGTGGACGACCACCGCTGGACCCTTGCCGGCCGAGCCGTGCAGCTCGTGGAGTGGGACCGCACCACGCGCTTCTGCGGCCGGTGCGCCACGCTGACCGAGCCGATGCCCGGGGAGCGCGCCCGTCGCTGCCCGGCCTGCGGGCTGCTGGCCTTCCCCCGCCTGGCGCCCGCCGTCATCACGCTCATCGAGCGCGGTGACGAGGCGCTCCTCGCCCGAGGGCGCGCCTTCCCGGTCCCGATGTACAGCTGCATCGCCGGCTTCGTGGAGCCGGGCGAGACGATGGAGCAGGCCGTCCACCGCGAGGTCCGCGAGGAGGTTGGCTTGGAGCTCGCCGGCGTCCGATACGTCGCCAGCCAGCCGTGGCCCTTCCCGCACTCGCTGATGATCGGGTTCGAGGCCACCTGGGCGGCGGGCGAGATCGTGATCGACGAGGCCGAGATCGTCGACGCCAAGTGGTACCGGCCCGATGGCCTGCCGATGATCCCGCCCGGCATGAGCATCGCCCGAACCCTCATCGACCGGTGGCTCGAGCGCTCCGGGGTGACAGGGGGCTAGGGCTCTCGCGCAGCCACAACGACCTACGCGCGAGAGCACACTGACACTGCCGCGGCAACGTTTGCGACGTTCGACGCCGGCCAGGAACGCCGCTGCGTCCTCGTCCTCGCATTCGCTGGTGGAGTGCGTCGTCCTGCGTCCTTGTCAGCGACGCCCCTGACTCGCCGTCAATTCCCGAACGTCACCTGACGCGGCACTAGTCGCGCTCGAGGCGCCAGCCGCTCTCGAGCATCCAGAGGCGGTGACGGGCGCCTGGCTGCTCGGGGTCGGCTGCCTCGTAGCCGCTGTCGCCGCGCCACATCGCGACCGCGCCGCCGGGTACCTCCGCCCAGCGGGTCTCGTAGTGCGGCAGCGGATCGCGGGTCGCAGCAGCGTGCAGGGCCGTGTCGACGTCGGTGTGCTGCGCCAGATCGTGGAGCGTCACCCACGTCGGTGGCGCCAGGTCGACCTCGCCGCGATCGCGGCGGTCCAGCACCTCGCGAGCCGGCAGCCACTCGTGCTCGTGGATCTCGCCGCCGTCGACCACGACCTCGCCATCGCCGGCGCGGGCAACGAAGAACCAGGTGGCGAAGCGTCGCGGGGTGATCGCCGGTGGCAGCCAGTGCGAGAAGGGCACGAGGCGCGCGGGGTCGACGGCTTGGCCACACTCCTCGAGGGCCTCGCGCGCGGCGGCCCGCCGCGCGTGCGCCTGGTCGTCCTCACCCGGTTCCCGGTCTTCCTCGTCGACTCGACCGCCAGGGAACACCCACATGCCGCCGAAGGCGACCTTCGACACGCGGTGCAGCATGAGCACCTCCAATCCCGCGTCGCCGTCGCGCACGAGCACGACCGTGGCGGCGGCGATGGCGGGGTTGGCTTCGGTCGTGTCAGTCATCTGTGCGCCATGCGGCGCGCTCGTCCTCGAGCCACGCTGGGAGGTTGATCGTGGGATCGGGCAGCTCGGTGACCCCGTGCTCCACGCGCAGGGCGTCCACCAGCTCGGGTTGGTCACCCCAGGAGCGGGGATCGCCCATCATGACCTCGAACATCGTCACCCCGTCGGGACCGGCGCGGAAGGGCCCGAAGGCGGCGCCCTCCGGCAGCTCGATGTGCGTGCCGGCCGGGCACAGGCGGTCCCCGCACCAGATGGAGCCCTCGAGCACGAACACGACGTGCGAGCTGCGATGACCGTGGCGGCGCACGATCATCCCTGGCTCGTATCGGCTGTACAGCGACAGGTAGGGCGGATCGGCGCGGAACGCGAACCACTTCTCCCACACGGACGCCGTGGTTCCGTCGGCGTTGCGCTGTCGCTTCACCTCCTGCCAGGGCACGTTCGGGTCATCGAGGTGTCGGAACACAGGCTCGGGAGCGGTCGTCACAGCAGCGCGCGCACGGCCGCGGCCACCTCGTCGGGCGCCTCCAGCGGGGGCCAGTGGCCGACGTCCGGCAACCGCTCGAGGTCGCGGTTGGCCGGCCACCCGGCGAGGCGCTCTGCCATGCGGTCGGCGACGTGTCCCCCGGACACCGGATCCAGGTCGCCCCACACGAACCGCATCGGGACCGGCGAGGTCTCGAGCGCATCGATCCACCGCGCGCCGTGCTCCACGCGGTCGGCGACGTAGTGCAGCAGCCGGTGGGCGATCTTCGATCCGCCATCGTGGTCCATCGAGCGCCAGATGCCGTGCGACTCGGCCTCGCTCATCGGGCGCCGCTTCCCCCAGGTGCCCCGGAGCCCGTTGGTCAGCGCCGCCTCGTCCATGGCCTCGGCGAAGGCGGCACCGTGCTGGGGATCGAGCAGCAGCTGCTGGCCCGGCGTCTGGCGGTGCAGGTCAGACCAGAGCCCGCCGTTGCACCACACCACGCCGCTGATGGCCGGCCGGCGGTCGGGTTCCTCGAGCCGACGGGCGAGCAGCTCCTGCGCGACCGACACGCTGTAGTCGTGCGCCACCACGGTCGTCTGCTCGACCCCGAGCTGGTGCCACACGCCCTCGACGGCGTCGGTGGCGCCGTGGATCGTGTACGGGTGACCGGGTGGCTTGGCCGACGCGCCGAAGCCGGGGAGATCGAGGGTCACGAGGCGCGCATCGCCGTCGAGCCGCTCGAACACGGGCACCGAGTCCAGGCACGAGGAGGGGTACCCGTGGAGGAACGTGACCACGGGCCCGCTGCCGTCGTCGTGGACGGCGAGTCGGAGCCCGTCGACCGTCCGCTCGTGGGCGAGTGCCGCCCACTCCTCAAAGGTGGTCATCGAGGAACGGTACCGAGCCCGCTCAGCGCGTGCCGTGGTACCACCCCATCTTTCGATTGTGTGACGAACCGGGGTGCAGCGCCTGGCGTCGGCCGCATCGGTCGGCCCCGTCGGCCGCACCTGGGTTGGTGCAAGAACCCTTGTGGGACAGCCCCCTTAGCACGTCGTAGGTGCCTGGTGCATCACGGCAGAGGGTCTAGGGTTCTCGCCGAGGACATGTGACCAATGGATGAAGGAACCAGGATCAGACGCCGTCGCCCCGAGGGGCTCCTCGCCGCCGCCGTCGCCGCCACGCTCGTGGCGTCGCTGCTGGGGGCGTTCGCGGCCGAGCCCGCTGGGGCTGCCACGGTGCCCGGCACGCCCACGGCGGTGAACTCGGTCGCGAGCAGCGGGTCGGCCACCGTCTCCTGGTCGGCGCCCGTCGCCACGGGCGGCAAGGTGATCACCGGCTACTCGGTCACGCCGTACGTCGGCTTCTTCCCGATGCCCACGAGGATCTTCGCCTCGAAGGCCACCACCCAGGTCGTCACGGGCATGACCAACGGCTGGACGTACCGCTTCAAGGTGGCGGCCATCAACTCGGTCGGCACCGGCCCGCAGTCGATCGTGTCCAACCCGGTGGTCCCGGCTCCGGTGGTCACGCCGCCGTCTCCCACGGAGTTCGTGCACCCGGGCGTCCTTGTCTCGGGGGCTGACCTCGACTTCGTGCGCGCCCAGATCGCGGCGGGTCGCGAGCCGTGGAAGTCGGCGCTCGACAGCACCCTGGGCTCCTACAGCTCGGAGAGCACCGCGCTGCGGCCGACGCGCTACCGCTACTCGTCGCTGTCCTACCAGCCGGCGGCCGTCGCTGCGGTGCAGGAGGGCGGCGACAGCGCTGCTGCCTACATCGCGGCTCATCCAGAGCTCGGGCTGAAGCAGGTCGGGGGCACCGAGCACATCGACGATGCCATCGCGGCCTACACGCACGCCCTGCTCTGGTACTACACGGGGAACAGTGCGTACGCCAAGAAGTCGATCGAGATCATGAACGCGTGGTCATCCACGCTCAAGGAGATCAAGTTCGACACCCCCGTGCGGGTCGACAACGGCGAGCGGGTCTTCGGGAACGGAAAGCTGCAGGCCGGTTGGGGTGGTTCGCTGTTCGCCCGTGCCGCGGAGATCATCCGGTACACGGGTGGGGGGTGGAACACCGGCGACGTCGCGAAGTTCGAGACGCTGCTCCGCAACGTCTACCTCCCGCTCACCGTCTCGGGCTGGAGCAACACGCCCAACTGGATGATGACGCTCACCGAGGCCACCGTCGGGATCGGCGTGTTCCTCAACGACCGCGCGACGTTCGACGCCGGCGTGGCCGAGTGGCGGGCCAAGGCGCCGACCACCATCTACATGGCGAGCGACGGGTCGCTGCCCAAGGCCCCCGCCTCCTGGTACGACACGACGGCTGAGATGAACGAGCTCTGGTACTACCCGAGCTCGTACGTCACCGGCCTGCAGGGCGAGACGCTGCGCGACATCAGCCACATGGCGCTCGGGTTGGGAGCGATGTCCAACACTGCGCAGACCGCCCGGATCCAGGGGGTCGACCTCTTCAAGGAGCAGCAGGCGCGGATCATCGCTGGCTACGAGCGCAGCGCCGACTACGTGAACCAGTACCTCGACCAGGTCGCCGCGCTCGGCGGTGCGGAGCCCGCGTCCACCTGGCGCCCCACGGGCTGGGTGGGCGCCACCTTCACCGTCGGCGGCCTCGGCTACAAGGGTGGCTGGGAGGTCGCCTACAGCCACTATGCCATCGACCTCGGCGTGGACATGCCCAGCACTGCTCGCCTGGTGGCGCGCCTCCGACCGAGCCAGCCCCTCCTGAACACGACCTGGGAGACCCTCACCAGCGCGCAGTAGCCGACGCTGACGGGCCCGGGGTCGCGCTGTGGCGCCATCGACTCCGGCGCCCGATGGAGGTCGCCGGAGTGCGGCGAGGTACGTATTGATCTCGGTCCCCACGTTGTTGTTCGCCGGTAAGTGGAAGCCGTCGTAGATCGTCACGAACTCCACACATGGAATCGGTGAGACGAGCGCGACCACCTCGTCGAAGTCGCCGACCCCCGGCGTCGGGTCACTCTGCCAGTTCGGGTTGTCCTGCCCCGCTCAAGCTGTCGGTCGGTCGTCGCTGTGGCCGAGGCGGTCCTGGATGGCCTTGGCGGGCGCGCCGAGCTGGATGAGGAGCGAGGCGCACGTGTGGCGCAGGTCGTGGGGGTCTGCCGCCGAGGGGCGTTGAGACATGGTCCCGCTGACGGTCCCGGTCGGCGTCCCGGTACCGGCGTTGGTGCTACTGAGCCAACTCGCTCTCGCACACGTTCTGGCACACCGTTCCATGCGAACGGCCGCCGCGTAGATCGCCGATTATGGTCGGGAGATCGGCCGGAGCGGTTCGCTCGCGGCGTGTGGTCTGGACGGGGAGGGTCGATGCGAGTAACCGGTATCAATGCGAACCTTCCGGTCGCTGACATCGCCGCTGCCCGTGACTTCTACACCGACTACCTCGGATTGAGTGTTGAGGAATTCAACCTGGGGTGGGTGGCGCGCTACCGATCGCCGAGTGGCGAGGCCTCCGTCCAGCTCGTCACTCGCGACGCCACGGCGCCTCATGACTCGGTCATCTCGGTTCACGTCGGCGCCAGCGTTGATGAGGCGTATGCGGAGGCGAAGCGGCGGGGGTACGAGATCGTTCACCCGCTCACGGAGGAGGCGTGGGGCGTGCGACGGTTCTTCGTACGCGCCCCGGATGGCAATGTGATCAACATGGTGAGCCACAGCGACGACTAGGTGCGCCCATCTCGCGTGTCGTACGCGTGTCGCGTACCTTGGTTGGTGGAGCTGGAGGGAATCGAACCCGCTCAGACCGTTCGCGCAGGTCCCTGGTCCGAGCACGTTTCCCCTGGTCAGAGGCAGATCCGGGTTTGGTCAGATCTCACCGGATCTGGCCGATTCTCAGCCCCGCGTGTCGCCCTCGCGTCGCGGGGAACGCCGTCTGCTCTCCTCGGACCCCGCCAGACGTCAACCGCGCTCCAAGTAGCGGCGGATCGCCCGCTGAACGACCTCGGCTGTCGAACGACCTTCTCGGGCTGCGCGCTCGTCGAGCTCCCTGCGGATGTCTCTGTCGACGCGCACTGACAGCCTGTTGGGGAGAGATGGAGCGACCCTGGGACGGCGCCGGCGGCTGAGCTCGGGGAAGTCGTAGCCACGCTCGGCTTCGTCCGCCAACTCCTCGATGAGCTCGTCGGTGATCTCTCGGCCGTCCCTGGTGAAGCCGTAGCGACGGGGCTCGTTGTCGGCCATCGGATCACCCGGCGGCGAGATACCTCCGCAGTGCTTCTCGCACGACTTCAGCGGCCGGTCGGTCCTCTTCGACAGCTCGGTCGTCGAGCGCTTCGCGCAGGGCCGGGTCGAGGCGGACTGGGAAGGACTTCGCCGGAGCCGATCCCATCCGCGGGCGACCTCGAACGGGCTGCCACTGGTCTAGGTCGTAACCGACCTCGGCCTCAGCGACGTAGGCCTCGATCAGCTCATCGGTGATCTCGAGCCCGTCGATCGTGCGGCGGGGCGCTTGCTTGGCCCTGTCAGGCATCTGGATCTCCGTGACCCCGGAGCGTGGGTTTGTACCGCCCGCGCATGCGCATGGCGTGGATGACGATCTCGGTCAGATCATCCTCGATGAGAGAGATGACTTCCAGCATGTTCGTTGCTCGATCGGGTCCGGGATAGAGGTAGCGGTTTCCACGTCTCAGCCAGACCAGCGCGTGCTCGATGGCGTGGAGGATGTCCTCGTCGGCGATCCCGTGCTTGCGGGCTGAGGGTTTGATTGCGTGTGCCATTAACGTATCGCGAAAGTGGTCCGGCTAGGTCCCGCTGGCGGTCCGGCGGAGATCTTCGAGGGCGTCGGTGAGGTGCTCCTCGAGCGAGGGGAAGAGATGGCCGTAGAGGTTGAGGGTCACGCCGATGTCGCTGTGGCCGAGGCGGTCCTGGATCGCCTTGGGATGGGCACCGAGCTGGATCAGGAGCGAGGCGCAGGTGTGGCGGAGGTCGTGGGTGCGCACCGACTCGGGCAGACCCGCTTCCCGCGCCCCGGCGAGATGTGCGGCCTGCGGGTCCCGTCGGGACCCAGTGCCCGTCCTTCTGAGGGCAGCCACTCAACCACGACAGGGCCCTCACTAGGTCCGCAACGTGGCGACCGCACGCCTGACATGCATCGCCGATGAAGCGCTCCGACACCTGCACCTGGACAGCGCCGCAGATCATCAGCCATTCAGTTATAACCAGAACCTGTGGATCGGCCATCCGTTCGAGGGCGCGACGTACCTTCCTCGTTTACCAAAACGAGTAGTCGCTGGCGGTGGAACGCCGGCGAGGAAGGAACGCCGATGTTGAGAGTACTGACTGATGACGATGCCAGCGCGGGGATGCGTGTTGGGCTCGATGAGATCGTTTGTGAGGGCGCACGCCGGATGCTGGCCGTCGCTCTGGAAGCTGAGGTCGACGACTACGTCACCGCCTTCGCCGATGAGCGTGACGAGAAGGGACGCCGGCTGGTGACCCGCAACGGCCATGCGGAGCCGCGGACGATCACCACGGCGGCAGGCGGGATCGAGATAGGGGCTCCTCGTGTCGATGATCGTCGCGTTGAGGCCACCGGCGAGCGGTGCGGGTTCAAGAGCGTGATCGTGCCGCCGTGGTGTCGCAAGAGCCCGAAGGTGTCCGAGGTGTTGCCGTTGATGTACCTGCACGGCATGAGCTCGAGCGACTTTGCTCCGGCGCTCAGCGAGTTCTTCGGTTCGGCCGCCGGGCTGTCGCCGTCGGTGATCACGCGGCTCACCAAGCAGTGGCAGGCCGAGCAGCGGGCCTTCGCTGAACGCCGCCTGGATGACCGCGACTTCGTCTACGTGTGGGCCGACGGCGTGCACTTCAACGTCCGTCTCGAGGACGCCCGGCTCTGCTGTCTGGTCATCGTGGGCGTGCGCTCCGATGGCACCAAGGAGCTGGTGGCCATCACCGACGGCCACCGTGAGTCGACCGACAGCTGGGCGGATCTGCTCCGCGACCTCAAGCGCCGGGGGATACGGGCCCCGATGGTCGCCGTGGGTGACGGGGCACTCGGGTTCTGGTCGGCGTTGCGCACGGTGTGGCCCGAGACCACCGAGCAACGTTGCTGGGTCCACAAGGTCGCCAACGTCCTCAACTCCCTTCCGAAGTCCGCGCAGCCGACCGCCCGACGGATGCTGGCCGAGATCCGCGACGCCGAAGACCGTGAGCACGCGGTGCGGGCCATCGACGTGTTCGCTCACGAGTTCGGCGCCCGCTGGCCCAAGGCGGTCGCCAAGGTCGTCGACGACGCCGAGGCGCTGCTCGCCTTCTTCGACTTCCCGGCCGAGCCCTGGATCCACCTCAAGACCACCAACCCCATCGAGTCGACCTTCGCCACCGTGCGGATCCGCACCCGGGTGACCAAAGGTCCCGGGTCCCGGGCGGCCGGGCTGGCGATGGCGTTCAAACTCATCGAGTCCGCGCAAGACCGGTGGCGGGCCGTCAATGGGCCGCACCTGGTCGCCCTCGTCCGAGCCGGCGCCCGGTTCGAGCGGGGCGTCCTGATCGAACGCGATGAGAGCGCAGCGTGAGCGGCAACGAGCTCACCGTTAACGGTGTCCGGCTCGTGTTCGACGTGCACGGCGCCGGGGCCAACACAGTGGTGCTGGCCGGTCCGATCGGTGCACCGGGATCGGCGTGGGTGCCATTCCAAGTCCCGGCCCTCGTCGAAGCCGGCTACCGCGTCATCACGTTCAACCCTCGCGGCGTGCCGCCCTCCCAAGTGCCACCCCCGCCCTACTCGGTGGCAGACATGGCAGCCGACGTCGCCGGGCTCGTCGTGGAGCTCGCCGCGGGCCCCGTCGCGATGATCGGCTACTCGATGGGCGCCCTGGTGACCCAAGAGCTGGCGTTGGAACACCCCGAACTCCTGCGAGGCGCGGCGCTCCTCGGCACCCTCGGCCGCAAGGACGCCATGCGCCGCGCGCTGTTCGAGGCCTCACTCGCGACCCTCCGATCAGGGCAGCGGCTACCGCGCACCATGGAAGTCGTGACCCGCGCCCTCCAACTGTTCGCGCCCGCACGGCTCGACGACGATCGCTGGGCCCAGGCATACCTCGACATGGCCCTGGCCGGCGCAGACCCCGACCCCGAGACCCGACGAGGACTACTGGGCCAACAGGAAGCCACCACCGCTTACGACAACCGGCTCGACGCGCTCAGCACCATCACCGTGCCCCTGCTCGTGATCGGCTTCGGGCTCGACTTGCTCGTGCCCGCCGCACTCACCCGCGAGGTCGCCGAAGCGATCCCCGGAGCCCGCTACCTCGAGATCTCAGACTGCGGACATGGAGGCCCCTGGGAAGTCCCCGACCGCATCAACCCCGTCCTCGCCGAGTTCCTCGCTGAGCTTCCGCTCGCGTCGACCAACGAGCCCGACGCCCACGAAAGGAGGTAACTCAACAACCCCTCAGGAAGCCGCCGCGCCTCGGCGATCCACAACTATTGCTATTCCTCTCAGCCATTCATCGCTGAGCTCAACGAGGTTCACGGGGGCACGTCGCCCTGCGCGACGTGGGCACGCGCGGTGCATCATCATTCGCATGACCCACAGCGAGGTTGAGGTCTCTGATTTCCAACCCACCGATCAAGCCGCGGTCCGCTGGTTGATCCTCGTCGGCCTCGGCGAGCACTGGGGGCGCATCGACGAGACCCTCAACCCCGGCCTCGACGACATCGGTGCGACGTACGGTCACGGCCGGACCATCGTCGTCCGACGTGGAGAGGACATCGTGGCTACTGGAACGGTCGTTCCCCGCGATCCGTCTACTGCTGAGATCCTCCGGATGTCGGTCGCCGCCGATCACCGCAGGTATGGACTCGGCCGCCTCGTGGTCGAAGAGCTCCTGAGAACGGCCCGTGGCTGGGGTGCGACGGCAGTGGTGCTGGAGACCTCAACGCACTGGAAGGAGGTCGTGTCGTTCTATCGGGCCTGTGGCTTCGCGATCACGCACCGCGAGGCTGGATCCTTCGGCGAGGACACGTGGTTTCGTAGGGAGCTGTGAAGCGAGTCCCCCGCGACCCGCGCCTAAATGGTCGAGAGTCCACAACGCGCTCTCGTCCCTTCGCTCAGACGCAACGTCGGACGACCCTTACTCCCGGAATGACGCACTCGTGCGGGGACATCGGCAGAAACGGGCGCGGGCTTCCATCGCGCCCGCAGCGCGAGGTCGCCCCGGACCCGGCCCGGCTCGAACGGGCCGCCACCCTCGCCAACTGCGGGCTGGGCGCACCTTTACCGGGTGGATGCGCCTTGGGCGGGTTCGCCTCGGACATTACGCCGGGGCTCGACCGCATCAGCGGCAGATATGCCGCTCAACGTCCGGCGAGGCGCTACCCGGAGCTCATGGCGCGCTCACCACGGCGAACTCCACGGCCAGGACCTCGATGCATCCGTAGTCATCAAAGAACATTCGAAAATGCTGCAGGCCATACGGCCGTCCGGGCCTGCCATTCAACCACTCGGACGGCTCCACCACATTCACGGCGTCGTACGCCTCGACGTGCTCGGCTGAGCAACTCTCGAAGGAGATGTAGCGGAAGTCGGCCGACCGCTTGAACGCCAATGCGTGCGGCCCCACGTTGAGGTCGTCGTCGACGAACCGGATCTCCAGTTCAGCGATGTCGGTTTGGACGACGAGCGGATAGAGGTCGAGCAGCCCGCTTCCCTTGAAGTCGAAGACTCTCGTCGAACCCATCGCCAACATGCCCCCTCATGACACTCTGCCGGACATTCTGAACCAGCGCGGCAGATTGGCAGTTATGGCGCCCTCCTGACACATCCGTGGGTCCCCGCGACGGCGGTGCGCGGGCGCACCCCGCCTGCTTCCTAGGTTTCGAGCTGTCTGACGGCATGAAACAAGGAGGCGCGACGGGGTGCGGAACACGAGGGT